>Ga0075471_10000049_pt1 | contig 49542 bp, 47 predicted proteins | sample DEB19_08_DNA_2_FD_74787 | JGI IMG/M metagenome (GOLD analysis project Ga0075471, IMG submission 74787) | Aqueous microbial communities from the Delaware River and Bay under freshwater to marine salinity gradient to study organic matter... | ecosystem: Environmental > Aquatic > Marine > Coastal ...
CAACTCTAAAATATTATCATCAATGTGGCCCGTTTTTATATCAAGCCATGAATGGTGGCCGGCTTCGGTGCCAAAAATATCATGGAATTTTTTAACTGTCTCGTCTGCTTCATCGTAAAAATAAGAACAATCTATCCCTTCACGTCTAAAGTCGTTTAGTGCTTTCTCTTGTGCTTCCTTATTCAATTCCTCGAATTGATAAAGTTTTATTTCTATTGTTTTCATAGCTTTTTGTTTTTAATTATTTTTTTATATTCCCTTTGCGCCTCGTAAATAATCAAAATACTCACAAGGCGCGCGGGAAAAATTATTTTTATTTTACCAGTTTAATGATTTTGCAAGGTTGTTAATTTCTGTCCATTCGATTTTGTGACAGCCTATTTTAACGTAATTTTGATTTACTTCTATTACTTTATATTCCATTACTTGCAAGTTTTCACAATTTAAACAGCCTCCAGAATTTAATTTATCAACCAATTGAAAATAAAATTTCTTCGCAATTATTACAGGTATTTGAACGTTTTGTGAAGTTTCAACTCTTTGTTTTTCTGCGTTGTATCTAAGATAGTCACGTCCTGAGTTATTATATAAACTTTCTTTTTCAAAGTTTCTCCAGTCTATTAAGTCCTGGATCAATTTCTTGGCTTGTTTCTCTTCCTTTCTTAGTCTTTCTTCCTCTCTCTCTCCTTCTCTTCGTTTCATCAACTCTTGAGCTTGTGGAGTGGTTGCAATGTTTAGAATATCAAGCAGCCCGGATGGTATGTTAATATCAAAAAATGTTGCATATTTTTGGACGGTTTCGAATAAGTCAAGTAACTGAGTAAAGTAGATTTCTGGTTTCTTGGCCTTGTTTAATTTGTGTGCAATGTTTTCGGCCTGGGTTTCGTATTGGTTAAAATTTTCTTCGTGTGTTCCTTCAGGATTATGACAGTCTATTATATTTAGATGTCTACTTGCTAAGCTTACGAGGTGTTTCTGTTTTGCCGTGGTGTTACTATAGTTTCGTGTTGTAAATAGTATAGTATCATTCAATCCTGTATGTTTTGCTATAGGAAAGTGAGTGCCATAACTGTAGATGGTTTCATCTTTGAAATAAAGGTTTCTACCTTGGTTTGTGGCTTCTGTTTGTAACTGGTTGGCCCATAAATGAGCTACTTGTTCGGTGCTTACTACTTTTTTCATGTTTTTGAGTTTTTAGATTATTTATTTAATTTGAGTTTTTTAGTTAATGTTTAAAATATTGCAAGTTATTAGATAATAGAATAAATCAGCGGCCTGCGGGCCTTCATAATCAAATATTTTTGAATGTGTTTCGGTTCCATCGTTGTTAAATGTTATCCTGTTGCATGTTGTTATCTTTAAATCATCCCTTAAAACTTTTTCGATATCTACATACATATAAGGTAAATTAATACAACTTGGTAGGCCCTTCAACCAGTCTATAAAAGCGTTAATTAGTCCTACTTGTTTTATTTTCCAGTTATATTCATCCTTAAAAATATTAATTACCGATTGTTTAGTATTTGGTAAATTATAGTCTTGACAGTCAATTAAACTATTTACATAATTTGTAATAATGTCGCGCTGTTTATGTTTGTTCGTTTTCATGTTGTTGGGTTGTTTATTTATTTATTTTTTTAGTGCGTTTCTTAATTGCTGTAGTTCTGCTGTATAGTCCTGTCCTGCGCAATATCCCCAGCGCGGGCCAGTTCCATAGTCGTTTAAGAATATTCTCGAGAGTGCCCAATGTTGGGGCTTCGAATATTCGAGCACAGAACGAAGGCGGGCGCGTGTCTGTTGGTGCCCTCCAATTACGTTTAAAATGTCTTTATTGAAATGATCCATAAACTCGGGCGTAAATTCTACAGCCTGCCAGTTGTCGGCCTTTATATATACGCGTTTATTTATTACCTGTTGCGCTGTTAGTTGGTTGCCTGTGGCTTCAATTAGTTCTTGGTATGTGTTAAAGGTTTTCATGTTTATTTATTTATTAGTTGGTTTAAAAATACTGATTGGATCCCTATTACTTCGCGCTCCTGGTCCTTTTCTTCTTCGGTTTCCAGTCCCATGGTTTCAATATACGTCTCCAGGGCTTCGCTAAATTCGTCCGCGGGTTCTATGCGTGCGTAGGCTGTGGTGTTTGTTACGCTTGTTACCATTAAAATAAGCTCTGAGTTAAAGCGGGTGCCGTGGGCGGTGTAATATGCTCTTAGGCTTTTAAAGTATGGTTTCATCACTTCAATTAATACTGAGCTTCCAGGGTTTTCGAGTGCTTTGATAATTTCGTGTAATTTCATGGCTGTAGGGTTTTATAGGTTTTCAAGTTGTTTAATGCTATCGGCTAAAATTTGGTGTATCTGTAACGTGGCGCGGTTGCGCTCGTTTGTATCAAAGGTGCTTGCAATTACTTTACTTATTGCTTTGTTGGCTTCCTTCTTCATCTTTTTAATTAGTTCGGCTTTTGTGGTTGTCATGGTTTCTGGTTTTTTAAATTTTTGGCGCGGAGAATTAAAATAATAATGAAGTAATAAGAGTTACTAATATAATACCAGTAACAAGGGTTAAACACATAAGAACATTAAACAAAGCTCTCCGGCTGTCTCTATTGGCCCTATCTATTACATTGTCCCAATAAGTAAGTAGGTCTGTTCCCTGGTTCCCTGTAGTGGATCCCTGGTGCCCATTAGTGGGCTGTTGGTGGTTGGTTGTCGTTTTCATTAGTTATTTATTAGAGTTATTATTTATTTGTTTATGCAAATATATTAGTTAATTTAATATATTATTATGCTTTTTTTAATTAGCATAAAATTTTGTAGCTGTTTTTAGGTGTCCGATAGTGAGAATCAGGTACTTACGTGTTTTTTTATTTTTGTAATCGTTGTAATTTCAACATATTACAGGATTATTGTTAAAAAAATAACAGGTTGTTATAAAATTTAACATTCTGTGAATAAGTTGATATTGTTTATTTCTTAACAGGGAAATAAAAAACAGGATCTTGGTTTCTGGTTCCTGCTTATTTGGCGCCCTGGTGCCTTGGTGCCTTTGGTCCTTATAATATCGTCCTATAATTTACATTATGTTAAATAAGATATTTAACTACATGAATAGAAGGCCCTCCCCTACTCTGCTCTATCCTGCAAAGTATAAACCATAAAACTATAAACCATAAACATAAAACAGTGACAAAGAAAACTAAACAGCAGCAGGGCAGGACCATAGGCCTGAGCAAGCCCAAGCGCTTCAATGTTTCAATGTTTCAAACTTGGTTTTAACTTTCAACTTTCAACTTTATTTCGATTCAACATGATGGGAGGGGATACTTTTCAATCCATACTACCACACTGATAGATATATTTTTTACAAAACAGGTTTTGGCTTCTTGGGTACTTGGATTCCAAACTACTTTGGCTTTCTTGGGTTCAGGGTTCATGGCTACTTATCTGTTGGGGTGGGGACACTTTTTGGTAGTTTGGTATCTGGATGGTGAAATATTGGTTATTATTGGTCTCCACCGTGTGGACAAGTGGCATTTTAGTCTTGGTTATCAATGTATTGTAAAATGGTGATTTTGGAAGAAAGAGGTGGATATTTGGGTGTGTGATAGTGCGAGTTATGGATACCTGGTTATCAGAGTAATGACTAATAAAGCATTAAATATTAGATTGGAAATAAGGAAAACTGTACTAACTACAAAGGTGGAGAAATGCACCAACCTGCGGTTGTCTTGATGCTTTAGTAGAAGTGGGGGATTACTTATTGCATTTCTTTCCGCGCGGGGGAAGGCACTTTTGGGAAACGGTAATTGATAGGGGGAGGGGATACATTGGTACTGGGGGTAGGATTGGGAGACGAAATAATTTTATACATTTTTGGAATTTACCAAAAGGGTTTGCACCTTTGGAGGAGAAACTTTAAAAACAGATGTATGGAGAAGAAAAGAAGATTAAGCATAGAGGTTGGTCCCGGCGTTGGGATTTACATTGCTTGGGATGCTGATGAGAAAGAATTGTATGTAGCATTGCCATTATTAGTTTTTTGCTTTTGGCTTGGAAAGAGGAAGGGGTTGGATCATGAGTAAAACAATCTTGCTTGGATTATATCGATACGTTTGTTAGGGATAAGAAGAAATAAATTTGTTTTTTCCCCGCGAGGGTAATAAATTTGTGGTAATAGCGGGATAGAGCAGTGGTCAGCTCGTGAGTTTCATAATCTCAAGGTCGTAGGTTCGAATCCTTCTCCCGCTACAGGTTAAGATGATAAATGGAGAGAAAGAAGTCTCTATTTTTTTTGAGGTAAATTAAAACAAACAGATGAAATATATTGCTAAGGATAAAGATGATTTTTTGTTGTTAGATACAGCAAAGTACGATGCAGTGATAAGAAGAGGGAGAAAAGAATTTTTCAAAGGATATAGCATTAACCTTTCGGGCATAATAGATGGGGAGGCGAGAGACTACTCTATACCTATTATGTCTTGTGGCTATGTTACATTTTTTCCCAGTGGAGATGTTTTTTTTACGTTTTATGATGATATATCTTGGAACATAAAGAAACAGTTAGAGGTATATTTTCCCACGCGGAAATTTAAAGTTTCGAAGCGATGAACGATACTATGATTGGATACAACCCACTATTAGATTATGACGGACCACCACTATCGGTGCTTAACGTAAATCTGGAGATGGTGGATGATAAAATGTTTACCAACATACTTTTTGGTAACAAGGAAAACTATTCTGGTATAGGGTTTATCTTTTCGGGAGAATGGGATGGTTTAGTGTCGATGAGTGAGTTTCCGGAAGGAGATAAAGATATTGACTTTATTTTAAGAGCCGAGGGGCTTGAGATATACCAGGTAGATGATATAAGAAGGTTCCTTTAGAAACCTTCTTTGACAGCCCATCCTAATTTAAGATATTCTTTTGGTATCATCTCGCCATACATCATCTCGTCTTGGTGATATGGTTCTACCTTACCAAAGGAAGATTGCATCATAGCACTTAGTTTACCGAACAACAGTTGGTTCATAGAATATTTCTTTTGCATATCACGATCAGTGTTTAGCGCATCCATAAACCGGTATATCTTCTCTTCGGTGAGCAGGAGTGCCTTGGCGCACTTCTCTATCTTAACACCTTCGTAGAATACCATTGTTATTACTCTTCGTGCCAGGACATCGTTCATGATGTCATCAGGGTTTAGGTGGTATGGTTCTTTAGTTATTTTCATCTTTTAGTTTTTTTAATCATCTCTTCTTGTGCCCACATTAGTGAGTCTATGTTTTGTTGTATCTGATCCCTTAGCTTTATAAGAGACTCAAGCTCTCCTTCTACGCTCCTGCGGAGAATTGCTTCGGCAGATTTACCTTCTCCCTTTAGGCATTTGAACTTATCCCAATAGAACCAGTATTCCTGGCGGCATATCTCTATCATAAAGTGATTGAGGGTAACTTTCATTACTCTGTGGCAACCGTTTCTGTCGTGGAGATGTATAAGATCACCGGGGAGACAAGGCTTCTTTTCTTTTATCAGCTTATTGTTGATGGTGTAGTACCATTCATTAAAGTCTTTATTCATTTACTTTGATTTATTATTTATTATTAAGAGATAATTCTGCATTATGCAAATATTGCATCAATCTTTTTCGTGGTTCAGTTGGATAATATTTTGTTCAATGAATTTTAATTCTTCTATCGCTCCACGCAAATACATTTGAGAGCCCATATCTGTTTTTACTTCTGGTTTTTTCATTGCCTCTTTATAAATTTCAATTCTATGTTTTATCAACTCTTCTATTTTTTTTGCTTTCATCTTATTTTAGTTTAAAGGTTATTGATTTCTTCTTTAACATCTTTCCAATAATAGTATTTATCTATTTCTAATTGCCAATTATTTGGATGTAGTATATCTAAAATTTCATCTACTGCAATAAGAGCACATTTCTTAGCATTTGATTTTAATGTTTTAACATTATTATCTATACCTGATTCTGAATACTTCATGAACTGGTTTACAAGTTGTCTTGCTTTGTCTCTTGGCATCATAGCTTATTTTAGTTTATTAATCCCGTTTTAAATTGCCCCCTGACGGTACAGTGCTAACATACGCTTTAGAACTTAGTGGTGGACTAATAATAAACGGATAAATCGTTTTTATCAATTCAACTTGTTGCCTTCGATTCCTTGTACTTCGGACTTATGATTTTAAGTTATTACCACTTATCTATATTTGTTATACAATATCTGCTTCCTACATAAGCGGTCATCCAGTCATTTTGATTGAGAACAAACTCTTTATTATTGTCACTACACTCATTCTTGATTACGACACTATAGTTTTGCGCATTATCTGATTGAATTATTCCACAGTTACATGGCTCATCTTTTTTGCAGGAGCTAATTAAAGCTACAACCGCGATTGCTAAGATTGTTTTTTTCATTTTGTTTTGTTTTTATTGATTGCTATTTTATTTTTGATTTTATCCATTTTAATTTAGAAATATACTGATCCATATTTGGAGCTTTCCAGTTTTTACGTAGATACTCGTAATAATCTTCCTCGCTATATCCTTTATAATTCTTCTGCCATCCTTTGTAAAAAATGATGCTTTCGCTCCAGTGATTAAAATGTTTTATTTTGTCAGTGGTAAATCCAAAAAGATTATTTTTCTCCGAGAGGGAACAGTTTTTGCATTTTAGATAAAGTGTTTCTAAAAAAATTTGTGAAATAACTATCTCTGGATGTTTTATCTCCGCGCGGTAAATCCAATATTTTACTGAGTGCAATGATAGTATTGCATACGTAATATGTGGGAATATAGCTCTCATTTTACTTCTTTTTTACATTTTGAACATTTTGTTTTACGATCTGATCTATCATAATACTGCCTACCATCGTGCATACAAATAATCAATACATCGTCCTTATAAAACTTCCATCTCGTCTTTTGGTGATATTTATACGTTTTCCAGTCCAAGTTATTTATTCATAAATGAAAGTATATGGGCTATCACGTCAATGGTCCAACCATTTCCCAACATTCTGTATCTTTGACTATCTGAAACGTGAGCAGTATATCCATCTGCCACCGTCTGTAGTCTTTCACATTCTGTTGGTGTCAGTCTACGTATGCAAGATGTAATATTTGCAATCTTTGAAACTGCATCCATATATTCAGAACTACTTCCAGCTCTACCCTGTGCAAGTGTAAGAGTATTGGCTTTTTCTGAATTTATATCTGGATTAAATTTCTTTTGTTGGTTATTGTTTAGCATTACATATTGTCCACAGGAATCTTGGGTATGTGCGGTTCCCGATTTGCCACCTTCTCTCCAAGGAAAACCTTCATCATAACGAAAGTCACCACCTATGATTTCTACCGCGTTCGTATTGCCGGTATCAAGGCAGTAAGTTTTGCCATCTGTCCTGGACAGATGGCCGGTACCGCCTTTTGATGGATCACCTGAACGAGGCATCATATTGTGAACGATAAGATCTATATCAGAATGATTGCCTCGGTTATCGGATGTGATGACCAGGTCATCACATCCTGAGCCTCCTACTTTAAGAGTAGACATCTTTTCATCTTCTTCATGGAACTTAGAGGTAAAGCCATTACCATTTTCCTTCTGCCTTTTTGAATAATCCATCAACTTTTTAACTGACTCTTCTTTCAAAAAATACTTTTCATCAACTTCCTTTTCCAAAATATCTTTAAGTAATATCTTTTTATCCTTCGGCTGTGGTATAAGGCAAGCTCTCGGCTCAAACATAGCCTGTTCATCGAGGTAAATATTTGTCCAGTATAGGCGTTTCCTGTTTTGCGCTGATACTAACGCACTATTTATCATAATAGGTTCCACTCCTATCGCTGTGCTTAGTGTTCTCTCCCACTTCTCTACCATCATCACATTTTCAAGTAAAAACTTAACCTCTGGGTTTATCTTGCGTATGTCCGTGAGTATTCTCATATACTCCCAGAATAGATAAGACTGCCCCTCGAACTCGAAGCCTTCTGATTTTAGCTGTAGGTAGTGTTCTAAGGTATAAATCTCTTGGTTGTCTTTCGTAGACATTCCTTTTCGTTTACCCGCGAAGGAAAACGATTGACAGGGTGATCCACCACATAATAAATCAATCTTTGGTAATATAGAAACATCTACATTTACAACAGATCCAAGTTGTATGGTATTAGGATAGTTTGCCATCGTCACCTGGATAGCATATTTGTCTATCTCGGAAGCGTAGTATTTGTCCGGGATAATGCCTATACGATTTAATGCCTGTTGCCCACCTGAGCAACCGTCAAATAATGATAATACATTCATAGTTTAATATTTTTTATTCCTTCTAACCAAACACCATCCATATAACGGTTTATATCCACGTCAATGCCGAGAGATTGAAATACTACTATGGCAATATAGGTATTAGGAAGTTTTAATGATATTAATTCCTTTCCTTCAAGTTGTAAAAACCAGTTTTCATCATTTTCTATACTACGCATTAATACTACTTCCTCGCGCTGATAATACCTGAAAATGCCCGTTTGGTCATAGTCAACTATTTTATCTATAAACCCAAGATATTCCGGGATAAATACTTCTTCGTGCAGATGGTTTCCACACTCGTAGTTCTCTCTCACTAATGCTTCAAGGTCATCGAGAACATCGGAGATAGCTTCACCAGGTTTATTTTGCATCTTCTTGGCCTGTCGGTAAGAAGTTTGATAGGATCTTTTTTTCTTGTGAGATTTAGATACGTGCTTTTCCATTGGTTATTTTTTTATTGATACATTACCATTTTCAAGGTAGAATATAAACTCAAAACCATTCTCATATACCATGCCTATAGTATTTTTAAGAATATTAATGCTAAATATCTTACCTATCTTTTCTTTACTACCTACTTTTATAGTCACCTCTTTATCGATATACTTTATAAAGTCAATAGCATTACCTTTTATTGTTGAATTAACTATAGAAGAATTATTTTTATACATTTCTTGTGAGGCCATATCATCCACCATGTCGTTATATTTGTTATCGCTGTGACTTTCTATCCAGATAATGTTTAATTTATGTTTTAAAGGGTAATAAAGGGTGTAAACTTCTTTCCATAGAGAAGGATTAGATATTCCTCTCCATTTACTTTTTACCCAATGGTGCATATAAGTGTTTAATCCGTCTACTGTGCTTCTGCTATCACAAAAAAAGTCAAAATATTGATATGTGTTATTAGGATTAGCTATAATATTAGATATAAATCTTAAAGCTTCTTTGATAGCGTATAATTCTGCATATCCATGTGTTTTTTTAGAAAGGTATCCTGATTTTTTAGAGAATATAACATCGTCATCACCTATAATTAGGTATGCCCATCCACAATCTCCTACTGTTGTTTCATTTTCTATTTCTTTGTATAGACATCCACCGTCAACGTAAATAGAAGCTTTTTTATTTTTAATTTTTTTGTTCATTTTTTATTTTTTTCTTGTCATTATTGCATACCATTCCTTTATCCCTCGAAAGGGTTATTCCATCCCTGGACTCCACTTATTCACGCCCCGACCAACTCTTATTTATTCTTGCTGTCATCTCTGCACTTTACTTTTTTCAAGCGCTAATTTACAACAAATGGCTCTTCGTTTCATATTGCATCGTAAGATTACTTTCGAGTTACTTGTTGTGAGGATACACAGCGCAAGATTTTTGATGCAACCGTAAATAGTGTCACTTTTATTTTATTTAATGTCGGGAAAGATACCCGACTTGGTGTTTTCAGTTTTCACCAGTACACAAAACCATATTAAAACAAAAAACCCTACAATCGGCAGAAGGTAGGGTTTTCGTTTTATTTGAAGTATTTTTTTTAGGAATACTTTATAATAATGTTTTTCTTATCCTGCCGATTAATTCAAAGATAATTCACCTTTCGGTTAATTTCCAAATTTATTTTAAAAAAAATAAAGGGTTTTAGGAACAAAATAACCTAAAACCCTTTAAATCAATCTAAGGGGCAAAGAAAGATTTTTAAACTGCGGTAGAAGTTGCTGCTACAATTAAAACATAATCTGCATCTCTTAATACATCAGTTGCGTACATCCAAGTAACATTTAAGTTACCTCCAGTTTTGTCATCAACCATGATGAAATCGATTCCGTATTGAGGATCTTCACCAGGACGACCAGTGCGCTCAATTTTGTTAATTGCCTTGATGCGTTCGATCAAAACAAGTGGAGAAGGATTTACAGTTGCATTAACTGTATGGATAAATGGTGTTGAAAAAGCACTCATAATAATTGGTTTTTTAAATTTACTACGAAATTACTTGTTTTTTTTTAAACAGACAAACAAGTTTCATTTTTTAGGTTATCAAAGGCAGTGTTTCTTGACGCTAAAGATGGAAACATCCATATTATACGTTGAACCTTAGACATACCATCTGGCACGGAGAACATAATTTGAAAACGTCCTTTTGTTTCGACAAGTCGAGCATCTTCAAATAGTTCAAAGGTGATAACAAAATCTGGGTTTACAGGTTGAACTTGTCCAATGGCATTATTACTTATAAAAAAGTTTTTTTTGCGAGGAGCAATAGGACAACAACAAGGTGTTTGATTACAGGTATGACACATAAATATTTTATTTGAATGTAAAATTAGTTAAAATTTTTGTAGTTTTGTTCAACTTAAAAAGATGGATAAGTTAAAATTAATTTTGGCAGGGTGGAGTAATATCCTAATACCAGATGAGCGAGTAGACGATATAGGAAAGGAAAGAGCAAAGATATGTGCTGACTGTCCTAAAGCAGAATGGAGTCTTGTAGCCACGCTTACAATAAGTAAGGATAGGCACATACAGGAAGTCGCAGGCATGAGTTGTTCTGAATGTGGATGTCCTTTATCTGCAAAAGTTAGATCTCCCGGCTCAGAATGTCCACTTTTTAAATGGAAAGCAGTAAATCTTAATCACTTATATATGGAAACAAGTAAAATTATGACTATCACCGAAGGGTGGGCGCAAAATGTATGTAAAAACCTTCAAATGCTAAGAAATGCAGGTGAAAACGATGATAAATTGATAATTCTTAGTAATGCCCTTGTTAGAGAATGTCATGCGGTAAATGAGAGAATTTTTGAAATGCAAAGTATAAAACACCAGTATAAGGAATATGATTTTTTAAAAACAACAAGACTTTATAAAGATGGATTAGGGATTTTTTCTAAAGAAGCAGCGACATCAAGCTTTATAAAACTTATAAATAAAATACTTGTTGAGATACCAACAATAGAAATCGTAAATGCTTATATTACAGACGCTAAAAAGTTATTAAAAAATGACGATGAAGTAAAAAAGCATTTATTTAGAGCAAGGATTATTTGTGGTGAGATTATTAAAAACTTAAAAAATGAAACTAAAGAAGAAATTATTGAACAGGTATCTGCTTCCACTGAAGTAGATACTCCCGCAATGATTTTTGAAGAATTAGTTGAAGAAACATTACCTTCTGAAGATGTAGCTGAAGAAATTGCCATAGAAGAAACTTCTGAAGTGGTTGAAGAATCGGCTATTGAAGTTGATGAGACGGAAGAGATAACTCCTAACGAAGAGTTTTAAAAATGGCAATGCCCTCACAAGAAAGCGCGAGGTTAGCAGGCATCATCCGAGAAAATCAGATTGACTTCCTATATGACCTTTATCAAAAGGGATTACCCCTTTCCCCTGAAAAGATGCAAATTCTTCGGGAGAAAGGGCTTTTGACTGAACCTGATAGAGATAATACAAAAACTGTATATCAGGAAAGCAAAGGGCGATGGTTTAAGGAGACTACTATTAAAAAAGAGAGCAGTCGAGAAGCCGAGGATATGATGATTATCGTTGATGAGAATGACGCTCCGAGTGATTGGGTTTCTGTAATGGATTTAGATGAATTAGAAGGAATAAAGAAGGCGGCAAAATTTGAAGGCGGAAAAAAGATAACTAAAGCCGATTGGATGCCTAAATCATTATTATATCACGAAGAGGATTTTATTGCATGGGTAGACAGTATTAATAGTGGTTTCCATAAAATGATACGTTATAAGAAATTTGAGCTATACGTACAACAGGCAAAAGAATGGTATGCAGAAAATGATTCAATGTCAAATTATGGATCAAGAGAAGAAAAAATAAACTATGCTTATTCAGAATTTGATAGAATAAGAGAAAACGGACTTTACTTTCTTAATAAATACCTAAAGATAAAGGAAGCCGATATGGTTTCTGGGATAATGACATACGATGCAAAGCCAGTGCATGAGGTAATTGCATATTTATTTGACTGTGGATACAACACAGAAGTAGGTAAACCAAGACAGATTGCAGCTACCACTACATACGGAGGGCTTTCTTTATGTAAAATTATTGTAAGCAGAAACTTTTTTATAAAATTCATTGCACAGTCGGACGATAAGGTACAAGAGATTTTTGATGATAAAGTAAAATATCCTTTTTCGGAACTTCCTGATTGGATGAAGCCATCTGTAGCTAATGATAGAGATAATATATTACGTTTTGCGATAAAAAAGGATAAGGGATCTAAAAAAGGACTTAATTCAAAAATAGTAGTTGTTCCACCTTCGGTAGCAGCTATTAATGGTGGTGCGCCAAACTTGGTGATGATAGATGAAGCTGGATATATAGGTATGCTTGGAAAAATGATTCGAGAAGCACGACCAACACTTTTTAGAGAAGATCCACAAACTAAAAAGTTAAAGATGATTCGACAGATTATCATCTGGGGAACAGGCGGAGAGATGGATAAGGGAGGAAAGGCTTACGAGACTGAGTATTTTAATACATGGGATAAATGGAATAAGAGAGAATTTTCCTACGGTATAATACCGATATTCTTTGACTGGACCACACGTCCTGCGGTAACAAAAGAACATTACGAAAACGAAAAGAAGAACTACACTTCAGAAGGGCCTGACAAGGAAGAGAAGATGGTACAGTTTAGACAGGCTTATCCATCCAATGTTCACGATATGTTCTTAACGTCTCACAAGACATTAGTTTCTATCGATTACATACAAAAGAGCCTTGATAGAATACAAGACTTACCACAGAAACATAAAGCTATTTACGGATACTTTGAACCTGTTTTTGATACTACAAAACCTTCGAGTGAAAATGATGATGTTCCATATAAAATAATGGATGTATTATTTATTCCATTAGAAGAAGGAGATCCAAAAGCCTCTACTATAATGTTTATGGAACCCAAAAGAAATTGGGTAAATAGGTACTGTACAGGAACGGATCCAATCGCTACAGATAATGGTTTTTCAAAAATGGCCAAGACAATATGGGATAGACATTTTAAAACAATATCATGTGCTGTACTTTATCGTGATTCAAATCATAAAAGCACTTTCTTGCAGTGTATGTTGGCAGGGATGTATTATAAATGTAAGTACGATAATGAAATAGCACCGCCAGAAGTTGTAGAGGCTAATATTGGAACCGCTTATATTGATTATTTAGATGCTAAAGGACTTTATAACACATTGGTTTACAGAACTCAATTACCTGATTATTTGCGCGGAGGACAACATCTTATTGGAATAGATAATAAAGGAAACAGAACAAAGATGATTATCAATAAATTATATGAGATGATACTTTCTTATGGTGATAATATTTGGATAGAAGAACTTTTTAGGCAACTTAGGACATTTATATGCACGGTTAATGATAAAGGTTTTGAAACCTGGGGAACACAAGATAGAAGAAAGTGGTTTGATGATTTACTGTTTTCTTCAGTTTTTGCTTATATTTGTGATTTAGTTCTTGAATCTGAAGGAAAAGTGCCTAAAGAAATTAAGAGCGAAAGCGATATTTATAAAACAAGATACGTACTTAAAAGAGTGGGACATAGCTTAATGCGAGTTCCTGAAAAAGTTAAAAGTATATGACGGAAGAAGAAGATTATAATGTTGGAAATTTTTCTCTTTATGCTCCGCAAAAGGGATCATCTCTTTTTACCGATTACCCGGAATTAAGGAAGTATAATGAGTTTAGAGAATTAAACGACAGAGAAATGCTTTTTGTGTGGTATTTTGCTTGTAAAACTTCTCCATACAGAATGAATTTAAAAGATGAGCATGCTATGGCAAGATTTTCTTATCGTAGAGCTTATAAAGGAATAGAAAATCCTGTTGAAGAATCTAAGTTTGATGCTCTTAAATTTAGTTCAAAAATTTCTGAGGCTGTAGATGTAATGAAGAGATTTAATCCTGGTGCAAGACTTCACGCTAAACAGATACAAGATAAAGTAATGGAAAACTACTGGAAGATTGTAAATATTGACGTGAATGACGAGAAGGAATTTAGAAATAAAGACGGAGAAGTAGATTGGACAAAGAAAAAAGCCTATGTAGATAGTGCTTCTAAAATAGTAAGTGACCTTCCTTCTCTTGTAGAGCAGGTTGAGTCATCATTTGGAATGAAGGAGAAAAACTTAGCAGAAAAGGATGAATTTGAAGGAACATCATTAATGGATCAATACGTATCAGCAAAATCATGACACCACTAATAGAAACTGTCACCACTAAGCCTAATCGGATAACAACAACCGACAAGGACACAAACCCACAATATCATTCTGACTATGCTAAATTTTGCATAGGAGCAACTAACTCGGTTTTACATAATGAATGGGTAAAAAAGATTTATATAAACAAACAGTTTTATAAAGGCGAACAATGGTTTGTTGACGAGGATATTGAAGGGTTTTTAAAAGATGATACTGGTCAGTCAAGAAACCGTATTGAGATAGTACATAACGTAGTTCGCCCTATGGTAGAACAATATCGTGGAAATGCGATACGTATGTCTATAAATGTGACCGCAAAATCAATGTCTATAAAATCTGTAAATAGAAGAGAGTTAAAGTTAGGAGAACAGTTATTTTATACTGATATAGCAAATGAGATTGACTCATATTCTTTATTTTTAAGAAAACGATATAATGTAGGCAAGGATAAGGATGAGACAAGACAGATTTTTGATAATCTTTATGTCGATACTTACGCGGAAGATATTACGGAATTAGTAAGGGAGATTGCCCGAAGAAATCAGTTTCCATCTTTACAGGTTCCGTTAGCGGAAAACTTAGCTTTTTCAGGACTTGGTGTATTAGAAGGTTTTGAATATGCTGGAGATTTAAGATATGAAGTGGTTCCTTCGGAAATGTTTATTTGGGACCGTCAAGCGCGGAGAAACGACCTTCAAGACTCAGATTTTATGGGTAAATTACAATATATGTTACCTACTGATGTATATGAAGGATGGCCAGACTTGGGTAAGGAAAATATGGACGCAATAGAAAACTATATTTCTTCCGCACAACAAAGAATGAGTGAGTATAGAATACAAGGAGAGTTATCTACAAGAATACCTGTTTACCATATATATTGGAGAGATTCTGATACATATCAATATGGATATGTAATGGACGAGTGGAATTATCCATATTTAACAAGGATAAACTTTATATATCCTGGAGAAGATAAGCCAAGATATACAGATGCAGATTTAATTGCTCCTCCTCGTTCTCAAAGAAATGACAGACTTTTCAGAAACGGGAAAAAGAAAAGAAATCTTAAAGTTGATACTTTACGGTATTGCATATTAATACCTTCTGATATTTTAGGACAAGCATCAAGCGGTGCTAATTATTCAGATGTTATTCTTGATTATGGTATTTATCCATATCAAGATACAGAATTAGAAGATCCTACAAATGTAAAATTTCCTTTCAAGTGTCAAACATGGGCATACGTGGACGGGGAAGTATTATCACCTATTGATGATGTTATTAATCCGCAGAGATTTATAAATAGAATTATGTCTGCTACTGAATCGCAGATTAATAATTCTGGAGGAACAAATATTGTTTACGATAAAGATGCGGTGGATGCTCAAGACGGAGAAGATGAAATTATGCGTAATGTAGCACAAGGTAAACCTATCAACCTAAGAACAAAAGGAAGAGGAGTACCTAATACATTAGGAATTTATGACGCTACTCCAAAACAGGGTACGTATGCTATGTTTAATATCATTGGAACATTAAAAGGGCTAATACAGGATACAACTGGTGTAAATGAAGCCCTAAAAGGAGAGTCTACTGGTTCCGACCAATTGGTAGGAGTAACAGAAATATTACTTCAAAGAGGATCGCTAATGCAGGAGCCATTCTACTATGCTCTTTCAGAAATATTTATGCAGGCTCATCAATACACAGCTAATGTTGGAAAAAGAATTTATATAGAAAACGAGAGAGAGTTAGCGATAATGGTTGGTGATGACGGAGTGAAAGTATTAAAAATGAGCAAGGGATTAAAGGATGAGGATTTCCGTGTTTATGTGGTTAGAGAAAATGTAGACGCAGTATTGATAGCACAAGGAAACCAAGAGTTGATGACATTCAAGCAACTTGGTATGATTGATGAAAAAATATTCTCCAATCTTTATGGTAGGTCTACACCTTCAGATATTTCAAGATTCTTACGCCAACATAGTAGAGATAAGATTGAGGCGGCAAGAATACAAGCTGAACAGGCAAAAAGTCAAGAGCAACAAATAAAAGCAGATATTATGAATGAACAACAGTTGCAAGCCAACATTCGTAGTGTTGAAAATGCTCAGAAATTTGCCGCGCAAAACGCTCTTCAAGATAAAAAGAACGAGGGAGCTTTAGCTACTACGATAGCTAAAAGTTTAAGTTCTGGATTATGAAAATTTTAATAAAATGTATTTTGAATAGAATTATTGTTTAATTTTGCACAAATAAGAAGAAGTATGTCAACAGAAGCACAGATAATGAAAGAAGAAGGCACGATGGTAGGAAACTCATCGATGTCTGGTCAATTGGCGGCACTTGAAGGATTGGTGTCACCAGAATTTATGAGTCAAATGAGAAATGAAGTTGAGCCACAGGTTCCTGTAACTTCTCAAGCACAACCTGTAGTAGACGCTCCTGTAGTAGAGACTCCTGTTGTTGAAAATGTAAAACAAAATACTGTTGTTGAACCTTCAAAAACAGAAATGACTTCCTCTTCTTCATTAGAAGTAGAAAGTCCTATTTTTGGTGGTAAAAAAGTATTAAACGCAAAAAAAGAAGATGCTATTCCAGATGAAGTTTTAGGAAAACTTGATCCGGAGGCGTTAAAAGAATTTATAAAACCATTTGGTTTAGATGATCCTAATAAGTTAAAGGATGCAGTAAATAAATGGAGATCAGACGCTCAAAAAGTTCCTGAAATACAGGGAAAGATTGAAAAATATGAGAAGGTATGGAATGAAATGCCTGAAGATATTTTTGAAGCAATTCACGCGTGGGGACGCGGAGAAGATTATCGTAAGGTATTCTCCTCAAGACCACAACTTGACTTTAGTAAAGATGTTAACGAGGTAAATGCGCAACAATTAGTTGACTCTTATATGCCTGGGCAATTTACAACAGAAGAGTGGGAAGAATATAATGATAGAGATGGTTCCGCTGCTATAAAAAAAGCGATAAACATAGCTATCCAACAATCACAGGAAAAATTCTCTTTAGATAAAAACAAGTTCGTGAATGGTCGTGCTAATTTGGTCAAGCAACAAACAGAGCGTATGCAAAAGTTTGAGGCTTCCGCCAAAAGTTCCGTAAGTTCACTTACAAACGCACTTCCTGACGTTGATCCGGCCTATGTGTCAAGCATAGAACGCTCATTAGTTAGTGGTGGAGTAAATTCCTTGTTTTATGATAAAGACGGAAATCTTCTACCGGATGCGGCTATTAAATTTTCGATGGCCCAAGATGGATTACATCTATTGAATCAGATTAAATCTCAAACTGCACATCAGGTTGAGACTAATGTGAATCAGGAGATTTTAACCAGATCGGCAGAGACAGTACGTGGTAAAGGCGCGGCAGAAATAGGCAAACCAGGCGCACAAGCACAGAATTACCTTAACTCGGTAGTGCCTACAGTTAAAAAATCAACCTATTAATTATTTAAAAAATGGCTAATACCAATTACGTACCAGGTCCTGGTAACTCTCCGTTCGGAAACTTACCAGCCAACCCTCAAGGATCGTTTTATGCAACCGAGTCTGGTTACACAACGACAGAAACTAATTTAATTCAAAAAGCAATTGCCGCTGTCATTTATGACGCTGCTCCTGCTCAGTATAACGCACTAAAAGTGCTTTCTATGAAAGCATTTGAGGACAAGAATCTTGACGAGTTCGAGTACCTTGAGTCTACTTTTGGGCGTTCAGTTATCGAGGCAAATGCAGGTGTAGCAGGCGTCCCTGCGGCTCCAGGTGTTCCTCAAACACAAACTATTCCTTTAACAGCGGCTTCAATGGCGTTTGTTACTCCGGGATTAATCATTGTATATCCTGATAATACTTCTGCTAATATCATTAGTGTTGGTCCTGGTAATCAAATTATCGTGGAGTCTCGTACTTCTGATGGTTTATCAGCTATCTTGATTAATGATGAGTTTTCTATTCAATCTACTATCGAGCCTGATGGAGCGAATGGTATTGAGAACTACGAAAGATTGCAAACGATCACTCGTTACAATTATATCCAGTTCTTCATCCGCGCTCAAAGATGGTCTCGTGTAGAATTGCAGAAATACAAAAATGCAGGAACTACAAATTATCTTGAGAGAGATAAAGCTGAGAAATTGAAGCAAATCCGTGTGGATATGTTCAACTGTTACTTTAACGGTATTCGTGGAGAGTTCCAAACTTCTTTCGGTATCCCTGCAAAGTCAATGGGTGGAATTTACCCTACTATGGTTGCGGCAGGTTCTATGTCGGCTAACGTACCAGTAGCAGGTTTGCAAGCGGCTTTCGAGCAGTTAGCATTTGCTACAAACTACAAAGCTGAAGGAGCTGTTCGTTTCGTATATGCTACGGATGAAATGTTGAATGAGCTTTACAAAATTTATATCCAACCTTTCGTGCGTTATGCTCCGAATGATGAGATTGCGAAATTAAACCTTCGTGAAATCCATATCGGAACTATGAAGTTCGTATTGGTTCCATGTGAACTTTTCCGTGAGCGTTCATGTTTCCCTGCTGAATGGAGACGTAAGTTATTAGTAATCGACCAGGAGGCTATCACCCCTGTGAAAATGAAAGGTATCCCTCAAGTTGAGATGGGATCAACACTTGATCGTCAAGAAAACGGAACTCGTGAGAACTTTAAAGACTGGTGGGTTGCGGCTCAAATGTCTATTCAGTTCAACAACCCTGTTGGTTCTTTCTGGATTGATGTAATGTAAAATTGAAAATTTTTCGGGGAGATTAAAACCCTCCCCGAATTTTTATTATAAACCCTAAAATTTTTTAAAATGGCTTTAGAAGAAGGAAAACAGAAGAATGAAGGTTCCAAAGAGAACCCTCAGAATATGGCAGCAATGCAGAAGCAGATTGATGAGTTGAAAAACTTGTTATTAAGTAAACAGACGCAACAACAGCCAATAGCAGCGCCAACAAGTGGTCTTAGTGAAGATATTGTCAAACGACTTCTTGATGAGCTTCAAGGACGCAAAGTTGATGATGCTATCAGAAAAAATGATTTTGTCTCTCAAGAGATGATTGATCCCGCGGATTTATTAGAAGTACCTGCTGAATTTTATTGCCATAAGGGAGGTTATTTCCTCGGTGGTGATATTAAGAACGGTGTAGCTATATTTCCTCCGCGCGGACCAGTGTTCTTTGAACACAGAGGAACATTGCCTTTTGACAGAAATGCGAAAGAGCAAAACCTTATAAATATTTCTCGTTATAAAACATATTCGAAGAAGCAGAAAGATTTCTTATTGAACCACTCTTTGTTTAACGCGTTGTTTTATATCGATATTGATGATGCTATCAATACAGATAATGTTCGTTCTCAGAAATTAGCTAAGACAATCATGAGATTGAGTGCTACTGATGCGGGCCGATTAGTTTCGATGGCAAAAGAAAATGGCATCAAGGTTACTGAAGATATTCAAACCTTACGTGTTAAGCTGGCTACACAGATGGTGGATGCTGAGTTAGAGCAAGAAGAAAAAGAAAATAAAAAAAGAACGATAGACGCATTTAAAGACAGAGAATTGTTTAAAGAAAAAGCGTAACTTTGTTCTTAAATGATAAACGTACAGACTCAAGTTATACCTAAGATTCTTTCAGCCTTAGACGCGGAAGGATCTCAACGATATTTATTTGACCAGGACTTAAAACCATCCATCAATTATTCGATTGACTGGATGGTTTCTGTTTTTAACAAAGCCTTTGCAGACAATAAATTATCAGAGGAGAATTTATCTGAATTACGTTATACAAGAATATTTCAGTTAAATGGATTTTCAAGAGTTTATTTAGATCCAGTTGCATTAGGACATACTGTTTGGAGTATGATAGGAGTGTTCCCTAAACCAGTAGTTTACCCTGACACATTACCACCTTCTCAAATTAATCCTACAATATCTGTTTACAGAAATGATTTGAGTTATATCAAGTCTAATTTTTCTGCAAAAAGATTAACGGATGAACAATGGAATGAAAACATTAATAATCCATTTGTAGCAGGGAATAATGTGGTATTTGCAAGCCCAGGATTAGTATCATACGCATTTCTTTCTCCTCAAAATTATAGTTCATCGAATTATAATGTACCAATGGAAACATCATTAAGGCCTGAATTACCTAATGAATTTGTAGGGATAACTTATATTAAATATCCAACACAAGTAAATGTAATAACAGATAATATTGAATTTCCTTCTACTTTATTAAACTTAATTGTTGAAAAAGCACTTAATTTTATCAGTTACAAACAAGGTGACAGAACAAATCTTTATAGCGTGACAGCATCTGACGTATCAACACTTGTTCAATTAATGAGATAATGGCAACACCACTACGACATATAATAATGGACATCAAAACTGATTTAAAGCAGGTTTTTGATGATAAGATTATTACTGACGCTCAGATAGCGTACTGGTGCATTATTATTGGTAATAGATTACTTTCTCAGCACATTGACAAAAGAGAGTCCGGAGCGTTTTTAAGCACTTTTATTGTTCCGGTGGAAGAATCTACTGTAAATATTAATCCGAACATTGTAAAGCACCGAAAATACATAACATTACCTCATTCTATATTTGATTTTAATATGGACGGAGCGATAGAATATATAGCATATTATCGAGACACTACAAAACCAGGATGTCCTCCTGATTTTATAAGACATACATTTATGAGAACAATGCCATCAAAGGCAGAGTTATTAAACTATACTAAAAGAGAAAAACCAGCACCAGATAACTCTTATTTTTACAGAGTACATGATAAGATTTATCTGCTTGGTATTGAATGTGTAAATGTAAAGGATATTGAAATAGGAATTTATATGACTATTGATCCTGTAACAAAAATTGATATAGATGCACCATTTGATTTTCCTGAAGAACTTATTCCTATTTTAAAAAGAAATGTTTTAGATTTAGGAAGATTTTCATTAATGTTGCCAGAAGAGAGAGTTAATGATGGAAAGAATGATATTGGAGCTAATAAAGTTCCTACAAATAAAATTGCAAGTGTTAATGATTTAAACCAAGGTGAACAACAATGAACTTCTCAAACGACTTTGTAACGCCTGATGAAATACTTGCTGATGTTCTCAGGTTAGTAGATGATGAAGCATACGTAACAGCTAATTATGGGTTTTACGTAAATCAAATGCAATACGCTTTACAAGAATTAGCTTTTGATACTTTTTTTGATAAGCAATATTCAGAAATCCCAATTTCGCAAGACTTGAGGATGCCATTACCATTTGGAGCGTTTAATATTCGTGAGATTTATGTTTACAATGGTGATATGTGCAATATTTCTTCAGCACGAAAGTTATGGTGGAAAAGAAATTACTGGACAGGAGGAAATGGTTTTGTTGCAAGAGATAGAGGAACAGTTAATAATGATCCATTTTATGCAAATAGAACTTATTCCATAAATTCTGTAATGCAGCAATCTACTGGAGCACCGATGTACGCAGAATTTCAACCTTATTATTCTTCTACAGAAGATTTACTTTACTATAATATACAAAATGGGATAATAATGGTAAGCCCTAAGTGTAAGGCTTTTCAAAAATTATTTATTGCACATAACGGAATTGGAGTGAACTCAACAGATGTGCCTTGTATTCCTATTTATTTAAGAGAAGCAGTTAAGTTATGGGTATCTGATATTGTATTAACAATGAAGATAAGTAAATCTGTTACTCCTTTTGAAATGCAAAAATGGAATTTATTAAGGTCAGATGTACAGAATAAATTAAATGGAAGAACAAATAGACAGTTTGATGGAGCGTGGTATCAAGCTGAACTAAGAGTAAAGTCAATGGACACAAATGCACGTCAGGATTTAAAAGAATATTTTGCGAGACTTGTTAAATAATGAAGCAAGAAGGACACCCAGAAGATTTAAAGCTCTTTAATAAAGGAGCAAATTTTGATCTTGACAAAGAGTTTTTAGGGACTCAACAAGCAGGGCAGTATGTCGATGCTCATAATATGGACCTTAGTATTTCTACAGGAAATGCTAACTCACTACAGAAAATTCGTGGGGAGATAATATGGCATCAAAAAAACATTCTACCAAGCGACTATTTATGTATAGGAACTGTTCATTGTAATGGTAGAAAATTTGAAGTTTGGGTGGACAAGTTTAGTATTATGGATCCTGTTATTCGTATCGATGGAACCATTGTTGCTAAATCAAATAAAATACCATTTACAAGAAATCACTTTTTACAACATGATAAGAACGAAAGTTGTATTGGCGGAGAAGTATTTTTAACTGATAACAATGTTCCTCCAATGATTTTTAACGTGGAGGACATGATAACAAGTTTACAGAATGGATCACAGAAATATTTTGGAGACTTTAATCCTGATTTATATTACGTAAACCTTGTTGCCCCTCTTGATATTCCAATTTTTAAGGAATTGGTAAATGTTGGTGGAGGAGGAGGATTACCTGTAGGTTCATATCAATATGCTATTATGTACTCTACAGAAAGTGGAGACAGAACTAATGTTGGGCCTTGGACACCACCTATTCCTGTATTATCAAGTTATTCTTCTGCAACAAATATTCATCCAGGAATAAAGACATACGGTTCTGATCCTAATATAGCATTTCCAACTTCGTTTGCACCAAGATTAAAGTTTCGTGTAACTAACTTAGCGAACTATGATTTTATAGAGATTGTTAGAATAGCGAACAATACGGGCGGGGGAAATGAATACGTGCCAGTAAAACAGGTTGTCGCAAGAATAGATATTGAACCAGGAGAATACTCAGTAAGAGAATTTTTAGATCCTGTAGATAGTAATTTTGTAGAAACATTATCTGAACAAGATTTATCTACTCACGCATTTATTGAAAGAGCAAAAACATTACGTTACCATGATACAAGATTAGTATTGATGGCATACGAAGTTGCTCCTATGGGTATAGATGTAGAAGAGTTAGAATATAATGGAGAAAAAGTATTTCCTGTTGTTGAGAAATTAGGCAAGTTAGGACATACTGACGCAGTTAATGCTGCATATTATCGTTCATATATGGGCGGGGAAAGATATGGTTTTGGTATTAATCTATGGGATGCGGTAGGTGGCAAATTCTTTTCACAAGAATTAACAGCGGCTATAAATTATCAATATCCTAATAGAAGAGATATTCCTAATGCTAACTCGGTAACTTTTTCTTATGGCGGATTAGTAACAGCGGCAAATGTGAACAGTGGAGTAACAAATACTTTTGAAGTATTTGACCACGTTGATGCTATTGCAAAAAATGATATTTGTACGTTTAAAAATATACTTGATAAAGGAGATAAATCATTAATTAGTGTAACTACTTTTTGTACAAGTGATCCTGAAAATGTAGGAGCTAAAGTTAATTTTTTAAACAGAGTAAAATCTCCTTATTTACCATTTAGACCAACAGAAGGTAATGATTCAAACAATAATCATAATTACGTAGAAAACGTAGAAGTAAATGATGGTAATTCATGGGAAACTTATAGACCACAAGGTTTTGGGTTAAATTATTATGCTCACGGTATGGCTTTTGCAGGATTTAATAATTTCCCTGAAAATGCAAAGGCTTTTTCTATTGTAAGAACTGATGCTGCAAAGCGAGTAGTTATGCAAGGATTAGGAATGTATTCTTTAAATCCAGGAGATTATGATTTTATAGGAAACAAAGCATTATGTACTAAGAGAACAAATAAAATGTTTTTTTCGTCTCCTGATTTTGAATCTGCACAAGTTAGTATTGACCAGATAAATGATATTGTTTCCAATCCACAAAATTATAAGATACAGTTTGTTTCTCCACTTGGTTTTTTTAGCGAAGTATATAATTTCGAATATGACACTACTAATCCAAGGAGGTCAAGAATTATTGATATGATTTCCTACGCAAGAGTATTAAGAGATTCAGGACAAATAAATCCAGGAGAAAGCGGAGTAGGAGTAGCTGACTATGTAACATATAATAAATATAGAAATTCACACGCTGCTGGGGGAGGATTTTTTGCTTCTTCAGATGGTAATAAAACTATTGGCATAAATAGCGCTCAGATTATTTTAGAAGGTAGAGGTTCATATATAGAGTTTGAATTTGACCAAAATTTTTATAATACTTATGGCGTAGGTGGTGCTGGTAATAGTGATTTTAATGACGCAGAATTAAAAGATTGGACAGAGCCTTTTTATATTATTAATATAATTCAAGAAGGAAAAAATGTAACTGATAAAAATATAGACTCATACCGATCAACAGGACATTATCAAAAATTGAGTAGCGTTATAGGTATTGGGGATAATACAATTGGTCAATCATTAGAATTAGTTGATGAAAGATGGGAAGATTGTATTCCTGATTTATCAAGTACAGGAACATTTGCAGGTAGAGATGCTTATGTATTTATCGTTGACGGAAACGGTAATGAGCAAAGGTGGATTAATGTAACATTTATGACACCTGCGCAGATTATCATTATCAATAATGATATTATCGCTAATGGTTTTTATGCCCCATCACCAGGTATTGAAGTAACAGGAATGTTTACTCATACAAATACTAATAATAAAGAGTTTGAACTTATTTTTGGAACACTTACATATTCTGTTCCTACAGGATATTTTGTTGTAGTAAAATATGATAATTCTATGCCAATACGAGTTTTTGGCGGAGATACAACTATTGGTGAAACTATATTTGCTCCGATAGATAGACAAGCAAATGGAAAAGATGATACAGATGAAAAGGAAGCTCAATTTGTAATGAATTTAGGTTTTCCATTCCGTCAATATCGAATGAACCCAAGGCATTACGTGGTTAGAGATTCTACAGGCGCAAATAAAATACAGAACGAAGAGGATGCTCAATTAGGATATATTCGTCAAATGGTGATGATGTTTAATTGTGAAAGTAGAACAGCAACAAACTTTGCTTATAACTCAGGAAATCAATCTACACAACAGTTTTTTCCAATGACACATTATGTTATTAGACCAAACCGTTTTAACGATGCAAGTTTTGGTAGCGGATCAATATCTGACATTGCTAATGATAATAATATTTTTCTTGAATATTTTAATGACTATCCTAACGAATGGAATATTTGGAAATATGGAGGATTTAGATTTTCACAAGGATTTAATTCTGATTATATGAAAAATTCACCTGTTGAATTTTTTTCTAAGCCAGACGTTGGATTTAAAGAAAATACAGAGTTTTGCACGGGTGTTATTGCAAGTTTACCAAGAGCTATAAACGCTCAAAACTCACCCGGTTTAAAAACCTTTTTATCAGGAAATGCTATTTATCTTGACGATGACCAAGGAGCGATAAAATTCGCTTGGGATGCTACTTCGGGTGGTAAAGGTGAGAATTTGTATGCAGTGACAGAAACAGGAATGTGTTTGATATTTACCAAAAAAAGTATTTTATCTAACCTTAATGCTGATGAATTAAGCATTATGGCTGCTGATAAATTTTTAGGCGGGGAATATTGGATTAATAAAAGAATAGGATGTTCTGATGAGATGTGGAGAACTAAAGCAGAAGATAGTGTAGTATTTCCTTCTCAGGGAGGAGCTATAGAAATAGAAACATTATTCTTTTGTGATAAAGATACCGCTTACCGTTTTTACGAAAACAAGTTGGAGAACATAGGAAAGATTGATTATTACAGCAGATTAAGCCCAGTACTTGCTTCTGTGCTTCCAGGATACCAAAGCAGAGTAACAGCTATTTATAATCGTCAGAGAAATCAATATTGGGTTCAGTTGGAATATAGAGACCATAATACTTGTTGCGATAACAAAGAAGAATTGTTTGTTTGGTCACAGGAGAAAAACCAGTGGTTAGGAACAAACTCTCACCGCTTTGATCAATACCTTTCGTTACGTAAAGAAATTTACGGAATGAGAGACTTGACAACTTATAAGCTTTACGAAGGGTATAAAATAAACGGGGAGAATATTGAAGGTTATGTTATTCAGGCAAGCTCACCTGTTCAGCCAAAAGAAAAAGAATTTATCGACATAAATATTAATTCAGATAATAAACCTACAGAGGTGCAATTTTTAGATGAAAATTTCGACATTAAGGCAGTTATCAATCAAGCTAACAATGGTTCGCTTTACTTGAAGAAGTATGATGGATGGTGGAACTTTATACCAAGAAATGCACAGATATATAGTTTTTATCGCGATAGAAACCAATCTCGATTGTTAGTTTACAAGATTATTCATAATTTAGCGGAAGATTTCAAGGTTGTTGATGTATCAAACAGATATAAAGTAATAAAATAGTTATGGCAGGATCAGGAGCAGCAATAGGTGGAGTATTAGGCGGTGTCGCAGGTACTCTTATCCCAATTCCGGGAGTTGGAACAGCAGTAGGTTCTGCGGTAGGAAGTGGTATTGGTAGTTTCGTGGACTCTCGAATCGCGAAGAATAAGGCAGAGGCCTCTGAGCCGCCAATGACTGATCCTAATCAAACTCTGTTGTTGGATGAAATCGCGCGGAGAAGAAAGGCTATCGAACAAGGAACTGATGTAATGACACAATCAGGACTTTCAGAAATAGAAGAAACTGGCGCAGCAACAAGAGATGCTTTATCAAGAGCTACAGGCGGAAATGCAGGTGCTACGGTAGATGCTTTGTTAAAGTCACAGAGGATGGAAGATAGAAACAAGGGAGCGATATTAGGTCAAGCACAACAAAGAACTCCTTTTCTTCAAAACTTAGAAGAACAGATGACGGATAAAATCGCTCAAAGAACATTAGATTTAACTCAGTTTAATAAAATGCAGGCAAATGCTGAACAAGCGCAGTTTGGCAAAGAAGCTTTAATGAATCTTCAGACAGGAACAGCAACAGGTGCTTATGACGAATTATTTCAAGGAGTCGGAGATGCAGCGCAGGGTGGAGCAAATAAAATGATGGATGCCTTTACCGCTATGTTTATAGAGCCTAAATTGAATAAACAATCTACACAGGTTCAATTGGACGCAATGCAACAGATAGGTGCTAATAATGGATTAATAGGTGCGGATTATGGAGGTGTTATACCTAAAACTCCTGCCCGAAAAAAGCCATGGGAGGGATTAACTACTCCTTTAGAAATGCCAGAAAACAAGCCTTGGAATAAACTAACACAACCGCTTGAATTAAAAAATACGCAACAGTTTGAAAACTGGACAAACTAATGATTATGGCAAACCCAGACGAAACAAACGCAGGAGACGTTATTCAGAATATGGACTTACCTCCTGAACAAATAATTACTGAAACACAGCAAACTATTGATGTCCCGAAAAAAACAGGAGAGACACCTATTGATAGTCAATTTACGTTAGGTGATTTTACCAGCCAGTATATGCAAAATAAGGATGCTCAGAATGAGATGAACAAATTGTTTGCATCTGAATTTCCTGACAATCCATCTACAGGCGCATTAGCAGAATCTACTTACTACCCTGGTATTAATGATCCTATTTTAAAAGGAATGAGTTCAAGTAAAACACTTGGCTCGCAACCTATATTTGTAAGGAGTGGGGGTTATTTTCCTTTTGGCGTTTTAGATGCGCGAAAAAAAGCACTTCAAGATGCGGCTGCTGAAAGAGCGAAACAGTTACGAGCATTTGATTTACCAAAGAAACCATTAACAAAAGATCCGAGATTTCAAGAAACTTTAAATCAAAATTTTGATAGAGATTTACAGTCAATTATTAGTGAAGCTAAGAGTGTTTATGGAGATAAGGCTTTATGGGCATTACAGAACGATAAGACAAATCCGTATTCTATGAAGTTACGGACAATGATGGATAATTATGATGTTTTGGCAAGGGAGACTGATCAGGTTACTGATATGATAGCGGAAATTAAAAAAGGTATTACTGATAAAACAATGGCATATTCTCCTGAGACTAAAGAGTTAGTTGACAATTACGAAAAAATGATTGGTCAGTTTGAAAACGGAAAGGTAGATGTTGATTTAAGAAAAAATCTTAACGCTTTAAAGGGTTCACAAGCAATTGATGTTTATTTGAATAAATATGTTTTTCCAGATCTTGAAGCCGAGGTAAATGAAGCGTGGGGACAATTTAAAAGTGAAGGAGACTTGAATGTTGCGAGAAGCGGAAAGCGTTCTACTTATAAACAAATAGCAAGAGAGAGAGCAAAGTTATTAAAGGAGACAGAATTTAAGGACCAATCTTGGCTTACTGAAGATGATATTTATAATCGAATTATTTCTACTAAGGGAGATAAATTTGAACAGGATATTCGTTCATCATCTAAACATGATGCTGGTACTGGATACGATGTTCAAAGCAAGGATGAGTTAAATCGTCAGGAAGAAAGAGATGTCAAGATTGGTGATGTTTCATTTAACATGAGAAATGCGGTTGACTTAAAAACAAGAAAAAACTCTCAGCCTTGGAATGTTACCGGAGGTATTTATTACGATGCTAAGGGTAATGTTTTAACAAGAAAAACTACTGGTGTTACTAAGTTTATTCCTGTAACATTTGGCGATACTAAATTAATGGGAAGAGAAGTTTCTGGCGTTACAGGATATTTGATTGAGCAAAAAGAGGAAAGAGATGAGGCGGGAAAGCCTATACTTGACGCAAATGAAAACCCTAAGATGATAGAAACAAAAACTCCAGTATTTTTAGAGGAGACAAACCAAGACGCTAAATTTAGACAAGAGGTTCCCGTTATTTATGATTTCTATAAAAAAGGATCGTCCAATAGGGCATCAGGTGTTGACGTAACTAATATATACGAATAAAGATGGCACAACCAACAGATGACAAAGTAAAGAAGATTTACACTGCTTTATCTCAAGGAGGAAACAACCTTGGAACAGAAGAACAGTTTAGAGCAGCGTTAGCAGATGAGGGAAAGAGAAAAAAGATTTTCGATGCCTTGAGCGCGAAAAACAACTTAGGTACTTATGAACAGTTCTCAGGAGCAGTATCATCCATTCCATCCCCAAAGCAAGTACCGCAACAGACCATGAAAGTTCCATCCCCTTCTATGATGCAGGGGATACAGCAGGGAATGTCTGGCGCGGGAGAATTAATACCATCACAAATACCAATTTCTCCGGAAACATCCACTTCTCAATTGGTTGGCTCTACATCAGAATCGGTAATTTCACCATTGGTTACTACAAAACCAGAGGAGACAACAACAAACTGGTTTGATTTAAACAAATATAAATCAACTCCGGCTCAAAAACGTGATGAAGCTATTATGAATAGAGTAGCAACTACAGGAATGAGTCCTGGACTATCTCTTTCTGATGCTGAAAAAGTAGGATATACAGCCCAAAGACAGCAAGATTTAGAAGAAGAATTAGCTGATATAACTAAATATAAATTTGATCCAGAATTAGGTGTTGTTCCTATTTATGGTAGAGAAGGAGTATTTGGAGATGTTAAAGAGGCGCCAGAGAAAGATTTTAAATCAGGAATCGATTGGTTAGATAAAGCGATTAAACAAAGAAAATCTGACGATATAGCAATGCAGAAAAGAATTTCTTCTTCGACTATTGATGAAGAAACGCAAGAGGGAGTTTATACTGAAGTGCCTGATTGGGAAGCTAAGGGAATTATTAAAAATAAGTATGGCTTTATGGCCAATAAAAAAATAAAAGGAGAAAAGTATTACGAAGCTCCATCTTCAAATACTTATGATGAATCCCTTTCATTTAAGTCAAAAGGAAACACGGAGGATTATCTTCCATTAGCAAGAGGTATTGATTTTTGGAGTGAGACTCGAAAAATTGGATCACAGCAGGGATATATAGATAAAACATTTTCTGTTTTAGGAACAAATGTGTTAAGAGGAAATAGTTTACCACAAGAGATGAGTAAAGTATTTTCCGATTACGAGACGCAGTTGAAAAGAAATGATCCTAACACATATAAAGATATAGTAGCGATTTCAAATTTATCTGGAAAATCTTTTGATTTGTATGATGTTTATTATTATGATAACAGAGCAAATGGTTGGCGTGTTAATCCAGAATTTCAATCTGTTAAAAATTTAATACAAACTGATCCTAATAAAGCAGTAAGTGGGCGTGATAAAAAGATAGTTATTGGTGTTCCTTCAGAGGATGCACAAATTGGTTATATACAAAAAGCATTAGAGCATCAAGATAAATTGATAAATGCAGATTTTAATGCAAGGACAAATAATGGAAAGATAAATCCTAAGTATGAAGATGGATCAACAGCTCTTAGTAGATATAAAGATGCAAAACGAGAATTAAAAAGAATATCAAATCAGATAACTGGTAATTCAGCATATTTTGAAAAAATAGATGCTAATCAACGTCAATACGAGAAAGCTTTAGAAGAGCAAAAAATGGCTGATGAAACTTATGAACGATTTTATAAAGAGATGCCTGTTATGGCTTCAATTTATTATAATGTTTCTGATCCACTTTTAAGAACAGCAACGAGTATTCCTCGTAAATTATTTGCTATACCATCAGCGCTGGGTATTGATTTGCCTGAATTTGAATCCAAAGTACAGGAGGGTAGAGAATTTGAGAAAAACATTTCTGGATTAAAGCCTACAGAATTACAAAAAAGTATTTTTGAAAGACCATTGAATATTATTCCTAATGCTGTGCAAATGATAGCGGATATTTATTTAATGGGTGCAGGAGGCAGAGTGCTTGAGGGATTAGGAATGGCTACACGACCGGCTATGTTTACTTCTGCATACTTAAATAGTTATTCAGACATAGAGCAATCGACATACGATCAATTAAAGGCGGCAGGTTTATCAGAGAGCAAAGCAAAGGAAGCATCTCATTGGAATGGTGTTTTTGGTGGATTATTCGGAGCAGGATTTGAAAGTATATCCCCTGGCATGGAAAGACTTATTGCAGGAGCGGCTAAAAAAGAAGTTACAGAGGAACTTATAAAAGGATTAGCGAAGGGTGAAAGTATAATGGATGTTTTTGGAAGAGTAGGAAAAAGTTATCTAAAAGAATTACCGAAGGAGCAAGCTGAAGAGTTGTTGACAATGTTTTCAGAGAAGATGTTAAATGCAAAAACTAACTATGACCTTGGTGGAGATTATTTGGATGCTGATATTCATGCAGAGGAAATAGGAGAGACAATGATAATGACAGCTATTCCTGGAGCATTTGCAGAGATGCGGAATTTTAAAACTCCTAATGGAATACAAAGAGCCGCTTTATTCGAAGCGTTATCGGACGAAAAGAATTTTATTAAATCAATGAATAGTGCCTTAGAAAAAGGAATGATAACAGATGAGCAAGCAAAGGAGATGATTAAGGATATTGAAGAATTAAAATCTGTTGTTAAAGGTACTCCTGAATTGGATATTAAATCTGAAAAAGGGATGGATTTAATTATGAACCTTTATAAGAAAAAGAAGATTAAAGAAGCAGATAAAGGTGTTTATGTAGATGAAAAATTTGCAGCAGCAAAAGAACAAAAGACTAATGAGAAATTGGCAGAAATTGACGCGGAGATTGATGATATAATAGCCACTACTGAAGAGCCAAAAGAAGGCAAAAGAAGAGAGACATCTTTTGTTGATACTGAAACAGGAGAGGCAGGATTTAGAACGGGTGAAGAAGCAGCTACTAAGTTTACCACACAAGAAACAGAGGCAGGTGGTGAACGAAAAGTGAAACAAGCAATGGTTCGTTCAATAAATGAACTAAAGGCTGAAATTGAATTAATGAAGCAAGGTAAAAAAAATCCTGAAACAGATGCTAAAATAGCAGAGTTTGAAAAAGAGATTGCTTTACAAGAAAAGATGGGAATAAGTCCTGATAAGGGAAGATTGGAGGATGTGGAAGAAGTAGATGCGGAACAAGAAATTCCATTAACTGATGTTAAAAAATATGAAACTCCTTCTGCTAATTATGAGGCATCATTAACTGAAACAAAAAATAAAGGACAGAAACTTGATGAGAAATCGGATGAAAATATTTCAGGAGTAAAAGTTATTTCTGTAAATGATAGAGAAGGAAGAATGGTTGTGGAAGTTGAGTATCCTAATGGCGAAACACAATTATTTTATAAATCAATGAGTGGAACTTCCGGTAAAGGACAAGGCGAGTGGTATCCGCTTTCAGGATTTACAAGTGATGCAGGTCAAGGAGTTCCTGAAGGATGGTTTATAAAAGACAAAGGGGTTTACGATAGATATGGAAGTAAAACATTCCAGGGAACATCGGATTTTTTATCAGCAACAGAAGAAAATAATTTTCAAAGAGAACAATCCACCCCCCAAGCAGAAGTAAAGGCGGAAATAAAAACTCCTCAGATTACTATTACCAATAATCCGAATAAAGAAAGAGAATTTAAACTTGATGATAAATTTTATTCAGAAAAAGAATTTACACAAGCGTTAGATAAACCAGAGATAGTTAAATCTATCAATGATGGAACAATGGTTGTTTCAGTAAACAACCCTTCCCCAGAAATACAAACTAAATTAGAAACCTTAAAAACCAAACCAAATGTCAAAGAGCAAACCAAAACCAGTCAAGAAGCCGGTAAAGAAGGGATATTAACCACCCCTTCCGCCGAAACAAAAACTGTAAAGATTGAAGATTTGGGAAAAGAAAGCCAAGCCGATTTTTCCAAAGGTATTGTGGTAACAGGATTCCATGCTACCCCAACAGGCGAAATTGAAACGGGGAAAGAATTAGGTATTCATATTGGAACAGAACAGGCTTCATCTGAAAAACAAGCGGGGAGAAATGATGATAAAGGAAAGGTAGAGTCCGTATCTGTAACGGTTAAAAATCCTTTAGAGATGAGAGATATGGATGGAGGATGGTCATTCATGGAGACAGCAAGAGCTTTATTGGATAAAAATAATTTAGGTATTACTAAAGAGTGGGTAAAAGAAATTAGGGATAACGAAAGTTTGACAGAAAAAGAAAGACAGCAAAAGTTAATTGACAAGATAAAAGAAGCTGGTTATGATGGTATCATTTATAAGAATGAAGTTGAGGATAAAGGTAAAATGTCAGTTATTGCATTTGATAAATCACAAATAAAAACAGAACCTAATGCCAAAACAGTACGAAGCGATGAGAGACAAATTCCAGAAGGAAGGACTCTCGAAGAAACAGGCGCAGACAAAAGCAGCCAAGATTTACAACAGCCAGCATCCGAAAAGCCCAGTGACAAGAAAGAGCAAGTAGAAGCTGACATAGAAAAAGAAAGTCAAGAGGAGAAGGATAAGATTACTCCTACTCCTCCTGAAACTGTATTCACAAATCCAAAGACTCCTCAAGAAAAAGCCGAGGCTAAAAAAGAGGAAGAGAAAACAATAAGTGAAAAAACAAAAGAGTTTAACAAAGAGCTAACTGAATTATCTGATCCTAAATTTTTAAATAGTAAGGATAGAAAAGGTGAATACTCGAATAAATACAACAATTTAGAAAAAAAATTACCAGATGGTTATAGGTTATTTACTGTTGACGGAAAGGTTGTAATAGAAAAAGAGAATAGAAATAAAACAACCTTAGACACTAACTCTATACATCAACAGCCCGCAGCTTATAAAGTTGGAGAAAAAGTTATTATAAATAATGGAAAGAACAAAACAGGATCGGTAATAACAAAAGTAGATAAGAATGGTAAAATCCTTGAGGCAAAAGAAACCTATGATGATGAGAAAACAGGTGCTATTATTGAAAAACCAGGGGGGGATCAATTAGTATATAACGGTGTAATATTATCAGAAAAACAAAAACAACAACATAAAGAAATCGATAATAAAGCCAATGCTAAAAAAATTGATTTAGAAAATAAAATTAAGGCAGAGGAAAAAGCGAAAGATTTAGCTGCTGGCATAACACCATTAAGTAACGAAGAAAGCACAACGAAAGCTCTTACTGAAGTCGCTAAAGATAGCCCAAGAAAAATGGCTGAGTTATCGAAATTAGAAACAGATAACCGAGAGTCTTTAAACAACGAAATATCACAAGCGGAACAGGAGCTTGAGGCTTTAGTTGAAGGAAAGAATGAAGTTAATGAATCAATGCCAGAGGCAATCGTATTAGCTAATCTTCCTAAGATAAATTATAATTCTGCCTTACGTGAAACCACAGGATCGAGAACACGTTCTGGTAATGATATTTCACCATCATTAGTTAGTAAAACAGGCGGGTTAAGTGTTGAAGGAGCAGCAGAGTATATATGGGAAGATCACTTTTCTGAACGAAATGATGTAGATGTTCAGGATATTAGAAATATGATTATTGATATTCTTTTACAAGGCAAGGATGCCTATAAGCGATCTCTCGTTAATCAGAATGATATATCTGATTTAAAAAAGACTATAAAAGATAAAAAGGCTCAGATAACTCCAGAATATATTTCCTACGCTTATCATAAGGCAAAAAAGAATAATAATAATCCTGACTTAGTAAAAGCAGTTGAAGAACTATTAACTCCTAAGCCTGAGAAAAAGACAGCCGAGAAAAAGGCAGCAGAGAAAAAGATAAAGCAAGCGACTAAAACCATTGCTGATAAAATACGAGGACTTAAAACGGTAAAAAATATTGATGATGCTTTTGGTGGCTTTCAATCAGGAAATCTTTTAACTGTATTTAAGGATGGTTTATTAGAAATTATTGCTTCAACTATTGAAGCGGGAGGATCGGTAGCTCAGGCTGTAGCTAATGCTATGGATTACATGAAAGATTCAGAATGGTACAAAGCAATTAATGAAGAAAGCCAGGCAAAAGCAGAAGCTTCCTTACCTAAAATTATTGAAGATATTTATAATGAATATGATAAAAAACAAAAGCAAGAAACTGGTGACGAAGATGGTAAACAAAGAAAATTTGCAGGACAAGTTATCAATGATTCTGAAATTCGTCCAGAGGTAAAAGACGCTATGAAGGAAAAGGAATACGAGTCTATTCCTAATGATGTTACTATTGCCGAAGCGGATCAATTTATAAAAGATAATTCTGTCGAAGAAGTTTCAGAAGCTATTCTCGATATGGATAATAATATGTCTTTTAGAGTACGCGCTGTTGTTGGTATGCAGTTAATAAAACAGTTAAATGATAAAGCACAAAAGGAAAAAGATCCTGATAAGAAGAATGAATATTATGACAAAGCAGCAGAGATAGCCGATGCTTTAGCGAAAAAGGGTACTGAGATGGGACAAGGTATTCAAGCATTTTCACTTTGGTCTGCAACGACAGTAGAGGGAATGATGAGAACATCTCAACGCGCAGTAAATGGATCAAAGAAAAAGGTAGATAAAGAAACCAAAGCTACAAGATCCGCTGTTAAAAAGAATTACAATAAAGCGGTAAAAAAATCAGCCGATGAAGCGGTAAAAAATGCTACTCAAAAAGCTACATCCAAGACGAAAACTTTTGGAATGACAAGAGATGAGATTAAGAAGAAAAAAGAAGATGCTTTAAAAAAGTTTAAGGATGCTACAAAGGGTAAATCTTTAACTTCAGGAGGACTTAATAAAGAAGCTATTGAGGCGGCGGGAGAATATGGGTATTATCTATTTGTAGATGGTGTTCGTAAATTCAAGGATTGGGTTTCATCTATGAAGAAGGCTACAGGATTAGATAATAATGCCTTAACTGATATTTGGAATGGCCAGGTTGTAAATAATGGAAAAACACTTGCTCAATTATCTACAGCAAATGATTTATCAGACATTGTTTTTACTCATTACACCAATCCAGGAAAAACTACTCTTGCAGAAAAAGTACAGAAGGAACTTGGATTAGATGAGAAAGAAGCAAATGTTATTGCTAAAGAGATAGAGACTGAATACGAAAAAATAAGTAAAAAAGAAATTGCTAAACAGATAGGGAAAAATCTTCCTCCGGGAACAAGAAGAACGCGCAAGGCAATAAATAAATTAAAAAAATCTGAAGAACCACTTACTGATGAAGTAATAAAGGAAGCCTTTTATGACTCTTATGGAATAAAGGATGCAAAAGATATTCCTGCTGAGACTATGGATGAAATTATGGAGCTGGATAAACAGAGACAAGCAGCTCCTCAAAATTCATTCCTAAGAAATAATATTACTGTTCAGATGTTAGGAAAGATGAATCAAGCATCAGGTATTCCTTGGTCAGATGTTGTATGGGGAATGTGGTATGCAAATGTTCTTTCAGGACAAGAAACGCAGATACTAAACATGACATCAAATGCTCAGAATTTATTGCTTGAACTTGGCGTTTCCGCTATTGAACAAGCTATTATTCAAAGAGATCCACGATCAGTTTGGGAAGGTTTTAAATCTATAATTTCAGGACTTACAAAAGGATTAACTGAGGCACAAGCAATATTTTCAGAAGGTGTAAGTGCTGCAAATGCAGACGCAATGAACCTTGAGGCTAAACCTGCACTTGAAAATGTGAAAATAGGTAAGTATCATAAGTATGTTCCTCGTTTTATGGCAGCCATTGACGCAATAGGATATACCGCATCGCAAAATATGATGGCTTATGAAGTAGCGAGAGATATGGCGAAGGAAGAGGGATTAACAGGAGAAGAATTAAACGAAAGAGCAAATGAACTTGCTGGAAATGATCAACAGTCATTTGATGACGCTTCTGTGCAGGCGCAATCGGATGTTGATGCTGTTTATGATGCTCAAGGTAAAAAGAAAGAAGGTTACGCATACAGAAGAGACATAAGAAGAAGAAGAAATGAAATTTTGTTTCAATCTATGCCTGCGGACGTTCAGGAGAAGTCAATGAACTTTGGACGATTTACTACATATAATTATACTCCAAAAGGATGGATTGGCGCAGTAGCTCAAACATTGACTGGATTAAATAGATTAATACCGCCATTTAGGTTAGTGGTTCCTTTTATCCGTGTAGTGGCAAATGTTTTAAATCAGCAGTTGGATTATTCTCCATACGGATATTTGAGAGGCGCAGGATGGAACGCAAGTTCATGGACTGAAAAATTAGGAGCTGGAACATCTACCAGACAAAACGAGACTTCAAAAGAGAGAAATAGAGAATATGTTAAAGCAACAATAGGAACAGCATTAATGGTCTCAGCATATATGCTTGCATCAATGGGTGATGATGAAGAGGATCCTGAATTTGAAATAACAGGAAAAGGACCTGCGGATTTTAATAAAAAGAATCAGTTGATTGCTCAAGGATGGAAACCATACTCAGTTAAGGTTGGAAATAAATATATTTCTTACCAATATTCCCCTATCGGACTTACCCTTTCGTTTATTGGAAACTGGAGAGATAATGAGAAATATAAAGATCTTGCAAGTAAGGATTTTCTCACAAAAAGTGTTTATGCACTTAAATCAAGCGCATCAGGAATAATGGATATGTCGTTCTTAACAGGTATGTCAGGATTTATGGAAGCATTAACATCATCCGCTGATCCAGAAAAAGCGGTAGAGAACTTTATGAAATCAACAGTAAGAACCGCAACATCATTTGTTATACCAAACTTGTTTAAGCAATCAGATAATATTTATCGTGATAATACGGTTTATAACACTACAGACTTAACTTCTTACATATTAGCTGATATTCCTGTGGTAAGATCGTTTTCAGGATTAAAACCTAAGTTAAATAGTCTTGGAGAGCCAATACAAAAGGACGCTTCTACTTTTAGAAGATTTATCTCAACGAAAAATGAAAGTCAAGCGTGGAAATTACTTTCTGATAAAAGAATTTTTATTCCGGGATCAAAGCCTGGAACAAAAGATTTTAAAGGTGTAGCTATGAGCGATGATGAGTATTATACTTTTATTCAAAAATCAGGAAAAGGCATAAAAGAGTTCTTGATTGAAAACGAAGAAAAGATAAGAGAAATGGACAATAGTGAAGCTCAGAAATATGTGAGTAAAAAAGTTGCTAAAATAAGAAAAAGAACTAAAATTCAGATGTACAAAGAACAAAATTCAGAAGATTCTCAAGATTTTGATTTCGACATTGAATAATTTAATTAAATTTGCATCAACCTTATGTCAAACCAAGTATCCATATCAGCCGAAGCAGACAAAGAGTCAATCTTTGTTTACGAAGAGACAGGTAAATATTCCGTTAATAATAAGTGCGGATGGGGAGCCCCAAACCTTAAAGTATCAGATATTAGCAATGCTGAAATTTTGATTACCCCGCCCGGAAAATCAACTATTACGATTAATGTATATCCTATATTTCCTAATGATTTAAAAACAGGTTATGAGATATTGGCTTCCGATCTTGGAATGTCCAAAATAATTTCTGGTATTTGGGGGATAGAATATAAAACATATTATACTCCAACAGAGGGAGACGCAGAAATGTTTCAGACAAAATGTTATTTCCTTTTTGACGAGGATGTATCATGTTGTATTCAAAGTTCTATCGCTAAGATGGATACTTCAAACTTATACAACTCTGCTAATATAAAAATATTAGATGCACAAAGATGGTTGATGACAGCGAGAGAGTCTGCAAAGAATGGTCAAATGAATAATGCGGAGAAGATTATCCGACATTTGAGCCTTCAATGTGATTGTTGTTTATAATTAAATTCTATAGCTAATGTGCGATAAATGTGGATGCGTTGATACTCAATGCAAATGTCATAAAGAAATTATAAGTGTTTCTGGGCTTCGTGGACCAAGAGGAGCGCAAGGACCTGCGGGACCTCAAGGAATAGCTGGGCCAACTGGCCCAATAGGACCTCAAGGACCAAGCGGTGGACCGGCAGGACCTGCTGGGCCACAAGGTATCCAAGGTATTCAAGGTGAAACTGGAGAGCAAGGGCCTCCTGGTGAATGTAATTGTATTGAAGCCTGTTTGTCGGACGCCACAGTATTAACTCTTTCACAAGGGGTAATCCTTAATCCTGTTACTATTTCTCATCCTATTGCAGATTCTACTACTTATGCTATTCAGGTAAGTTTAAATGTTAGTGTTCTTGGTGATGTAAATATTTTATTTTCGATAAGAGTGAATGGTGCTATTCAAGCGATAACTCAGGTTCCTTTTGAAAAGCATACTTCTGGAACGGTAAACGCGGGAAGCGAACTAATAACATTCCATGGAGTATTAAATGCCACCGATGTAGTGGATATAGAAATAAATCCTGTTTCATTACCTGTAGGTAGTACAGGAAGTGTAAGTAATATTAAAATGTTAGTTTTAAAATCATAAGGTATGTGCGATAAATGTGGAAATAGCGAATGTTGCAGAACAGTAATCACTAAACAGGGATTACAAGGTATTCAAGGAGTAGTTGGTCCTCCTGGAGCAACTGGCCCAGCAGGACCGGCAGGTGCTGATATTGATGCAAGGAATGTAAAAACAGATCCTGGTGCCTTTGGTTGGTTTAAACAAAAAATATCTGGATTTTTAGAATTTTTTAGTGCGTTAGGATCAAAAAGTATTGAGATAAACCAGTCTACTAATGACATTGTATTTTCTATCCGAGAAACACCTGTTGTTGAGCATACTACCGTAGATGCAGATGTAACATCATCTTTATTTACAATAGCAACAGTAGACTCTCGTACATTTAGTTATAAGGAGCTTCATAATAAAATGCTTTATTTTACAGCTACAGTAGGAATTACAGGTACGTACACAGGAGTGACGGGGCATTTCGCTGTAGATGTCACGTTAGCAAATTTACCATTTAGCTTTTCGCAAAGTGATTTATTAATTTGTTATTTTCAAGTAGATGGAATCCCCACACAGGAACTATATGAAGCAAGATGTCAGGTTGCTGGCACAGATTTAATTTTTACAAAAACAACATTTCCATTTACAAATGCTACTAATTATACTATTTCAATGGTTATAAACGGAGTATTACCTATTAACTAATATTATGGCAAACGAACATACATTTTCAGACGATTGTGATTGTTGCACTAAATGTGGAGCAATTAAAGTACCTGTAGGCCCAAAAGGAGATAAAGGTGATACAGGAGCAACTGGTGCAGCTGGAGCAGCGGGGCCGCAAGGACCGGCTGGAGTAGCAGGTGCAACAGGTGCAACAGGACCACAAGGTATTCAGGGTGATCCAGGAATCCAAGGACCTCAAGGACCTCAAGGGCCAACAGGACCACAGGGAGCAGCAGGTATTCAAGGACCAACAGGGCCAACAGGCGCAACAGGACCAACAGGACCTGCTGGACCAACGGGACCAATTGGACCAATGGGACCAAGTGGTGATATTGCCTTTGAAGATCCTTACACTCCATTAGCGTTTGTTGTTGGAGATAACTTTAACTTAGTTGATCATCCAATGCCACCATCTCCTATAGATCCTGTGCCTACACCTACTATTATTGAGGATAGATCTAAAATTCTTATAGTGGGTAAAACTGCCTTTTGTAATATTGATATGGTATTCGATATTGATTGCACAGGATTAACTTGTATTTATAGAGTAGATATGACTCTTCCCGGTGGCGCTACTGCAAATGGGGATTTTGTTAGTACCATAGATATTAAATTTAATTTTACCGCTTCGTTATTAAGAACACCTGCTCTTTACGATATTCAAGCGGATCAAATGGAAAAGAATATTGACACTTCAGTTGCTTTAGTAAGAATACTTGATACTAATACTGATTTGAATACTGACTATATCCAAAGTATAGCATCATTAAAAAGATACCGTTTAAGAGGTCAATTAATCGTTAATGTAAACTAATGATAAGCTCTAAATATATATGTCAGATTATTTTAAAGATGGAGATATGTATCTCTGATTTAACCGCGGAGGAAATCGATAAGGTAACTTTTGGTTATGATGATATTAATATTGTAAAAAATAAAATTCTTTATTTAATGTCTGGTATTGATATTTTAAATAGATACAATTCAACTCCAGTAATAAATTCATCTAAAGTAAAATTTTCTGACAAAGGAAGATTTGCCATTAATGGAATTTCATTATCTTTGACACCGAAGAAGTATAAGATGCACCCAGATGATGTAAACTGCTTAACAGAAGAACAAATATGCAGTTTGATAAACAACCTATTATTAATCTGTCCAAACTGTTAAGATATGCCATACGATAATCAAAGCACCTACTCCAAGTTCCAATCATGTGAAGAAGGAGTTAAACCAGAAGAATGTTCTTGTTGTCCTCCAGGACTTGTAGCTATTTATGATGATTGTGGTCATCATACTGGATGTTTAAGTCCTAACGATGCAAGTATTTATAACAACTCACAAGAAACTTGTGCTGAAGGATATATTAAATTGTATCATCCAGTATCTAATGAATATTTAGGGTGTGTAGCAACATCTGAATATTTGGCAATTATCACAGGATTAACGCCTATACTTTAATTATTAAAAAAAAGAAATTATGAATATAGAAATTTTACCAAGGGTTAGTGTAAGCACACCTGCATCTGGATACGGAAATCTATTTTTAGATTCTGACAATAGTAATTCATTAACATACAAAGATTCTCTTGGAGATTTTCATGTTATTAATGGCAGCAAATGTTGTTGTGATGATGATTGCGCTTGTGAGTTAGCTACTAAAATTACTGAAGAGGCTTCTTGTTTAGCAAATAAGGGAGTGTTAACTGGAGAAGATTATATTAAAATTATTCAATCATTGAATATTGTTTCTACAAGTTATTTTGATGAGAAAACTCAAACTTGTACAAAAACTATTACTAATGTTCCTTAAGCTATATGATGGTAAATAAAATAAGAGAAATATTTGATAATATTCTCAAGTCTTTTAAAAACGAAGAAGGAGGATACTCATCTCGCAAACTTAGCGCAGCTATCGTTATGTTATGCGTTGTGGTTGCTCATATATCTTGGTTAAAAAGATGTTTTATGACCGATGATTTTAGTTTACTTGAGAATGTATTGATTATTGATTATTCATTTATTACTTCTATGCTTGGATTGACAACATGGAGTTCTATGCAAAAGAATAAAATAAAGAAAGAGGATGATGCAGCGGCTTAACATAGTATTATTATTTGTATTATTATTCGTAATGACACTAAATCTTTTAGATACGTGCAGTAGGAATAATAATACCGTTAATGATATTAAATCTGCAAATAATTTTAATAAGAAAGAGAATAATCAGATTATAAAAGATACAAATTTAAAAGCAGAAGATATAGAATTAATGAAGCAGAATTTAATGAGTGAAAAGGCTGCTAACGAATTATTAAAGAAAGAGATTGAGTCGTATAAAAGGATTAACAGTTATGTAAAGGCGGAATTAGTTTCTGCTATAAATAATCTCAGAGTTGATTTTTCTGGCCCGGGAGAAGAAAATATACCAAGCAATTTACTGGCTACTGATTCAACAATTAATCTTGACACTGTAAATAAATATTTTGTAAGAGTTCCTAAAACATTTTGTCACTCAGACAAGCAATGGTTTTCTCTTTCAGGAAGATTAGATAAGAAAGGAATATTGTTCGATACTATCCAATTTGCAAACAAACTTGATGTCACTATAGGATACAAAAATGGTAAAAGATTTTATAATAAATCTGAACCTGTAGTAGAATTAAAATCATACAATCCATATACAAGTGTTCCATACATAAATAATATCGTTGTAGAACAGAATAAAACCCCTTGGTATTATTCTCGAATAGCAATGTTGTTTTATGGATTTGGAGCAGGTTACGGAATATCAACTATTAAAAACAACTGAAGCCATGAGTTTAGTTAAACGATCAAAGACAATAACATTTACAGGACTTGACCTTATAATAACTGCTGCGGATCCAGCTTATACATCCGCAACTCCTCAGTATTACAATTTATGTACTGTAAAGAGTGTAGAGTCTGTATTTACACCTAATCCATCTACAGATACTAATGACCATCCTGTAATTGCTCAGGTTGTAATTAATTGGACAGATACTCAAGGTCAAAACGCTAAATTTTACTTTGATGTTCAGGATGTAACAAATCAACCAGCATGGTTAGCTACTCCGGCAGGGTTAGCTCAAGCTGTTGCAGATATTCACGCGGCTCGAGTGGCAAGTTGTGCTGGAAGTTCAAGTACATCTGATGCTTTGTTACAAGATATTTTAGATGCTTTAGTAGCATTTAAAGATGATGAATATATAAAGGTTAAGGATGCCAATGGAGATATATTTGCCTTACAGACAAGTTTGGATGAAGGAACAGGCGTAACCACTTATTCTTACATAAATGCTGATGGAACTCCTGCAACTCCTGTTGCTCCTATAACATTTGTTCTTCAAGCATCAATACAAAGAACCCCTACTTTTTTAAGACCAACAGGTTCTAATGGTACTGTAGCAGCAGGAACATATTCAATGTCATTTGCAAGTGTTGGAACAGCTGATGCTATTGTAGGAGGTATTATCTTAAAAACAGGAGAGACTCTTAACTTTGATGCTGGAGCTATTAATAACACATTAGGAGCTGTAGCTTATGATACTGCAACAAATGCAGGGGCTGAGTTAATCATTATTACTCTTACTTAAAAGTGGCTACTGAAATTGAAATAGATAATTACTTTACTAATCCTTTGGGTTATACCAGGGGATTATTTGCTCAAATAGCTGATAGCACTCCTATTACTGATACTATTGTAGAAACATCATTAATAAATGGCGGTGTTGGTAGTTTATCTGTGCCTGCTAATGGATTTAAAATAGGAGATAGTTTTAGAGCTGTAGTTGCTGGAGTATTAAATGTTACTAATAATCAAACTATAACTATAAGAGTAAAAACAGGTTCTGTAATTCTTTTAGATAGCGGACCTCAATCAATTTCAAATATTACAAATGATGTTTTTTCTCTAAATATAGATTTCACTATTAGACAATTAGGCATTGCTGGTATAGCTTCTATAGTATCTTTAGGAACATTTAATTATACTAAAACATCAAATGCTACTCTTCAAGGATTTGCTTTTAATAATGTTAATAACACAACATTTAATACAACAATACCTAATACTTTAGATATAACAGTTCAATGGGGAGCAGCTGATCCAAGTAATAGTATTTATAGTGACACATTTATTTTAAATAAGACATATTAATAATGAGTACTCAAATACAAATAGCATCAAGTGGTGGTGGAGGTGGAGCAACACCTAATGTAAGAACAGCAACCTTTGGTTGTACTGTAAATGGAGGTGGTTTTGCACCATTAACAGGTATTATTGGATATACAGTTATTCCTTACAATGGTACAATTACTGGTTGGAATATTGTAAGCGATATTTCAGGCAGCTGTGTTATTGATGTGTGGAAAGCACCAGGCACTATACCAACAATAGCTGATACTATTGCGGGGACAGAAAAACCTACTCTTTCGTCACAACAACTTAACTCAGATAATGCTCTTACTACTTGGACAACAGCTGTAACAGCAGGAGATGTTATTGGATTTAATCTTGATTCTGCCTCTACATTAACAAGTGTCAATTTAATTATTACAATTTTAAAAACATAAATTATGGCTTTTACTTGGATAGAATTAGAGAGAAGAACAGTTCCTGAACAACATATTACTTGGCAATATGATGAAGAGGGTAATCCTATTCCTAATACAGATGAAGTATTTGACTACATTATGGTATATACACTAATAGAATATTATTATTCTACCTATGATACAAAAGTAACTATTGAAGTTACTCACTTTAATCCACAAACTGAAGAAGAAATTGATTTAGGGATTAATAATATGGGAATTACAGAAGAAAGAAAACTTGAAAATCAATAATTATGGCAGATAGATATTGGGTAGCAGGTGGCACAGGAAATTACAATTCTACAACAAATTGGTCTGCAACATCAGGTGGAGCATCGGGAGCATCTGTTCCTTCAACAGTAGATAATGTCTTTTTTAATGCAAGTAGTGGAGTAGGTATAGCTACTATTAATGTTGCCTCATTTTGTGCAAACTTAAACCTTACAGGATTTTTAGGAACATTATCCTTTACTAATAACCTTTCTACATTAGGGACAGTAAATTTTGGTACAGGAGGGTACACAGAAACAGGAACTGGTGCATTAAGGTTTCAAAGTGCAACTACTATAACTTCAAATGGTTCTTCGTGGTCAGGTAATATTATATTTGCGGCAAATGGTACATTTACATTAGCAGATAATTTTACTATTACTGGTAATTTAATTTTTGAAGGAGGTTTTGGAGCTACTATAAATGGAAATACATTAAATATTGGTAGTAATTTAACCAACAATAGTTCTTCAACAACATCAGGAACTACTGTCTTTAATTTTAATGGAACAGGTACTTGGTCACATTCAAGTAGTGGAAATATTTCAAATCCTTTTATTATTAACACACCTGCTGGAACACTTACTATATCAGGAACAGTTTATAAAAGTGGAGCAACTTTTACTTATACTGCGGGTACAGTAGTAACTACTGGTTCTACTTTAAATATTGGAGCGGCAACAACTTTAAACACTAATGGCATTATTTGGAATAATATTACAGCAACAGGAGTAATGACTTTAGGTAGTAATTTGACTTTAACGGGAACACTTACAACAGGAACAGCTGGAACTTTAAGTTTTACGTTGGGAGGTTTTAACTTAATTAGTACAAATGCTAATCTTACTATAGGAACTGCAACTTTTACAATGCCAACAAATCAAACATTTAAAACTTTGATTGTAACAGGAACAGGAAATTTAAACTCTAACACATTAACAATAACTGAAAATCTAACTATTAACAATACTGTTTCAGGAACAACCACTATTGTATATGCTGGAACAGGAACTTGGACTGCTTTAAACTCTTCAGCAACAATTAATAATAATTTTACTATTAATACACCTTTCGGAACATTAACTATTACTGGTAATGTTTATAAAACAGGAAACACATTTACTTATATTGCTGGAAATATTTCTGATACTTTTGGTGCAGTTATAACAGGAAATGCTACAACTTGCAATGTATCGGGTGTAACATGGACTAAATTTTTAGTTGGTGGTACTACTACATTGACAAGTAATATTAATGCTGTTACCTTTGGAACAGCACTTAATAATAATATAACATTTACACTTGGAGGAAATACCTTAAATTTTACTCATTTAGAGTTAGGTAGTACAAACACCACAACATTGCCTACTAATTGGATTGCTCAAAATGTAGAATTAGTTAATATTGCAAATGGTGTATTAAATGGAAATTCAATTACTATAACAGGTAATTTTACGCAATCTGCTAACGGTGCTTATTCAGGTACTACTACTTTTACTTATGCAGTACCAGCATTATCTACAGGAACATGGTCAAATACTGGTAATGGCAGATTGCAAAATAATCTAACTATTAATAGTGCTGGAACAATTAATTTTAATGGAGGACATATTGGAGCAGGAATATTTACTTATACTGCTGGAACTTTTAATTGTCAAATAGGTTCTACTTTATATAATAGTGTTTTGGGTACAATATTTAACGGAGCAGGGATAACTTGGTATAATGTTGTTTTTGGTTTACCGAGTGGATTAGGGGGTGGTACAAGTGTTATACTTAATACTCAATTAATCTGTATTGGAACACTAACATTAAACCTTTCTCAAACTGCTTTTTCAGGTACAGATGGAACATTTGACACCTATGATTTTGTATTAGGCTCTGATGCTTCTGCATTAAGAACAACAACTTTAGTTTCTGCAAAAACATACAGAGTAAGACAATCTTTTACTTGTACACAATCTACGGATGCTTTTAGAATTTTATTAAAATCTTCTATTGGTGGTTCACAAGCAATATTCACGCTTGATAGTGGAGCAACTATTGATGTTGGATTTGTCAATGCAACAGATATTAATTCTTCGCTTGGAAGAACAATATATTCTTATGATGGTGTATTAACTAATACACTTAATTGGGGAATGTTGCCAACAGATAATATAAAATCAGGAAGATTTGTTTATGCTTAAAATTTATATATATTAAAAATTATGGCAGATAGATATTGGGTAGCAGGAGGCAATGGTAATTATAACTCGACAACAAATTGGTCAGCAACATCGGGTGGTGCTTCAGGTGCATCTGTTCCTACTTCGGTAGATAATGTATTTTTTAATGGGAGTAGTGGAGTAGGTACAGCTTCTATTAATACTTCCTCGTCTTGTGCAAACTTAAACCTTACAGGGTTTACAGGCACTATTTCTTTTGCTAATACTTTAACCACTACTGGAAGTATTGTTAATTTAGGAACAGGTGGATATACTCAAGCTGGTATAAGTGGTCTTGTAATACAAAACAATAGCACACTTACATCAGGAGGTGTTATTTGGTCGAGAAAATTGACAATTAATTCAACTTCAACTTTTACTCTTGCAGATGATTGGACAGTAACTGGAGATTTTCAAATAAATAATATTCCAACAATAAATAATAATACTTTAAATATTGGTGGAAATTTTATTATGGCATCACCTAACTGGGCAACAGGAACAACAATATTTAATTTTAATGGTACAGGAACATGGTCAAGTAACTCAGGTGGATTTTTACGTAATAATGTAACAATTAATACACCTACTGGTACATTAACAATAAGTGGAACTGTTGGTTATCAAGTAGGAACTTTAACCTATATTGCTGGTACTGTTATAACTACAGGTTCTACTTTAAGTACTCAAGGTGCAGTAACTTTAAATACAAATGGAATAACTTGGAATAATATTTCAATTACAACTTCAGCTACAATAACATTAGGAAGTAATTTAACATTAACAGGAACTTTAACTATTGGAAACAGTTTAACAAATTTTGTATTGGGAGGTTTTAACTTAATTAGTATAAATGCTAATCTTACAATGAGTGCATCAGGTACTTTTACAATGCCAACAAACCAAACATTTAAAACTTTAACAGTATCAGGTGCTTCGACTATAAATACCAACACATTAACAATAACAGAAAATCTTACTATTAATAGTACTGTTCAAGGAACAACCACTATTGTATATGCTGGGACAGGTACATGGACTGCATTAAATACTTCATCATATATAAGCAATGCTTTAACAATAAATACACCTTCGGGTACACTTACTATTTCAGGAACTGTTTATAAGCAATCAGGACTTTTTACCTATATAGCAGGAACAATAGATGACACAACTGGAACTGTTGCTGTAAATCAATTAACTTTGAATTTATCAGGATGCACATTTAGAAAATTTTTAGTCAATAATACTATTACACTAACAAGTAATCTTAACGCAACTACTTTTGGTACTTGGAATAATAATGCAACAAGTTTTGTGTTAGGTGGAAATTCATTAAATTTTACTCATTTAGAGTTAGGTAATACAGCAGGTACTACATTACCTACTGCGTGGGTATGTCAAGATATAGAATTTGTTACTGGAGGAACAATAAATGCAAATTCAATTACAATAAACGGTAATATTTTACAATCGCAAAATGGTGCTAATTCAGGAACAACAACTTTTATCTATGCTGGGAGTGGTACTTGGACAACAACAAATACGGGTCATTTAGGAAATAATTTTACCATAAATACAGCAGGAACATTAACCTTTATTAGTGCTGGTATTGGAGGTGGAATATTTACTTACACAGCAGGTACAGTTATAACTACAGGTTCTACCTTAACTATAAGAGGAAATAATACAATAATGAATCATGGTGCTATAATTTGGCATAATGTAAATACTATAACCAATGTAACAAGTTTTGTATTAAACAATCAACTTGTTTGTTTAAATACTCTAACAATAGATAACTCTCAGGTTACTTTTAGTGGAACAAATGGAACATTTGATGTATATTACCTTAATCTAAATTCAGCAGGAACAGTTGCAAGAAATCCAAGATTAGTGGCTACAAAAACTTATAGAGTTAGGGCA
>Ga0075471_10000050_pt1 | contig 49297 bp, 28 predicted proteins | sample DEB19_08_DNA_2_FD_74787 | JGI IMG/M metagenome (GOLD analysis project Ga0075471, IMG submission 74787) | Aqueous microbial communities from the Delaware River and Bay under freshwater to marine salinity gradient to study organic matter... | ecosystem: Environmental > Aquatic > Marine > Coastal ...
GGTGCCGAGCTGGAACCGCACGGCGTTCCCGAGAAACTCGGCCTGGTCGGCGTCGACCGCGTCGGTCTTCGCGCCCGCGTTGGCGCCGCCGGTCACCTTGAGCGTGCCCGGCTTGTAGGTGGTGTTGGCCGGAATCGCGTCGTTCAGGATCACGTCGAGGGCGTTCTCGGTGTTGCCCACGACGCCGGGGTTGTTGGCGACGGTGATCGTGTAGCGGAGGATGTCACCGGCCACGACGAAGCCGCCGTTCACGTCCCGCACGCTCTTGGTGACGACGAGCTTCGCGGGCGGCAGGAGCGTGTTGACGTCGGCCGACTCGTTGTCGAGCGGGTTGGGATCGGTGGCGCCCGTCGGCGGCGCGACCTTCGCCTTGTTGACGAGCGTGCCGGTGGCCGCGGCGGACGTCTGCGCGGTCACGGTGTAAACGGCCGTGCCTCCCACCGGCAGGTTGATGAACTGGTCGATCGAGCCGCTACCGCTGGCGACGCCCGCGGCGCCGCTGCCGGTGAACGCCGCCGTCCAGGTGGCGGAGGTGATGATCGCCGGGTCGAGCGTGTCGGTGACGCGGGCCGCCGCGGCGAAGCTCGGGCCGGCGTTGGTGACGGTGATCGTGTAGACCACCGGGGCGCCGGGGACGTAGGTCGACTTGCCGTCGGTCTTCACGATCGAGAGGTCGCAGGCCGGCGCGACACGGTTGGTGGTCGTCGATTCGTTGTTGGTCGGGTCGGGGTCGCTCGTGCCCGCGGCCGGCGTGACCGTCGCGGTGTTCGTGAGCATGGTCGGCCAGGGCCGCATCTCGTTGGAGACGCCACCCGTGATCGTGAACGTGGCCGTGCCCCCCACGGGGATCGTGACGTTCACGTCGAGGTTCGTACCCGACCCGCTCGCCGGCCCGGTCGCACCGCCGGCGTAGACGATCGTCCAGCTGCCGCTGCCGTAGGCCGCCGGGAAGAGGTCCTGCACGCGGGCGTTCGTGGCCGTGGTGGGGCCGCGGTTCGACACGACGAGCGTGTAGGTGAGCGGCTGCCCCGGCACGTAGGTGGCGGCCGGCGCGGCCGACTTCGCGATCGCCAGATCGGCGAGCGGGGCCGCCGTGATCACGGCCACGCCGCCCTCGCCCTCGAGGTGTTTCTGGCTGAGCTGGCCCGTGCCGTCGACGAGGGCATTGTTGAGGATCGTCGTGCCCGCGGGCGTACCGGCGTCGACGATCACGTCGAACGTGACGGTGACCGAGCTTCCGGGGGCGATCGAGCCGAGAGTGCCGGCGACGCCGGCACCCTGGCTGCCGGTCATCGAGCCCTGGCTGGAGGTGAGGTTGCCGGCGTAGGTCGTGTTGGTCGGGATCAGGTCCGAGATCGAGACGCTGCCGGCAGTGTCGCGGTTCGCGCCGATCGGGGCCGCGGGGTTCGTGACGAGGATCGTGTAGGTGAGCCTGTCGCCGACCTGGACGGAGCCGCCGTTCACGTCGAGCACCGACTTCTCCACGAGCAGCTCCGCCGGCAGCCACGGGTCGTCGGCGTCGGTGGCCGAGTTGTTGGTCGGATTCGGGTCGTTGGAGAGGTTCGACGGCGTTGCCGTGATGGTGTTGACCAGCTTCGCCGTGGCCGCGGAGAGCGTCGGTGCGACGACGGTGTAGGTCACCGTGCCACCCACCGGCAGGACGTCGAGAATCTCGCTGAGCGAGCCGGTGCCGGAGCCGCTCGTGCCGGTCCAGCCGGCGCCGCCGACGAAGCCCGCGGGGCCCGCGTAGCCGCCGGTCCAGGTCGCGGCCGCCACGTCGATGACGGCCGGGTCGAGCGTGTCGACGACCGACGAGGAGTAGGCGTAGCTCGGGCCGGCGTTGGTCACCGTGATCGTGTAGCTGACGGTCTGGCCGGGCACGTAGGCGGTCTGGCCGTCGGTCTTCGTGACGCCGAGGTCGGTCACGCCGGCGGGCGTGCTCGTCACGGTGGAGGTGTTGTTGTCGGGATTCGGATCCGGGATGCCGGAGGGGCCGGTGACGGTGGCCGTGTTCGTGAGCATTCCGTCGGGCGAGAAATCGGCATCGACCGTGGCGGTGACGACGAATATCGCCGAACCCCGAGCGGGCAGGTCGACCTGGGCGTTGATCGACCCCGAGCCCGACGTCGGTCCCGACGCCCCACCGCCGTATCGTGCGGTCCAGGTGGCGTTCGACAGCCCCGCCGGCAGCGTGTCGACGACGGTCGCTCCAGCCTGCGTGACCGTGCTGAGTTGGTCGAGGATGAAACTGGCGAACCAGCTGATGGAATTGGAGCCGTCGCCCCTGAGCGTCCAGCTCACGACGTTGTTGTACCCGTCGAAGTCGAATCCCGGTTCGACGTACGTGAGCGGTGCGACCACCGTCTTCACGCCCCCGACGAACTGGCTGTAGTGAAACGTCGCCGTCACCCTCTTGCCCCCGTTGTCGAAGAGGTTGACGACGAATCGCTCCGCACCCACCTCCGCGAGCGTACTGCCTGGGTCGAGCACGAATTGGCCGGTGAGCGAGATGGCGTTGAACACCCCGCGGTCGGGAGGCCCGAATCTGGTGCCACCCCCCAGTCCCTGCCGGTCGTTGTTCGAGAGGCCGATGGCCAACGTCGTTGAATCGTGGTCCCACGTCCAGATGTTGGCGAAGTCCGGCAGTGACGCTGTGTCCTCCTTGAAGTCGGTGACAGTTATCGGCGTGCCGGTGGCGACGGCCGCGCTCGGCCCCTTGTTGCCCACGTCGACGACGTAGGTGATCGTGGCTCCCGGCGTGAACGTGGTGGTCGTTTTCTTGGCCACGTAGAGATCGGCGGCGGAAGCGGTCGCGATCCCGACCGAGTCGGTGGCCGAAACCGGCAGCCCCGACGTCGCCCCGGTGCCCGTGACGGTGGCCGTGTTCGTGATCACCGTGCTGTCGGGGATGCCGGCGTTGACGGTCACATCGAACTGGACAACGGCATAGGTTCCCGCCGCCAGCGTGCCGCCGACCGGCGTGCCCGTGCCCGCGCCGGCACCGGCGCCGAGCTGGAACTGCACCGTGTTCGTGCCGCTGATGTATTCGCCCTGATCGGCGTCGACCTGGTCGGTCTTCGCTCCGCTGTTGTCGCCGCGGTAGACACGGAGCGAGCCCGGCTTGAACGTCGTGTTCGTCGGCACCACGTCGGTGAGAATGACGTTCGCTGCCGCCTCCTGCGTGGCCGCGTCGACGCCGGAGGTCTTGCTGTTGACGACTATCGTGTAGCGGAGCACGTCGCCGGCCTGCAGGAATCCGCCGTTGACGTCCTCCACCGACTTGTCGAGGGTGAGTCCGGCGCGATGCAGAAAGACGTCGACGTCGGTCGCGACGTTGTTCGACTCGTCGGTGTCGGGCACGCCGGCCGGCGGCGTCACGACCACCGTGTTGACGATGTCGCCGAACGATTCGGGCCGGATCGTCGCCGTCACGATGAAGGCGACCGTGGCGCCGACGTCGAGATCCACGAGCGCGTCGATGTCGCCAGTGCCCGATGCGGGACCGCTCGCGCCGGTCGAGTAGGCCGCCCCCCAGCTCACGCCCGTCAGCTGCGCCGGCATCACGTCGAGCACGCGGGCCCCGGTCACGGCCGTGGGGCCGGCGTTGGTGACCGTGATCGTGTAGGTCGTCGCCATCCCGGGAACGTACTGCGTGCGGCCGTCGTCCTTCGTGACCCGCAGGTCGGTGCCGCCGGGCCTTGCGATCGTGGCGGTGTCGATGGCCGAGAGCGTCAGGCCGCTCGTGGCCCCGGTGAACGTGGCGGTCGCCGTGTTCGCGATCAGCGTCGAGCCGACGGGGTCGGCGGCCCCGACGACCACCTCGAACGTCAACGTCGTCGACTTGCCCGCCGCGAGCGAGCCGCCGCTGGTGCCGGCGCCGGCCGCGCCGGTGCCGAGCCGGACCTGCACCGTGTTCGTGCCCGCGAGATACTCGGCCTGATCGCCGTCGGCGGCGTCTGTCTTCGCCCCGGCGTTCGCCCCCGCCGTGACCACGAGGCTGCCGGGCTTGTAGGCCGTGCCCGCCGGGATGACGTCCTTGAGCAGGACGTTGACGGCGCTATCGAGGGCGGTCGGGGCGTTGGCGACCGTGATCGTGTACCGGAGCGTGTCGCCCACCGCGACCGTGCCGCCGTTGAGGTCCTCGACCCGCTTGTCGACGCTCACGTCGGGCGCGAAGAGGTCGATCGCCGTCGTCACCACGCCGGGGTAGTAGGTCTCGCCGCCGGTCTTCATGTTGATCGTGGCCGACGTGGCGCCGTTGGCGATCAGGCCGTCGGCCGCGATCAGGTTGGCGTCGAACCCCAGTTGGTTGACGTAGTTGGGGCTCTTCGTCGAGACGAGGCTGCCGCGGTCGGTGATCGTGCTGTTGAAGAAGTTGTTGGCGGGGTTCGACGCGTCGGAGAGCGTCGAAACGATCGGCTTGCCCTTGCTGTTCTTCAGGCCGCCGTCGAGCGTGACGGTGTCGCCGGTGTAGCCGAGGTCCCCCTCGTAGGCGACGAAGCCGATGGTGGCGTTGACCGGCCCCGACGTCGGCGTCTTGAAGCCGCTGACCGTGATCGAGATGGCCGGGTCGGCGCTGCGGACGTCGCCGTAGCCGTCGAAGACGGTCAGGTTGCGGACGGCCGTGTCGGGCGCCTGGTAGGCGACGACGAGCGACCAGCCGGCGTAAAAGTCGCTGGCCTGGGCGACGGCCCGGACGTTGGCCGTGGTGTAGATGCCCGCGCCCTTGGCCTGCACGATGCTCGTGACGTCGGAGAACGACTGGTAGCTCGAGTTCGTGGTGCCGATGACGGTGCCGATGATGTCGCGGTAGCCGGAGTCGCCGGGAGCCTTGAACTTCACGAGCGCACGCTCGGCGGTCAGGCCCGTGGAGAACGTGCTGTTGGTGCGGGCGCCCCAGTAGAGGCCGGCGAAGAGCACCTGCGAGCCGGTGGGCATGACGAGCGCCGACGCGCTCGAATTGAACGTCGACGACGGATCAAGCGGATTGTAAGGGCCGTCGATGTCGACATAGGCCATCGTGAAGTCGTTGTTGTTGACCTTCGTGCCGATGCCGTTCTGGGCGTTGGCGATCTCCGCGGGGCTGGCCGGCGGGCCAGCCGTCATGAGCGTGTTCGCGGCGAACGTGATGTCGCCCGGGGCGTTGGTCGTGTAGCGGACCGTGAACGGCGTGATGACCGCCAGCGCCAGCCGGTGCTCCAGCCGCTCGCTGGCCAGCCGGTGCCTGCGGACATGCCGGCGCCTCCGTCGTCCACCGACAGTGCCACTTCCAAACGACGCCTCGACCAGCCCTTGCCTTGCCATCGCACCTCGTCTCACGTCCTGCCAACCTCGCAAAAAAGGTGTGTCCGAACCCCGCAACCGCTTCCGCTCCCTCTGCGGCACCATGCGGCGGACCGCTCAAGAAGGAAACAGGCTGCAGAGCTACAGATTACCCAGAATGCAATGTCGGCTCAGCTTGCGAAAATCCACTGCGAAAGTTGGCAGAGTAGGGCTATGACGGCGAGTTTTCCGGCCACTGATGCCGGTGTCGGTGTCGTCGCCAGCGAGACCGGCCGGGTCCCGGCCGCCATCAGCGCGGCGGCATGCGGTATCGCAGACGCCTCTGCTCTCCTCGAGCCAGCCCGGTCGCGGATTTCCCGAAATCCGGGACGAGCGCGGCCCGGAAAGCGTCGCCGGCTGACTCCGCCCGGATACCCCATCAGGAGCGTGGATTCACGGGGGTTTTTGCGAAGCACGGCGCGCGGACAGTAGGATTTGTCCTGATTGGTCCGGCATTGCGATACAGGTTCTCGGAGCATTGGGATGCCCGACCCCGTGCCAGCGATCGGCAGGCGGACGTTCGTCGCCGCGGCAGTGGCGGCCACGACCCTGCCCCGTCCGCGAGCGGCGGTTGCCGACTCGGGCCCCGGCGGCACGGTGCGGATCGGGGCGATCGGCGTGGGCAACCGGGCCGGCCTGCTCCTCGACCAGCTGCCCCCATCCGCCCGGATCGTCGCTTTGTGCGACTGCAACCTGCCGCGGGCCGAGGCCTTCAAAGCGAAGCGTGGCGGCGACTGGGCCGTCTACCAGGACTACCGCAGGCTGCTTGACCGCCGCGACGTCGACGCCGTCATCGTCGCGACCGGCGACTTCCAGCGGGTGCTCCCCTGCATCCACGCCTGTCAGGCCGGCAAGGACGTCTATGCCGAAAAACCGCTCTCGCTCTACGTGCAGGAGGGCCGCGCGCTCGTCGACGCCGTCCGCAGGCACGGCCGCGTGCTGCAGGTGGGCTCGCAGCAGCGTTCGATGGAGATCAACCGACTGGCCTGCCAGTTCGTCCGCAACGGCGGCCTGGGCCGGCTGCTCGAGGTTCGGGCGGTGAACTACACCGGGCCAAAAGCGAATCCGGCGTCGTTCCCGGCCGGCGAACCGACGCCAGAGGGGCTCGACTGGGACCTCTGGCTCCATCAGGCAGCGGACCGGCCTTACGCGAAGCCGTGGCTGGGCTGGATGGGCTGGCGGGACTTCTCCGGCGGGCAGATGACCAACTGGGGCGCACACGGCGTCGACCAGATCCAGTGGGCGGTCGGCGCCGACGACTCCGGGCCGGTGGAGGTGAGGCCGCTCACCGCGGGCCCGCACGGCCAGGTGGCGATGAAGTATGCCTCTGGAGTAGAGGTGAACTTCGTCCTGGAGAAGGGGCCGATGGGAGGCGCCGTCTTCATTGGCGAGAAGGGCAAGCTCGAGATCAACCGCAACAAGGTGACGAGCAATCCCCCGGAGATCGCCGCCGGGCTGCTCGCCGCGGTCGACGTAGACGCGGAGGAGCGGAAGTGGAGCGACGAGGCCGCCCTCTGGCAGGCAGAGCATCACCTGCAAAACTGGCTCGACTGCATCCGCACGCGATCTCGACCGGTGGCCGACGTTGAGATCGGGCACCGCTCGGTGACGGTCTGCCATCTGGCGAACATCGCCCGCGAAACCGGCCGCACACTCCGCTGGAATCCCGCCGCGGAGCGGTTCGTGGACGATCCGGCCGCCGACGCCCTGCTCATCCGCGAGCGGCGACGCGGCTATGAATTACCGGCGTCCTGACGACCTCCCCATGGAGACTTGATCGTGATCTCGCCCCTCTCCATCACCCAGCCGACCGGGTGCCACGAGCTCGTCCGAAAACCGCTGCGAGCCGCTCTGCTCGTCCTTCTCCTGGCGGCGGCGATCGGCGGCGGCACCGGGGCGCTCCGCGGCGAAATTCCCAGGCCCGACGACGCGCCCAAGCCGCTGGAGCCCGCCGAGGCCGCACGGACGTTCCGCGTGCCGCCGGGCATGCGGATCGAGCTGGTCGCCGCCGAGCCGCTCATCCGCGAGCCTTCCGGCATGTGCTGGGACGCGCAGGGCCGGCTCTACGTCTGCGAGCTGCACGGCTACAACCTCGAGGGTCAGTACGACATCGAGGAGCTCAACAAGACCGGGAAGCTCGACCGGGAGGTGCGACGGATTCAGGCGGCCCCCGAGGCCAAGAAGAAGGCCCTGGCCGAGACGTTCGGCACGGTGAAGCGGCTCGTCGACACCGACGGCGACGGCATCATGGACAAGGCGACGGTGTTCGCCGACCGACTGCCCCCCTGCTACGGCATCGTGCCGTCCCGCGACGGGATCATCGCCGTCGGCCCGCCCCAGATCCTCTTCATCGCCGACCGCGACGGCGACGGCGTGGCCGACGTCCGCGAGCCGCTCTACGCAGGCTTCAAAGTGGGGATCCTGGAGCGCAACATCAACGCGCCGCAGTGGGGGCACGACGACTGGATCTACGTCGGCTCGGGGCAGACGGCCGAGCGCGTCAGCGGACCGCGGCTCGTGAAGCCGGTCGACCTGCCGTCGAGTGACTTCCGCATGAAGGCTGACGGCTCCGCGATCGAGCCGGTCACCGGCCGCACATCCACGGTCGGCTTCGCCACGACAGACCGCGGCGAGCGAATCGTGATCTGGACCAACTCGCCCGGCATCCTCGTCGCCCCGCTCCCCTGGAAGGATCTGAAGCGCAATGCCGACTACGCCCTGTCGGGCCTGCAGCACCCGATCGGCGACATCCACACCCACGCCACCAGCCGGCCGCACCCGTGGCGGACGAAGCGGGCCGACGATCCCGAGTTCGGCAAGTTCTACCGGGACCGCTACGGCGCCAGCGAGTCCGATGCCTCCGGCTACTTCACCTCCGGCTGCTCCCCGCTGATCTACCAGGACGCGACGCTGCCGGGACTCGACGGTGATCTGCTCACCTGTGAGCCTGCCCAGAACATGGTGCACCGAGGGCGGATCGACCGTACGGGCGGGACGTTCACGCTCGTGCGGCCGCCGGAGGAGCGGGAGTCGGAGTTCCTCACGTCGACCGACACCTGGTTCCACCCCGTGGCGCTTGCGCACGGCCCCGACGGCAGTCTCTACGTCGCCGACTTCTACCGCGAGATCATCGAAGACTACTCCGCGATCCCGCGCTACCTCCAGCAGCAGTACGAGCTCGACCACGGCGTCGATCGGGGCCGCATCTGGCGACTCGTGCCGGAGAAACGGTCGCCGTCGCCGGTGGCCGACATGACGGGGCTCTCTCCCGCGCGGCTGGCAGACGAGCTGGCAAGCCCGCTCTTCTGGCGGCGGCAGACCGCGCGGCGGCTGCTCGTCGAGCGCCGCGACACCGCCGTCGCGCCCGCGATCGCCGGGCTCGTGGCGAATGACCGGCCGACCGTCGCCGTCGTCAACGCCCTGCACACGCTCTCCAGCCTCGGCGGCCTCGACGCAACGACGCTGCTCGCGGGGCTATCCCATCCGGCCGCCGCGGTACGGATCCACGCCATCCGGCTCGCGGAACCGCTGCTGTCGACCGATGCGGCGGTGGCCGACCGCGTGCTCGCGCTGGCCGCCGACGCCGACGTCGACGTGGTGCGGCAGGCGGCGGTCTCCATCGGGGCGATCCCGCCCACGGCGGCCGCCCACGGCCGCACGCTCGACACGCTCGCCACGATCGCGCGGACCCATGGCGACAAGCCCTGGGTCGACGCCGCGGTGATGACGGCGGTGCCGGGACGTGCGGGAGAGATGCTCGACTCGCTTCTCCGCGAGCCGGGCCGCATCGGCGCGGCGCGATCGCTGCTCGCGCCGCTGGCCAAGGCGATCGGCTCGAGCCGGGACGCGACGGGCATTTCCCGTGCGATCGTCGCGATCTCCCGCATCGACGGCAGCGGCAGCGCCGCCGACCTCGAGCAGCCCTGCTGGGAAGGGCTGCGGTCGGCCTTCAGCGGCCCGACGGCGATCCCGCTCGACGCCCCCGCCGTCGCCGCGGTGAAGGCGGCGGCGCACGACCCCGCGGCCGCGATCGCCGCGGCCGCCCGTCCGCTCGTGCGGCTTCTGAAGCTCGAGACACCTGCCGAACGCGCGGCGCGGATCGCCGCCGGGGTCATGGCCGCGGCCGACATCCAGCGGCCCGCCGAAGAGCGGCTGGCCGCCATCGCGGAGCTCGCGGCCGAGCAGGACGAGGCGGTCACCGCCGGCCTCGTGGCCGCGTTCCCCTCCGCCACGCCGCAGGTTCGCGACGCGATCCTCGCAGGGCTCTTCGCCCGTAAGGAACGGCTGCCGGTCGTGGTGGCGGCGGTCGAGGCCGGCTCGATCCCGGCCGCGGCCCTCTCGGCAGTGCAGCGGCAGACGCTGCTCGACCATCCGGAGCCCGCCGTTCGCGAGCAGGCGGCACGGCAGTTCGCCAGGCTCACCGCCGGACTCGAGGAGTCGCTGGCCCGCTACTCCGCGGCGCTTGCCGGCCCGCGCGACAGGCCTCGCGGCGGCGCGCTCTACAAGCAGCACTGCGGCACGTGCCACCGGGCTCACGGCGTGGGAGTCGCGGTGGGCCCGGAACTCTCCGGCGAGGCCAAGCAGCCGGAGGAGACGCTGCTCAAGTCGATCCTCGCGCCGAGCAGCCAGATCACGGCCGGCTACGCGACCTACACGGTGCTCACCAGCGACGGGCAGGTGTTCACGGGGCTGCTCGGGGCAGACACCGCCTCGAGCGTCACGCTCAAGCAGCAGGAAGGGAAGACGCAGACCGTGCTCCGCAAGGAGATCGACGAGATCAAGGCGAGCCCGGCGTCGCTCATGCCCGAATCGCTGGCCAAGACCCTGTCGCCGCAGGACGTGGCCGACATCCTGGCCTGGCTCCGGGACCCGACGGCACCATGACGCCGCGCCGCCTGCTCGCCGCGGCCGCGTGCGCCGCGATCCCGCTTGTCTTTGCGACGGCCGGTCCGCCGCCGACAGCCGCCGAGCCGGGGCCGGGCCCGCAGCGGTGGCCCGAGCGGATCGCGAACGTCTCCACCGCCGAGTTCTGGAAGCAGATCGAGGAGGGCGGCCTGCTGCCCACGCGCACATACGACTCGTTCTGGCGGCCGCTCCCGGCAGAGGCGGGCCGCGACACCCCCGGCCGGGCCGGCGCGCTCGCCGCGCTCGACGCGGCCCTCGGGGCGGGCGATCTTCGCGACGGTCCGCACGTCGAGATGCTCGACTACGAGGGGAGCCACGTCCTCGGCGAGCCGCAGATCCACTCCGTGCACGGATTTCGCAACGACTCGTTCGACGTCTGGTTTCTGCTCACGAAGACCTTTGCAGGCGCGTGGGACCAGTGGGCGCTGGTGCAGGACAAGCGAGTGACGCCGCCACTGGCCTCCTTCTTCCACTACGAGCAGGGCAAACCCGTCCTCTCGAACGTGAAGTCCGATTGCTACCGCTGTCACTCGAACGGCCCGCGGGCCCTCGACCCGGGCCGACAGGATCTCGTCAGCGGCTGGGAGTACGTCGACGAGGTCAACGACTACTGCCGCAGCCTCGTCGGCGTGCAGGCAGACTTCGACGGCCCGAAGCCCGAATTCGGCCCCGAGCTGGCGGTCGCGGACTGCACCGGCTGCCACGCCACGGGCGCTGACCGCGGCCCGCTGCATCGCATCCAGGCCCATGCCATCCGGGCGGCGATCGCCCGCGGACGGATGCCGCCGGATGGCCGAATCTCCCACGAGGGCTCGATCGCACTGGAACGCTGGCTCGACGGAAAGTGACCGAATCCGGCGGCAGCCACGGCCGGGTTCCTCACACCAGCTTCGTCTTGCCGGGGACCGCGTGCCCGGGTGACGGAAGCGACGACGTCCAGGACAGCTCCTGCGGGAAGAGGTCGAGCTTCGACTCCTTCGTGAGGAAGTCCCAGGACACCTTCTGGCCGGTGTAGGCCGCGACTCTGCCGAGCACCGCCGTGAGCGAGCTGTCGGCCGTCTGCTTGAGCTCCACGATCGGCGAGCCGTTGCGGATCGAATCGATCAGGTCCCGGTGCTCCTGCTTGTAGGCGTCCGCGATGCTGCCCGACATCTCCCAGGTCTTATTCCCGGAGCGGTCGAAGATCTTCGATCCGGCGTTGCCGGCGCCGATGTGGCAGGTGCCGGTCGTGCCGTAGATCACGTTGCCGACGTCGCTGGGCGTGCCCGGCACCTGTCGGCACATGAACGACACCATCCGGCCGCCCGGATACTCGTAGTCGATGTTCATGTTGTCCCACAGCTCGCTGTCGGCGGGCCGCGTGAACCGGCCGCCGGAGCCGAACGCGGAGACGGGATTCGCGTCCATGACCCAGTTGATCGTGTCGATGTTGTGCACCGCCTGCTCGACGATCTGGTCGCCCGAGAGCCAGACGAAGTGGTACCAGTTGTTGAGCTGGTACTCCGCGTCGCTCATCCCCTCCGTCCGCGGACGGTACCAGATGCCGTTGGAGCAGTATCTCGACGTCGCGCCGATCACGTCCCCGATCGCCCCCTGGCGGATCTGATCGACCGCGTTGACGTAGTTCACCTGCCGACGGTACTGCGTGCCCGTGACGATCGCCGTCTTGTTGGCCACCGCCTGCGCGTGGGCCTCGAGGCAGACGCGGTAGCCAGCCGGATCGACGCAGGTGGGCTTCTCGGCGAACACGTGCTTGCCGGCCTGGACGGCCTCCAGCACGTATCGCGGCCGGAAGCCGGGCGACGTGGTCATGAGCACGACGTCGACGGCCGGGTCGTCGAGCACCCGCTTGTAGCCGTCGAGGCCGCCGTAGATCTTCGCGTCGTCGAGCTTCACCTTCTCGGGATGCGTGGCGGAGATCGCCTTCCGCAGCGAGCCGCATTTTTCTGGATAGAGGTCGGCCGCTGCGACGAGCGTCACGCCCTCGTTGATCGACAGCGAGTCGTTGACGGCGCCGCCGCCGCGGCCGCCGCAGCCGACGATGCCCAGCCGGACCGGAGCGTATTCCGCCGCCGCGGCCCGCGCGGAATGCACCATGAGCCCGGCGGCCATGGCGGCCGCGGTGCCCGCCCCGACGAATTCCCGGCGGCTCGTCAGCACTGGCCGATCTGCCGGCGGGCGTGCGGAAGACCCGGTGACGCAATCACTCTGGCTGGGCTCGTGGGCGGACATGGCACTCGTGGCTCCCGGGGGAAGGGCTCCGTGGGGGAACGTCGCGGCCGACGGAACGAGAAGCGTATCCCGGCGGGGATGCGGCCGCATTCAGATTCGTCTCACACGGCTTGCAGGTTTTCCGTCGATTATCGCACTGCGGACGTGTGGCGGTCGAGTCCCTCTCTGGAGAGAGGATACAACCGCCCATGCATCGCTCAAAACGGGGTCGGCAGCAGGATCGCGTGGTGGTCGAAGAGCACACGGCGGCCCAGCGCGTCGATCGCCGGCGTGAAGAAGAGCAGGAACAGATAGGCCGCCAGCAGCGGGACGAGCACGGCCGCGGCCACGAGCCGGATCGGCAGCCAGCGCCGCCGCGGCCGGCTCGCGGCCCAGTGGGTGGCCCAGCCGACGGCGAGCCTGGCCGGATAGATCGTCAGGATGAAGATCGGCGTGAGGAAGAGGACGGCGTCTCGCGGCGGCACGAGCACCTTGAAGAGATACAGCGGCAAAGAGAGTGCGTAGAGCACGACGACCGCCAGCACCATGGCGACCGGCCCACGTCGCCACAGCTCCCGCACCGCCGCCACCTCGCAAAAGGCCCGCATCCGCCGCTCGGCCGCGAAGCGGGCCTGCAAGAACGGAACCCACGCGAGCACGACGGCCAAGAGCGCACCACCGACGAGCGTGGCGAGCACGCCGATCGGCCTCGTCGTATCGCGCAGCGCCGCGAAGAGCGCCGTCGGCAGGAACAGCCAGAAGAATCCGCCCGCGAAGCCACCGACCCCGAGCCAGAAGAGCCTGCCCGGTGCGACGGCGTCGACGCCGCGCTGCAGCGCTTCGGCCGCCGTGCCCCAGGCGGTGCCCGCCCGCACGGCGCCGACGAGTCGGCGCACGTTGCGGACCGGACGAAAGAACGCGACCAGCCCACCCCCGGCGAACAGCGCCGCCACGATGTGCAGGCCCACACCCGCGACCGCGACGGCGTGCGCCCAGCGCCAGCGCGCGGCGGCCGGGCCGCCGGGATCGACGAGCGCCGCGTCGGCCGCGATCTGCGTGACGAGCCGCACGACGACGAGCCACAGCCAGCACCCCAGGACGATCGACCCCAGCCGCGGCAGCGCCCCCGCGAACGGCACGCCATCCCGCCAGCGGCCGGACCGCACGACGCGTCCCTCCGCCTCGAGCATGTAGCCGATCGCCAGAAAGTTGACGACCGGGATCGCCGCCATGATCGCCAGCAAGGCGACGAGGCTGACGAGACCGGTGCCCACGATGAAGAGCCACGCGGCCGACCGCAGCGGATGCCGCAGCAGGCCGGGGAAGGGGGGCAGGTCGCCGAACGCCGGGACGGGGCCGGCGCACGCCTCCGCTGCGTTCGCGGCGGCCGCCGTGGCGTCAACCTGTACGAGGCTCTCGTCGACGGTCACCACCAATGATCCCCGAACGATCGTCGCCGGCTGGTCCGCTCGCGGGTCTGCGCGGAAGCGACGTCAGCATACCTCGCCACCCGGCAGGCAGCTTTCCAGTTCGTGAGACTCTTCCCCACCGAAGGCCCGCGCCGGCGGTAGACTGTGCGAACGGGTGATCGCAGTCGCACGACTCTCGATGCAGGCCGAATCGACGCCGCGACGACGAGGGGACGACATGGCTCGACCGGAACGTCGCGGCCACTGGCTGCCGGCGATCGCGATCGCGGTGCTCGGCGGCATGCTCGCGGCCGCATCCAGCAGCCCGCTGGCAGGCACGCGGCCGCCGGCGTCGGCCGCCACGGCCGCCCCTGCCACTCCACCGGCCGCGGCCACTGCGCCGTCGGCGGCGATCGACGACACGGTGGCGGCGATCGACGCCCTGCTGGCGGCGGGCTGGGCCGATGCGGGCATCGAGCCCGCGGATAGGGCCGACGACCTCGCCGTGCTGCGTCGCGGCTGGCTGGCGCTGGCCGTCACGATCCCGTCGCTCGAGGAGATCCGGCTGTTCGAGGCCGATTCGCGGCCCGATCGAGTCGATCGGGCGATCGCGGCGCTGCTCGCCGACCGGCGGTCGGCCGAGGCCCTCGCCCGCCGGCTCGCTCCCGTGCTCGTCGGCGACGAGGTCGGCCAGTTCATCGTCTTTCGCCGCGACCGGTTCACGACCTGGCTCGCCGACCAGCTCCACGCCAACCGGCCGTGGGATGGGATCGTCCACGACATGGTCGCGTCCCGCGGCCTCTGGACGGATACGCCGGCCGTGAACTTCGTGACACAGGCCGCCGAGCAGGGCCGGATCAACGCCGACAAGCTGGCCGGCCGCGCCTGCCGCGCTTTCCTCGGCCAGAGGATCGACTGCGCCCAGTGCCACGACCATCCGTTCGCCTCCTGGAGGCAGCCGCAGTTCGAGGGCCTCGCCGCCTGCTTCGCACAGGCTCGGCTCACGGGCGTCGGCGTCGAGGACGATCCGCGTCGCGTGCACACGATCGACGCCGTGTCGCCCGCGTCACTCTCCGCGCCGATGCAGGGCCGGCGCCACGTGCCGCCACGGGTGCCCTACGGTCAGGAGTGGCTGCCCACCGCCGGCACGCACCGCGAGAACCTTGCCGCCTGGATCGTGCACGCCGACAACCGCCGGTTCGACCGGGCGACCGTCAACCGGGCCTGGTGGCTGCTCTTTGGCGAGGCGTGGCACGAGCCGGTCGACGACCTGCCCGATCCCCCGGAGCGCTCCACGGGCGGTGCCGCAACCGACCTCCTCGACGTGCTGGCCGACGACTTTCGGGAGCACGGCCGCGATCTGCGGCGGCTGCTGCTCGTCATCGCCTCGACGCGGGCGTTCCGCCTCGCGTCGACCCACCCGCTGCTCGACTCATCCGCCGGCTATGACCGCGTGTCGGGCACGTGGGCCGCGTTCCCGCTGACGCCACTGACGCCGCAGCAGGTGATCGGGGCGATGGTGGCCACGACGTCGCTGCAGACGATCGACCAGGACTCGCACCTGCTCACACGGACGATCCGGCTCGTGCGCGAGAACGACTTCGTCCGCGAGTACGGCCGGATCCAGGACGGCGACGGCCGCGTGCGTCCGGCCACGATCCCACAGGCGCTCGTGCGGATGAACGGCAAGTTCGCCCGCGAGATGGCTGCAGCCAACGCCGTCAGCGCCACCGGCCGGATCGCGGGCATGGCCCGCGACGACGACTCCCGGCTCGACCTCGCGTTCCTCGTGGCGCTGTCACGTCGGCCGACGGCGGAGGAACGGGTCGCCCTCCTACCCCTCCTCGCGGCCACGAAGCAGAAGGGCCGCGGGCTCGAGGACATCACCTGGGCGCTCTTCAATTGCCCCGAGTTCTGCTGGAACCACTGACGGCGGCCTCGGCGGATCGGCCGTTGTCCCCGCCGAAACGCGGGCCGCAAGGAACGGGTTTTCAGGCCCGCTACTGGGGCCCTGGCCCGGGTGCTAGGATTTTGCAGATGGTGATCGCTCCCCCGGCCACGTCCGGGGAAGGAGGATCGGCGGATGCGGCGGATTCCGTGTTTCCGGGCGTTGGTCATGCTGGTCGTACTGGCGGCGGCCCGCGCCGCCGTCGGTGCCGAGCCGCCGTCGTTCGACCGCGACGTGCGGCCCATCCTCAAGGCCGCCTGCACCCAGTGCCACGGCGAGGAGGAGCCGCTCGCCGGCGGTGTCGACCTGCGGCTGCGGCGGTTCATGGACACGCCCGGCGAGAGCGGCGAGCCGCTGATCGTGTCCGGGAAGCCCGACGAGAGTCTGCTCGTCCGGATGATCGAGTCGGGCGAGATGCCGAAAGAGGGCAAGCGGCTCGACCCGGCGAAGGCCGCCGTGATCAGGGCGTGGATCGCCGCGGGGGCGACGGCCGATGCGCCGGAGCCCGATGCCCTGCCGCTCGGAGCCTATGTGAGCGACCGCGAACGGCGGCACTGGGCGTTTCAGCCGATCGTGGCGGCCGAGGTGCCCGCCCATGCACCGGCCGATCGCGTGCGCACGCCGATCGACGCGTTTCTCGCCGCGAAGCACCGCGAGCGGGGCCTCGCCTTCGCCCCCGACGCTGACCGTGGCACGCTCATCCGCCGCCTGTCGATCGACCTCACGGGACTGGTGCCAAGCGCCGAGGAGGTCGATCGCTTCGTCGCCGACACGTCTGGCGACGCGTACGAACAGCTCGTCGAGCGGCTGCTCGAATCGCCCGCCTACGGTGAACGCTGGGCACGTCACTGGCTCGACGCCGTGGGTTACGCCGACTCCAACGGCCACGCCGAGGCCGACTCGACGCGGCCATACGCGTGGCACTACCGGGACTACGTCGTGCGGTCGATCCAGGCAGACAAGCCGTGGAACGAGTTTCTCGTGGAGCAGCTGGCAGGCGACGAGCTCGTCGGTGTCGTGCACGGGGAGACGGAGGCGGCCGTGCAGGATCCGGAACGCCTCGAGAAACTCGTCGCCACGGGATTCCTGCGGATGGCCCCCGACGGCACGGGCGATCCGCTCCCCGACCAGAAGCTCGCCCGCAACGAGGTGATCGCCGAGCAGATCAAGGTGGTGTCGTCCGCACTGCTGGGCCTCACCGTCGGCTGCGCGCAGTGCCACGACCACCGGCTCGACCCGATCCCGCAGGCCGACTACTACCGGCTGCGGGCGATCTTCGAGCCGGCGTTCGACTGGCAGCAGTGGCGTTCCCCGGCCCAGCGACTGTGCTCGCTGGCGACGCCCGAGGAGCGGGCCAAGGCGGCGGCGATCGAGAAGCAGGCCGTGGCGATCGAGGCCGACGCCAAGGCGATGGAGAAGCGGTTTCTCGACGAGATCTTCGAGAAGGAGGTGCTCAAGCTTCCCGAGGCAGACCGCGAGCCCTACCGGGCGGCCCGGGCCACCGAGGCGGGCAAGCGGACGCCCGAGCAGGCGGCGCTCATCAAGAAGTATCCCTCGGCGCTGGCACTCTACTCGCTGGACCTCTACGACAAGGAGGCACAGAAGAAGGTCACCGACCGGCGGAACGAGGCGAAGGATCTCCGGAAGACGAAGCCGCCGGAGGACTTCGTGATGGCGGTCACCGAAGTCCGCGGCCGCGTACCGGAGACGAAGGTGTTCCATCGGGGCGACCACGACCAGCCGCGGCAGGTGGTTCCCGCCGGCGAGCTCGGCGTGCTCGCCGGCGCGGCGATCGAGCCGTTCGCGCCGGCGGCGGTGCCAACCGGCTCGAGCGGCCGCCGGCTGGCCTATGCGAAGTGGCTCACGGGAGGCGGCCATCCGCTCGTGGCCCGCGTGCTCGTCAACCGGTTCTGGATGCACCACTTCGGCCGCGGCATCGTGGCGACGCCCGGCGACTTCGGGCTCGCGGGCGAGCGGCCGACCCACCCGGAGCTGCTCGACTGGCTCGCCGCCCGGTTCATGCGGGACGGCTGGCGGCTGAAGGCCCTGCACCGGCTCATCGTGACGAGCACAGCTTACCGGCAGTCCTCCCGGCATGCGGCGGCGGCGGCAGCCGATCCCGACAACGCCCTCGTGGCCCGGGCCAGCGTGCGGCGGCTCGACGCGGAGACGCTTCGCGACTCGCTGCTGGCCGCGTCGGGACGACTCAACCCGCAGGCCGGCGGACCGCCCGTGGCCGTGGGCAGGGATCCGCTGGGACGCGTGATGGAGGGTAAGGAGGAGGTCAACGCCAACGGGGACGTGATCAAGATCCTGCCCGCGGGCGACGCGGGCTTGCGGCGGTCGATCTACATGACGTCGCGGCGGTCCCTGCCGCTGACGGTGCTCGACACGTTCGACGCGCCCACCATGCTGCCCAATTGCGAACAGCGGGGCTGCACGACGGTGGCACCGCAGTCGCTCTTCATGCTCAACGACTCGTTCGTGCTCGGCACGTCGCTCGAACTGGCGGCGCGGGTACGGCGGGAGCTGCCCGGCGACCTCCGTGGCCAGATCGCGCGGGTGTGGCGGCTGCTCACCGCGCGCGGGCCGACCGACGCGGAGGCGGTCGAGGCCCTCGCGCACGTCGCCGAGCAGACCGAATCGCTGCGGCTCTTCCACGCCGCCCACCCGCCGGCCAAGGACGCCCCGGCCGCCGACCCGCAGGCCGAGGCCCTCGCCAGCTACTGCCAGGTGCTGATGAGCTCGACGCTCTTCCTCTACGTGAACTGACACGATGACGCGCCGTACGAGTCCTCTCCACTTCCAGCCAGGCCGAGCGCCGCCTGCATGGCACGCTTCGCCTGGTGCGATGACTCCAACACGATCCGGGAACCAGGGATCGGTGCGAGGATCCCGAGCGTTTGGCCGCTTCGGCCACAGCGAGGGAACTCGCACCGACCCCGGCGGCCTTCGCCACAGGCTGAAAGACATGCTGCCGGAGGCTCTGCCATGACGCGACCACTGCTCTGCTCACGCCGCCACCTTGTCCACGCCGGAGGCTTCGGCCTCGGGTCGCTGGCGCTGGCGAGCCTGCTCCAGGACGACGGCCTGCTCGCCGCCCCGGCCAAGCCGGCCCTCGACGGCCCGAAGCGGTTCGACACGCTGCCCAAGGCCCCGCACTTCCGGCCGCGGGCCACCGCGATGATCTCGCTGTTCATGATGGGCGGGCCGTCGCAGATGGACCTCTTCGACCCGAAGCCCTTGCTGCAGAAGTACGACGGCGAGGCGTTTCCCGGCGAGCTGAAGTTCGACAACGTCGCCGAGGCGTCGTCGAAGGTGTTCGGCTCCCCGTGGACGTTCGCGCCGCGCGGCTCCTGCGGCATGGAGTTGAGCGAGCTGTTGCCGCACCTCGGCGGCATGGCCGACGAGATCACGCTCATCCGCTCGATGCAGTCGGGCGTGAGCAACCACCTCCAGGGCCTCAACGCCATGAACGCCGGCACGATCACGACCGGCCGGCCGGCGCTCGGCGCCTGGCTCACCTACGGCCTCGGCAGCGAGACCCGCGACCTGCCCGCCTACATGGTGCTCGGCCACCCGTCGGGCCTGCCGACCTTCCAGGAGGCCCACTTCACCAACGGCTGGCTCCCCTCGATCTACCAGGGCACGCTCGTGCGGGCCCAGGAGCCGCGGATCCTCAACCTCGACCCTGCGGCCCGCCTGGCGGGCCCGGCCCAGGAGCGGCAGATCGGCCTGCTCAAGTCGCTCAACGAGCGGCATCTCGCGGAGCAGCCTGGGGAGAACGACCTCGCCGCCCGCATCGCCAGCTACGAACTGGCCGCGCGGATGCAGGTGGCGGCCAAGGAGGCGCTCGACATCTCGGCGGAGCCGGAGCACGTGCGGCGGATGTACGGCGTCGACCAGAAGGAGACGCAGGACTACGGCACGCGGTGCCTGATCGCCCGGCGGCTCGTGGAGCGGGGTGTGCGGTTCGTGCAGGTGCTCAACAGCGGCCAGTCGTGGGACCAGCACAGCGCGCTCGTCACGGCCCTTCCCAAGCTCTGCACGGCGGTCGACAAGCCGTGCGCGGCGCTCGTGGCCGACCTGCGGCAGCGCGGCCTGCTCGACACCACCGTCGTGCATTGGGGGGGCGAGATGGGCCGGCTCCCCGTGCGGCAAAACGACAAGGGCCGCGAGACCTGGGGTCGCGATCACAACACCTTCGGCTTCTCGCAATGGGTGGCCGGCGGTGGCTTCAAGGCGGGCCACGTGCACGGTGAGACCGACGACTGGAGCCACAAGGCGGTGAAGGACGTCGTGCACCACTACGACTGGCACGCCACGCTGCTGCACTGCTTCGGGCTCGACCATGCCCGGCTCGCCTTCTCGCGGGCCGGCGTGAACGCGACGCTCACCGACCGGCAGGAGGCCCGGATCGTCACCGAGATCCTGGCCTGAAGATCCTGGCCTGAAGATCGCGGCATGAGTGGCACCGCCGGGCTCGGCCCCGGTGACCGACGGCGTGCGTCGCGCCGCCGGCGATCGGCGCGGCTTCAGCCGGGAATCAGCCGGGCGAGCACGAGCACGCCGGCGAGGCCCACGAGCGAGACGATCGTCTCCATCACCGTCCAGCTGCGGAGCGTGTCGGCGAGGCTGACGTTGAAGTATTCCTTGAACATCCAGAACGCACCGTCGTTGACGTGCGAGCAGGCGAGGCTGCCGGAGCCGATGGCGAGCACCATCAGATTGGGATCGGCGCTGGCATCGGCCGCGAGCGGCCCGAGGATGCCGGCAGCCGTCAGGCCGGCCACCGTGGCCGAGCCAACGCAGATGCGGATCGCAGCCGTGACCAGCCACGCCAGGAGGAGCGGATCGACGGCGACGCCCCCGAGCCAGCGGCCGATCGTGGCGTTCACGCCGCTCGCAACGAGCACCTCCTTGAACGCGCCCGAGCCTGCCACTACCAGCAGGATCGAGGCCACGTCGCCGATCGCCGCGGTGTAGGTCTCCATCACGCCGGGCAGACTGCGGCCCCGCATGAGGCCGAGCGTGACGGCGGCGACGGCGAGCGACGCGATCAGCACGCAGTCGGCGTCGCCCGCGAACCGCACGACGCTTCCCCACGGGCCGTCTGCCGGAAGCAGGGCCGCCAGGCAGGCGGTCGCCATGAGCACGGCGACCGGCAGCAGGGCCGTCACCACGCTCACGATCGCGCCGGGCGGATCGGCTGCCGACGCCTGCCGCGTCTCGGCGAGGCCCGCGATCGGCTGGGCCTGGATCCGCGTCAGCGTGCGGGCGAACACCGGGCCGGCGATGACGATGGCCGGCCCCGCGATCGCGAATCCGTAGAGCAACGTCAGACCGAGATTGGCATCGAACACCTTCACCAGCGCCGTCGGCGCGGGGTGCGGCGGCAGCAGGCCGTGGGCCACGCTCATCGAGGCCAGCGCCGGCAGGCCGACGGCCACTGGCGGCAGCCGGTAGCGGCCGACGATCGCGAAGATGATCGGCACCATGAGCACGAAGCCGACGCCGTAGAAGAGCGGGATACCCACGATGAAGCCGGTGAGCGCCATGGCCCAGGCCATCCGCCGCTCGCCGAAGGCGGCGACGAGCGTCTGGGCGATCCGTCCCGCCGCCCCGCTCTCGACCACGAGCCGGCCGAGCATCGCCCCGGCCACGATGACGATCGCCAGCGCGCCGAACACGTCGCCGATCCCCTTGCGGATAGCACCGGGCACGGCTTCCGGCGGCATGCCGAGCGCGAGCCCGGCCGCGGCCGACACCAGCACGAACGCCAGGAAGGGATGCACCTTCGCCCACGCCACCAGGAGCACGAGGGCGACGATCGCGGCGGCGACGACGGCCAGCGGCATGGCGATCACCCGATGGCGGCGAGGGAGGAGGCCAGCCGGCTGCCGCGGTCGGCGATCTCGTCGAACCGGCCGGCGGCGATCGTGACCGCGTCGACGAGCTGGCTGCCGATGCCGACACAGTGGGCGCCGGCGGCGAACCAGTCGCGGAGGTTGCCGGGATCGAGCGAGACGCCGCCCGACGGCATGAGCCGCAGCCAGGGGAGCGGTCCGCGGACCGCCTTGAGGAAGGCGGGGCCGCCGAGGGCGTCGGCCGGAAACACCTTGATCACCGCGGCCCCGAGCCGGTGGGCCCGCATCATCTCCGTGACGGTGCCGGTGCCGGGGCACCAGGGCAGGCCGCGGGACGCGCACCAGCGGCCGACCTCCTCGTCGAGGTGGGGTGCGACGATGAACGCCGCGCCCGCATCATGGAAGGCCTCTGCCTGCGCGATGTCGAGGATCGTGCCCGCGCCCAATACGAGCCCCGGCAGCCGGCGGCCTGCCTCGGCCGCCATCTCGCGGAACACATCGACGTTGCCGGGCGCACGGTTGGTGAACTCGATGATCCGGAAGCCGGCCGCGTGCAGGGCCTCGAGCACCCGCACGCCGGCGGCAGGGTCACCGCAGGTGAACAGCGGCAGCGCTTTTTGCACGTGCAGCGCGGCGGCCAGGTCGGCGGCGGTCGAAGCGGTCACGACGGCAGTCTCCCGGATCTCCACGTCCACACCCGACGCTGTCGCCACAGTTGTAGCGAAAACCGGCGCCGCGTCGGCATCCTGTCGCGGGACGCCGGCCAAGGCATGCAGGATTGCCCTGCGGCAGGTTCAGTTGCCTGCCGCCTCCGCGGAGTTCGCGTACTGCAGGGCGGCGGCCTGAAGATAGCGGTCGAAATCCGCATGGATCCGGGCGACCCGCCGTGGGCATCCTTGGCGCCGCCCCGGTCACCGCCGTCTTGATGGCCGCACACGCCGGCCGGATGGTGACCGCCATGGCGCTCATCGCGGCGAGCATCGAGCCGCGCCGCCGCGGCAGCTTCATGTCGGTCAATTCGTCGGTGCAGCACGTCGCCAGTGGTCTGGGAACGACGTGTGCGGGACTATTCGTCGATGGCGGGGCGGGCGAACCGCTGCGGCACTTCGGGACGGTCGGGATACTCGCCGCGGCGGTCACGATCGCGAGCCTGTGGCTGGCCGCACGCGTCCACCCCGTGGACTAATGGCAGCGGGCAGACGCCGCCCGCTACCTGCCCGCAGCGGGAGCGAATCGCGTGAACGACAGGCCCGGCACGTCGGTACGGTACCGCACCAGCCGGGTGTGCTCCACCTCGGTCACGTAGACCGTCCGCCCGTCGGGCCCGCCGAAGCAGATGTTGCTGGGCTTCGCTCCCAGCACGTCCACCTCGCGGAGGATGTCGCCGGCCGGAGTCATCACCACGACGGTTCCCTTGCCGTACCGCGTGATGTGGAGGTTGCCTGACGTGTCGCACCGCATGCCGTCGAAGCCGTGGTCGGAAAACTGGCGGATGAGCCGCTTCTCGCCGAGCGACCGGTCGGCACGCACCGGGAAGGCCCACACGTTCCGCTGCACGCTCTCGTTGACGTAGAGCGTCTTCCCGTCGGGGGAGAGCTCGATGCCGTTGGTCGTGCCGAGCCCCTCCGCCAGCCGCGTCGCGGTGCCGTCGACGTCGATCCGCCAGAGCTGCCCGGTGCCCGCCTTCCAGTCGGGGTCGCTCGCGTAGAGCGTGCCGTCAGCCGCGATCGTGAGATCGTTGGGCTGGTTCATCCGCGGATCGTGGGCAAAGGCCCGCGGCTCGCGCGAGCCAGGCGCAACCCGGAACACGTTGTGGTTGACGTAGTCGGCGATGAACATCGTGCCGTCGGCGCCGAAGCGGATGCCGTTGCCCACGCTCGTGCCGGGCAGGGAGAGGAACTCGGCTGCCGTGCCGTCGGGCGCCACGCGGCCGATCGTTCCCTCGCGGCGAAAGTTCACGGCGTAGACGGCGCCGTCGCGGTCGCAGGCCGGGCCCTCGATCCCCGGCGTGAAGCCGCCGACCGGCGTGAAGGCCTCGGCGACGAAGAGCATCTCGGCGGCCCGGACCGGCGGCACGACGCTCGCCAGCAACGTGACCGGGACCAGCGCCAGCACCGCCGCCGCCAGCCGCCCGCGACCGCGGGCAGCGGATCGTTCCAGGGATTGCATCATCGATTCCTCGTGGCAGGCCACCAGGCTACGGCACCACCGACACCCACACCACCGGCAGCTTCTCCTTGCCATACCGCACGACCGCCACCGGTGTCGCCGCCCCTTCGGCACCTCCCGGCCGGCGAGCCGCTACGGCGAGCGGACCGTTGAAAGCCGCGGCCGCCTTGAGCGTGAGCGTCACCTTCTTGGCCGACTCGCCGTCGACGGCCGACACGACCGGATTGGCGGTGATGCCCGCCGGCGGGTCGACGAGCACGAACTCGACCGGCTCCTTCCAGCCCCGCAGCCGTTCGACGGCGATCGGCAGATCGATCGTGCCGCCGACTTTTCCCGTGACCAGGTCTGATTCGCAGGTCGCCGCCAGGTCGGCCGCGGAGGCGATGACCGTGAGCCGGAAGAAGTGGCCCGGACCGAACCCGCCGCGACGGTCGCGCACCGTGATCGCATATTCGCCATCCGCCGGGGGCGTCCAGGCCGCGGGCGGATCGCGATCCGACTTCGACAGGAGGCTGCGGCCTTCGGTCCCTCGGATGTCGATCGCCGCCTCGGCCTCGGAGCCGACGCCGTTGGCCTCGACCGACACGAGCAGCGGCTGCGCCTTCTTGGCGGCGATCCGTACCACGAGCGGCTGATCGGCGTCCGTAAACAGTCCACTCGCCACGAGCGGCGGCTCGACCACGGCGGTCGCCTCCGGCGCCGCGATCGGCAGCCGCTCCGCGGCCACGACCGGCAGCGGCACGACGCCCGCGACGCCGGGAAACGCCGCCCAGACCGTGTCGCCAGGCGGCGCGGAGAGCGGCAGGACCGCGAGCCCCGCGGGCAGGCTCCAGCCGCTGGCCGAGACCGACGTGGTGCCGCTCCGCGACACGGCGGCGGGCAGCGTCGCGGCCACGAACCCGCCGGTGGTGAGCGTGAGCCTGTAGAGGTGATCCGCCCCGCCGGAGTAGCCGATCGTCTGGTTCGGATCGGACGGGAATCCGTAGACGCGGACGACGTGACGGCCGGACCGCGTCGCCTTGAAGACGATCCGCGGATCGAGCCCGCGGGCGTCGAGGTTGCGGGCAAGATAGCCGCCGCGGGCGTCGACCACTTCGAGCACGGCATCCAGCGGCGCGGCCGGTCCGCCGTGGGCGTCGACCGCGGCCACGAGCGTCTGCCCCGCCTCGAGCTGCACGCCGTAGCCATCGACGTCGCCGGCCTTCTCGAGCACGCCGTTGATGGTGACGGGCAGCGTCGAGATCGGCTGCGGCTCCTGCGGCCGGTCGTTCGGCTCCGCCTCCGCCAGCTCCGGCACCGTGCCCACGACGAAGCGGTGCAGCGACGCGGCCTCCTGTTCGTCGTGGATCCGCACGCGGTGGACGCCGACGCCATCCGTCGCGACCGCCACGTCGAACGAGCCCTTCTCCTCCCGCGGCGTCCAGGTAGTGCCGCCGCGGTCGGTCCAGACGCGGACGGGCCATCGCGGAAACGTGCCCTCGACCTTCACCACGACCGTGCCGTCGGCCGCTGCGCCCGCGGGGAGCAGCCGCTTCACCGCGAGCTTCTCCGCCGGCTTGGCCGGTGCATCGGCGGCGAGCCCCGCCGCGCCGCACGAGCATACGGCCGCGCCGAGTGCGGCCCGCATCGCAAAGCGGCTCGCGTAGCCCTCGCTCCCGCGCATCAGCCCATCAGCTCCTTGATCGGCGTCGGGTCGCTGACGAGGAAGGCCGGCCGGTTCGCGGGGGTGATGTAGTGCTTGCCTGGATCGATGCCGAGCTTCGTGTAGACGGTGGCGACGAAGTTCTCGGGCGAGAGCGGCCGGTCGGCCGGCGCGTGGCCGAGTCGATCGGTCGCGCCGATCACCTGGCCGCCCGGCGTGCCGCCGCCGGCGAAGAGGATCGACATGGCACTGCCCCAGTGGTCGCGGCCGGAGGTGGCCCGCCCGGCAACGGTCGAGATCTTCGGCGTCCTGCCGAACTCTCCGAGGGCGATCACCATCGTCGTGTCGAGCAGCCCCCGTTGCGACAGGTCGGAGATGAGCGCCGCCACGGCCTGGTCCCAGGGGGGCAGTCGCTTGCGGAGGTTGCTCCAGAGCTCGGAGTGGTCGTCCCAGCCGGCGTCGTTGATCGTGACGAACGGCACGCCCGCCTCCACCAATCGTCGCGCCAAGAGCAGCCGCTGGCCGAAGGGAGTGCGGCCGTAGGCGTCGCGGACCGCGTCGGTCTCCTGCTCGATCTGAAAAGCCCGCTGGGCCTCCGGCGTCGTGACGAGGTCGTAGCCCCGGTCGTAGTAGCCGTCGAGCACGCGGACGGGATCGCCGGCCGCGGGATCCTCGATCCTCGGCAGCCGGTCGACGAGCTTGCGCAGATCTTGCCTCGCGACGAACCTGCCCTCGTCGATCCCGCGCGGGATGGAAAGGTCGCGGACGCGGAAGTCCTTGCCATTGGGATCGTCGGAGACGACGAAGGGCGCGTAGGTGGCGCCGAGGAAGTTGGGGCCGCCCGACCGGGTCATGCTCGGCAGCGAGAAGTAGCTCGGCAGCCCGTGCGGGGCCTGCCGCTCGTGGGCCGCCACCGAGCCCATGCTCGGATGAAAGCTCACGTACGCGCCGCAGCCGACGGGGATCCGCGGCGGAGCGCCGGTCATCATGTAGTGGTTGCCGGCGCCGTGGTTGCCCTGGTTGTGGTGCAAGCTGCGGACGATCGCGTACTTGTCGGCGATCTTCGCCAGCTGCGGCATGTGCTCGCAGATTTCGATGCCCGGCACGTTGGTGTGGATCGGCACGAACTCCCCGCGGTACTCGCTCGGGGCGTCGGGCTTGAGGTCGAAGGTCTCGAGGTGCGTGGGGCCGCCGTCCATCCAGATGAGGATGCAGTTCGAGGGCGGTCGCTGCGGCCCCGCGGCCGCGGGCGTCGCGGCTTGCGACTGCCGCACGAGGCCCACGAGGTCGAGAAAGCTGCCGCCTGCGAGGCCGCCCACTCCCAGCTTGAGCATCGATCGGCGACCGAGCACGGCCGCCCGCCGCGCCGCCGCCCGCCGTGCATCCTGATGGTTCATCGTCGCACCTCCGCCTGCTTCACTCGACACCCACGCCCGGCGTGGGTGATCAGTTGGAATACACGAACTCCGGTGTGTTGAGCATCGCCCACAGCAGATCCTCGGCCGCGATCCGCGGCTTCGCCCCGTCGCGGGAAAACTCCGCCAGCGCCGCCCGCCGCTCATCGTCGGTCGGCAGCCGCGAGTAGGCGGCGAGGTAGAGCTCATCGACGACCTCGTCGGGCTTCTTTCCGGCGGCCACGAGCCGCGCCGGCAGCCCGGAGTCACCCGTCACCTTGCCGTGCACGTGGCTGCTGTTCATCAGGTGCAGCGCCTGCACGACGGTGGCGTCCCCGATCCGCTCGCAGGGCGGATCCTGGTTGGCGTCGGGACGGCCGAAGACGTCGAGAAACATCGAGCCGCTGCGGTGGGTCCACAGCTGGGCGGCGCGGGATCCGGGCGGCATGCCGGCGTAGCTGCTTGGCACGCCGGTGACGTCGTCGATCGCGTCGGCCACCATCTCGGCGCGGAGCCGGCGGCGGTAGTGCCGCGAGAAGTTGCGGAGGTCGCCGGCGTTGGTCGCGTTGGGCAGCGACGAGAGGCCGTAGAGGTGGCTCTTCATGATCGTGGCGATGAGCCGCTTCTGGTCGAAGCCGTTCGAGCGGAATTCGACCGCTAGGGCCTCGAGCAGCTCGGGGTTGCTCGGCGGGTTCGTGGCCCGCAGGTCGTCGACGGGATCGACGATGCCCATGCCGAAGAACTCTGCCCAGATCCGGTTCACGGCGGCGGCCGCGAACGTCGGGTGGTCGGAGCTGCGGAGCCATTCCACGAGATGCTCCCGCGGATCCCCCTCGCCGAGGGTCACGGGCGGGCCACCGAGCGGCTTGGGCGCGAGCACGGCATTGGTCAGCGGATGCCGCACCTCTCCGTCGGCCTTCACGATCACCGCCTCCTCGCCGCCGGAGATCGGAGGGGAAAGGCCGGTGCCCTGGTAGCCAACCCGGGCGAAGTAGGCCGCCAGGCCGTAGAAGTCGGCCTGGCCGTAGACCTCGAAGGGGTGCTGGTGGCACTTGGCGCATTCGAGCCGCACGCCGAGGAAGAGCTGGCTCGCCATGGTGACGATCTCGTCGGGCGAGCGCCGGTCACGGTAGATCACGGCGGCGCCGTTTCGCCACACGCTACCGGTCGCCGTGAGGAACTCGGCGGCGAACCGGTCGTAGGGCATGTTGGCGGCGAAGGCGTCGCGCAGGAACGTGTCGAGGGCGAGCGTCGCCTTGATTCCCACGCGATAGGGATTCGGCCGCAGCAGATCGGCCCAGAGGTTCGCCCAGCGGTCGGCATACTCCGGCCTCGTGAGCAGCTCGTCGACGAGCCGGTCGCGCTTGTCGGCGCGGGTGTCGGCGAGGAACCGGCGGGCCTCCTCCGCCGACGGGAGCCGGCCGATCGCGTCGAGCGACGCCCGCCGCAGGAACGTCGCGTCGTCGGCCGGGCCGCTCGGCAGCACGTTGACGTCGCGAAGCTTCTTCCAGGCCAGGTCGTCGATGAAGTTCCGAGTCGGCACGGCGTCCCAGGCCGCAGGTTCGATCGCGCCCGAACGGGGCACGATGGTGTTCCAGGTGGCGATGTGGCCCATGTAGCGGACCATGATGCTCGCCTCGCCGGGAAACGTGCCGGCGGTGAGCGTGCCGTCGGCGGCGACGCGGGTGACGACCGGTTCGTTGGACTGGTAGGCGGAAACGGCGGTCACGTCGCGGGAGGAGCCGTCGGTGTCGTGCGCGGTGACGGTGAGCCGCAGCGTCTCCCCCGGCACCAGCGGCCGCGGCTCCGGGGAGATCGTCACGTGCGAGAGCCGGGGATCGTCGGGGCCGGCCCGCGGCGTTCCCGCCTCGATCCAACGCACGAGGACCTTCACGTCGTCGCCTTCGGGATCGAGCTTGCGGCCGCCACCGTGGGGCACTGCCGCCGTGCCCTTCGCGAGCAGCAGGCTCTGACTCGGCGCGGACGTGGAGATCCGCCGGCCGCGGCCCTGCGCTGCCACGGCGTAGAAGTCGCCATCGGGGTCGAACCCCAAGAGCGACAACGCGAAGCCGTTTTGGCCGCCCGACTTGCCGTGGCAGGCGCCCTGGTTGCAGCCCCGGGCCGTGAGGATCGGCATCACGTCCCGCTCGAACGTGGGCCGCTGCGGGTCGTCGCCGCCCCGGGCGGCCGCCGTCAGAGAGGCGACCGTCAGCACGCAGACCGTCAGGCGGGAGGGGAAGGCGGGGGCTGGCATGGCGGGAAGATCCCGTGGCCGTCGGGGCGCCCTGGACGTCCCGGCGATCCTACCACTTGTATCGGACCGTTTTGAGTCGCTGTCCGAACAATCTTCCTATTTTAGATTACGCTAGGAGCAATGAAAGCCGCCCGCTCGACCTCTGGTGACGGCGACCGCCGCTATTTCAAGGAGGTGCGGTTTCAGCAGGTCCGCGCCCTCGTGGAGACCGCCCGGGCCGGGAGTTTCGCGGCGGCGGCCCGCCGGCTGGGGCTCTCGACGCCCTCGGTCTGGCGGCAGGTGCGGGCCCTCGAGGACGACTACGGCGTGCCGCTCGTCTCGGTGCATGGCCGCGACGTGCGGCTCACGGCCGACGGCACGCTGCTGCTCGACGCGGCGGCACCGCTGGTCGACGGATTCGACGCGCTCAAGCACGTGTTCGCCGACCGTTCACGGGCCGCCCTCCGTGAGCTGCGGATCGCGACCCCCGGCACGATCGTCTCGAGCATCCTGCACGGCGCCATCGCCGGCTACTGCCGCGCGCACCCGACCGTGAAGCTGACGCTTTCCGACGCTCCCTCCCAGACCGCCTGGGAGATGCTCGACCGCGGCGAGGTCGACCTGGCGATCACCGGGAATCCGTCGGCCCGCCGGCTGCCGCGAACCCTGGCCGTCACGCCGCTGGGATCCTATCCGTTCCACGTCGTCTGCCCCCACGATCATCCGCTCGCGACGATGCCACGAGTGTCGCTTCGCGAGATCCTGCGACATCCCCTCATCGACGCCGGACCGCAGTCGAGCTCGCGCATCCAATTCGACGAGGCCGTGGCCCGGGCCGGCCTTTCCGACCGCGTCACCGTGGCCATGTCGGCGCGGCACCACGACGTGATCCATAGCTACGTCTCCATGGGGATCGGCATCGCCCTGACGACACGACCGATCTTCGAGGCGATGCCGCGCCGGGGCGACAGCCTCGTGATCCGAGACGTGTCGCACATTCTCGGCGCGGAGCGGATCGTGCTGCTCCACCGACCCGGCCGGCACGAACCCGCACACGTCCGTGACTTCCGCGAGGCGATGGTCGCATCGCTGCAGGCTCCATCGCCGGGCTGACGGGCGGTCGGCAGCGGCGGTGGCCGAAGCGGTCACTCGACGGCGAGGTTGCCACGGATCTCGACGTGCGTGCAGCCCTCGGCGGGCACCACGTCGCGGGCGGGCCCGCGGAAGATGTTGTCGGCCACCAGGATCGTGTCGCCGCCGGGGGCGAACGTGATCGCGTGGGAAGCGTGGGGCCCGCTCGTGAAGACGTTGCCCCGGATCGTGACGTTGCCATAGCGGCCACCCGATTCGTGGGTGGTGAAGTACACCTCGGCATACCGCTCGTAGTCGCCGGTCTCGAAGCTGCGGCGGCCGCGGCTGGGATCGGGCTCGCACTTCGTCGTGTTGTTCACGAAGACGTTGTCGGCGAGCACGAGGTTCCGCGGCTGGTTGATCCAGGAGCCGCGGCCGCCGTTGCGAAATGTGTTGCCCACGATCGTGACGTCGGCGCACGATTTCTCGACGCTCATCACCCGCGAACCGTTGGTGCCGTCGACCGTGTTGCCGGTGACCACCGCGTCGCGACAGAACTCGGCCAGGAAGAAGGCGCCCATCCTCGAGCCGACGATCTGGTTGCCCGAAAAGACGATGCCCCGCGACTTCTGGATGTGCATCGTGTCGCCGAGCGCGCCGAGCCGGCAGTCGCGGACGATCACGTTCTCGCAGGCCACGAGGTCGATCGCCCCCTTGCCCGGACCGCTTCCGGCCGGCGCGTAGAGGGCCAGGTGCGCCTGGAAGAGGTCGGCCACGAGTTTCGTCGCCGGGCCGGCATCGGTGGCGAACGCGAGCGGCGGACCCTCGGGCATCTCGGCGACCCGGATGAACTCCGGCCCGCTCTCGACCACGAAGTAGCGACGGCCGCGGACGACGTTCGCCGGCAGCGCGTCGCCGAAGAAGCAGATCGTGTCGCGGCCGTTCTCGCCCCGCTTCGACAGCGGCAGCGGGGGGACGTTGGCGAACCGCACCCGGTCGTCGCCCGCGGCCATCCGCACGGGCCCGCGGACCAGATCGTGCCGAAAGTACTTCGCGGCCAGCGACCGCTCGCGGTCGCCGTAGTCCTCCGGCCAGACGGTGATCTGCCAGAGATAGCCATAGTCCCACATGAACTTGCCGCTCCGTTCGAGCGTGCAGTGCTCCACCGTGACGTTGCGGGCATGGGTCGCCACGTCCCGGTCGCTACCCGGTGCGACGGCACCGAGCACGGTAATCACGCCGCCGGCCACGCCGTCGGAGGTGATATCGCGGAACATGAGGTTCTCGCTGCGGCCGCCGGGCGAGGTGGTGACGAGGATGGCCCGGGTGTTGGCGTTGGGCTCCCAGGTGTTGTCCGCACGGGAGGGGTCGAAGACATGGCCGACGAAATGGCCGCCCTGCCAGGTGAGGTCGCGGACGTTCTCCCCCGCGAAGAGCACGAGCCGGGCCTTGTCGCCGAGCCGCTCGGGCATCAGGAACCGGGCGCCGTGGGCCGATACGGTGGCGTGCGACGGGAGCGGGATGGGGACGGCGCCGTCGAGCCGGTAGTCGCCGGGGGGAATCGTGACGTTGCCGCCGGCCGCCAGCAACGCCGCCAGCCGGGGAGCGTCGTCGCCGCGGGCGATCGTCGTCGCGAACAGCACCAGGGCAAGCGTTAGGCATCTCATCGTAACGGTCCTTGCAACTCGTGGCGGGACGGATCGAGGGTGGGGCTCGGTGTCGCATCGACGCGGATCGACGCGACGCATGACGCCGGCTCTCGAGTCTAAATCGCATCGGCCATGAATGACGCGACCACTTTCGAGAGCGATCCCCGCCGGGACGGCAGAAGTCTCCTCGCGGGATGATTTCACACCACGGCCCGTGGCGATCCAAACATCGTGGACGTGCGAAATCCTCCAAGCTCGTCGAGCTTCCGCCGCTCCCGGCTGGCTGAGGGCTGATATCCGCCGGCCAGCCGTACCACCGGACCGCGTCGCAAGGATGCGACGCTCAGCACCAGCGGGCGGAGGCCCGCCAAGCGAAAACAGCAGGATGCGGTGTTTCGCGTGCAGCCAGCTCGGCAGAAGTCTCCTCGCGGGATGATTTCGCACCACGGCCCGTGGCGATCCAAACATCGTGGACGTGCGAAATCCTCCAAGCTCGTCGAGCTTCCGCCGCTCCCGGCTGGCCGTTTCCCGCGCTTGCTGCGTCGGCGTTCTCGTTATGAAAGATTCCCGCTAGCGTGCGGCCTGGTCGCGAAACGATAGCCGCAGCCGCGTTTCCTTCCGCAGCGTCGTGTCGAGCCAGAGCGTGCGGCCGTCCCACGCGTATTCGGCGGGATCGAGCCTGCGGCCATCGAGCTCCACGCGGTCGAGCACGGGCGGCGCACGTTCGAGTTCGAAGACCGGATGCACGCAAGGGGTCGTGGGCTTGATCGCAAGCGTGACGAGGGGCTGCTCGACCGAGAGCAGCGTGGCCCGCCGCTCGGTGCTATAGGAGGGGGTCTGCAAGCGGGCGCCCTCTACGGCGACCGCCGGAGACGTCGCAAAGCTGCGGGACCACTCGAGCAGCCTTGCGTCGTCGGCGTCGCTCATGCCGATCAGCCAGGCCCAGCGCTGCAGCTGCATCACGCGGGTGACGCCGACCGCGTCGGGCATTTCCGCCACGCGGCTTTCCAGCGGCGTCGGCCGACGGTGGCCCCAGGTCATCATGGCGTTGTGCGCGGGGGTCGTCGCGGCGCGGTCGTCGATCGAATGGCCGGTGGGCTTGTCGCGGGCCAGCGGCAGATGGTTGCCCCAGTAGAACGGCGTCACCATCCGGCCCTCGCTGAAGAACGGGCGATACGCCTGCACCGGCAGCCTCGTCCAGCCGGGATTGAAATAGACCGCGGCGACCGTGTCGAGGGCATGGAACCGGATCCGATAGGTCGGCGGCATCGCCCCCGAGAGCAGCTTCTCGTAGTCGCGTTCCTGGTCGAGGATCGGAAACCGCAGCTCGCGCTTCGTGCCGTCGCGGAAGAGCACGTCCACGAGCCGTTCCGGCAGCATCCGCAGCGGGTAGCCCGCGGGCGGCGTAAGGATGAGCAGCTCCTCCAGTTCGTATTCGGCGCCCGGCTCCGCCAGCAGGCTGACGCCGCGGGCACCGAACCCGTCGGGATAGAAATAAAAATCCTCCGTCACCCGCTCGCCCCAGACCTTGTAGTCCAGGTCGCACGGCTGCGCCGTCCAGCGGACGTGCACGCGGGCGGGCGTCGACTCGATGATCTCCACCCGGCTGCGGCGGAGCTCCTTGTCGGACGCCGCGTCGACGCAATCGCGGCCGTCCGGCCGCCTGGGCGCCTCCGCGAACTCGAAGTTGAGCGCCGTGTTGTGCTGCCCGGCCCAGAAGGGCGTGTAGGCCGCGCCCCGCCAGAAGACGAACCGCGAGCCGTTGGGCAGCGACACGACCACGTCCTGCCGCTCCGGCGGCCAGGCATTCTCATACGGGATCTCGGTCACACTGTCGGGCCCCGCATAGGCGAGGATCGGATGGTCGTAGCGGAGCTTCGTCTCGATGGCGCCAAACCCGGGCAGGGCGGGCGGCTCGCGCACGAGCATCGTCGTGATCTCCTCGTGCCAGAACTCCCGGCCGTCCGCGTCGCGGATGGCCACGTGCAGCGTGTCGCGATCATTGGCGAATTCCGGCGGCGGCACCGCGATCGTCCGCTCGGCCCGCACCCCCCGCTCGAGCCCGATGGCGGCCGTCGCCCGGCGCTGTGGCGCCGAAGCGAACCAGGCCACCGCCTCCGTGCCGGGCCGGTCGCTCGCGGCCGAGAACGCCGCCACGGTCACGTTCGCCCGCTGCCGCGGGCCGAGCACGAGCCAGTCCGCCGGCGGCAGGATCGCGCCCAGGTCGACAGGATTGATCACCGGATCGGCCGTGGCTTCCGCATCCGCCTCGAACGCCGGACGCTCGACCTGCCAGCGGCCGCGCTCGACGCCGCGTCCGGCCGCGTCCTGCGAGAACAGCACGACCTCCTCGGGCGCCGGCACCGTCTGGAAGCTCGCCCTCGCGGTGAAGGGCGAGCCGCCGGCGAGTTCGAGCTCGCGTCGTTCCACTTCCCTGCCGTCGCGGTAGGCCGCGAGCCAGTGCGACGGCGGATCCCCAGGACTGGAAAACTGCACGACCACCGCCAGTTGCCCCACCCGCTGCACGCCGAAGGGGGGCCGCCACGCGTGGCCCGGATCGACGTGGAACGTCGGGGCGACACGCACGGGCTCGCGGCGGACGCAGTCGCTGCCCGGGTGTTCGAAAAGGAACCGCACGTCCTCGGCCGCGAGCGCGTGGTCGTAGATCTGCAGCTCATCGAGCAGCCCCCGCAGGTGCGACCGTACGTACCGCCAGGTGTCGCCGTCGCCGCGGCAGCCGATCCGCAGCACGCTCCCCGGAGCGTCTGGCAGGAGCGCGAAATCGCCCCCTTTGAACGTTCCCTTGTCCCCGGGCCGCGTCCCCTGGCCGTCCACGAAGAGCATCAGATGCGGCGCGTGGCCGGTCCGGTAGGTCACGGCGATGTGGTGCCACTGGCCGTCGTTGGGAACGAGGCCGTTGCTGGCTCGGAAGTTCGTGATCCACTCCCCCTGTCCCTCGCCGGCGACCTGCAGGCCCTCGATGCCGAAGAGGCCGAAGAACTTGTCGGGTGCCGCGGTCTTGTCGGGCCGGCCCTTGAAGAGCACCGGGCACTCCGCGTAATAGCAGCCGACGTGCACCCACGCCGCGATGGTGAAGTCGCGGCCGAGCTCGATCGCCTCGGGATTCGCCGCCTCGATGCCGGCGTCGGCCCGCTCGATCACCACGGCGCCGCCGATGCGGCCCGGCGCGAACCGCGGCGCGTGCATGGGGTCGACCGGACTGCCGTCGTGCCGCCCTACGGCATCCGTCAGGTCGCCGTCGAAGCGATAGTGCGCAACCAGGTCGCCGCGGGCGCACGACGCCGCGACGACGAGCACGAGTGCGATCCACGGCCGAGACTCGACCTTGCCGCGGACCGGCGCGGTGACGAATGGCGACACGACGCCGAGGGCAGACGGGCTCACGAAGGCATCTCCTGGGCCATGAGGTGTGTCGTCGTTCCGTGAGACATGGCACGCCGATGACCGAGCGTCGACGGCTCACTTCCAGCCGAGCTTTTCCTCGAGGAACCGAAATGTGACCTCGCCGTGGATCGTGTGCGGGCCGTCGAAGTGCTCGATCGTCGTGCGGTCGCCGAGGCCGAGCTTGTCGTAGAGCCGGCGGACCTTCGCGTATTCCTGGTTCACCATCTCGTCGGTGCCGCAGCCGTCGTCGTGGCCGCGCTCCACCATGAAGGGCCGAGGGGCAATGAGCGCCGCCAGCTCGCCGTAGTTGAACGTGCGGCCCAGGTTCCACTCCCAGATCTCGTATTCGGGCGCGTGCATGTAGCCGGGAATGGGCAGGTCGGTGCTCACGCAGTAGCGGACCCACTCGTTGAAGTCGCCGCTGCAGATGCTCAGGCAGTAGCTGGTGAGGACCGCCGGGATCCGCATCGCCGACTTGCCGCCGTAGCTCAGGCCGTAGAAGGCGATCCTGTCGGGCTGCACGAACGGCTGCGCCTGCAGCCACTCGAGGATCCGCTGGTGCTGGCCGATGATGACGCTGAAGAGCGAGAGCCCCAGCGGGTTGAGCTTCCGCTGCAGGGTGCGGAAGGCGTCACCACCCCGATACGGGTTGTGCGGCGCGAAGGTCACGAAGCCCCGCTCGGCGAGCCGCAGCGCGAAGGCCTTGTACGAGCCCCAGGCCCGGCCCGCAGGGTCGGTGTCGACCGTGTCTTGCGGCAGCCCCTCGAGGCCGTGCTGGCAGACGACGACCGGCCGTCGCTCGCCCGCCGCCAGATCCTTCGGCAGGCAGAGCCAGCCCCAGGCGAAGACGCCGTCCCACACGTCGAGTACGACCTCGTAGATCGCGACGGTCTCCGTCTCGCGGACGAGCCGGCTTCGCGGATTGATCGGCAGGCTCGGGTCGGGAAGGCGGCCGATGACGTCGTTCCAGAGCCGCTCGCGGTGCCGTGCGACGTGGGCTTCGTAGGCGGCGGGCTCGAGCGGCAGGCCGGCCCAAAAGCCGGCGGCCCGTTCCGCATCGCAGGCCACGAGCAGCCGCTGCGAGTACCGCGACAGCTCCCGCACGGCTCGCTCCTGGCGGCCTGGGTCCACGGCGATCGGCGGCACTGCGGCCGACACTTCGACCGCCGCGAGCACGCGGTGGGCGGCCGCGGCGGGCAGGAGATGGCGGACCACGGCGTCGAGCGGCGGCTCGCTCCCCACCGTCAGAATCCGTGACGTCGGGGCGATCTCCCGGCTCCGGGCGACCTCGGCGTCGAACGCGGCCCGGTCAGGCGCCGCGAGCCTGCCCGGTGCGGCGATCGCCCGCACGCCCGCCGCCGCCGTCCGCGACACCTCATGCACCGGATAGGCGGAATGCGCGAGAACGAGCGGCCGCGGCGCGATCAGGCCTGCGATCTCCGCGCCGCCGAAGTCGCGGAGCAGGCCGAAGACGTTGCGGTCGAGCGGCTCGCGCCAGACACCCTCTCGCGGCCCGAACCAGCCCGCCGAGAAGACGCCGTCGATGCGGTCGTCGATCGCCGCAGCGCAGGCGGCGAGCAGGCCCCCTTCGCCGAGCCCGGCGACGATCACCGGCACCCGTTCCGGTTGCGACGTGAACCAGTCGACCACCGCGAGCGTCTTCTGCACCTCGTAGCCGATAAGGTGCCGGCCCAGCTCGTAGCTCTGACGGTAGATCCACTCGCGGTGCGGCACGTTGGTGCGGATCCCGAGCCGATCGGTCCGGCTGAACTCCGTGCCACGGTTCACCAGCGCCAGGATCACCACCTCGCAGCCCGCGGTCAGCAGCCGCGAATCGACGAGCCGCTCGGACGGCGTGTCGGCGTCGGGAAGAAGCACAAGCCGCGCGTGCGGCTTGCCCTGCGGCTGCAGGTAGAGCCCCTCACCGTGCACGCCGTCGAAGACCGGCCACCGCACGCGGGAGACCCGGCAGCCGGCCGATTCCGCCACGACCGCGGACGTGCCGGTGTCGCCGACGAATTCGAGCGCGGCGACCGGCAGCCGTGCGTCGACGACGCCGATCGCGGCCGCGAGCTTTTCACGGGTGGGCTTTCGCGACACCGGCGACCGCTCGATGAGCGCGAGCGCCATCCGATCGATCCCGGCCACCATCTCGGCGGACAGGTCTGCCCGTGCCTCGAGCGGCAGCGTGCCGGGCAGCGCGGCGGGCTCCGCGGCGGCCACGGGGTAAAGCCCCGCGCAGCACAGGACGACGGCGACCGCGAGTCCGGGCTTCACGGCTGGTAACTCCTGAAGCGTGAACCGGCCGGTCCAGCGGGGACGGGCACCCGGCGGCAGCCCGTCAGACGAGCTCGCGGATCGGCTCGCCCCCCTCGGTGACGATGTGCCTCGGCCGACCCTGCAGGTCGATCCACTGCCCGGCGGGATCGATGCCGAGGTGATGAAACACGGTCGCGGCCAGGTCGGAGGGCGTGACCCGCCGGCTGTCGATCGAGTGTCCCCGTGCGTCCGTCGACCCGATCACCTGTCCGTGCCGCCGCCCGCCGCCGGCGAGCACCATCGACATGACGTTCGTCCAGTGATCCCGCCCCGCGTTGCGGTTGATCACCGGACCGCGGCCGAACTCCCCCATCACGAGCACCAGGGTCGTGTCGAGCAGCCCGCGTGCGTCGAGGTCGGTGACGAGCGCGTGCAGCGTGCGGTCGACGGATGGCAGCAGCGGCGTGAGCCCCTTCACGATTCCACCCCACCGCACGTCGTCGCCATGGTGGTCGAAGTGGCCCCAGGCGCCGCTCACGGTGACGAACGTCGCCCCGGCTTCGACGAGCCTGCGGGCCAGCAGGGTCTTCTCGCCGAGGCTGTCGCGGCCGTAGCGGTCGCGCGTGGCCACGTCCTCGGCCGAGACGTCGAACGCCGTGCGGGCCGCATCGCCCAAGAGCATGTCGTAGGCCTGCTGGGTGGCCCGATCGGCCGAGGCGATCGTCTCGCTCGCATCGAGCCGCCGCCGCAGCTGATCGAGGTCGCGGCTCAGGCTCCGGCGGTCCTCCAGCCGCTCGATCGTCACGCCCTGCTGCAGGGCGAGGCGGCCGGCGAGATCCTTCCCGTCGACCGGTTCGTACCGGCCGCCCATCTGGCCGGCGCCCCACACGTCGGCCTTGAGTGAATCGGCGAGGGCGACGTAGGGCGGCATGCCCGGGGCGTTGGCGCCGCGGAACTTCGCCACGATCGACCCCAGCGACGGCCAGCCGCCGCCGTCGCGACCGTCGTCGGTCCGCTTGGCGAGCGAGTTGCCGGACTGCAGCGTGATCGGCGTGTGGTTGCTCGCGGCGCAGTCGACCGAGCGGATGATCGTGAGCCGATCCATGAGCCGGGCGGTGAGCGGCAGGTGCTCGCACACCCGCACTCCGGGGACCGCCGTGGGGATCGAACCGAAGGGTCCGCGGATCTCCGCGGGCGCGTCTGGCTTGGGATCCCACATGTCGATGTGGCTGGGGCCGCCGGAGAGCCAGATGAGGATGACGCTCGTCGGCGTCGTCGCGGCGGCGGTCGCCGCCCGCTGCCGGAGCAGCTCCGGCACGGAGAGCCCCGCCAGGCCGGCCAAGCCGCTCTGCAGGAAGCCGCGGCGGGGCGTGCCGACCCGCAGCAGGTCGCCAGGGGCGGGGGAGAACGCGGACGCGATGCTCGCGAGGCGGCCGGAGATCATCGCGAACCCTCCCATTCCACGGCTCGCCGGCGGTGCGACACGCCGGAGACCGAGTGCGGTGGACGACGGAGCGGCGGCGGCTCGGGACGGTGGCCGGTCTCCGCCCTTCTCCGCACGGCCGTTTCCGCAGGACAAGGATACCCGTCCGACGGGGCCGAGCCAACGCTCGTCCTGACCGGCCGGAGGGAGCGACGAAGGGGCGCAATGGCAGCCGCCGCAGGGAGGGCGGACGGGCCTCCGGTCAGCGGCCCGGCCGAAACTGCAGGGCGAAGACGTCGGCCTCCTGGAGCGCGAACCGAAGCCGCACGGGCCTGCCCGACAGCGACGCCACGCTCCTGCCGGACTTCCAGGCGACGACCTGGTCGATCGCGTCGCCGACGAGCGGCCGGCAGTCGTCGAGCGCGAAGCCTGGCAGCGGCGCGCCGCCGGCATCCTGGATCTCGAGTCGCACACTGCCCCCGGCGCTCGTGGAATAGTTGAGCGACAGTTCATCGCCCGCGAAGACGAGCGGACGAGTCCGCAGTTCGCCCGGATCCGCGGCCGCGCGGGCCGACGCGAAGCCGTCGGTCCGCAGCGTGAACCGGCGGAACGGCGTCGTGTAGATCGACATCTCGGCGGGGCCGGTGGGCACCACGTTGAGGGCGGCGTAGTTGGAGCGATTGCCCCAGCGGGCCGGATCGAGCCCGGGCCGGATGAAGGCCTCGCGGAACGTGCGGTCGAACGGCCGGTCGCCGCGGGCCGTCATGAACATGATGTCGGTGCTGCTGCCGCGGTCGGGATGAAACCGCGTGGGCAGGGCGACGTAGATGTGCGGCGCGCGGAAGTACGGGTGCGTCAGCGTCGTGTAGATGTGCTCGCCTGGGAAGTTCGGGTTGAGCGGCACCGGATCGGTCCAGTGGAGAAAATCCTCGGAGGTGGCGCGCGAGACGCTCCGCAGCCCGTCCAGCCGCCATTCCGTGGCGGTGCTCACCCCGGCGGTGAACGTGCGGACGTAGGCGACGTACTTCTGCTCCGCCTCCGACCAGAAGGCGACGTTCTGCGAATCGAAGGCGCCCTTCGTCATGACGGGAGCATCCTGCAGCTTCCGCCAGTGGATGCCGTCGCCGGACGTGAAGGCGACGAGTCCGCCGCCTGGATTGCGGTAGAGGACGCCCGCCAGCGCCTTGAACCGCTGGTCGGCGGGCACACCGGGGCGGGTGTCGAGGAACGGCGAGAAGTTGTGGCAGACGCTCTTCTCGTGCAGGATCACGTTGTTGTCCCTGCTCCCTTCGATCTCGTGCAGGCCGAGCGCCGGCCGCGTCCAGTGGATGCCGTCCCGGCTCTCGCAGTAGCGGGTGACCTCGCTCGTGTCCCCGTCGAACCGCGCCCCGCGGCCGGCACGGGTGTAGAGGCGAAAGACGTCGCCGTCCTTGATGACGGTGCCGTATTCCATGTCGTCGGCCGGCTCGGCCATGGGCGGGGCGAGTTGCGGCTCGTGCAGCCGCAGTTCGACGCCCGACAAGCTCTCGATCAGGAAGCGGTCGACGAACAGTTCCCGCCGCGAGCCGATGTCGATCGACACGGCTGGCTCGCCCGCGCTCGCGGCAGCCGGCACGAGCAGCAGGGCGGCAAGGACCGTGAACGGCTTCATGGCCGAGAGTCTCCCGGGAAGGGGCGCAGGCACGCCGTCATTGTCGTCAGGAACGGCGCCAACGCCACCGGCAGCGGTGCCCCGAGGGGTGGCGGGCTTGTATGCTAGGAAACGTGCCGCGAAGCGACGGGCCGACCAGATCGCCGGGCACTCCAGGCCGCCGCGTTTGCGGAGCGACCCGCGCGATGCCGCTCTTCACTCCCCGACAACTGCTCGCCACGGCGGTCCCGCGGCTCGATCGCCGCGGCATGCTTTTTTCCGCGGCGGGCCTCGGGCTCTCGTTCTGCCTGCCGCCGCTGCCCGCGCAGGCGGCCCGCCGTCGCGGCGCGGAACGTCCCCGCTCGTTCCTGGCGATCTGGCTCGCCGGCGGACCCAGCCAGCTCGAGACGTTCGACCCGCACCCGGGCACGGCGATCGGCGGGCCTACGCGGGCGATCGACACCGCGATCCGCGGCGCGCGGATCGCCGCCGACTACTCGCGCACAGCCGAGGTGCTCGATCGCTTCGCGGTGGTGCGGTCGCTCGTCTCGAAGGAGGGCGACCACGAACGCGGGCTCTACACGGTGAAGACCGGCTACCGGCCCGACCCCACCGCCGTGCATCCCGCCCTGGGGGCAATCGCCGCCCACGAGCTGCCGACCAGCGGCCTGGAGATCCCGCGGTTCGTCGCGCTCGGCCGCGCGGAGTTTCCGTCGCGGGGCGGCTACCTCGGCGGCGAGTTCGATGCCTACCGCGTCACGGTGCCGGGGCAGGCCGGGCAGAACCTCTCGCCGCGCGTCGCCGCCGATCGGCAGTCGCGGCGGCTCGCCGCGCTCGACTCGCTCTCGCGGTCCTTCGAGTCGGGCCGCTCCGAGCCAGTCCGTCGCACGCTCCACGAGCACACGATCCGCGAGGCGCTCACGCTCATGTCGTCCGAGCAGCTCGCCGCGTTCGACGTGGCCGCGGAGCCGGCGGCGGTTCGGGAGGCCTACGGCGACACCGACTTCGGACGCGGCTGCCTGGTCGCCCGCCGTCTGGTCGAGACAGGCGTCCGCAGCGTCGAGATCACGCTCCAGGGCTTCGACACGCACGCCCGCAATTTTTCCGGCCACACCGCTTTGGCCGCGACGCTCGATCCGGCGCTCGCCGCGCTCGTCCGCGACCTCGAGAACCGCGACCTGTTGCAATCGACCGTAGTGCTCGTGATGGGGGAGTTCGGCCGCACCCCCGCGATCAATCCGCTCGACGGCCGCGACCACTGGCCGCACGGGTTTTCGTGTCTGCTCGGCGGCGCCGGGATCGCGTCGGGCCGGGTGATCGGCGCGACCGACCCGCACGGCAAGGAAAAGATGCCGGTCGACCCGGTCGCGATCCCGGACCTGGCCGCCACCGTGCTCGACGCCCTGGGCATCGACTTCGCCCGCGAGGTCGCGACGCCGGTCGGCAGGCCGATGAAGCTGTCGGCGGGGACTCCGGTCGCCTCCCTGCTGGCCGGACGGCCCTGACTCGGTCCGGCCCGTGGCCGGGCGGCAGGACGGCAGCTCGGCCCTCCGCGATGCGTCACTCCAGTGGGATCAGAACGCCCACGGCGTCGTCATCCTCGAACGGGTCGAAGTCCCCATCGAAGGGCCCGAAAGCTCCCGGTCCGGTCGCGTGCGTGGGCATGGCTGTGGCTCCTTTCCAACTAGTCCACACAGCCGCAGGGGCCGAATCAAATCGGGGCAAACAGGCCTGATATGCGCATTTTTTGCCGTTCCGCAGGCCGGCCGGGACGGCCCTCGACGACGCTCTTTCGGGGGGTCTCCTGTCGACTGGCAAACCGGCTCGCGCGTGTGTGCTCCTTCCCTATACTGACCGGCTCTTCCGAGAGTCGGCGGTCGGCTCCGAGACCGACCGAGCAGCCTCACACCTCCACCCCGCCCCCGCACCCCAGAACCCATGGCCACCACCAGCACGCCGGCCGCACAGGCCCCCGCCGATCCCTGGTTCCAGGACCTCTTCGCCCAACGGATCGGGGGCGCGTCCTACGGCAAGGGCAACGAGATCTACAAGTTCGAGCTCATCAAGCGGGCCAAGCGGCAGGCGCTCGCCGATCACCCCGAGCGGCGGATGCTCGACTTCGGGATCGGCGAGAACGACGAGATGGCCCCGGAGAGCGTGCGGGCGGTGATGAAGCGGGAGGTCGATCGGCCGGAGAATCGCGGCTACGCCGACAACGGCATCGCGGTCTACAAGGAGGCCGTGGCCCGGTTCATGCAGCGGGAGTTCGGCGTCGCCCTCGATCCCGTCACCGAGGTCAACCACTGCATCGGCTCGAAGACTGCCTACGCGATGCTGCCCGCCGCCTTCATCGATCCCGGCGACGTCACGCTGATGACGGTGCCCGGCTATCCCGTCGCGGGAACCGCCACCCGCTGGTTCGGTGGCGTCGTCCATCGACTGCCGCTGGTGCCCGAACACGGCTTCCTGCCCGATCTCGACGGCATCCCCGGCGACGTGCTCGACCGCACGAAGCTGCTGGTGCTCTGCTACCCCAACAGCCCCACGGGACGCACCGCCACGCGGACGTTCTACGAGAAGGTGATCGACTTCGCACACAGGCACCGGATCATCGTCGTGCAGGATGCGGCCCACATCATGCTCTCCTACGACGACAAGCCGCTGTCGTTCCTGTCGGTCGACGGCGCGAAGGAGGTGGGCGTCGAGGTCCACTCGATGTCGAAGGGATTCCACATGATCGGCTGGCGGCTGGGCTGGGTCTGCGGCCACGAACGGATCGTGCGGGCCTTCGCAGACGTGAAGGACAACTGCGATTCGGGACAGTTCATGGCGATCCAAAAGGCGGCCGCGGCGGCGCTCGACGATCCGGAGATCCCGCGGCTCGTAAGGGAGAAGTACCGACGCCGCCTGGAGAAGCTCGTGGGAGTGCTCCGCGCCGTGGGCTTCGACTGCGACATGCCCGGCGGCACGTATTTCCTCTACACGCGCAGTCCCAAGGGAGCCGGCGACCGCACCTTCGCCACCGCTCAGGACGCCAGCCAGTTTCTGATCCGCGACCTCTCAATCTCAACGGTGCCGTGGGACGATTGCGGGGCCTACCTACGATTCTCGGCCACCTACGAGGCCGCTGACGAGGCTGCCGAGGACGACCTGATGGCCGAGGCGCACGCCCGCCTGTCACGGGCCCGTCTGAAATTCTGACCCCCGGCGCCCCGCCGCGACACCCTTCTCCCGGAGTTGCCCGCCATGTTCCAGTGTCGATGGATTCGCCTCGCGTCCGCCGTGCTCGTTGCCGCTGCAGTGCTGCCGCACGCCGGCGGCTGCGGCAAGAAGAAGACCGGACTGACGATCAAGCAACGGCTGGAAAGGGCGGAGAAAGAATCGTCTCCGGATCGGCAGGCGGCCGCTTTGCTCAAGGTCGCCAAGATCCAGTTCGCCCAGAACCAACTCGACGGTGCCAAGGAGACGGCGCTCAAGGCGCTCGCCAAGCTCAAGGGCGAGGGCGATGCCAACGTCTTCGGGCCGAGGCTCGTCGAATGCGCCGCGGCGCTCGCCGAGATGGGCGAACGAGGGCCGGCCCGCGAGGCCTTGTCGCTGGCAATCGGGCAGGCGGACAAGATCGACGACGGCGTGCGGCGGACGCAGCTGCTCGCGGACGCCGGCGCCGTCTACGGCGACAAGTCGAAAGGGACGGCCGACTCCAAGGCGGCGCGGGAGACACTGAAGAAGGCGACAGAAGTCGCCGACGAGGTCGAGGAGCGGTTTCGGGCCGATGCCCTGGCGGCCGTCGCGCTGGGCTACACCCGAAGCGGTCTGGCAGAGGCCGCCAGCGACGTCGTCGCGAAGCTGCTCGAGGCCGCGAAGACGCTCAAGGAGCCGCGGGCGAAGGCCGAGGCGCTGGCCGCTGCCGCGAACGTGCAGGCGCGGATCGGCAAGAACGACGAGGCCACGAAGCTCCTGGCCGATGCCGAAGCCGCCGCCAAGAGCGTCGACCGGGCGGAGAGCCGGGCCTACGCGCTGCTGGCCGTGGCCATGTCCACGATCGCCAACGGCGATGCGAAGAAGGCCATGGCCGTGCTGAAGGAAGCGGAGAAGTCGGCCGACAAGGTGCCGGAGCCGGCGTCGCAGAAGAAGATCGTCGACAAGGTCCGCGGAGCGATCGACGACCTCGTGAAGAAGAAGTCGTGACATCCGGCCGAGCCGACCTCCGGCCGGTCACTTGCCCCGCGACACGACCTTGAGCGCCTCGAGCGCCCGCTTCCGCGCCTCGGCGTGGTCGACGATCGGCTCCGGATAGCCCTTTCCGAGTCCGGCCCACCGCCGCACGTAGGTCTCGTCGGGGTCGAACTTCTCCGCCTGGCTCGTCGGGTTGAAGATCCGGAAATAGGGCGCGGCGTCGGCGCCGCAGCCTGCCGCCCACTGCCAGCCGAGCGTGTTGGCAGCGAGGTCCGCGTCGACGAGCGTGTCCCAGAACCACTTCGCCCCCTCGACCCAGCTGATCCGCAGGTCCTTCACGAGAAAGCTGGCCACGATCATCCGCACCCGGTTGTGCATCCAGCCGGTGGCCCATAGCTGCCGCATGCCCGCGTCGACGATCGGGAACCCAGTCCGCCCCCGCTGCCAGGCCCGCAGCCCGACGGGATCGTTCGCCCAGGGAAACCGCGCGTAGTCGGACCGCAGCGGTGCGTTCGCCGTGTGCGGGAAGTGGTAGAGCAGGTGGCTGGCGAACTCCCGCCAGCCCAGCTCCCGCAGGAACACCTCGGGGCTGCCGGTGATCTTCGCGGCCGGCCGGTCACCCACGGCCGCGCGGACCTCGTGCCATACGCGGCGGGGCGAGACCTCGCCGAAGTGCAGATGGGGGGAGAGGCTGCTCGTGCCGTCGTGATCGGGCCGGTCGCGTTCGCCGCCGTACGCTGCCAGGGACTGCGCGAGAAATGCATCCAGCCGCTTCCGCCCACCCGCCTCGCCCGGCGTCCAGGACTTCCGCATGCCGCCGGCCCAGTCGATCTTTGGCAGCAGGCCGAGCGAGTCGACGGCGAGGCTCTTGGCCGCGGCCAGCTGCGGCGGTGGCACGAGCTTCTTGGGCGCCGCGGCCGGTGCCGCCGGCTCCTCGCGGGCCAAGAGCGCCCGCCAGAACGGCGTGAAGACCTGGTAGGGTTTCCCCTCCTTGGTCGCCACGTGGACCGGCTCGAAGAGCAGGGAGCCGTTGAAGCTCTCGGCCGCGAGGCCATCGGCGGTGATCGCCTTTTTGATCGTCGTATCACGGGCGATCACCGCCGGCTCGTAGCGGCGGTTCCAGGCCACGTGGGTGGCCGCACACTCCTTCGCGAGCTTCTGCAGCATCTCGAGCGACGGACCCCTGCGGATCACGAGCGGCGTGCCGGCCTTCGCCAGCGCCGCGGCGAGCTTGTCGAGCGAGTGGTGCAGCCACCAGCGGGACGCGGCGCCGGGCTCCCACGGAGCCTCCTCCTCGGGCGCCCATATGAAGAGGGGCACGACCGCGCCGCGGGCGGCGGCTGCAGCGAGTGCGGGGTTGTCGTCCAGCCGCAGGTCGTGGCGGAACCAGACGATCGTCGTCGCTGCCATGGATGAAAGGCTCCTGGGAGGGCCCGTCGAGGTGGGGAGCCGGCGAAGGATAATCCGTCGAGCCTGGATCGTGAACGGCGTCACGCACGTGCGGCACTACTCGGCATGTTTTCCGGGACGATGGTCGCGGTGTCTACCGCAACGAGAGCGGATTCGACTCGGCCCTAGCACCGGCTCGGGAGCGGCAACAGGCTCCTCGCTCTAGGCCGTAACGGCCACACGCTCGTCGAGCGTTCGCCGACCCCTTTCGCCCGCTGCCCAGACCGCCGGGGCGTCGCCACGGCAAAACCGCATCCGCTCGAGACACCTGCTCGCGCATGCTCCGTGATCCACGTGCCGCGACCACGACCGCCGAGCTCATTCACCATGTCGATCGTCGCCGGGCCGGACGGAACCGCTGATGTCGTCCGCAGGCAAGGCATCCACCGCCCTCACGTACGTGTCCTTCACTCCGTAGGCGGCCGCCACGCCCCGGGCCCAACGCAGTGCTCGTTGGCCCAGGGGTGACAGTGCAAACGCATCGCCACCGACGGGTTGCACCGTCCCACCCGCCAACTGTTCATCCACCCGTCTGCGGATCGCCGCGTGGCGTGCGAGGTACTCGGCCTCGAAGGACCGAGTGAGCTCGGAGACGGTCAGGCCGACGGTGGGGTCCGCCGCCTCGAGCCGGCTCAAGAGAAACGTGGAGATCGATCGATCGAGCGTCACCGGCACGAGAACGAAGAATGACAGCGTCAATGCCGTGGACACGATTCCAGCGGCGATCACGCAGCCGCTGCAGAGCGGCCAGGATGCGCGTCGCCACGTCGACACGAACAGGCAGCCGGCCGACACCATCACGGCGCCGATCACGGCCAAGGATCGCAGTCCCGAGTAGAACAGGATCGTGCCCGGCACCAGCCGCAGCGTGAGGTTGCAGACCAGGGCGTGCACGAGCGGGATGCCGACCATGATCGCCAGGCATACAGCGATGAGGGCGACTCGGGACGGTCCGCGACAGGAAGCGTTGCTCATGAAATCCCTCCGACTCCCGGGACCAAGCGAGTCAATGCGAACGCGACGGACTCCACTCTCGCAACGACGCCGTCTCGACACGCTGCGTCGGGCCGCAGCTTACTCTCGCGCAGCTGCCCCAGCCCGGGACCCGGCGTGCTTCGTCGGCGGGAATCGGGCCGTCAGCAGCCGTGCAGCGGCATCCCGCTCGTCCGCGACCGCGGCATCGTCGACGGCATTCCGCTTCTCCGCCGGATCGGCCGCGTGGTCGTAGAGCTCGCGACCGATCGTCTCCCCCGTCTCCCAATCCCGCCATTCGGTGTAGCGGACCCGGTCGGTGCGGACGCTCACTCCCATGACTTTCAGCCGCTTGCCGGGCTCCCGCTCGTAGTAGGGCGGCCGCGGATGCTGCGTGAACGCGGCCGGCTTCACCGCGTCGACTCGTCCGGAGACGAGCGGCATCAGGCTCGCCCCCTCGAGCCCCGCGGGCACGGGCAGTCCGCAGGCCTCGACCAGCGTGGGAAAGAGATCGACGAGCTCCACCACCGCTCGCGTCGTCGCGCCGGCAAAACCCGCTCCGGGCACCGCCACGAGGAGTGGCACCCGCGCGTCGAACTCGAAGTTCGAGGTCTTCGCCCAGAGCCCGTGCTCGCCGAGGTGGTAGCCGTGGTCGCTCACGAACACGATCACGGTGTCGGCGGCCCGGCCGCTCCGTTCGAGGGCGTCAAGCACCTTCCCCACCTGCGCGTCCATGAAGCTCACGGCGGCGAAGTAGCCGTGCCGCATCTCCGCGATCTGCTCGGCCGACAGCGGCCGCCGATCCTTGGCCGGCCCGAGCACCTCGGTGCTCGCGTGGCCGGCGATCTCCGGCGCACCCGCCGGCCAGGCGGGGTCGAGCGGCGGCAGCCGGTCGCGGTCGTAGAGATCCCAGTACCGTTTGGGGGCGTTGAAGGGCGCGTGCGGCTTCCAGAAGCCCACGGCAAGGAAGAACGGTCCGCCCTTCAGCTCGCCGAGGAGCCGCACCGCCTCGGCTGCCACCCGGCCGTCGTAGGTGGCCTCGTCGGGCACGTCGCGGCAGTCGTCGAGAGGCACGCGGCCGTAGTTGCGTGGGCTGTGCACGGCCAGGTTGGGGGGCACCGGTCCCTCGACCAGCGGCACGTCATCGCCATGGTTGGCGTAGTGGAGGAACTCCGGCGCCGACCATGAGCCCGGGTCGCCCTGCACGGCGGTGTGCCAGTTGTGGAAGATTTTTCCAGCGCACCGCGTCTGGTAGCCGTGCGCCTTGAACCAGCCGGGCAGCGTGACCGCGTCGGGGTTCTTGTCGCGGAAATGGGTCTCGTTGCTCCAGATGCCGAGCGTGTCGGGCCGGCGGCCGGTGAGCATCGAGCTTCGCGACGGATTGCAGACCGCCTGCTGGCAGTAGGCCCGCTCGAACCGCACGCCGCGGGCGGCGAGACGGTCGAGGTTCGGCGTCACCGCCGGTGACCCGTAGGCGGCCAGCTCGGGCCGCAGGTCGTCGGCCATGATGAACAGCACGTTCGGCGGCGCGGCCACGGCCGCCGGCACGGCGGCCAGGAGCATCACGAGCATCGCGGGAAGCAGGCCTCGGCAACGCATGGGCCGCATGATACCGCGCGGCCGCGTCGAGCGTGCCGGGGCTGCCCATGCCCCATCGCCGGACGTTCGCCTCGGCCATCCAGGCCTCGGCTCACTCGGGTGCTGTCTGCGCTTCGCCCTCCAGGCTTCGCTTGTCAGCACACGCCGGCTCCCGGGGCATGGGCAGCCCCTCGCGACTTCCACACGTTGACGGCGAGCCGGGATCGGCGGAAGCTCGACGAGCTTGGAGGATTTCGCATATCCACGACGAACGCGTCGCGACGGGCGGTCGCACGAAATCATCCCGCAAGGAGACTTCCGCCTTCCCGGCGGTGATCGCTCCATGCGGCAACGCCTCCCGCACACCGGCTGGCGTCACGCGAGCAGTTCCCGCACGACACGCTGCGGCTCGACGCCGGTGAGCCGCTGGTCGAGGCCCTGGAACTTGAACGTGAACCGCTCGTGGTCGATCCCCATGAGGTGCAGGATCGTGGCATTGAGGTCGTTCACGTGCACCGGATCCTGCACGACGTTGTAGCTGAAGTCGTCGGTCTCGCCGTGCGAGATGCCGGGCTTCACGCCGCC
>Ga0075471_10000054_pt1 | contig 46941 bp, 46 predicted proteins | sample DEB19_08_DNA_2_FD_74787 | JGI IMG/M metagenome (GOLD analysis project Ga0075471, IMG submission 74787) | Aqueous microbial communities from the Delaware River and Bay under freshwater to marine salinity gradient to study organic matter... | ecosystem: Environmental > Aquatic > Marine > Coastal ...
GTGCACTGCGGGCGGGTTGGTGGTCATCCACTCGAGGCTGCGGGCGTTCCACGGGTCCAGAGTGGTCTGGTAGCGCGGGTGCTTGCTGCGGTGCGTGATGATCACGTTGACGATGAACGCCAGGATGCCGAGCACGAGGAAGATGACGCCGATGGACGAAATAGCGTTCCAGAAGCGGGTGTGCACGTTCGCTTCGTCGTACTGGTACATGCGGCGCGGTTGGCCCTGCAGACCAATGATGTGCATCGGGCCGAAGGTGAGGTTCATGCCGATCACCATCAACCAGAAGTTCGCCTTGCCCCAGCGTTCGTCCAACTTCCGGTTGAACATCTTGGGCCACCAGTAATAGAAGCCCGAGAACAGACCGAAGATGGCTCCGCCGAAGAGCACGTAGTGGAAGTGCGCCACGATGTAGTACGTGTCGGTCTGCTGAGTGTCCGACGGTGCCACGGCGTGGGTGACGCCCGAGAGTCCACCGATGGTGAACTCGACGATGAGACCGATCGCAAAGAGCATGGCGGTGGTGAAGCTGAGCTTGCCGCCCCACATCGTCATCGTCCAGTTGATGATCTTCACGCCCGTGGGCACGGCGATCATCATGGTCGCCATCGAGAACACCAGCACCGAGATCGGGCCGAGGCCGCTGGCGAACATGTGGTGAGCCCACACGCCCCAGCCGACGAAGCCGATCGCCGCGCCCGAGATGGCCACGAACTTGTAGCCGAAGAGCGGCTTGCGACTGAATACGGGCAGCACTTCGGACACGATGCCGAAACTGGGCAGGATGAGGATGTACACCTCGGGGTGACCGAAGATCCAGAACAGGTGCTGCCAGAGCAATGGATCGGCGCCCTGCTTCACATCGAAGAAGGCACCACCGAACGAGCGGGAGAAGCTCAGCAGGAACAGCGCCACCGTGATCACCGGCATGGCGAACACGAGCAGGAACTGCACCACCATCACCATCCAGGTGAAGATCGGCATCTTGAACAGGCTCATGCCGGGTGCACGCATGTTGATGCACGTGACGATGAGGTTGATGGCGCTCGTGAGCGATGCGATACCGGTGATCTGCAGGCCGAGTGCCCAGAAGTCGATGCCGTGCGACGGCGAGAACAACCGGGTGCTGTTCGGTGCGTACATGAACCAGCCACCGTCGGCGCTGCCACCGAGGAACCACGAGAGGTTGACGAAGATCGCACCCAGGAGCCAGGTCCACAGACCGAAGGCGTTGATCCGGGGGAACGCCACGTCACGGGCGCCGATCTGTAGCGGTACGAAGTAGTTCGCGAACGCCGAGGCCATGGGCATCACGAAGAGGAACACCATGGTGGTGGCGTGCATCGTGAACATCTGGTTGTACTGATCGGCGCTCAGCACCTTGCCGTTCGGCGCAGCCAACTGGAGGCGGATGAGGCCGGCCTCGATGCCTCCGACGATGAAGAACACGAACGAGGCGACGCCGTACATGATGCCGATCTTCTTGTGATCGACGGTGAACACCCAGTCACGCCAGCCCTGGGGCTGCACGGGCCGTGCGAACATGCCCTTGGCTTCCTTGGGCGTCACCAATGCAGGCGCGCCGGCACCCGCGGGTAGCGCTACTTCGGTTCTCGGTTGCTCGATGATTGCCATCAGAGGACTCCCATCACTTCAAGGTCTGCAGATAGGTCACGATGCTGTCGATCTGGGCCTCGGAGAGCCCCAGATTCGGCATGCCTCGCAGACGGCCCTGCTCGTCCGGCTTCACGTACATCGGCTTCATCTCCGGCGCGTTGCGGAGCCACTGCTCCAGCTGCTGCCGGTTCAAGCACTTGGAGTCCACGCCCTCGAGGTAGATCGCGCCGAGTTGATCGGAAGCGGCCTTCACCAGGCGATCGTTGCAATCGTTGTTGAGCAACTGGAACGTGGCGCCAGCGAACCGACTGCGTGACATCAGGTGCGTGAGGTTCGGTACCGCGCCGGCAACGATGTTGTTCTCGGGTGCGGCGATCGTGGGGGTGCCATCGGCGTTCTGCATGCCGTTCACCTGGTGGCAGCGGCTGCAGTTCTGTCGGAACGCCCGATAGCCCTCGGCCTCGGGTGACGTGTCGTCCTCGGCGTATGCAACGGCATCACGCTGTTGATTCTCTACCCACTTGGCGAATTCGGGTGGATCGAGCGCAATCGCCCACTGACGCATGTTGGCGTGCGACAAACCACAGAACTCCGTGCACTGTCCCGAGTAGTAGCCCGGCTTGTCAGCCTGCAACTTGTTCTCGTGCACGCGACCCGGCACGGCGTCCTTCTTGCCGTTGAGCGCAGGGATCCAGTACGAGTGGATGACGTCTCGGCTGGTCTCGCGCAGCAGCACGCACGTTCCGGTGGGAATCACGAGTTCGCCCGAGGTGACGATGGGCTTTTCGATACCCCACTTCTGGTTCGCCGGGGTGACCGGGTAGTCGTACTCCCACCACCACTGCTGACCAGTGACGTTCACGGTCATCTCGCACCCATCGGTGTCGGCGAGATCGACAATGGAACGTGCCGTGAACACGCCGATGGTGGCCAGGATGACGAACGGGATGATGGTGAGCACGATCTCGAGTGCGGGCTTGCCGTGGGTCTGCTTCGGGATCGGTTGGCCCCGGTCACGGAACCGCATCACGGCGTAGCCGACGGCGATGACCACGAGCACGCCCACGATGCCGGCAACCAGGAACACCGGCCGCTGGAGATCGTCGATCTTCTGGGCGTTCTCGCCCTTGGGCTTCCACGTGTCCTGCGGCGAGTTCTTCGAACAGCTGGCGAGGAACGCCATTCCAGCAAGCAGTCCGACGGCGCTGACCGCACGGCGCCACGGTCGCTTGGTGCGTGACACGGCGCTCTCCTCGTGGTCGTTCATGGCGTGGTCCTCGTGATTCATATCGGGGAGCGAACTCATGCGGGCACCTCGAGCGGAAGTTCGGCAGTCTCGACACCCGGCACGAAGATCTTGAACTCCTTGCCCTCGGGTGCCGCAACCGACGGCTTCGGTACGACCAGGGTCAGCAACTGCACCTTGCCGTCCTCGATGGCGTTGGTGCACACCGTCACCTGCTGCAGGTCGGTGGTGGGTTTGCCGTTCTCGTCCACACCGTTGGCGAGGTACTGGGCCGCAAGACGTCGCGGTTCTTCCTCGCCACCCTCGTTCTTGAAGATGACGTTCACGGTGTTGCCGCGCGCCACGTGCAACCGATCGGCCGGGCGACCGAACTCACGCACCTCGAGCACGCCGTCTCGCAGGGTGACTTCTGCAGAGATGCTCGACTTGGAAGCGAGTGAACCCGAAGCCTTCTCGTCGGCTTCGGTGACTTCCTCACCGCACTTGCTGCGTTCGGACTTTTCCTCGGGAGTGTCTCGGAAGATGTGGCCTTCCTCGGCGAGTTCGGGCCGCTCACCGGCGGCCGCGCTCCAGATGCCTCCTGCAAGGATGCCGAGGGCACCGATGGTGCAGATTCCTGCGGCGACTGCCTTGCTCGGGCGACGCTTGGCGGCGAACACGAATCCGAAGAAGGTGATGAGCGCGGCCAGCGCGATGAACAGCGACGGACCCACCACGTGGTCGGACTTCAGCATGATGCGTGAGAACGAAAAGATGATGGCGCCGAGTCCGATTGCGCCGAGGATCGGCATCTCGAGCGGATGCAGGATGAAACCCCGAACCGCACGGTTGTACTTGGCATCGCCCGAGGCGCGCTCGGACCAACCCTGCACCATCCACTCCACGAGAGCCACGAAGAGCACGGCAAAGCCACCGACCAGGAAACGCTTGTCGGTGACGAGACCAACCACCACGAGTCCGCCGCCGAGTGCTCCCACCAGGGGCCACAGGCTGTTGGAGGGTGCCGGTTGTGCTGCGGGTGCCGACGCAGCGGCAGTTGCATCGCCGGCGGCGACATCAGCGTCCCTCGTGTAGATCACCACGCCGGCGAGGAACGCGAGGACCACGATGGCCGACCCGAGTCCCACCACACCGACGGTGTTCCACTCCTGGAAAAAGCCGAACACCACGAAGCCGGCGACAGCCGCTCCGGTGAGTCCGAGGAACAGTTTGGATCCGGTGGGAAACATCGGCCCCTACTTCGTGACGTAGACGCTGAACCACACCACGGTGTGCAGCGCGGCGAGGACATACCAATACAGGGCAAGACCGGAGATCGTCTCCCGGTCCTTCGTGCGTCCGCCGATGTAGCGGAACGCGGCGACCATGGCGTACACCACGCCGACGACCACCAGGACGAACAAGGTGGCGGTGATGGCGTAGAACATCGAGTTGTACGGAGTCTCGCCACGGACGGGCAACTCGACGCGCTTCCAGACGTAGGCCTGCGAGTTGAGATGGGCGAGGCCCAGGATCATCGTGATGCCGAGCGCTACCGAGGCGTGCTGGCGATCACCCCGACGTGCTGCGTAGACCGCCCACTGCACCATCGCCAGTGCGAGCAGTGCGGTGACCCACATGACGTTCGTGGCCACTTCGGGGATCACGGTCTTCGCGGGCTTCCAGAGGCCGGGTTCGCTGCGGAAGTGGAACCACAGCGCAGTCATGCCGCCGACGAGCATTGCTGCAGCGGCCGAGAACATCGCCGTGCCGACAATCATCTGTCGGCGCGGGGCGGGTGCCGGGGCGGGCGGAAGAGCAAGCATCAGGCGTCACTCCCTGCGGGCTTGAGATCGGTGAGCGGCTCGGGCGATGCGACCGACGCGAGATCGACGAAGTTGTTCGGCGGCGGCGGCGATGACGTTGCCCACTCGAGTGTCTGGCCGTTCCACGGATCGTCACCCGCGCTCTTGCCCTTTGCGTAGGCGCGCTGGGTGAGTGCGATGAAGCCGAGCAGGGTGAGGGCCATGAGACCGTGACCGATTCCGGTGAGGGTGTTGAGCAGCTCGGGTGCGGCTTCGTGATTCCAGCCGATCACCATCGACTCGGCTCGAGTCACGCCGAACAAACCAGGCTGGTTGTTGAATCCCGAGATGAGGTACGGCACCGAGGCGAGAAGCGATGCGCCGAGACCACCGAGGGCCAACAACAGCAGTGGCACACGCGGGATCTGTCGTCCACGGAACTTCGGCGCCCAATAGGACACTGCGCCGAGACCGGCGAGCAGCACCGAGTACACGACGAACGTGAAGACGCCCTCTTCGTAGACCGAACCCGCGAGGTGCAGGTCTTCGATGGGAACGAGCAGGTGGGCGAGCACTGCATGCGTGAGCGTGATGACTCCGGCGAAACCGAAGATCAGCGGTGCCTCGAGCCGCACCGTGCGCGCCTTGAGACCGGTGAGCAGTGTGAGCGTTACCGCGCCCATGAGCACGAGGATGCCGAGGATCGGCACCAGGTTGAAGAACGCGTAGTCGACGAGATCCTTGAAGCGATCGCCGTTGCTGAGCGATCCCCACTCACCGATGGTGTGGTCGATCTGGGTGATGCCCGTGAGGCTTGCAGTGGCGAAGATGCCCACTCCGACGAGTACTGCGAAGCGCAGCACCGTGCGGCGGCGTGCGAACACCGGAACGACTTCGGCCACGAAACCGAGCACCGGCAACGCGTAGATGAAGGTGAGCGGCTGCGACAGTGCGTTGCGGAGCCACGGATAGATGGCGTTGCCACCGAAGCCCCCGGCCTCGAGTGACTGACGCCCGCCGTAACGATGATCGACGTAGATGTACACGAGCGCAGCGAGCATCACCGGAAGCGTGATGATGATCGCCACTGCGAGCACCAACGACGACCATGCGAATGCGGGCACGCGATCGAGTGTCATGCCGGGAGCCCTGCTGGTGAGCACGGTGCTGGCCAGCGATGCAGCTGCGATGACCAGACCGATCACGGTGAGGCCGAGGCCCGCGAGGAACAGATCAACAGCGCTCGAGTCGCCGCCGCCGGGGCCACCGTTCTGGGCGTAGGCGGTGATGACCAATCCGCATCCGGTGAGCCACGTCCAGAGCCCGAGTGCTGCTGCACGCGGGAAGGTCATGGAGCGAGCGCCGAGCTGCATCGGCACGATCGAGATGGCAGTCCCGAGCATCAACGGGATCATCGCCATGAAGATGAGTCCGACGCGGAACAGTGAGAACAACTGTCCGAGTGAGTTCACGTCGAGGAAGTTCTCGGTGCGGTCGATGCGGTCGAACCCGAGCACCGCGCCCAGACCGATGAGCCCGATCGACATGAGCATGCTGAGCGAGACGAACAACCGCCCGATTCGCTTGTGGTCCGATGTGGTCACCCATGACGCCACGGCGGAAAGCGCCTGACCTGCGCCCGGGGACGCTGCAGACGCCGCGGCATCGGTAGGGGTGTGGATGGTTGTCATGAGCGTCCTCTTGCCCGCAACGGCGCGGCAGTGCCCGTGCAAGCGAAAAGAAGAGATGGTGGTACGGACCTGAGATTACCCACCGGGGTCCCGAGAATCGGAAATCTCCCTTCACCCCGGAGTGTTGCCTGCGTCACCATCCGTGCCTCACGAGGACATCGACGGTGAGTGCGGCGAACAACAGGGTGACATAGGAGATCGAGAACCCGAACACACGCATGGACCGCGTGACGGTTGGGTTACGGCCGAGATCTGCCACGCCGATGAGGAACAGCAGACCCAACACACCCGCCGAGATGCCATAGATGAGACCGAGGTCACCGATGGGGATGAGCACCACCGTGGTGGCCACGAGGACCACCGTGTAGGCAACCATCCTGCGCACTGCCTCTTTGGGCGTGACCACGGCCGGCAGCATGGGCACCCCGGCCGAGCGGTAGTCGTCGGCGTAGCGGATCGCCAGAGCCCAGAAATGTGGTGGCGTCCACCAGAAGATCACGAGGAAGAGCACCACCGGCGACCAGGCCAGCGAGTCACGGACCGCCGCCCAGCCCACCAGCACGGGCACCGCACCAGCAGCTCCTCCTATAACAATGTTCTGCGTGCTCGTACGCTTGAGCCACAACGTGTAGATGAAGACGTAGAAGCCGGTGGCCGAGACGGCCAGGATCGCCGCCAGCAGGTTGGTGAAGGCCCAGAGCACCCCGAAGGCGATTGCCTCGAGGACCAGGGCGAAGATCAGCGCGTGTGACGGCGCAATGAGGCCGGTGACCAGGGGCCGGGTGGCCGTGCGCTCCATGAGGCGGTCGATGTCCCGGTCGACATACATATTGATGGCGTTGGCGCCGCCGGCGGCGAGCGCTCCGCCCACCAAGGTGGCCACGATGAGCCGGACCGGGGGCCACCCCTCCTCGGCCATGACCATGGCGGGCAGGGTGGTGATGAGCAGCAGCTCGATGATGCGCGGCTTGGTGAGGGCGATGTAGCCGCCGATCACGGTTCGAGGAGCCCGGCGCGCCCCGTGCACCAGACCTGCTTCGCGCCCGTCGATCCGCTTGGCCGGAGCCAGTCGGGACGGGACGAGCGGGCGGGTTCCGACTGCCATAAGCACTGTGATCGTACGACTGCACGGGAACGCAGACCAACCCCTATCGCGCAGACGCTGGTCACATGGTGTTGCTCACTGCGACCGAACGGCGAGAATGCTCGGCGTGAGCAGTTCGAGCACTCGGTGGACCCCGTGACGGTCGGTGCTCACGGATCCACCGCTCCCGCCGAACTGGACTCACCCGTCGGCGATACCGACATCCGGCCGGACCGGCCGTGGATCGTGCTCGTCTGGAACGATCCGATCAATCTGATGTCGTACGTGACCTTCGTTTTCCAGAAGCTGTTCGGATACTCGCGGGAGAAAGCGACGGCACTCATGCTCGACGTGCACGAGAAGGGTCGGGCCGTGGTGAGCAACGGCAGCCGGGAGAAAGCCGAACTCGACGTTTTTCGCCTGCACGAACACGGCCTGTGGGCCACGATGCAGCAGGACGACTGACATGGCACTGCGTCGACGTCGAATGCGCATCCGTGCGGTGCGCAACGGCTACGAGATCCAACTCCCCGAAGAAGAGCGTCAACTGCTCGTGCACCTGCTGCCCCAGATCAAAGAGGTGATGGAGCACCCCGACGAGGGCCGCGCACGACGACTGTTTCCCGTGGCCTACCTCGACGACGTGGAACGAGACGCCGAGTACCACCGGTTCATGCGCGAAGAACTGGTGGCCTCCCGCACGGCTGCGCTCGAGCAGTTCGTCGCCACGGCCCAGCAGACCCACGTGGACGAGGCTGCGCTGATGGCCTGGATGCAGTGCGTGAACGGTGTGCGCCTCGTGCTGGGCACCGTGCTGGACATCAGCGAGGACGACGAGCCCCTCGACCTCGACGAGGGCGACCCCCGATTTCCCGAATTCGCCCTCTACGGCTACCTCTCGGTGCTCCTCGAGGAGATCGTGGCTGCCCTGAGCGGGAACCTCGATCGCTGACGGGCCCCGGCCGTCAGCACCGGAGGATTTCCTCTGGCGTAATCGGGGAGGCTCGCTGGTAGTGTTTCGACGCTCTCAGCGAGACGTTCCTTTGCCCCCATCGTCTAGTGGCCTAGGACACCACCCTTTCAAGGTGGCGGCACGGGTTCGAATCCCGTTGGGGGTGCTGACCAGTTCATCTGGTCCCGTGGTGAAGTTGGAGTTCACGCCGGCCTGTCAAGCCGGAGGTCGCGGGTTCGAGTCCCGTCGGGACCGCTTACGAGCAGGGTTGCCGAACCCTCGCTCGGTACGGTCGAGTAGCTCAGTCGGCAGAGCGTCCGCCTGAAAAGCGGAAGGTCACCGGATCGACGCCGGTCTCGACCACCAGCGGGTACGACACAAAGCCGACACGGTGCCGGTGTTACCGGACGAGCCGTCTCGGCCCGCTCGCTTAGGGCGCGTGGTTTCTGCCGTGGTCCCGCAGGAACGTGAGCCAATACATGGCCCCCACCAGCACACCGCCACCCACCAGATTGCCGAGCGTCACCGGCAACATGCTGTGCACCACAAAGCGGCTCCAACTCAGCTTCGGATATGCCGACGACGGCGTGTTGATCGTTGTCCAGAAGCCGTCGGGCACCCACGCCCGCAACAGCAGACCTGCGGTGATGGAGTAGAACGCTGCGACCAGGTGCTGAAAGCCCGACGCCACGAAGATCACCACGGGCGGAATGATCACCAACACTTTGTCGGCGGCCGACTTCGCCGAGAACGTCATCCACACAGCAACGCACACGAGCGTGTTCGCAAGGATCCCCGACACGAACGCGTGCGGGATCGTCATGGCGGTCTCCGACGTTGCAATCTCGAGCGCTCGCTTGCCGAACGAACCGTCGCCGTGTTCGTACGCGCCGGACCCCACCATCAGCGTCGCCATCAGCGTGGTGCCCACGATGTTGCCGACGAAGATCCACGCCCAGCACCGCAGCAGGCGCCGCACCGTGATGCGTCGACTCGCCGCGGCAACGACGAGTAGGGCGTTGGCGCTGAACAACTCGGCGCCGGCGATCACCACCATGATCAGGCCGAACGAGAACACGAGACCGCCGAGGAAACGTGACACACCGGGTGCCAAACCTCCACCTGCGGTGACGGCAGTGGAAACGATCGCAGCGAACGAGATGAAGATTCCACCGAGGACCGACAACATCGTCAACTGGAACGCAGGCATCATCGCCTTGCTGGCAGTGAGGTCCTCGGCCCGGTGCGCGAGTTCCTCCGCAGCGCTCATCGGCATGCTTGTCGTGCCGTGATCACCGTGTTTGCCATCACCGTGATCAGCGTCATGGGACAGTCGCAGCCTCCACACGTCGTTCAGCCGTTCTCGAGGATGCGCCGACGCACCTCTTCGGGCGATAGCTGCTCCACGGGCTCCACCTCGAAGTCGTGCGCATCACTCGCCGTGTCGGCGAGCGGCAGGTAGTACGCATTGCCCTTCGATACCCAGTCGCCGACCATCTCGAAGAACGCAGGACCTGCAGGGTCGATGCCGCGTATGGGCATCGAGCCGCGGCGGATGTTGAAATCGTGCGGAGCCAACTCGCCAGCGCGCTGGAACCACCGTTCGGCCGCTTCGTTGTTGCCCTGCTGCGCGAGGTGCCAGCCGATGGCGAACGCAGCACGTGCTCGTTGATCCGCGTCGCTCGCCAACTTCAGGTCTGCGATCGGGTCACCCGGATACGCCTCGGACTCGCCGCGCACCCACGAGCGCAGCGCTGCAAGCGGCTTGCGCGGGTGGAACTTGGTGACACTCGCGAATTCGGTGGACACGTAGTGCACATCCTGGGGCCGCACGATTCGACCTTCCTCGTCGATCCAGAGCACGGTCGGGACGTTCACCATGTTGTAGAGGTCGGCGACTCGGTGCTCGGTGTCGATGAGGCTCGGGTGCGTGGCGTGTGCGCGATCGATGTACGGACGCGCGTCATCGGGGGAACGGTCGATGGCCACGGTGATCACCGCAAGGCCGAGCGGACCGAGTTCTTCGTGGATCGCCTGCCACACGGGCAGGTCATAGCGGCAGCCTCACCAACTGGCGTAGGCGTAGAGCACCACCTTGCGTCCCCGGTAGTCGCTCAACCGGTGCAGCACGCCGTTCACATCCGGCAGTGTGAAATCGGGGGCAAGACCGGTGCGCAGCGACTCTGCTCGCTCACTGGCCGAGGCGCCGAACGCTCCCACGCGCTCGGTGGCGTCCACCTCGAGCGGTCGACCGAGCAGTCGGGCAACCTCAGCGGCTTCCATCGGTCCATCTGCAGTACCGGGCGGCACCGGGATGCAGACGTCGCCCTTGCAGAGGCCCTGCGGCTTGCGCTCCCACCCGAGCAGACCGGGATCGATCCGGAGATCGCCCCCGGACTCCACGTGGTACACGGTCTGTTCGTCGATCACGGTCCAAGTGGCCATGTGCGCAACGTAGTTCGCTCGAGTCGCCGGTGCACACGACTGTGGCGCACCTGGCTTCGGACGCTCATCAGAACCCGGCACAGTCGCCCGGTTACGCTGACACCGATGAGCGTCTCCGCCCGCGACTACTCCATCATCGGACCCGAGTCACAACGCGCCAAGGACGCCGGACTCGTGTCGGCCAACTGGTATCGCTGCGACGTACCGCGAGACACCATGAAGTCGCTCATGAAGCGGCGCAACGGCCCCGCGGTCCGCGACACCCTCATCTGGCTCGCACTGCTCGGCGTATCTGGCTGGCTCGCCCACCTGTCATGGGGAACGTGGTGGATGATCCCCGCGTTCTTCGTGTACGGCACGCTCTACGGATCGGTGTCGGACTCGCGCTGGCACGAGTTCGGGCACGGAACGGCCTCGAAGAGCGCGTGGTTCACCACGGTCGTCTACCACTTCGCGTCGTTCCTCGATTTCCGCGAAGCCGAGTCATGGCGATGGAGCCACGTCCGGCACCACAGCGACACCATCATCGTGGGCTCGGATCCCGAGATCGCCGTGCCACGGCCCACGTCGTGGATTGCGCACCTCGCCGAGTTCTTCGCCATCCGCAGCGTGTGGGCCGAGTGCAAGAAGATCGGATACAACATCGTCGGCAAGGTGAGCCCCACGGTGCGCGACTACATGCCCGAATCGTCGTACCGCCGTTCGATCTGGACAGGCCGCATCTACGCGCTCATCATCGCCGGAGTGGTCGCCTGGTGCATCGTGATCCGCAGCGTCGAACCGGCCATGTTCATCGGGCTACCCACCATGTACGGCCGCTGGCTCCTGGTGGTGTACGGCCTCACCCAACACGCCGGACTCGCCGAAGATGTGCTCGACCATCGCTTCAACACTCGAACCGTGCGCATGAACATCGTGAACCGGTTCTTGTACTCGAACATGAACTACCACATCGAACACCACATGTTTCCCACCGTGCCCTACTACTCGCTGCCGGCGCTGCACGAGGCCGTGAAGCACGACATGCCGGCCGTGTACCCGAGCATCGCTGCCGCATACCGGGAGATCATCCCGGCGCTGCGACGCCAGATGCAGGACCCGACCTACTTCGTGGAGCGCTCGGTGCCCGGTGTTGCTGCGGGTTCCACCGCATGAGCGGGACCTGGTTGGAGGTCTGCGGTACCGACGACATCGACGCCGACGATGTCGTGCGGTTCGATCACGGCGATCGCACCTTCGCCGTCTACCGCCTCGGCAAGGACCGGTACTGCGCCACCGATGGCCTGTGCACCCACGAAGACGCTCACCTCGCCGAGGGGTTCGTGGACGGCGGCATCATCGAGTGCCCGAAGCACAACGGTCGCTTCGACATCTGCACTGGCGCACCCAAGGGCGTGCCGGTCACCGTGGGCCTGCGCACCTACCCCACCCGGGTGGAGGGTGGGCGCGTCTTCATCGAGGCCTAGACACTGTGGCGGGCCGCCGAGTACGGACGTACCGGCCCGCCATCGCCTCAGTACTGCCCTTTCCGGCCGCCACCCGTGCTGGGTATGATCCACCCCACGTGGGCGGATGCGCACACTGAGTGAGGTGGAGTTCGAGATGTCCCGATCTGGTGGAAGTCGAGTACGCATGCGTGTGGCCCTCTGCGGAGCCGTCGCTGCTGGACTCCTCGCCGCGGCAATCGGCACCTCGACGGCCACTGCCACGAACGCTGAACCGTCACCGGCATCACCCTTGCCCCAGAACGACGCAGCGCTCGCACCCCACCGGCCGGGTGTAGTGCTCATCGGGTACGCAGCGGGCACCAGCGAAGCGCGCAAACAGGAAGTGCGCGGCAAGGTGCGCTCGAAGTCCACCAAACGTCTGTCGCCGAAGCATTCCGGAGTCGACGTGGTGCAACTTGCCGACGGCGAGACCGTCGTCTCGGCGATGCGCAAGATCCGCAGCGAATCGGGCGTGCGGTACGTCGAGCCCGACTACGTGTTGGCTCCGGCAGCAACGTCGGACGACCCGCAATACACCAACGGCAGTCTCTGGGGCATGTACGGCGACGGAACCTCGCCCGCCAACCAGTTCGGCAGCGGCGCAGGCGAAGCGTGGAGCGCCGGATTCACGGGCTCGCGGTCGGTCGCCATCGGCATCATTGACGAGGGTGTCCAGATCACCCACCCCGATCTCGCTGCAAATATCTGGACGAACCCGGACGAGATCGCCGGCAACGGCCTCGATGACGACCGCAACGGCTACATCGACGACATCAATGGTTGGGACTTCATCAACAACAACGCCACGGTGTACGACGGCAACAGCACCGAGGGATCCGACACACACGGCACACACGTTGCGGGCACCATCGGCGGTGTGGGAGGCAACGGTGCCGGCGTGGCCGGGGTCAACTGGGCCGTCACGCTCATCCCCGCCAAGTTCCTGGGGCCGAGCGGTGGGTACACCTCGGATGCAGCTCGTGCAGTGGACTATCTCACCAGCCTGAAGGTCTCCAAGGGCGTCAACATCGTCGCTACCAGCAACTCGTGGGGCGGCGGCGGAGCAAGTACCGCTTTGCTCGATGCCATCAACCGAGCCGGCGACCAGGGCATTCTCTTCGTCGCCGCAGCCGGTAACGCCTCCAGCAATAACGACTCCGTGGGTTCGTATCCGTCGAACTACCAGTGCACCAACAACGGCACCCGAGGCTGGGACTGTGTCATTGCGGTGGCCTCCATCACGTCGAGCGGAACGCTGTCGAGTTTCTCGAGCTACGGCGCCACCACGGTGGACATTGCCGCACCCGGCTCTGGCATCACCTCGACCTACCCCGTGAACTCGTACGCGTCGCTCAGCGGCACCTCGATGGCTACCCCGCACGTATCAGGCGCCATCGCGTTGTGTGCATCGGCCAATCCGTCACTCACCGCGCAGCAGTTGCGCGCGGCGCTCATGAGCAGCGCCCAGCCCACTACATCGCTTTCCGGCAAGGTGGTCAACGCTGGTCGCCTCGACGTCGGGGCGCTGCTCAGCCAATGCGCTCCGCTGACGGCTCCAGTCACCGGTGCGCCGACCGGACTCACGGCGACGGCAACCTCGCCGCAGGCGATACAGCTCACTTGGACCGACGGCGCCAGCAACGAAACCTCCTACGTCATCGCGCGCGCACCTTCCACCAACAACGTGTGCGGCACCTTCACGAATGTCGGCGACATTGCGTCGAACAGCACGTCGTTCCTCATGAGTGGCCTCACTGCGGCCACCACCTACTGCTTCCGCGTGACCGCCACGAACAACTTCGGAGGCGGCTCGTTCGCCGCCAGCAACGACGCCTCGGCACGCACACTCGACCCGCCGGCCGCGTACACCTGCACCAGCATCACCGGTTCGTGGGTGGCCCGCGGAACGGCGACGAACTATTCGCTGACCGATGACTCACAGACGAACGTGACACTGCCGTTTGCATTCACGTACTACGGAACCACCTTCACCAACGCCCAGATCTCCTCGAACGGGTACCTGCGCCTCGGAAACGGAGCCGCTACGGCGTTCACCAACGCCCCGATCCCCACCGCCGGTGACCCCGACGGAATCATTGCGCCGTGGTGGGACGATCTGGACCCGGCACTCGGTGGCACCATCTGGAGCCAGACCGTGGGATCGGCCCCGAACCGCCAGTTCGTCGTCACGTGGGACGGCATCTACCTCTATCTCGGCGGCACTTCGGGCCTGTCGTTCCAGGTGGTCCTCGACGAAGCAACCCGCGCCATCACCTTCCAGTACGCCGATGTGACCGGTGGAGTCAGTACGGGTGATGCCGGTGCGAGCGCCACGGTGGGCGTCGAGAGTGTCGAGGGCATCTACGGCACGCAGTTCAGCCTCAATCAGGCGGTGCTCAGCAACGGGCTCGCCATTCGCTGCACCGACGTCACCGTGCCGATCCCGTCGATCACCACCACGTCGCTGCCCGCTGGCACCGTCGGTGTGTCGTACAGCCAGACGCTGGCCGCCACCAGTGGAACAGCGCCGATGCTGTGGAGTATCTCGAGTGGTTCGCTGCCCGCTGGACTGTCGCTCGACCCCGGCACGGGTGTCATCAGTGGCAACCCCACCACCGCGGTAACGGCATCGTTCACCGCAAAGGTGACCGATGCGAACGGACAAAACTCGTCGCGTTCGCTCTCCATCGCCGTTGCGGCACCGGTGTCCATCACCACTGCATCACTGCCAACCGGTTCGGTTGGTACGGCCTATTCGCAGACGCCGGCCGCCACCGGTGGCACCACCCCATACACGTGGTCGCTCTTCACGGGCACGCTCCCGGCGGGTCTCTCGCTCACTGCATCGAACGGTCGCGTCAGCGGTACTCCCACCACGGCGGGAACCTCGAACTTCGAACTGCGGGCCACCGACAGCCTCGGTCGCACTGCAACTCGATCGTTCTCCATCACCATCAACGGAGCCATCCCAGGCACGTTCAACAAGGTGAGCCCGTCGAACGGTGCATCGAGCCGGCCGCGCAACGGTCTGGTGCTGTCATGGGGTGCCGCTACCGGCGCCACCTCGTACGAGTACTGCATCGACACGTCACGCAACGGCACCTGCAACGCAACGTGGATCTCGGTCGGATCGGCCACGAGCACAACGCTCAACGGACTGCTGCGCAAGACCACCTACGAGTGGCAGGTCCGCGCGGTGAATACCTCGGGCACACGGCTCGCAAACAATGGTTCGTGGTGGCGCTTCACCACCGTGAACGTCTGACGCAGATCCGAATCGCGCTACGAAGTAACCCGCAGCGGCAAGCGCCGCAGTGCCCGCAACGAGAAGGTGGAGTTCCATTCCTCGTGCCTGGGATCGGCGAGTTCGAACGAACCGATGGCACGGGTGAGTTCCTCGAGTGCCACACGTACCTCGAGCCGGGCGAGCGAGGCTCCCACGCAGAAGTGGATGCCGCGACCGAAGGCGAGATGTTCCGCCAAGTTCGGTCTCGTCGGGTCGAAGCGTTCGGGTTCGGGAAACACGCGCTCGTCGTGATCGGCCGAGAGATAGATCACCAGCACGTTCTCGCCGGCAGGAATCGTGACTCCACCGAGTTCCACGTCGCGCGTGGTGATGCGCTGGTTCACTGCTGAGGGCGTGATCATCCGCAGCGACTCCTCCACCACCGCCGGGATCACCGAGGGATCACTCCGCATCAGTTCCCACCACTGCGGCTCATTCGCGAAACGCACCATCATCTGCGTGAGCAGGTTGGTAGTGGTCTCGTTTCCGGCCACGAGAACCTGGCGGATGATGCTGTAGATCTCGCCGTCGGAGAGTTGCCGCGCTGCGTCACCGGCGAGGTCGGCGGTCTCGTCGTCCGACAGGCGCGCGTGCGTCAGCGTGGAGAGCAGGTCGCCTCCCGGATTGGACCGGCGATGCTGAATCTGCTCGATGACAAACGCTCCGAGTTCGTTGCCCTCGCGCAAGGACCGGAGCACCTCCTCGTCGGAGAGCTTGCTGCCGATCAGCGCTACTGCCGCGTCGCTCCAACGCTTGAAGTCGTCGGCCCTGTCTGCTGGCACGGCGAGCGCCTCGGCAATGACCCGCACAGGGAGGGGAACGGCGAAATCGTGCACGAAGTCGACGGTGCTACCGGGTACGAACTTGGACAACAGTTCCCGACACACGCCGCGCATGAATGGCTCGTGCTCCTTCGCAGCGCGTGGGGTGAACGCCCGCGAGACAAGACGCCGGTTTCGGGTGTGCACCGGTGGGTCGGCGGTGAGCAACGTCGGTACGTTCTGCACGCCCGCCCGCGAGATCTCGGCCATCTGCTGCAGGAGGGCCGGCGGGAACTCGTCGAACGCGAGGCTGCGCACATCGGAGGAGAACGTCTTGGGATCGCTCACCACCTGCAGCACGAGGTCGTGACGCGTCACGAACCAGAAGCCCCGGCCGTGCGGCACGTACGACACGGGCGTCTCGGCGCGCAGCCGCTCATAGGTGGGGAACGGGCACGCAATGAATCCCGGATCGGTGGGATCGACGCTGGAGTAGACGCGGTCATCGCTCATCGGGGTTCACTCTGCCACGCGGGCTCCGGCCTCGGCCCGAGAACCGGGCGCGCCGACGGCACCGCAGCGGTGACACCAGATTGCGTCTCGGAGGTGGTTGGATTTCGTCCGTGAAGCAGCACTCCCCAGCACGCCGACGGCGCACCTACCTCATGGCCGCAGCAGTCGGCGCAGTGGGCGCTCTTGCCGCATGCAGCACCAGTTCCAGTGTTCGTTCGGGCGGCGCCACCGCCATCGGTCCCACCACCAGCAGCGTCGACACCGTGGTCGATACGGTCGTCGACACGGTGGTGGACACCGTGGTGGACACGGTGGTCGACACCACACCGGCCACCACCGAGGCTCCCACCACCACCGAACCACTCGAGTGTCTCGATCCCAGCAACCTTCCCGAGCTCGTGCGCGCCGAGACCTCCGGTTACGACGGCGTGCAGTCCCAGGAGGGTCTGGGCGCCAAGAACAAGCGCAGCCTCGCGCTGTTCACGTCGGGCGGAGCAGTGGCAACCCAGAGCGGATCGGGCAAGACCCGCTTGATCGACTATCGGATCGGTCCGGATTCGGGCGGAGGGCCGAAGGGCTCCATCAGCAGGGCCATCCTCTTCGACCTCGTGCCCACCAGTCAGGGGCCGGCCATTCTCTATGGCGCGATCTCTGCCGAGACCGGTCGGGCGACCTCGATCGTCCTGCTGGACATCGGTTCGGACACCCGCACCACCATCGCTGATGTGGCCACCGACTCGTTCAGTGCATTCCGCGGTGCTGCGGCAAACGGTCGAGTGATCTCGTCGGCCCGTATCGATGGCGGTCAGCGCATCGAGACCTGGGCCATCGACGGCAAGGGACCCATCGAGCGCTACAGCCCCACGGCCGGCGACGGCACCGGCGCAAGTTTCACCGGTCCGGCGGTGCTGAGCCCCGACGGCAAGAAGATCGCGTGGATCGAAGGACCCGATCCCTCCAAGACGGGCTCCAACCGCAAGGGCGACTGGAAGCTCGTCGTGGGCAATGCCGACTCGGGTGACGAATCGCTCCGGCTCAAACTCGGTCCTGCATCAGAATCGTTCATCTGGCTGGACTGGGACGGTTCGTGGGCCATCATCAGTCGAGGCTTCGGCAAGCCAGCCGAGGTGGTGCACACCACCGAGAGCGACGCCGCACCGCAGCGTCTCTGCAACGCCGACCGCAGCGATTACCTCACCGGCGTGATCACGCTGGTGAGGCGCAACACGATCTCAACGGATTCCGGTATCGCATGAGACATCGACGGTGATGTCGCGGTCGATGACCTCGGCATCCACCGGCTCGCATCTCGGCAGCATCGACCCCGTGTCCACCGTGACTCGATACCTACCCGGTGGAAGGTCTGCCGAGTAGGTGCCCGTTGCGTCGGTGCGACCCGTTGCAACATCCACACCGTTGGCCGAGACGCGCACCGTTGCCTCGACGGGTACATCGGGACACGGTTCGTCCGGACGCTCGACCGGACACGTCGGTCCCGCATGTGCTGTCACTGTCATCGTGTACTGGACCGATGACGTGGTGGTCGGCTCCGAACTCGGCGACGCTGTGTCAGCGGGAGCGTCGCTCCCGCACGACATGGTGATGATCAGTGCGAGGCCAACGGTGAGCGACCCAACCCAACCACGGATGGTCACGCGCCGGTCGACTTCCGAGAACGGGTCTTGGACACGGTTGGCGGCAGATACGACGCGCCCGAGATGAACACGTTGCGGTGCACCTCATCGATCGTGGTGAGATCACGGGCCACGAGGTTCACGGCCTCGGCGCGCATCGGGCGCATGCCCTGCGACACGGCAAGTGCACGGATCTCGTGCGGCGTCGCACCGCTCACCAGTGTCTGGCCGACCTGCTCGGTCACCTCGAGCACCTCATACACGGCGGTGCGGCCGCGGTATCCGGTGCCCGAGCAGTAGTCGCAACCCTGTCCGCGCAGGAACGTCGACTTCGACGGACCGCCAAGTTCGGTGTAGAGACGAAGTTCCTCGGCGGTTGGCTCGTACTCCACCACACACGTCGAGCAGATACGACGAACGAGTCGCTGGCCCACCACACCCACGAGCGACGATGCCACGAGGAACGGTTCGATCCCCATGTCGATGAAACGGAACAATGCCGAACTCGCGTCGGTGGCGTGAATGGACGACATCACGAGGTGTCCGGTGAGCGCCGCCTGCACCGCGATGCCCGCTGTCTCGCGGTCTCGGATCTCGCCCACGAGAATCACGTCGGGGTCCTGACGCAGGATCGACTTCAGACCCGATGCGAACGTGATGTCTGCCTGCAGGTTGATCTGCATCTGATTCACCGTGGGGAACACGTACTCCACGGGATCCTCGATGGTCATCACGTTGAGATCATCACGGGCGATCTCTGCCAACGATGCGTAGAGCGTGGTGGTTTTGCCTGCGCCGGTCGGACCACTGCAGGCGATCATTCCGTACGGTCGTTGGATGATGGCGAGGTAGCGCTCGAGGCTGTCGGCGGGCATACCGAGGTCGGTCAGCGCGCGCAGCGAACGCGTCTTGTCGAGCAGACGAAGCACCGCTGTCTCGCCCCAGATGGTGGCACTCGTCGCCACTCGGATGTCCACGTTCGCGCCATCCACCATCACCTGGAACTGGCCGTCCTGGGGTCGGCGACGCTCCACGATGTCCATGTCGGCCATCACCTTGATGCGGCTCACCAACTCGGGTCCCACCGACAGCGGCAGGCTCAGCACCTCACGCAGCGCACCGTCCACGCGGTAACGGATCCGCACCCGGCCATCGGTGGGCTCCACGTGGAGGTCCGAGGCCCGGTCTCGCAGAGCCTGCGCGATGAGCTTGTTGACCAACTGGATGATGGGCGCAGTGTTGGTGGACTGCACCACCGTGGTCTCCACCGGGGTGGCCGACTCCCAGAACTTGCGCACCTGCTCGTCCTCGGACGACACCAAGCGGTAATGGGAGTTCAGACTCCGCTCGATGTCGGCGATGGGCGCAACGTAGAGACGAACCTCGCTCACCTGCACCGGAAGCAGCGCCTCCAGCAGTCCGACGGCGTCGGCGGCCTCGCAGGCGACGTCGAGCACATCGTCGGCGAGTCGAATCGGTATCAGGCGGAACTCGCGAGCCACCGACTCAGGGACCGCGGCGATGGCGGCGGGCTCCGGTCGCTCCCGGGACAGGTCGGCCCGCTCGCCCTCCATCACCCTCACCCGTGGCGACCCCGAGGCGCGGCCGGCCGGCACGGTGGCCGATGCGCTGGGAGCGCCGGGGATGCTAGGAGTCGAGGGGCGACTCGTACCGAGCGGCGTGAGATCGATCGGGCCCGACGGATCCCCGGGCCGGAGGCGACGTTTCATGACTATTCCTGCTCCACCGGACATGCGGCGCCAGACAGGGCGACGGCGTTCACCCGCACATGATGCACCAATCCGAGTCCCAAACACTCATGCAGAGTCCACGTTTCGGCGGCGGGACGCCCGTACCCGACAAACGCCCTCCGTGGCGACGAATCTTGCATTGTCGGACGTCGTGGGCTACGAATCATGCGTGATTCCCGGCGAACCGACCCTCACCGAACCGGACCCGGCCCCCGAACAGCGCTCCCGTCGACTGTCCCGTGGCAAGGCATGGCGACAGCGTTCGGAGGCCACCTCCGACGACGGACCGGTTCGCTGGTACCAGCGCGACTTCCACGTCGGTCGGGTGATCAGCCTCGAGACCATCATGACGTTCTCGCAGCAGATGAGTTCGTTCATCGAGGCGGGTATCCCGATCGTCGAGGCCCTCGACATCGCCAAGGAGGAAACCTCCTCGGAGCCGATGAAGACGGTGATCGACAACATTCGTGACTCCATCGAGCGCGGCTCGAGTTTCACCGACGCGGTGGCTGCGCAGGGCTCGGTGTTTCCGGCCTTCTATCGAGCCATGCTGCGCTCGGCGGACTACACCGGCAACCTCGACGTTGTGCTCAACCAGGCGGCCGGTTATCTCGAGCGAGACATCAGCGCACGTGCACAGGTCAAGAGCGCACTCACCTACCCATTGGTGGTGGTGTTCGTGGCATTCATTGCCATCATCGCCATGTCGATCTTCGTGCTACCGCGCTTTTCCACGCTGTACCGCAGCGTGGGCGCCAAGCTTCCGTTGCCCACCCGGATGCTGCTCGGAATCACCGACTTTTTCACGAGTTTCTGGTGGTTGATCCTGTTCGGCTTGATCGCGATCCTCGCCCTCGGATACCTCACGATCGGCGGCAACCGCCGCAAGGCCCAACGAGATGCGCTCATCCAGCGCCTCCCAATCTTCGGGCCGCTCGTCAAGCTGATCTCGGTCGAGCGCTTCTGCCGGATGCTCGCCGCGCTCACGCATGCCGGTGTTCCGATTCCCGAGGGCATCGGCGTGGCGGCCGACAGCACCAACAACACCATCTTCGCCGGCAAGATCGACGACGTCCGTGAGGCGCTGCTCCGTGGAGCCTCGCTGTCGGATCCGCTCCGTGAGACGGGATTGTTCCCGAACACCGCTCAGCAGATGATCAACATCGGCGAGCGCACGGGGGCACTCAGTGTGCAGCTCAGCAAGGCCGCCAACTACTACGAGCGGGAGGTGTCCGGACGCATCAAGCGAGCCACGGACCTCTTCGAACCCCTCGTGATCCTGGTGATCGGTCTCGTCGTGGGCTTCGTGGCGGTCGCCCAGGTGTCCGCCATGTACAGCGTGTTCAGTCAGATCCGCTAGCGATTGCCCGGCCCGACACCCGACCGGCAGTTCACCGGAAGCTCCGACGACCCGGCTTTGGGTCGCTCGGGGTGACAGCCCGCCACGCGGATGCCATAATCGGCAGTCACACAGGGTCACACTTTCAAGAAAGTTGCAACTATGAACGCCGAGACGAACCCCGCCATTGCGAACGACCGGGGATTCACCCTCGTAGAAATCCTCGTGGCAATCGTGGTGGCCGGAATTCTGGCCGCTGTGGCCATCATCGGTATCGCCAGCCTCACCGATAGCGGCGGCGACTCCGCCTGCGAGGCCTCCCGCGACGCCGCCAAGACCGCCGCCACCGTGCACTACGCCAACACTGGCTCGTGGCCCACCACGTTCACGGCGATGACCAGCACCTCGCCGAAGGAGCTCGAGGTCCCCAGCGGGGTGACGGTGAACTCCACCACACTCGTCGGCAGCGGCTGGACGCTCACCCTGACGCCGGGTGCCGGCAGTGTCGGTCCGACCTTCGCCTGCTCCTGAGCCGAAGCGTCGCAGCGTCGTGCCCGGAGAGCCGCAGGCACGCCGTGACCTCGGTGAGTCCCTCAATGAGGTGATCATCACCATCGTGGTCATCAGCCTCGCGGTCACTGCCCTGTTCGCGGCGCTCAGCACCGCCACCGCGTCGGCCAAGAGCCACGCCGACCGCGCCAAGAACGATTCGGTGGTTCGTGATCTTGCAGAGGCTGTCCAGAGTGCTGCTGCAACCTGCGTGCCCGGCGAGAACTACACGGTCGAGTTCACGGCTCCCGCCGGGTACTCCGCCGCCGTCACGCCCAGCGTGGGCGTGTGCCCCCCGGTGGACCAGGTGCAGATCGTGACCATCGAGGTCACACCACCAGCCGGCAACACCCAGGAACTCGACGTTGCGGTGAGAACACCATGACCCGGTGGAGTCGCCGGGGCACCTCGACCGCCAGCGACGCTGACCGCGGTGCTGCACTGCTGCTGGCGATCGGTTTTGTGCTGTTGGTCAGTGCCATCGCGGCTGCACTCGCTGCGCTCATCACGTCGAGCACCTCGAACAGCATCACGCTCGAGAAGATCCGCAACCGCCAGTACGCCGCCGACGCCGCCGTGCACGACGCAATCACCAAGATCCGAATCTCGGACCGCGCCACGGCACCCACGTGCGGCTACCAGAGCGAGCTGAACAACGTCGAGATTCGAGTCGATTGCGCAAACGCCGTCACCGTGCTGCCCAGCGCCGACAATCAGGTGCTCGGACAGCGCAATGTGATCTTCGTTGCCTGCCCCGATACCGGAGCTGCGTGCCTCAACGCGGATGTGATCATTCGGGCACAGGTGAACTTCGAGCAGCGGTTCGACGGCGAGGTCACCCGGACGTACATCCAGTCATGGAGCGTGAACCGATGATTCGGAAACTACGTGAACGTTTCGACGGCAAGCGACGCTCCGGAGACGACCAAGGTCTCACCCTCGTCGAGTTGCTCATCGCAATGGTGCTGACCATCACCCTCGGTGGTGTGATCGTTGCCGCCATCGTTACGTCGCTCAATGTGGCCGGAGCAACAAGCGACGGACTCAAGAGTTCGGTCGACATCCGCCTTATCTCGGCCTACCTCGCCCGCGATGCCCAGGGCGCCGCAGGCGTGGACCCCAAGACCGCGAAGCCGGCGGCCGGTACGGGCGTCTCGGTCACTGCAGGCGACTGGGGCGACTGCGCCCAGGACGGCGAGATGGTGGCGCGCTTCACTTGGATCGAGTACCTCACGGTCACCACCGAGCGCAGCCTCACGGTGACGTATGCGCTGGACGGCTCCGTGATGAACCGTGCACTGTGCATCGACGGAGTCGAGGACTCGGTGCTGCCACTCGGCCGGAACCTCTCGGATGCTTCGGCCCGGTGCCTGCCGACTCCGGACTGCTCGGGCACGCCTACCGAGATCGAACTCACCTTCTCGGGAACCAATAATCGGTCGCCCTACACCACCACACTGTCTGCAGCGCTCCGGTCGCGCGGACAGGACGAACCCACGGTGGGCAACTCCTCCATCGTGTCGCTGCTTGCACTGGGCGACCCCGCTACTCCGGCGCCGTGCTCCAACCTCACCATCACGAACTCACGCATCACCATCGTGGGTGACGCAGTGGTGGCCAACGAGTGTGGTCCGACGTCGATCAATCCGACCCCACCGAACATCACCCACCTCGACGATGGCGCCACGAGCCTCACCGGGAACCTGTCCGATCCTCTGGCCGCCATCGAGAAGCCTTCCTTCGCCTGCACTGGCGGTACGAACCCCACGCCGATCGGCGTGGCGCAGAGCGACCCCACCGTGTACCCGCAAGCGGTCACGATCGGCGAGGGCGAGATCGTGGACTTCGACGCCGGGCGCTACGTGTTCTGCAACGGGCTCACGATCGAAGACGACGCCACCGTCACATCGAGTGGCGGCGTGCTGCTCTACATCGCATCGGGCACCGTGACGATCGCTGACACCGCATCGGTGGAACTCACTGCAGCGACGTCGGGTCCGCAGCAGCGGATCCTCGTCTGGGCGACGGGCACCCAGAACGTCCAGATCGGTACCGGCGCACACATCACCCGCCTAGGCGGCACGGTGTACGCCCCGAAGGCACAAGTGCAGTTCACCGGCGGCACCGGTGCCGTGGCGCTCAACGTCGGCTCGGTGGTGGCCGAGACCATCGGAGTCTCGAACATCCCGGTGCTGCGAGTGGGGCCCGTACCCACCATCGACATCGACCCCACGGTGCTGCCCGATGCAGAGGCCGGCGTTGCCTACACCCAGCAGATGCAAGTGGTGGGCAGCGGTGCTGCCGAACTCGTAAACCCGGTCTGGAGTGCGAACGGTCTCACGCCGTTCACCATCAACTCCCTCACGGGTGAGATCACGGGCACGCCGCAGTGCGCCGTGGACCTCACGCCAACTATTCGGGTGGTGGATGCAAACGGCCTCGCAGCGTCCCGTGACTACACGCTGAAGGCAACCTCGCCGCTCGGGCTCACCGACCCCGGCGCCTACGTCCGGGGCACAGTCACTCTCACCGCCACGCTGGTCGACACCTGTGGCGGACCGAACACGTCGGTGATCATCCGCTACGCGCTCTCCGGTATCGACCTCAACGAAGACGGCGAGCCCGACTGGGTGAACCTGTGCACTATGCAGAACTCCACGAATCCGGCCACCCCCGGGGTGTACACGTGCGGCTGGAACACCACCTCGCTCACCGACGGCGACACCTACGACCTGCAGGCCGTCGCCACACTGCCGAACTCCACCAAGAGTGAGTCTGCAGTGGTGGAGGGAGTCACGATCGACAACCACGTTCCGTCGGTCACCTTGGTGCGTCCGAGCCCCACACCGCTCGCCGGCACGGTCACTCTCGTGGCCAACGCCTCGGATCTCGAGTCGGCGGTCGCCCGCGTCGAGTTCGAATACGCGTATCCCGTGGGCAGCAACAACTGGCTGAACATCTGCACCAAGACCCAGCCCGCCAACCCGGCGTTCCAGGACATCTTCAAATGCGACTGGGACACCACGCAACTCGTCGGCGCGCAGACCATCAGTTTCGACATACGCGCCATCGCCGTGGATCTTGCGGGCAACGCTGCAACCGACACCGAGAGCAATCTCCCCGTCAACAACTCGGGCTCGTCGCTCTCCATTCTGAGTCCGGGTGCGTACGTTCGTGGAACCGTGAACCTGCAGACCAACCCGTACGTGCCCTCACCTGCCACGGTCACCAGCGTTCGTATCCAGGTGCGCCGGGCAACCGACGGAACGTGGGCCGACATCTGCACCGACACCACGGCTCCGTTCGGCTGCTCGTGGAACACCACGAGTCTCATCGACAACGAGAAGTACGAGCTGCGCGCTTTCATGCTCGACAGCCGCAACGGGCCCGAGTTCGAGTCGGCAACCATCGAGACCACCGTCGACAATGCACTCGTGTATGGCCTCGACGTGCAGGCCACGAACGGCAGCCGCTTCCACTGCACCGTCTTCGTGAACAGCGTGTGCACCACGTGGGGCAGGATCCACAACTTCTCGCTCGGCAAGATCGACATCGGCAAGATCGACGCGAGCCACAAGATCCGCGCCTACGACATCCTCACCTACACCTACAACAAGCCGATCAGCGCATCGAGCGTCATCAGCGGTTGGTCCGGCGCAGACCGAACCATCTGGATTCGGGTGCGGGACAAGGCCGTGGGTGGCAACTACGTGAACACGAACGACACGCTCGACATCTGCTCCACCTGGACGTCGGGGGCCACCTGCTCGGCAGTGGCCAACCTCGGCTACATCAAGCTCTTCTCGGGCGGCGCCGATGCTGGAAAGACCTCCATCATGGAAGCACGCATCAGCCTGAGTGTGAGCGGTGGCAAGAGTTATGTGACCGTGACCGTCGTCGGGCCCAAGAAGCTCAATGATGCGAAGTCGATCACCGGAACCATGGTGTGGATACCGAGCGCAAGCGTCACCGACACCCTCGGTAACCCCGCATCGAGCACGCCCGTCGCCGAAAAGATCTCGGGTTCCCTACCGGCCACCGACAGGGACTTCTGACGTCGCTGCGCATGGCTCATGGCGCCCGTAGTCTCAGCGCCATGAAACTTGGATTGGCACTTGGGTACTGGGGAGCGAACAAGCCCGAGGGCGTCATTCCCCTCGTGCAGGAGGCCGAGCGACTCGGCTACGACAGCGTGTGGGTGGCCGAGACCTGGGGCAGCGACTGCTTCACCTACGCCACGTGGCTCGCGTCGCACACGTCGCGCATCAAGATCGGCACGGGTGTGGTGCAGCTCTCGGCACGCACACCAACCGCTACTGCCATGGCTGCTGCAACTCTCGACCTGATCTCCGAAGGTCGGTTCATCCTCGGCCTCGGTGTCAGCGGACCGCAGGTGGTGGAGGGTTGGTACGGACAGCCGTCCAACAAGCCGCTCGCACGCACCCGTGAGTACGTCGAGATCATCCGGCGTGTCATCCGTCGCGATGAGCCGCTCGACTTCCAGGGCGAGTTCTATCAACACCCGTACCGCGGACCCGGTGCCGAGGGCCTCGGCAAGCCGTTGCGTCTCATGGTGCACCCCGAACGGCGCGAGATCCCCATCTTCATCGGATCCGAAGGCCCCAAGAACGTCCGACAGACCGCCGAGATCGCCGATGGCTGGCTGCCGCTCTACTACTCGCCATACCGCCAAGAGGTGTACGCCGATCAACTCGCTCCTGCCAAGCCGGACTTCGAGATCAACGCGCTCATCACGCTGAGCATCACCGACGATGTCGAGGCAGCGTTGCGACCGGTGAAGGGCATGCTCGGCTTCTACGTGGGCGGCATGGGCGCCAAGGGCCAGAACTACCACACGAAACTGCTCGCACGAATGGGCTTCGAGGAAGAGGCCAACCGCATTCAAGATCTGTTCCTCGCCAACCGCCGCGACGAAGCCATCGCTGCGGTACCCGAGCAGTTCGCCGACGAGATCAGCCTCGTGGGCCCGGTGGGTCGCATTCGCGAGCGACTCGAGGCGTGGCGATCCAGTCCGGTCACCACACTGCTCGTTTCGGTACGAGATCCGAAGCAACTGCGCCAGATCGCCGATCTGGTGCTGGGCTGATCCCTTCGTTCGCTACGAGAGCAGTTCCCGAACCCGCTCTTTGGGTCGGCCGATGATGGCGACCGAGTCCGTCACCACCACCGGACGCTGGAGCAGCATCTTGTGCTTCAACAAGATGTCCACCACCTGCTTGGCGGACGCTACGTCGGCGTCAGAGAGCCCCAACTTCTGGAACTGAGAGTCCCGACGCACCAAGTCGGTGACGGGGTCCTGCAGTTTCTTCACGATCGACTCGAGCGTGGCACGGTCTGGCGGGGTCTTTTGGTACACCACCACGTCGACATCGACACCGAGTTCTTCTGCAATGCGCACGGCATTGACCGATGAGTTTCAATGGGGGTTGTGGTAGATCACAGGCTTGGCCATGAGGCGACGATAGTCGTACACCGACAGGGGGAAACCAGATGTTCCGTGTGATCCAGTGGGCCACCGGTGCCGTCGGCACACAGGCCGCTCGCATGGTGCATGCGCACCCCGAGATGACACTGGTGGGTGGGTACGTCACATCGGAGGCCAAGGTGGGCCGTGACCTCGGCGACCTCGTCGGTGTCGGGCCGCTCGGAGTAGTGGCCACCGACGATGTCGACGAGATCTGTCGCACCGAGGCCGACTGTGTCCTGCACACTCCACTGCCCTCCGCACGGGTCGGTGATGACCCGGACCTCGACACGCGCATCATCTGTCGGCTCCTCGAATCCGGCAAGAACGTCATCACCACCGTGGGCTACATCCATCCGAAGGTGTACGGCAACGACGTCCTCGACCGCCTGCAGTCCGCTTGTGCGCGGGGCGGCACCTCGCTGCACGGCACCGGACTGCACCCGGGCATCATCGCCGAGGTGGTGCCCCTCACGCTGTCGCCGGTGAACAGCCGCATCGATCGTGTGGTGGTCACCGAGGCCGAGGAGTGGAGCGCCTATCCGTCGCCGCAGATCGTCTTCGAGATGATGAACATGGCGAAGTATCCCGACGAATTTGCCGAGCGAGTCGTGCGTACGCGCACCTGGATGAACGGACTCTTCGGCGAGGCCATTCATCTCATCGCCGACGGCCTCGGGGCAACGCTCGACCGGATCGACTCGTCGCTCGATACCGAGCTCGCCGAGCGATCCTTCGACATCGCGGCGGGAACCGTTCCGCGCGGAACCGTCGCCGCGCAACGATTCCGTTGGGAAGGCATCGTCGGCGGTGAGGCGCGCATCATCCAGGAGTGCGTGTACCGCGCTGCACCGTTCGTTGCTCCCGAGTGGGGACCAGCGCACGGTGTCGATGTCCGCATCGAAGGGCGCCCGGGTATTCAGTTGCACATCGGCAACGAGGTATTCACCAAGGGCCTCACGGCAACCGCCGCACACGCGGTGCATGCGATTCCCGCAGTGGTAGGCGCCGCACCCGGCGTGCGGACATTCCTCGATCTGCCGCTCATCACCGCGCGCCACACCATGGGGCCGCGTCGTGGCTGACGCACCGCTCGCCGCATTGCGCGTGCTCGACCTCTCCACCGTGCTCGCCGGCCCGAATTGCGCCCGTTATCTCGCGGATTTCGGTGCGGAGGTCATCAAGGTCGAGCGACCCGACACGGGTGACTCCCTGCGCAACATGGCGTGGAAAGACCCGCGTGACGGAGTGGGTCTCTGGTGGAAGTTGGTGAACCGCAACAAGCGCTGCATCGCGCTGGATCTCAAGGATGCCGAGGACCGCGAGGTCCTGTGGCGCCTCATCGCCGATGCCGACGTGCTCATCGAGAACTTCCGACCCGGAACACTCGAGCGACTCGGTCTGGGCCCCGACGAACTGCTGGCACGACGTCCCAGTCTCGTCATCACGCGCATCACCGGCTTCGGCCAGACCGGGCCCTACGCCCATCGCGCCGGGTTCGCCACCATCGCCGAAGCAATGAGCGGGCTCGCATCCATCAGCGGTGAGCCCGATGGTCAACCACTGCTGCCGGCGATCGCGCTCACCGATGAGGTCACCGGACTGGTGGCTGCATTCGCCACGATGGTGGCGCTGCGCTCGGGAGTGGGCCAAGTGGTGGATGTCTCGCTGCTCGAGAGCGTCTTTCAGATCATGGGTCCGCTCATCTCGCTCTACTCGGTGACAGGTCAGCAACAGCCGCGTCTGGGTGCCGGACTGCCGTACACCGTGCCGCGCGGCACCTACCGCTGTGCCGATGGCGCGTGGGTAGGAGTGTCGACCTCCGCCGACTCGGTGGCTGCTCGCGTGATGACGCTGCTGGGTGTCGGGGACGACCCGCGATTCGCCACCTTCGACGGTCGGGCAGCGAACCGTGACGAACTCGAAGCGATCATGCGCGAGTGGTGTGCTGCGCGGACACAGGCCGAGGTGATCGCAGCTTTCGAGGCTGCAGAGGCCGCCATCGGCCCGGTGCTGGACATGGCCGAGATCTCACGCGATCCCCACTACGCCGCGCGTGGTGCCATCGTCGACGTGGACTCGACACCCATGCAGGGGCTCGTGGCCAGACTGTCGAGCACGCCCGGCCGCATCGACTGGGCAGGCCGATCGCTCGACGAGGACGGCACCGAGATTCGACGCAGCGGCTGGACGCGCCGCTGAGACACTCAGGCGCCGGCTGACCCCACACCGATCGGGCAGGAGACACCGGTGCCCCCGATACCGCAATAGCCGTTCGGGTTCTTGCCGAGGTACTGCTGGTGGTACGGCTCGGCGTAATAGAAGGGCCCGGCCGCAGCGATCTCGGTGGTGATCGATCCGTAACCGCTTGCGGTCAGTCGTTCCTGGAACAGGTCCCTCGACGCCGCCGCTGCCGCAGCCTGGGCCGCCGACAGCGTGTAGATCGCGCTGCGGTACTGCGTTCCCACGTCGTTGCCCTGGCGCATGCCTTGCGTGGGGTCGTGGTTCTCCCAGAACACCCGGAGCAACTGCTCGTAGGTGACCACTGCCGGATCGAACGCCACCAGCACCACTTCGGTATGGCCGGTGAGGCCCGAGCATGTCTCTTCGTAGGTCGGGTTCGGTGTGTAACCACCGGCGTATCCGACGGCCGTGCTGTACACACCGTCGACCTGCCAGAACTTGCGCTCGGCCCCCCAGAAACACCCCATGGCAAACAGTGCAGTCTCTGTTCCCTCGGGCCACGGACCCACCAACGGGTTGCCGTTCACGAAGTGCGCAGGCGGCACCGGCATCGTGCGATCGGTGCGACCGGGCAGTGCATCGGCGGGATCGATCATCGTGATGAGTTTCTTGGCGAACATCGACCGACGGACCTCCGTGTTCGGGCTTGGCATCTACCGACTCGACGGAGCAGGAATGACGGCTCCGACCGCCTCAGCCTAGGTCAGTTACGCAGCAGACCTCCCGGTGCGACATGCTGCAGGGGTGCAGGTGGGGGAAACGCCGACAGGTCAGTCGGGTGCTGTGTCCGAAGCGGAGGACACCCATATCCCGCGCCGCGCGTGGTACGCCCTGCTGCTGACGTCGTTCGGACAGTTCTTCGTCATCTTCGACTCCACGGTGTTGAACGTGGCGTTCCCGTCGATCGAGGCCTCGTTCCCGTCGGCATCGCGCACCACACTTGCGTGGGCACTCACGAGTTATGCCATCGGTACCGCATCGCTGCTCCTGCTCGCGGGGCGCCTCGCCGATCTGTTCGGACGCAAGCGCGTGTTCCTCACGGGCATCATGGCCTTCGCTGTCGGAAGCCTTGCAGCCGGTCTCGCGCCGAACGTCGGACTGCTCATTGCGGCGAGATCCGTGCAGTCGATCGGCGGTGCGCTGATGATCCCCACCTCCATCGCGCTGGCACTGCCCGAATTCCCACCGGCGCGCCGCAGCCTTGCCGTGGGCGTGTGGGGTTCGATCGCTGCACTCGCCGGCGGTCTCGGGCCACCGGCAGGTGCCGGCGTGATCGAACTCGGCGGATGGCGCTGGATCTTCTTCATCAACATCCCAGTGGTCATCATCGTGGTGACGCTCGGACGCAAGGTGCTGCGCGAGTCGAAGGGGCAGAGCACCGGTACCCGGATCGACCTGGTGTCGATACCACTCGGCACGATCTCGCTCGCCGCCATCACCCTCGGCGTCCTCGAGGGCAAGACCTGGGGGTGGACGAGTCCGGCCATACTCGCGTGTTTCGTAGGCGGCCTTGCACTGCTGGCGGTGGTGGCGGTGCGGTCGCGGGTACACCCCGAACCGCTGCTCGATCTCTCGCTCTTCGGCGGACGACGATTCACGAGTGCATCGGTGTGCACGATGCTGTTCAACATGCCGGTGTCCGGCTTCTGGTTCTCCGCGCCGCTCTTCATGCAGACCGTGTGGGAGTGGTCGGTCCTGAAGAGCGGAGTGGCCATCATGCCCACGCCGGTCATCATCTTCTTTGCGGCGACATTCGCCGGCCGCGTGTCGGACCGCGGGTGGATGAAGCGCATCATCTCGGGCGGGATGTTCGTGGTGGCACTCTCGATCTTCGGCATGTTCGCGTTCCTCGACGCGGAGCCGAACTACTGGGTGGGCTACTTCCCCTTCGCCGTGCTCTACGGCCTCTCGCTGGGTGTTTCCTGGTCGACCCTCACCGGCGCATCGCTCGTCGGGGTGGACGCCCAGAAGTTCGGTGTGGCCAACGGCACCAACCTCACATTTCGATCGATCGGCGGTGCGATGGGTGTTGCCATGGTGATCGCCGTCTCCGGTGCAGCAGGCAAGGCGGGATCGTTCACCGCATTTCGCCACGTGTACTTCGCACTTGCGCTGAGCTTCGCCATCACGTTCGTGATCTGGATGTTCACCTATCCGCGAGACGCGCGGACCGAGGCAACCGTTCGCTCGTCATGACCAAATCGAGCGAGCTGCGCATCGACGATCTCGTCGCGGCAGACCTTCCCGAAGCACTGGTGCTGAACAATGCCGCCGTGCCTGCGCTCAGTGAACTCGATACCCAGGGTCTGGCCGATCTGGTTGCGCAGCGTCAGCATGCGCTGGCTGTACGGAATGGCGCCCGACTGGTGGGCTTCTGTCTCACCTTCGGTGCCGGCGTGAACTACGCGAGTCCCAACTACCGGTGGTTCAGCGACCGATTCCACTCGTTCAGCTACCTCGATCGCATCGTGATCGAGCCATCGCTTCGCAGCAGAGGCGCCGGAACCGCTCTGTACGCGGAACTCGAACGGAGGATCGGCGGCGACCTGCGCTGGTTGCTGTGCGAAGTCAACGTTCGACCGTTGAACGCGGGTTCGCTGCGGTTTCATCAGCGGATCGGGTTCGTGGAAGTGGGTCAGCAGAACACCGGCGCCGGAGCGAAACGCGTGAGCCTGCTCGCCAAGCCACTCGTCCGACGGTGAAACACAGGCGGTCTACGCGCGCCGGTCACGGAGGAACTGGAACCGCGTGCGCACATCGGCCACATGAGCGGCGTCGACCTCGGCAATCAGCAGTGCTTCCTCGCGCGCACCCGTGACCACCAGTTCGCCGAGCGGATCCACGATCCGACTGTCGCCGGAATACACCAGTCCGCCACCCTCACCGACGCGATTGCACCCGATCACGTATGCCTGGTTCTCGATGGCGCGCGCCTGCAGCAACGTCATCCAGTGCAACCGGCGTGACTCGGGCCAGTTGGCCACCACCACATAGGCGTCGGTGTCGTTCGCCATCTTCCAGAACTCGTCGGCAAAGCGCAGGTCGTAGCAGACGAACAGCGCAAGTCGCACACCCTCGACCGTGACGCGCACGAACTCAGTGCCGGCATTGAAGTGTTCGTGCTCGCCGGAGAACGTAAAGGGATGGATCTTGCGATACCGATGCAACTCGCCATCGGGTCCGGCAAGCACCAATGTGTTGTACGGCCGGCCGCCCGGTGACCCCGACGGAACCTCGGGGCAGGATCCGCACACCCAGATCCCCTTGGCCGAGGCTTGCTCACGCAGGAACGTGGACGACGGACCATCTTCGGGTTCGGCAATGCGATCGCCCCGTCCGAAACCCGTCGAGAAAGTCTCGGTGAGCACGGCGAGACGAGCACCTGCACCTGCAGCCGCAGTGATCTGCGGACCCAGGTGCCGGAAGTTGGCCTCGCGGTCCTCCCACACGATGTCGTGCTGAATGATGGCGACCTTCATCGCCCGAGTCCTTTCAGACGCGCAACTGCGTCGTCGATCACTTCGTGGCGCTTGCAGAACGCAAAGCGCACCAGGTGACGACCTTCGGCTTTGTTGTCGTAGAACACCACGTTCGGAATCCCCACCACACCGCACAGTTCGGGCAGTTGGCGACAGAACGCCATGCCGTCACCGTCGGGGCGCAACGGTCGGATGTCGACGGTGACGAAGTACGTGCCCGACGGTCGGTAGACCTCGAAACCTGCCTCGGTGAGCCCCGCGCAGATCCGATCGCGCTTGGTCTGCAGATCGCTCGCCAGTTCCTCGTAGTACGCGTCTGGCAGACCGAGACCCACGGCGATACCGGCCTGGAAGGGTCCGCCCGACACATAGGTGAGGAACTGCTTGGCAGTGCGCGCCGCGGTAACGAGCGCGGCGGGTCCGCAGATCCACCCGATCTTCCACCCCGTGGTGTTGAACGTCTTGCCGCCACTGGACAGCACCAGCGTGCGCTCACGCATGCCGGGCAGCGTGGCGATCGAGACATGCTCGAGACCGTCGAACACCAGATGCTCGTACACCTCGTCGGCAACCACTACGAGATCGTGCTCGTTCGCCAGCCGTGCAATCCCCTCGAGTTCGGCGCGGGTGAGCACCTTGCCCGTCGGATTGTGCGGTGTGTTGATGAGCATGAGCCGCGTCTTGGGCGTGATGGCACGACGGAGCGCATCGAGGTCGAGTTCGTAGAGCGGCGGCCGCAGGGTGACGAACTTCGGCACTGCGCCGGCCATGGCGATGGTGGCCTGATAACTGTCGTACGTCGGCTCGAGCACCACCACCTCGTCGCCGGTGTCGCACAGCGCAATCATGCATGCAGCAATGGCTTCGGTACACCCGGCCGTCACGAGCACCTCGGAGTCCGGGTCGTAGTCGAGACCCCAGAAGCGACGCTGATGATGTGCGATTGCCTGACGCAGCACCGGGATACCCGGACCAGGCGGATACTGGTTCAGTCCGCCGTCGATCGCCGACTTGGCGGCATCGAGCACCTCACGGGGTCCATCGGTGTCGGGAAAGCCCTGGCCGAGGTTCACCGAGCCAGTCGAGATGGCAAGCGCCGACATCTCGGCAAAGATCGTGGTTCCGAAACCCTGCAACTTCGCGGTCAGGTACGGGACGCGCTGGGAACTCATCGGGCAGAAGCGTACGCCTCCGGTAGCGTCGCGGGGGTGCCCGGTGTGCTGCGCAAACTCGTCTGGAACTCGCTGACGGAGGCCGACCGGCGGTCGCTCATCAACCGCGGCCTCGACGACATCATCCCCGAGGGCCTGCGCGAGTCAATCGTGACGCTCATCGACGACGTACGCGTACGGGGCGATGCCGCCGTGTGCGACGCACTGGCACGTTTCGACCGGATCGAGGTGCGCCCCGACCGGCTCCGTGCCAGCGATGCCGAGTTCGCCGCGGCCTCGGGACAACTGGCACCCTCGGTGCTCGCCGCCATCGACGACATGATCGAACACCTCCACCGGTTCAACAGCGAGCTGCGCAAGCGCTCCGAGAACTGGGGGTTCGAGACCGAGCCGGGCCTCTGGGTAGGCGAGAAGATCACGCCGATCTCGTCGGCCGGGCTGTTCTGCCCGAGTGGCAAGGCCAGTTATCCCAGCGTCATCGCTCAACTCGGAACGCCCGCCGTGGTGGCCGGTGTTCCCGAGATCGCAGTGGTGGTACCTCCGGCGCCGGGAACCGACGGCGCCATCGACCCCGCCGTGCTGGTGGTGTGCGAGCGACTCGGCATCCGCAATGTGTTCCGGGTCAACGGACCGGCCGGCATTGCGGCACTCGGCTTCGGGACCGAGACGATCCCCAAGGTGCGCAAGATCGTCGGACCGGGTTCACCCGCGGTCACGTGCGCCCAGGTGGAGATGCAGCGACACGGAGTGGTGACCATGATGGTGCTCGGGCCCACCGAGAGTCTCGTGATCGCCGACCACACTGCTGATCCGGTACGCCTCGCTGCAGACCTGCTCATCGAGGCCGAGCACGGCACGGACTCCTGCACCGTGCTCATCACCACCTCGGCCGCACTCGTGGAGGCGACCGATGCCGAACTCGAGCGTCAGATCGCCGGTCTGCCTGCGGCACGAGCGGAGGCTGCGCGCGCGTCGCTGGGCGTCAACGGCGGCTGCGTGCTCGTCGATTCGTTGGGCATCGCAGCATCGGTGGCCAACCAGTTCGCGTCCGAGCACCTCCAATTGGCCGTAGACCCGGCGGTGGAGGACGAGGTTCTGGATCTCATCGTGAATGCCGGCGAAATCCTCGTGGGCCAGCACACGCCGTTCTCTGCGGCGAACTTCGTGATCGGTTGCCCGGCTTCGTTGCCCACGAGCGGATTCGCTCATGTGAGCAGCGGCATCACCGTGGAGACGTTCCTCAAGCGCACCGCCGTGGCGAAGGCCGATCTGCGCGCAGCCCGACGCATGGCACCCAGCGTCATTGCGCTGGCGGAACACGAAGGCTTCCCGGCCCACGCCGCTGCCCTTCGCCTGCGCCAAGAAGGCTGACAGCCACTCGTGGGTTGATGCCTCAGGTGTTGAGGAAGTTCAACTTCGCACCCGGCACCGGCCAGTCGCACGACCACAACTCGCCGCACGCCGAGACCGTCACGTATGCAGTTCGCAGGTCCGGGCCGCCGAAACAGATATTGGTGACCAGTGGGTCGAACTTGGGTGGCGCAACCTGTCGGAGAATCTGACCCTTCGGCGAGAGCACGGTGATGCAGCCCTTGACGAGTGTGGCCAGGCAGAGATTCCCGTCGCTGTCCACCGCCATCGAGTCGATCAACTCGTAACCGGGCAGCGAACCGATCAGCGTGCCTCCACTCGGTGCGGCGAACATGGCATCGCTCGGCTTGATCACACCGGGTGATGCAATCTCCCAGCCCCACACGCGGCCGGTGAGTGTTTCGCACACATAGAGCCACTTGCCGTCCGGCGAGAGTCCGCAACCGTTCGGGTGGTCGAGCGGTGCCACCACCTGTACGAGCGGTGACCCATCGGTGCGTCCGTAGTAGACGGCTCCGCGGTCCACGGTGTGATCATGCCCCTTGCCGAGGTCGGTGAAGTAGAAGCCACCGTGCGCATCGAACACGATGTCGTTCGGGCCGCGCAGCCCACGGCCGTTGTACGCGGTGTACACGTCGGACACGGTGCCGGTGTTGAGATCCACCGACTGGATGCGTCCACCGATGTAGTCGGGCGGCTCGTTGCCGGGGAACAGTTGGCCGTCGACCTCGGTCCAGATGAATCCGCCGTTGTTGCACACATAGACCTTGCCGTCCGGACCCATTGCTGCGCCGTTCGGGCCGCCCTTGGTATCGCCCACCACCGTCTTGGTTCCATCGGGAGACACGCGGGTAAGCGTGCCGCGCTCGATCTCCACCACGAGAACATCGCCGTTCGCCAACGCAATCGGACCCTCGGGGAACCGAAGGCCCGTGGTCACCAATTTCCAATCGCTCATGGTTGCTCCCCTCGACAACTGGGGAGCCCCCGCTCCCACACCGTGCCTGTTCAGTGTTGCACGCGTTGCCCGGCGGGGGTCAACCCGCTGCAGCGCCAGCAGCTGTGACGGATTCCACATGGTGTGTATACCATGTTTCTGAAAGCATGTCTTGTATGACATCTGTTTCGCAGGATGAGCATGAAGTCCCGCCGTGGACATTCCTCACCAATCACACCCATGTCCTCATCTGCATTGCTCAGCAGCCGGATATCCGCCTGAGCGAGGTGGCGAGGCTGGTGGGTATCGGCGAGCGTGCGGTGCACCGCATCGTGCACGACCTCATCGATGCCGGCTACGTGAGCGTCACCAAGGAGGGCCGCAACAACGTGTACGACATCGATCTCGATCGGCCGTTGCGCCACCCACTCGAGTCGAGCCACCACATCCGGGCCGTAGTGAGCCCGCTCGTGCGGAAGCGGCGGGGCTGATCGATGTTCGCCTCCGCACTGGTCGACAACCTGCTCACCGCCCCCGTCATCGCGTTCGTGCTTGCGGTGGTGGCAACTCTGGCCCGATTCGAGATCCGTCTCCCCGAATCGCTCTACCCGATCCTCTCCACGTTCTTGTTGCTCGCCATCGGCATGAAGGGTGGCAAGTCGCTCGCCTCATCGGATGTGGCCGACCTGTGGAAGCCACTCATCGCGGCACTCATCCTCGGTGTGGTGACACCGCTGATCGCCTTCCTGGCGATGCGATTCGCCGGACGCATCGATCGCACGAACTCCGCTGCGCTCGCTGCCCACTACGGCTCGGTCTCGGCAGTGACCTTCACGGTCGTGCTGGCCTCGCTCGATTCGCGCAAGATCCCCTTCGAGGGCTTCGTGGCCGGTCTGCTCGCCGTGCTCGAGGTGATCGGCATCATCGTGGGCCTCGCCCTCGCCAAGAGTTCCTCGGGTGATGCGGGATGGCGCCACGCGCTCGGTGAAGTGGTGCGCGGTCGCAGCATCGCTTTGCTGATGCTCGGCCTCGTAGTGGGAGTGGTGGTGGGCCCGGACCGTATGAAGCCCACCGATCCGCTCTTCGTCGGACTGTTCACCGGCGCCCTCACACTGTTTCTCATCGAGATGGGCGTCATTGCGGCTGAGCGCCTCAGGGACATCCGCCAGACCGGTCTGCGTCTCGTGGTGCTCGGTATTGCGATTCCCATGGTGAACGGTGTGCTCGGGGCGCTTGCGGGAAGTGTTGCCGGGCTCTCCACGGGCGGCACCGCCATCATGGCGACACTCGCAGCAAGCGCTTCCTACATCGCTGCACCGGCTGCGGTGCGTATCGCACTGCCCGAGGCGAGCCCGGGCATGTACGTCACTGCCTCACTCGGCATTACGTTCCCGTTCAACCTCACCATCGGCATTCCGCTCTACATCGAGATCGCCAAGGCGTTCACCTGAGGACAGGAAGACTTCTATGCAGCTCACAGAACGACAACTCATCACCATCGTCGCCGAGGCGGTTGTGGAGAACAAACTCATCGACGACGTCAAGGCGTGCGGCGCGCGCGGCTACTCGCTCAACCATGTGCGCGGTGAGGGTGCCACCGGCAATCGATCGCTGGACCTCAACGGACCCAGCATCCGTCTCGAGACCGTGGTCACCGACCAGGTGGCCGATGCGATCATGCAGATGCTGGCCGACCAGTACTTCGACCGCTTCGCCGTGGTGGCATGGACCACTCCGGTTCGGGTGGCCCGCCCCGGGCGCTTCTGACCGCACAGGCACCGCTGCACAGGGCCTACCGTGGGGGCGTGAGCAGTGCACAGCCGCAACTCAACGAACTGGCCTTCTACGGACTTCCCGGTGCGCCGAAGTCACCACGTGACCTGATTGCAGAGTGTCGGGCCGGTGAGGCGCTCGGCTTCGGATCGGTGTTCCTGTCCGAACGCTTCAACATCAAGGAGATCTGCACGATCTCGGGTGTTGCGGGTGCCGTCACCGAATCGCTCGGCATCGCCACAGGCGCGACGAACCAGAACACTCGTCACCCGGGGGTGACGGCCAGTTACGCCACCACCATGCACCGTCTCACCGACGGTCGATTCGCACTCGGGTTGGGTCGAGGCATCGACAGAATGTTCACCGCATTCGGCCTGCCGAAGATCACCACCGCCCAAATGGAGGACTTCGTCGGTCTGATGCGTCGCCTGTGGAACGGCGAGATGGTGGTGGGGCACTCCGGTCCGGCCGGCGACTACCCACTGCTGGTGCTCGATCCAGAGTTCCGTGAGCCGATCCCGCTGATGCTCACCGCCTTCGGACCCGAGTCGCTGGCGCTTGCCGGTCGCTGTTTCGACGGGGTGATCCTGCACACGTTCTTCACCGACGAGACACTCCAACGATGTGTTCGAACGGTGAAGACCGCCGCAGAACGCGCCGGACGTGATCCGGACCGCGTGCGGGTGTGGAGTTGCTTCGCCACCATCGGCGACTGGATCCCCGATGATGTCCGCCTCAAGAAGACAGTGGGGCGTCTCGCCACGTACCTCCAGGCGTACGGCGACTTGATGGTGCGTACGAACGACTGGGATCCCGCCGTGCTGGCGCGCTTGCGTGCCGACCCGTTCGTGGCGGGCTTCCGTGGCGCGCTCGATCAGAAGGCCACCACCGCAGAACTCGAACATGTCGCCACCTTGATCCCCGATGAGTGGCTGGCCCCGGCGGCGAACGGCACGGCCGAGCAGTGCGCGCAGGCCGTGTTGCGTCAACTGGATCTCGGTGCCGACGGGGTGATCCTGCACGGCGCCTCACCCGACGAACTTGCTCCGGTGCTGCCGGCATATCGGGCCATCCGACCGTCGGGGCGCTTCGACCACCTCAGGCCGAACCCTGCGGCCTGATCGACCTCCACGCCATGTTGATACCCCGGTAGGTATAGTTCCCGTGTCCAATGCGGGCGACACGAGGAGATTCGGATGCAACTCGAGGAATCCACCGAGCAGGAACTGCACAAGCGACTGCGTCGTATCGAGGGACAGATCCGTGGCATCCAGCAGATGCTCGCCGACGGTCGCGAATGCCGCGAGATCGTGGCCCAGGTGTCGGCTGCCGGAAAGGCACTGAACCAAGTGGGGTTCAAACTCCTCGTCACCGGCATGTCGCACTGCTTGGCGGACCCCAAGGCCGCGGCTGAGAACGGGTTCGACATCGCCGAGGTGGAGCAACTCTTCCTCAAACTCGCCTGACCCGGCGTGCGAGGCTGAGGTTCGCCATGGCTCACCTCACCCCCATTCGAGTTCGCTTCCGGGAATTGGATCCGTACGCACACGTGAACCACTCGGTGTATGTCACGTGGTTCGAGATCGGGCGAACCGAAGCGCTGAGGGACCACGGGATCCTGCTCGCCGGTCCGCACGCCGCAGGCTTCCAGTTCATCGTGAGCGAACTCGACATCCGGTTCCGTCGAGCGGCACTCGCCGACGATCTCGTACATGTCGAATCGGCCATCACCGAACTGGGCGGTGCGTCGTGTCGCTGGCGTCAACGTGTGCTGCGCGACGGCGAGGCGCTCGCCGAGGGCAACGTACGGATCGGTCTGGTGGGATCCAACGGCACCGTTGCGCGCATGCCAGCCGAGATGCGATCCCAACTCGAACCACTGCTGAGCCCGTAGCAGGGGTTGCGCCGGGCGGAATCGTCAGACGTTGATGATCTTTGCGGCAGCCTGCACACCTGCGGATTCGCACACCGCAGCAGGCTGATTCCCTGTCATGCCGCAGATCGCCGCGGTAATCCCGTTGGCCGCGCCGAGGATCGACCGTCCCACGGCAGAGTCCACGTCACCCAGGGCGCGGGCAACCTCGAGCGCGGTGAGGCCCTTCAGCACACCGGGGTCATACGTGGCGCCCGAGATCAAGTACTTGCCGCCGAAGGAGAGGAACGGGATGCCACTGGCTCCCGTCTCCTGCACCACGGCCGTCTGTGCATCGGTGAGTTCCTGCAGTGGCTTGTATCCACCCGAACCGTTCGGCTCGTTGGTGGCGGTCTCCACCGGGGTGAACGCGAGGTATTCGCTCGTGTAGGTGGATCCATAGAACGTGAACGTCGGCGTGTTCGGATACACGTCGTTGCTGGCCGAACGGCTCACACCCAGGTTCTCGAACGTGCCGAACCTCGACAGCGCAATCACCATCGACCACCGCTCCGCTGCACAGAAGGGGCAGTACTCGGCGCCCACATAGAGCAACTCGGGAAGCCCGTCTTTGGTGATGGGCGTGCCCGGATACTTTGCGGGCCCGTTGGTGGCATCACCGTTGCCCACCGTGTCGAGTGCAGCTGCCTGAACCGACGTGGCCAGACGCACGACCTGCTCGGTATCGCTCGGGGCCAACGTGGTGGCAGGAGCGGACTCCTCATCGTTGCTCCCCAGCACCAGTGCCAGCACGAGCGCGATGACAACAACGCCAACCACGGCTGCACCGATGATGATTCGAACGCGACGTTGGTCGCGTTGCTTGTCGAGTGCGGTTGCCCGCTGACGATTGCCGCGTGTGGACGACGTCTTGTTGTTCATGAGGGATCCTTCTCCTCGATCTGGGAAGTCTGTTGCGCAGAGAACACGAGCATCACGATCACGAAGCTGAGCGCAATGAGATTCATGAGTGGCAGCGACACGAATCCGAACTCCCACACGTACCGATTCGTGCACGGGTTCGCGATGTCGCAGAACGTCTTTTGCTCCGGGAACGCCTGGAGCTGTGTGTGATACACCGCGATGATGACGCCGACCAACGCCGGCGGTCCGGCGTACCACCAGACCTTGCGGTCACGACGGAGCGCGGCCACGAGCAGGATGACTGCGAGCGGGAAGGTGCAGATGCGTTGGTACCAGCACAGTTCGCACGGCTTGAAGTGCGCGATGAGCGAGTAGTAGAGGCTGCCGAGCGTGGTGACGAACGCAACCACCCAGGCGAGCCACAACGACATGTCGCCCAGTGCACGGCGCAGACCGGGGAACACCGAGTTGCCGGCGGTGACTCGGTCGCCGACGAGGATCATCACGCCGGCAACCGTGGCCGCCGCGCACGCGAGGGCCAGGAGCGCGAAGAAGGTGGTGAGCGTTTCGGTACTCATGCGGGGTTCCTGCTTACCAAGCCATGACAGGCAACATCAGGGCCATTCGGACCTTGGTGTCGTGCGGCAGGTCGGATCGTGACACAGCGCGCGGGATGGGGGTGGGCCGGGGTGTGCAGTGACGCCTTCAGTCGCTCGACGGGAGCGGCTTTGCGTCCTTGAGGCTCATCGGCGTGTCGCCGATGCTCAGGGACCCGGCCCCTGCCTTGGTGATGAGCAGTTCGAGGCCGAGTGTCTCGTCGGCGTAGCGCTTCCCCATGGCCGAGCCCGTGCTGTGATTGGGATCGAGTGCGGCCCGGTCACCAGCGCTGCCCTGTGCCACCAGCGGATGTCCGCCACAGCGCAGGTCCACATCATCCTTGGGCGCTCGCACCACGATCACCTGGGTATCGCATGCGCTGCTCTGCAAGCGGGAGCCGGCCTTCAGTTGCATCATCACTCCTTGCGACGTCACCTCGGACGCTGTGCTGGATATTCCACCAGATCGGAGCCCCCCAACACGGGCCACCCCGGCACCGGCCCGCCCACTGGGCGGCACCGGCGGTTTCACGCGACGATGGCCCCATGACAGGACCCCTCGACGGATACCGCGTAGTCGACCTCTCGCAGGTCGTCTCCGGACCACTTGCCACCATGCTCCTCGCCGATCAGGGCGCCGATGTGGTGAAGATCGAGCCCGCAACAGGCGGCGAGATGACCCGGGTGACCGGCGTACCGATCGGCGGGGGCGGGGTCACCCCCTTCTTTGCCAACCACAACCGCGGCAAGCGCTCGGTGGCGGTGGACCTCAGCACCACCGAGGGGCTCGAACTCGTCTTGCGCCTGTGTGACCAGGCAGATGTCTTTGTGCAGAACTTCCGGCCGGGGGTGTGCGACCGCCTCGGTCTCGGCGCCGAAGCACTGCTCGCCCGCAACCCGAACCTCGTGTACGTCAACATCAGCGGCTACGGAAAGTCGGGGCCGTACAGCGACCGACGCGTGTACGACCCGGTGATCCAGGGCCTCACGGGACACGTTGCCGTGCAGTTGAACCCCGAGATTCCCTTCAGCGACGTCCACCGCACGATCGTGGCCGACAAGTCCACCGCCTACACGGTGGCGCAGGCGATCACCGCAGCACTCCTCGCCCGCGAACGTGGTCGGGCCAAGGGGCAGGTGATCGATGTTGCGATGATCGACGCTGCGCTCGCGTTCTTCTGGTCCGACGGCATGATGGACCGCACGTTCCTCGATGATCCCCTCATGGCGAGGCGCGGCACACTCGGCCAAGCCATGCGCGTGACGCGTTGCGGAACGGGAGAGCTCATCTACTTCGTCGCATCGGACAAGGAACGCCACGGGCTCTACCGTGCGCTGAACCGTCCCGAGTGGTGCGAGCACCCGCAATGGGGAACCCTTGCTGCGCTCACCCAGCCCGGCAACTTCCAGGCGCTCGGCGTAGCGCTCGAGGAGGAGTTCCAGAAATGGGATGCCGCTGCGCTGCTCGAGCGTCTGTTGGCCGAAGACGTTCCGTGTGGTCCGGTGCACGATCTCGAGTCGCTGCTCGATGATCCCCAACTGCGCCACAACAACACGATCTGGGAGTGGACCCACCCCACCGCGGGCCGGGTGCGTCAGGCGCGGCCCGCACCGCACTTCCAGCACACGACGCTCGAACCGCAGGCGTCGGCCCCCCGACTCGGCGAACACTCCGACGAGGTTGCCACCGAGCTCGGGTACACCGCCGATCAGATCGCTGCGCTGCGTGCAAAGGGAGTACTCGCGTGAATCGCGAACCGCATCCCGAAGCGGTGGTGGAACCCGATCTGCGCATCGTCGATCCGCACCACCACCTCTGGGACTACCGGCCCGAGCGCACCGTGGCGCCGCAGTACCTGTTGGAGGAGTTGCGCAACGACACCGGGAGCGGACACTTCATCGACAAGACCGTGTTCGTGGAGTGCGGACACGCGTATCGCACCGATGCACCCGAGGGGTTCGCAGAGGTGGGCGAGACCGAGGCAATTGCCGCCGAGTGCGAGCGGAGTCGGAGCGGTCCGGGTGCGCGCATCGCGGGCATCGTCGGTTCCTGCGATCTGCGCCTCGTCGACCGACTGGGAGCCATCCTCGATGCGCACGAGGCCGCCGGGCGTGGACTCTTTCGCGGTATTCGTCACCGACTGGCCTTCGACCCCACCGGCTCGGCACGTTCGAGCAAGGTGGAACCCAACACCGAAGGCCTCATGAAGGCCGACGACTTCCGGGCCGGGGTCACGATGCTCGGCAACCGGGGATACACCTTCGATGCCTGGCTCTACCACGTCCAACTTCCCGAGTTGATCGACCTCGCCGTTGCGGTGCCGGGTACCACGATCGTGCTCGATCACATCGGCGCCCCGCTGGGCGTTGGTTCGTACGCCAACCGTCGAGCCGAGATCCATGCATGGTGGTCCGACCAGATCACCGCGCTCGCAGCATGTCCGAATGTCGTCGTCAAACTCGGTGGCGTTGGCATGAGTCCCTACGGCAGCGGCTGGGCCGAACGCGGCAGCGTGGCCACGTCCGACGAGATCATCGCTGCGTGGGGGGAGCCCATTCGCCACATCATCGAGCGGTTCGGGGCCAACCGTTGCATGTTCGAGTCCAATTTCCCCGTGGACAAGGTGTCGTTCTCGTACCGGACGATGTGGAACGCGTACAAGCGGATGACGAGCGATCTCCCCAGCGCCGATCGGGCCCAACTCTTCGCCGGGACAGCCGAACGCGTCTATCGCGTCTGACGGTAACGCCTCCGGGGTGGTCAGCGACATGCCCGGCGCGCTAGAAAAGGTGGCGTTCGCACGCGACTGGGGGGTCGGTCATGGAACTCGACGAAGTCAATTTCTTCAAGCCCGAAGTGAACAAGTGCCCGTACGACGCGTACGGGGTCCTGCGCGAGGAAGCCCCGGTGTGGCAGGACCCGCTCACGGGCTTCTTCGTGGTCACGCGGTACGACGACGTGCGCGCCATCATCTTCGACACCGAGAACTTCGTGAACGGTGCCCGTTCGCGCGGCAGGGTTGCCACCCCGGCGATGGCCGAGCGCCAGAAGAAGATCGCCGAGCTGTACGAGACCAAGGGTTGGACGCCTGCCCCCACGCTCGCGGGTCGTGACGACCCGAATCACAAGCAGATGCGCGCGCTGTTCGATCACGCATTCCGACCCTCGAAGATCAAGATGATGGACGAGTTCGTGGAGAGCCTCGCTCACCGCCTCATCGACGATTTCATCGCAGCCGGTACATGCGACTGGGTCAAGCAGTTCGCCGTCCCGCTCCCGCTCATCGTCATCGGCAAGCAGATGGGCGCCAAGGAAGAGGACATCTGGAAGATCAAGGCATGGACCGACGCGTGGGTGCAGCGGCTCGGGATGATGCAGACCGACGAGGAAGCCATCTGGTCCACCGAGATGGAGATCGAGGCACAGCACTATTTCCAGCCGATCTTCGAGCGTCTCCGCAAGGAGCCCGACGACACCCTGCTCTCCGATCTGGTGAACACCGTGATCCCCGAGTGGGGGCGCACGCTCAACGACAACGAGTTGCACGCCGAGATGATGGCCGACACCTTCGTCGGCGGCTCCGAGACGTCCACGAACGCGTTGTCCGCCGGCGTGAAGCTGCTCATCGAGCGACCCGAAGTCTGGTCAGCGCTCAAGAGCGATCCCGAGAAGTACCTCCCGCAACTCGTCGAGGAGGTTCTGCGCCTCGAGGGTCCGGTGCAGGGGTTGTTCCGCACGGCCGCCAACGATGTGGAACTGCACGGCGTGAAGATTCCCGCAGGCTCCACCATCAACATCCGCTACGCATCGGCCAACCGTGACGAGCGGCATTTCGAGTGCCCGGCCGATCTCGATCTCGACCGCTCGAACACCAAGACACACCTTGCCTTCGGCGCAGGCACGCACTTCTGTCTCGGCGCACCGTTGGCCCGCCGCGAGCTCTTCCTCGGCTTCAAGGCACTCGTGGAGCGCGTCGACCGCATGTGGTTCCTCGAGCATGCAGACGGAACGCCGCTCAACAACTTCGACATCGCACCGAACTTTGCGCTGCGCGCGCTGAAAGAGCTGCACATCGGGTTCGTACCGGCGAGCTGATATGACCGGATCCGGCGACCGCGAACCCGAAGCGTGGAGCGTGGTCGCACAGAACCTGCCCGAACACGCTCGCAATGCGATCCACACCGATGCCGGCGCCCGTGCCGCTGGCTTTCCCGGGGCACTCGTTGCCGGAGTAACGACCTACGCGTACCTCACGCACCCGCTCCTGGGTGCGTGGGGACTCGACTGGCTCGCCGGTGGCGGGTGCGAGATGCGCTTCCGCTCACCGGTGTTCGCCGGCGACGTGGTCCGTTGCACACCAGTGCCGGCGGGTGACGACGAAGTCGCCATCGAGGCACGAGTGGGTGACGACGACCGCGCACGTGCCGTGGTACGAGCCTGGCGTAATGACCACCGCCCCGCTCCCCACCGCAACGGCGAACCGCTGCCCGACTACCACGTGGTTCTCGACGGCGACTACGGACCCGACTACGGCGTGCGGGCCGGCGACGATCTCGATGTGTGCCCGCTTGCCGGTGTGGTGCATCCGGCCGTCTGGCCTGCGCTCGCGAACAACATCTTCCACCAGCACCTCGTTCGTGGGCCGTGGATCCATACACGCAGCATCGTGTCGCACCGCGGCCTCGCACGTGCAGGGGCCGAGGTCACCGTCCAGAGCACGGTGGTGGATCGTTTCTCACGATCCGGCGAGCGAGCGATCGTCGACATGACGGTGCACGCCGACGGGCTGCTCGTGGCACACATCGAGCACGAGGCAATCGTGTCGCTCGGCTGAACGCCGTTGCGCTGCTAGGCCAAGAGGGAGGACAGCGCATGGTTGTGCGCACCCAGTGCGGGGGCACGACCCATCGGTACCCGCGCTCTCGGACGCTGCACCGGTTCGTCGAGTGATGTGGGCTGCCCCGCCGA
>Ga0075471_10000056_pt1 | contig 46896 bp, 29 predicted proteins | sample DEB19_08_DNA_2_FD_74787 | JGI IMG/M metagenome (GOLD analysis project Ga0075471, IMG submission 74787) | Aqueous microbial communities from the Delaware River and Bay under freshwater to marine salinity gradient to study organic matter... | ecosystem: Environmental > Aquatic > Marine > Coastal ...
GCACGATGCGTGCCCACGGTGTATCGGCAACATCCGGCACCACATGAACGCGGTTCCACGTGAAACCGCCCGCCTTGCCCGGCTTGCCCATGGCCCCGGTTCCACGTGGAACCCCAAGCAGCCTTTTCGCGGCCGTGCAGGGCCGGGCTCTCGTGGTCCGGGGCTGCCCGTGCCCCATCGCCGGACGTTCGCTCCGGCCCTCCAGGCCTCCGCTCTCTCGAAGCTGACTACGCTCCGCCATCCTTGGCTGCGCTTGTCAGCTACGCCGGCTCCCGGGGCACGGGCAGCCCCTCGCCGTGGAGGGAGACGCCGGGTGAGGGCAGCAGTTCGACGCCCGGAGGGCATCCGCGAGGCCGAGTGGGCTACTCGAGTGGGTTGAAGACCAGGCCGCTGGCGAGCTTCGGGTAGAAGTAGGTGCTCTTGGCGGGCATCCGCTCGCCCGTCTCGCTCACCTTACGGATGTCCTCGACGCTGGCCGGCATCACGAGGGCCGCCAGCGGATACTTGGCCGTGCCGAGCCCCTCCACGACCTCGCGGACAAGGTGCACGTATCCCGGCGTGGGGATCTCCTTCGCGCCGAGCAGTTCACCCACCACCAGCCGGTGCAGGATCGAAACGCCCAGGTTCCGCCAGGCCGGCCCGTGGTCGGCGGCCACCTGGTCCATCCGGGCCCGGCCCGCCGAGGTGATCCTGGCGAGCGTCCAGGCCTGGTCGCCCGCCGTGTAGAGGCCGAGCGTGCCCTGCTTGTTCTCGACGTCGATCCGGTCCCAAACCGCATTTGCGGCGGCCGGACCGGTGCCGGCTGCCTCGGTCGTGAAGCAGTCGCCGAGCTTGGCCGCCAGTTCGGCCGCCGTGGCTACCGAGGGCTTCACGAAGAGCCGGTGGGTGGGGAGCACCACCAGGCCCGGATCGCTCATGCCCACGAGCATCATGAGCACGAAATTCGCCGGATGATCGGCCGGCAGGGCCGCGCCGCCGTGGGCCTGGGCATAGGCCGCGGCCACCTCGTCGCGGTAGTTGCAGGCGGTCTCGTAGCGGTGGTGGCCGTCGGCGATGAAGACCGGCTTCGGGCCCATCAGGCCCGCCACCTTGGCCGCTACGGTCTCGTCGGTGAGCGGCCACATCCAGCTGCGGACGCCCAGGTGGTCGGTGGCCTCCACCGGCGGCTGGCCAGCCACCGCCTTGTCGAGCAGGGCCTGCACCTCGCCCTGCGGGTCGGGGTAGAGGCCGAAGACCTGGCTCAGGTTCGCCCGGCAGGCCCGGGTGAGCAGCAGCCGGTCCTGCTTCGGGCCCGACATCGTCTCCTCGTGCGGGTGGATGTTGCCGGTGCCGAACCGCTCCAGCCGCACCCGGGCCATCACGCCCCGGCGGACGTGCCGCTGGCCCTCCACCTCGAACTCCTGGTGGTACACGTAGAGGGCCGCGGCCGGCTCCTGCATCACCACGCCTTGCTGCCGCCACTCCTTCAAGAACCGGGCCGCCCGCGTGTACTTGTTCGAGCGATCGTCGTCGCCCGGCTCCTCGCGATTGAGCTCGAGCCGGATGACGTTCGCCGGGTGCTGTTCGTAGAGCCGCGTCTGCAGGGCAGCGTCGATCACGTCGTAGGGCGGCGCGATCACCTGCGAAAGGGCGCCGACGTGCTTGGGGTCGTAGCGGAGGCCGCGGAGCGGGGCGACGGAGGGCATGCTGTTCCTTGCGAGTGAGGGGGCCGGACCACGAAGTCGGAATCGTAGCAAAAATGACGCGGGCCGCGTCGCCCGTGGTGAGGTGACGCGGCCCGCGGCGGAAGTTTCACGGGAAACGAAACGCTGGCGAAAGCCGGCGGATCAGTAGCGGTAGTAGGCCGGCTTGAACGGGCCCTCGACGGGCACGTGCAGATACTCCGCCTGCTTCGGGGTGAGCTTCGTGAGCCTCACGCCCAGCTTGTCGAGGTGCAGCCGAGCCACCTCCTCGTCGAGCTTCTTGGGGAGCAGGTGCACGCCCACGTCGTACTTGTCGGTCTCCGTCCACAGCGCGATCTGCGCGAGCACCTGGTTGGTGAAGCTGGTGCTCATGACGAACGACGGGTGGCCGGTCGCACAGCCGAGGTTCACGAGCCGGCCTTCCGCGAGCACGATCACCGAGTTGCCGTTTGGCAGCGTGTAGCGGTCGACCTGTGGCTTGATCTCCACCTTCTTCACGCCCTTGGTGTTTTCCAGCCACGCCACGTCGATCTCCAGGTCGAAGTGCCCGATGTTGCAGATGATCGCGTCGTTGGGCATCTTCTGGATGTGCTCGCCCAGGATCACGTCCCGGCAGCCGGTGGCCGTCACGAAGATCTGGCCCCGCGGGGCGGCCTCTTCCATGGTCGTGACCTCGTAGCCCTCCATCACCGCCTGCAGGGCGTTGATCGGGTCGATTTCGGTGACGACGACGCGGGCTCCCAGGGCCTTCATCGCGTGGGCACAGCCCTTGCCGACGTCACCGTAGCCGCAGACGACCACCACCTTGCCGGCCACCATGACGTCGGTGGCCCGCTTGATGCCGTCGGCCAGGCTCTCCCGGCAACCGTAGAGGTTGTCGAACTTGCTCTTCGTGCAGGAGTCGTTGACGTTGATCGCAGGCAGCTTCAGCTCGCCGTTCTCGTGCATCTGGTAGAGCCGATGGACGCCCGTGGTGGTCTCTTCCGAGAGGCCGCGGATGCCTCCAAGCAGCTCGGGGAACTTGTTGTGCACCATGGCGGTGAGGTCGCCGCCGTCGTCGAGGATCATGTTGAGCGGCTCTCCCCCGGGGAAGAAGAGCGTCTGCTCGATGCACCAGTCGAATTCCTCGTTGTTCATCCCCTTCCAGGCATAGACCGGAAAGCCCGCCTTGGCGACGGCGGCGGCGGCGTGGTCCTGGGTCGAGAAGATGTTGCAACTGCTCCAGGTGACCTCGGCGCCGAGCTCCTTGAGCGTCTCGATCAGCACGGCTGTCTGGATCGTCATGTGCAGGCAGCCGGCGATCCGGGCGCCCTTCAGCGGCTTGGTCCGGCCATACTTCTGCCGCAGAGCCATCAGGCCGGGCATCTCGTTTTCGGCCAGCATGATCTCCTTGCGGCCCCACTCGGCCAGCGAGAGATCGGCGACTTTGTAGGGCAGGCGGGTTTCGACGTGGGCCACGGGCAGGACTCCTGGAATGGAAGTGCGGAGTGGAAAGGGGGTGATCGACCTCCCTATGGTAGCCGCCAGGCCGCAAACGCAAAGGGAGCGGCCGGCTCCGGCAGACTGCTACCGCGGCAGGCCCAGCGACCGGCGGGCAGCGGCGACGAATTCCCTGACCTTGGCGGCATCCTTGCGTCCTGGCGCCGCCTCGACGCCGCTGGCCGTGTCGACGGCCCGCGCCCCGCTCACCCGGATCGCCTCCGCGACGTTCGCCGGGGTCAGGCCGCCGGCCAGCGCCATCGGCACCGGCAGCGCCCCGGCCCGCGCGAGGGCCGACCAATCGACCAGCGCCCCGGTGCCGCCGAGTCCGCCGCCAGCGACGCCCGCGGCGGCGGCGTCGACGAGCGCCATCACCGGGCCGGTGCCCGACCGCATCGCCTCCTCGATCCAGCGGCGGGCAGTGGCCAATCGGTCGGTTCCGTCCGTCGAGACCTCGAGCCGCACGGCACGAATCACCGGCACGCCGTCCAGCTCACGGCACCGGGCGGGCGGGTCGACAGGCCCCGGGCCGGCGAAGTGACCGTGCAGCTGCACCGCGTCGAGCCCCACCTCGCGGGCCAGCCGCAGCATGTCGGCCGGCTGCGTCCCGGCGAACACGCCGACCTTCGCGACGCCCCGCGGCACCGCGGCCGCGACCGCACGGGCGGCGTCGAGGTCGAGCCAGCGCGGCGAGCCTTCGACGAAGTTCAGTCCGATGGCATCGGCGCCGGCGGCGCATGCCATCCGCGCGTCATCGGCGGTGGTCACGCCGCAGATCTTCACGTGGAACATCCGGTCACCTCCGGGCGTCATATCCGGCGCCACCGGTCGTCGCCGGGGTCTTTCGCCCCTCCGGGAAAGTCTACGGCCGCGCCGGACGGTGCAGGAAGGTGCCGTCGTTGGTCGACATCATTTCGGTACGAGGCACGTCGGCCGCTCCCCACTCACCTTCGGACACTCTCGCCAGATGCGTCCCGCCCGCCGCTTCCCCTCATCCCGTCCCTTCATGGCCGCCCCGCGGACGCAGTTCTATCACCCGGCGAAGCTGATCGACGCGGCGCTGCATGGGATCGACCGGGCCATTCGCCGTGCGGAGGGGATCGCGCTGGTGGTCGGGCCGCCGGGCACCGGCAAGTCGCTCCTGCTCGCGAAGGTCGCCGAGAGCGTCGGGGAGGATTTCGCGGTGGCCCTCCTCTCGGGAGCGCGGATCTGCACGCGGCGGGCGCTCTGGCAGTCGATCCTTGCGGAGCTCGGGCAGGCATACCGCGGCATCGACGAGGCCGAACTGCGGATCGCCGTGGTCGAGACCGTGCGAGGCCTGGCCGCGCGCGGATCGGGGCTCGCGATCCTCGTGGACGAGGCGCACACGCTGCCGCTGCGGCTGATCGAGGAACTGCGGCTGCTCGCCAACACGCCGACGCCGCTGCCGGCTGTCCACATCGTGCTCGCCGGCACGGCTTCCCTGGAGGAGCGGCTGGGATCGCCCAAGATGGAAAGCTGCGCGCAGCGGATCGCCATGCGGTCCTACCTCGAGCCGCTCGATCACGCCGAGACGACCGCCTACCTGCGCTCGCAGATGAAGGCCGCCGGGCTCGACTGGGACGCAGCCTTCGAGACCGGCTGTGACGACGCGGTCTACGGTGCGGCCGACGGCGTGCCGCGACTGGTCAACCAGATCTGCGATCAGGCGCTCGTGCTGGTCGGCGGGGCCCGCCGCGTCCGGCCGGCCGACGTCGCTGCGGCGTGGCAAGAGATCCAGCGGCTCCCCACGCCTGGTCTGCTCGGCGGCGAGCCGTTGGCCGCCGCGGTCGAACTGCCCGCGCAGGACGGCGGTTTCGAGGTCGGCTTCGGGGGGGCGGCGGGCAGCGAGGCGACGATGGCATCGATCGAGTTCGGCGCCATCGACGACGAGCCGTTCGCGCGGATCGACGACGTCGTCGGACAGCCTGTCGTGCCGCCGCCGGCACCGCGGTCCGACGGGAAACTCGGTGGTCGTGCCGATCCGTGGCACGGGCCGGACGTCGAGTTTGTCTTCGACGCCGACGCCGACCCCTTCCAGGAATTCTTCGAGCAGGAGGAGCGGGTCGTCGAGCGCTATCTCCTGCAGACCAACGAGGACTTCAGCGGCCAGACACGGGTGGCGAGCTGCGAAGGAGCGGCACTGGTGCGCGAGCTGGCGGAATTCGACGGCGGTCTGGCGGCCCCGTCCGGCCGCGGCGCGGGCGGCGTGCAGCCGCGCGACGGCGCCGGCATGCCTGACTACAACGCACTCGCGGTGGGCAACGCCGGCGCTTCGACGGCGGAGATCGACGACGCGGACATGGTCGTCATCGAGGAGGACCTGCTCGCACCGACCGGGGAGAAGCCCACGATCGCCGCCGTGCGGCTCGGCGACTACCGCCGGCTGTTCGCACGCCTCCGCCGCGGCGGGTAAGCTCCTCGGTCGCGATGGTCACTTCCGCTGACTCCCATTCCCGGGACGACTGGCCGCCGGGCCGGGTGCTCGTCGTCTCGGCCACGTACAACGAACGCGACAACGTCGCGGCGCTCGTCGACCGGGTGCTGGCGGTGGATCCGGACCTGCAGCTGCTGATCGTCGACGACGATTCACCCGATGGCACCGGCGCCTACGCGATCGACCGCGCGGCGCGGGAGCCCCGGCTGCACGTGCTGGTGCGTCGCGGCCGTCGTGGCTTGGGTTCGGCGATCCTGGAGGGCTTTCGCGTCGGACGGTCGCGCGGATTCGAAGTGGCCGTCAACATGGACGCCGACTTCAGCCACGACCCCGCCGACATTCCCCGACTGCTGGCCGCACTGGAGCCGGTGGGCGGCCGGCCTGCCGCCGTCGTGGTGGGATCGCGGCGTGTGCCCGGGGGCCGGATCGTCGGCTGGCCGCTCAAGCGGCATGTGGCAAGCAGCATGGTGTCGTGGTTCACCCGCTGGGTGCTCGGCGTGCCGATTCACGATGCCTCGAGCGGCTTCCGTGCCGTGCGGCTCGACGTACTCGACGGACTGCCGGGTCCATTCGCCGAAGGCTATGCGTTTCAGGAGGATCTGCTCTGGCGGGTGCATCGCGCCGGAGGCCGCCTGGCGGAAGTACCGATCACATTCGCGGATCGCAAGGCCGGTACCAGCAAGGCGGACTTCGCCGAGAGCCGTCGCAGCATCGGCGAACTGCTGCGGCTCGCGCGACAGTCCTGGTTTGGCTAGAGCGCATTCGACTTTGGCGTAGCAACGGCTCGGGGGCGGCAGAAGTCTCCTCGCTCGAGGCCGAAGCGGCCCCATGCTCGTCGAGCGTTCGCCGACCCTTTTCCCTCCCTGGCCAAACTGCCGGGGCGGTCACTTCGGCTGCAGTGGCGACAGCAGGTCGAACGGCTGCGCGGCGGGGGGAGCGTTCAGCGTCGCGCGTCCCGGCGCCGGCGACTGGGCGGGGGCAGCCTGGGTGCTGCCGGACGCCGCCGGAGCGCCGGCCGTCGGCGGCGCGTCGCCGGCCAGTGGATCGGGTTTTTCCCCCAGCGCGATGGCCAGCCCCTCCTGGGCATCCTTGAGGTTTGGCTGAATTTCGAGTGCCTTGCGGAAGCTGCGGATCGACTCCTCCCGGTTTCCCGCGCGGTAGAGCGCCACGGCGAGATTGTTGTACATCGCGGGGTTGCCGGGGGAGGTGGTCTTCAAGATGGTGCGAAACGCCTCGGCTGCCTCGGCGTACCGCTGCTTGCCGAAGAGCGCGTTGGCCAGGTTGAGCTGCATGGCCGGCACGTTGGGCGTGCAGCGGTTGGCGATCTGGAACTGCTCGATGGCCTCGTCGTATCGCCCGAGGGCGTTGAGCGCGGTGCCGAGATTGTTGTGCGTTTCCCCGAGATCGGGACGCAGTTGCGTCGACCTGGTGAAGTGGTGGAAGGCTGTGGGGATGTCGCCGCGGGCGAACACCTTGGCCCCGAGGCGGTTGTGCGCCTGCCAGGCGTTTTCATTGATCCGCAACGTGTAACTCCAGAGGGATTCCTCGCTCGCCCAGGCGTTGGCGTACAGAAACGACAGCAGTGCGAACGTCGACAGGACGATGCCGCCGCCAGCCAGAAACACGCGTCGGGAGCGGGCGTCGGACCTCTGGAACTGCTGCACGAAGGTGGCGCCGATCAGCGGGATCACGCCCACCATGGGGAGATAGATGAAATGGTCGGCCACCCACGTGATCCGCATGTACGCGATCGTGACGAATCCCAGCACCGGCAGCACCATCAGCAGGAAGAACCCCAGGCCGAACAAGACGTGCCTGCCCCACCGCGGCTCCTGGGCGGTGCCCCTGTTGACCCAGAGCCAGGCGACTCCGGCGAGGAGCACGGGCCAGGCCAGAAACTGCCAGAGCTTGGGAGGATCGACTTCCCAGCGGGGGTAGATCGGCAGCAGGTTCACCGGCCAGACGATCTGCTTGAGATAGAAGAGGATCGCCATCCCGGCGGTCGCGATCCGCGAGTCCATGCCCCCGACGATGATCGTTTCCGAGCCGATCGCGCGGCCGTGCTGGTACCGAATGGTGATCAGGCCGAGCACGAGCGAGATCGCGAAGAACGGCGCCGACAGGAGCAGGTCGCGTTCGGTGACCGCGCCGCGTTTCCACCATGCGTAGAGCAGAATCAGCACCGGCATCGCCACCATCGACGTCTTCGCGAACATGGCCAGCGCGAAGAACAGGATCGAGAGCAGGTACATCCGGCCGCGGCGCGACGCACCGTTCTCCTCATCCTGCTCGATCCAGCAGAGGCATGAGAGGAGAAACAGTGGGAGCGAGAGCGTGTTCTTCGTCTCCGAAACCCACGCCACGGATTCCACGCTGACCGGGTGGATCGCGAAGATCAGGCTGCTGAGCCATGCTCCCGGCACCCGCATGCGGTCGAGCAACCTCCAGATCAACAGCGAGCCCGTGATGTGCAGCAGGATGGTCGTGACGTGGTAGCCGGTCGAGTTGGGGCCGAAGAACGGCCACTGCGCCCACAGGGCGGTGTAGCTGAGCGGGAAGAAATCGGCGCCGTCGGGGTTGAACCAGAGCTTGGCGAGGCCCCGCAGCGATCCCGACTGCACGGTTTCGTTGGCCGTGAGCAGCATGTCGTCGTCCCACAGCCACTCGCCGTGGTAGGTCGGCGCGTAGATCCACAGCACCGCGAGGACGATGACCGCCGTCCGCAGGAGCAGATCGAAGACGCCGCCGGTCGCAGCCGCGTCGGCGGCCGTGGGGGCGGCGGGCGGGGCCGCGGTCGGGGATGGGACGGTGCGGGACATGGCTGATCGCCCGATCATACACGCTCCACGTCGATCCCCAACGGGCGGGGGATCGCGTTGCGCGGCGGGTCAGTCGATCGGCACGCAGGCCAGGTCGCCTGCATCGCTTTGGATGGCGGGCTTCGTGTGGCCCATCTTGCGGAGCTGGTCGATGATCTGCTGCCCCTTGTCGGGGAAGCCGTTGCGGTTGATGTAGATCGCGGAGAATCCCTGCTCGCCGATCCGCTCCACCGCCTTGTCGAAGGGAGCCCGGGCGAGTTCCTGCTGCCATTGCTCGCGGGGTCGTCCCTTCATCGATCCGAAGGAATACCGCAGTCGCTTGGAATAGAGGTAGGGACGGAAGTGGTCGTAGGGGGGCACGCCCGGGGCGGGGGACTCCGGGAATTCCATGATCGGCAATTGGAACACCATCGCACCCGGGGGCAGGGCCGCCTCCATGCGGGCGACGAAGTCGCGGTCGGACGCGACTTGGCGGGCGATCGTCGTCGTCCTGGCCGCGGAAGGACCGCGCGGCACCTGGTCCCAGAGGATGAGCATGCACAGGAACCCCGCGGCGACCAGTGAACCGCCGCGGAAGTCCCCCTGGCCTCCGGACTTCGCACGGTCGCGGGCCGTGAGCCACCGCGCCGCGAAGAGCAGGGAGACGGCGAGGATGACGATGCTGTAGCGGCACCCGGTGCGGAAGAGCGTGAACCCGGCCGCGCCGAGGATGGCGTTGAGGCCGCCCGTCGAGAAGCAGATGACGACCCAGAGCACCTGCCATGCCTCCATGGGGATGTCGTCGGCCCGCCGTCGTACGACGTCCCATGCCGCGGTGGCGACGAGCAGTCCGAGCGCCGCCAGGCCGACGAGGCCGAGGTACGAGCCCTCGTCCTGCAGCGGTGCCACCGCCCTGTGGGCTGCGGCGAAGTCCGCGAACATCTTCGAGTGGTGCGTGACCGGCGGAACGAGAAGGTCGATGAGCTTCAGGCCGTAGATTTCCAGCCACTTGTACTCACGGACGAAGGCGCCGGTATTCGGGCCGTAGACCGCCCGGAACGTCCAGGTGTCGACGTTCATCAGCACGAACGCGGCCGCCGTGCCCCCGACGACGGCCAGGGCGGTCTGCAACGGGGCTCGCGAACCCGACCGCGCCGACTGGATGCCGGCGCCGATGAGCGTGAGCTGGCAGAGGATGTTGGCGTAGTAGATGTGGTGCAGACCGCTCACGAATCCGATCAGCACGGCGAACCAGAATCGGGGCGATTTCGGTGCGATTCCCGCGCCCGTCGCGATCCAGCGCCAGATCAGGAGGAAAAACGGCACCGGCCAGGCGTATGCCGCCTGGATGTGATGCGGCTCCTGCGCGAAGATGAACGGCGCGAGGCCAAACGCCAACGCGGCCACGAAGCTCCACACGCGGTCGCAATCCGACCAGCGTGCGACGCAGTAGAAGGCGAGAGCCGCGGCCACGTGTCCCAGCAGCAGGCTGATATTGAGCCCGGCGAAGAGGCCGAACCAGGTGCCCAGAACACCCTGGAGAAAATACGGCACTTCGTCGAGCGTCGGATAGTCGTTCCAGTTGCCGTCGTAGGGAGCGCCGAGTTCGGGCACGTTCTTCCACGACAGTGGCAGGACGTGCCCGTCGCCGGAGGCTTTCATGTAAGCGTACGTGCCGATGACATCGGCCTTGTCGCCGTCGCGGTCGAAGGCCGGATAGGCGATGGGCAGCGACCAGGTCTCGCGGCTCCAGGTGCCCGCTGCCGCGCACCAGGCAAGTGCGACCACGGCTGCCAGGCAGGCCGCGGCCAGGGCGTCGCGCGGGGGTACCGCCGGGATGGCCAGCCGCACGATCGCGGCTGGCGGATCGGCTTCCGCTCCGGGGGGCGACGGGGTGGGCTGCGATGGGACCGCCATCGGACGACGGGCTCCGGGTGAAAGTGCGCGGAAACGCCGAACGGCCGGATGCCCTCGCGGCACGATCCGCTCGCCGATGCCCCCAGGTGCCGGCGGGCGAGCCTATGATACATACTTGCCCGCGAACCGGGCGAATCCCGCGCCGGGCGGTGGTGAGACGCGTAGGGGGCACACATGCTCGTGTCGCTGGTGATACCCGTCCTGAACGAGTCCGAGAACCTGGACGCGCTCTGGGGCAGATTGAAGGAAACGACCGCGCGGATGCCGGAGACCTCCTTCGAGGCGGTGTTCGTGGACGACGGGAGCAGCGACGACACGGCCGCCCGCGTCCGCGGACTGACGGCTGCCGGCAACATCCGGTGGCTCCTCGTGCAGCTCTCCCGCAACTTCGGCCATCAGGCCGCCATCACCGCGGGCATGCAATTCGCGACCGGGGACGCGCTGGTCTTCCTGGATGCCGACCTCCAGGATCCGCCGGAGCTGGTGCCGGTGTTTGTCGAGAAGTTTCGCGAGGGCTACGACGTGGTCTACGGGGTGCGGCAGAATCGCAAGGAGCCGGCCTGGCTGCGGTTCTGCTTCAAGACGTTCTACAGGCTCTTCAATTGGATCGCGGAGCGGCCGATACCGCTCGACGCCGGCGACTTCGGTCTCATGAGCCGCCGCGTCGCCAAGCTCATCTCGGAAATGCCCGAAAAGGACCGGCTCATCCGCGCGATGCGGAGCTGGGTCGGATTCCGGCAGATCGGCGTGCCCTACGACAGGCCGGGGCGGTATGCGGGCACGTCGCGCTACAGCCTGCTGCGCAGGATCGACGGCGCCCTCGACGGTCTGTTCGGGTATTCGAAGCTGCCGATACGGCTGTCGCTCTGCCTGGGCACGGCCGTGTTTCTCATCGGGGCGACGTACCTCATCTACGCGTTGCTGGCGACCCTGATTCTGCGCGGCACTCCGGCGCCTGGCTGGACGTCGGTGATCGTGGTGGCGTTCATGCTCGGCGGTGCGAACCTGATCGCCACCTCGATCGTCGGCGAGTACGTCTGCAGGATCTACTTCCAGTCGAAGAATCGGCCGCTCTATGTGGTGGCGGAGACCGCGCGATCCGACGACGCTGGCTGATCGCGATGTGCGGCCCGCGGGCGGGATCCTTCAGCGCCAAAACCACGTCTCCCGCAGCACCTGGGTGAGATAGGCCGATCCCCAGCGGATGATCTGCAGCTTGCGCTCGCCGTGCAGCCGCTTCGGCTCGTCGGACGGCACGTCGCAGATGCGGAGCCGGCGCTTCGCGGCGCGGATGGACAGCAGCGGCTCCACGCCGATGATCGTGGCGAAGAGCTTCTCGGGCGCGTAGGAGATCTCTTCGTGAAGGTCGAGTTCGCGGAACAGGCTCGTACGATAGCCGCGGTAAATCGTCATCGCATCCGTGTAGTGCCCGCCATGGAAGACGTTGATCAACGTCGTGAACATCCAGTTGCCGAACCCGGTCACGATGCCGTCGTCATGGCTGCGGGCGCCTTCGGCATAGCGTGAGGCGATGACCATGTCGAACCCGTCGGCGAGCTTCGCCGCGATGACCGCCAGATCCTTGACGAGGCAGTTTCCATCCGGACTGAAGGTGATCACGTACTCGCCGGTGATCATCGGCCAGGCCTCGATGTAGGCGTTCCGAATCCCCTTCTTCTGCTGCACGTAGACGTCGTAGCCCTGTGCCCGCGCCCAGTCCGCCGAGCCGTCCCTTGACTGGCCGTCGACCACGAGAATCTGGGAAAACAATCCGGGAGGGATGTCGGGCATGAAGGCCCGCAACCCCTCGATCTCGTTCAGCACCGGCACGAAGAGGGTGAGTGACATGCGACGAAGAGTCCAGGGGAATCGGCGGGCATCTGCACCGGTGCTGACCGCGCTGGTCCGGCAGGAATAGCAGAAACACCAGCGCCGGGCAATCGTCGTCGGCGTGCGGGCGGTCACCCCACCTTGTCGAAGAGCAGGGCGTTGCGCAGCGAGCAGAGGGCATTGGCCGCAAGGTAGAGCGGATTCGACGTGTGGCTGCGACACACCTTCCAGGCGTCTGTGCTCATGCGACGCATGTTTCGGCCGCTCTGCGATGATCGGTGGTAGCGCCAGAGGCCGAGCACGTGCGGGATGACGAGAGGCCGAGCCCGCTTCGCGCAACGGATGAAGTAGTCGTAATCGTTCGCCAGGGACACCCGCTCGTTGATGAAGTCTCCGACCTCCAGGCGGAAGTCTCGCCGGATGAAGAAGGACACGTTCGGGACGATGTTCTCCGCCATCAACCACGGCCGGCAAAAGTGGCGGATCGCGAAATTCTTGTACAGCGTGTGCAGCTTGCGCGTGGGCTGCCCCGTCGCATCGATGATCTCGTACATGCCGATGGCCCACCGCGCACCGGGGTGGGATGCGAACGCCCTCACGACGTGTCCCAGCGCGTCTGGGGCGAGCATGTCGTCGGCGCCGATGGCTGCAAACACGTCGCCAGTCGATTTGCGGAAGGCACGGTTGACGGCATCCCCGAAACCCTCGTCGTCCTCGACGTTCACCTGCGTGTCGCCGAGCAGACGACGGGCGCACGCCGCGCTGCCGTCCGTCGAGTTGGCGTCTTCGTAGAGCACCTCGACGTCGAGGCCTTCCGCCGCTCGAAGAATGCTCGTCAGGCACGTCTCGAGGTACGGCATGCCGTTTCTTGCGGACACCACGATCGTCACCCTCATGCACGGCCTCCCGAGACTCCGACTGGAGCCGGACGCGGCCGCACACTGCCGCTGCGCGCGCGAGGGGCCGTCAGGCCGCAAAGTCCACGGCGACGGGTGGGGAGGGAGTCGGCGCGGCGGTGCGCGGAGTGGATCATTCACGGCGTCTCGACGGCTGCGGTTGCATCGTTCGGCGGATCGCGGCGCTGCACGCACATCGCGACCAAGAGCACGATCATCGCCATGGAGCCGATGACGCACAGGAGAGCGACGAGGGTGCCCAGCCACGGCCCCCAGCCGCCATAGCGGAATTCGACCGCATGGTGGCCGGGATCGAGCTGCACCGCCTTGAAGGACAGGTTGGCAGGATAGATCGGCACGGGACGGCCGTCGATGGTCGCGGTCCATCCCGGATGGATGCAATCGGCGTACACGAGCCATGCGGTGCCGCCGGCGATATCGACGTCTATGGCGCAGTGATTCGAGCCGAAAGAGGTGACCTGCGCCGTGCCGACCTCGGCATCGCACTCGTGGCGGGATTCCTGCCGCACCGGCTGGCCGTCGACGCGGATGATCGGCGCGTCGCCCTCGTAGGTCGCCGACCGCGCGAGGATTTCGGCCTGGGCATCGGTTTCGCAGAGCATCGCGGAACGAAACAGGCGGATCTTCGGCCGCGACACGCCGATCATGTCGGCGAAGTAGCTACGGCTCTGCACGTGGTTGAGCATTGCTCCGCATCGCTGCGTCGTGAACTCGGCCGGCACGATGGGAGGGTAGAGGTCCACCATGGCGAACCCGAGGGTGACCTCGTTGAGCGCGAACAGCGGTCGGCTCTGCTCGAGCGCCAGCACCCGTCGCGCGCGCGGCGAGAGCGGCTGCTCGAGGGAGCGCGTGGGGCAGTACTCGACGGGATGGGTGTCGAACGTTTCGAGATCCGCGATGCGTTCCGCAGGTACCCGGAAGATGTTCCACGTCGCCACCTTCCACTGAAAGATCGCGGCATCGACGAGCGCGGCTGCCATCAGCACATTGAGGGCGAACGGACCGAGGCCGTCGCGGATGCACGGCCTTCGTCCGCCACTCGGGCTCGCCGCCGACCGGGCGTGCAGCCAGATGATCGCCAGAGCGATCAGGTAAACGCCCCAGCGGAACACGAACACGTATTCCGAGCCACCGGGCACGATCGCCCGCAGCTGCTGAAGCCATTCGGGGACGGTGGGAGAAGCCAGCAATACGTTCTGCGGCGTATTCCTGCCGGTCGCGAAGCCGTACATGTAGTACCGCTCGGCGAACAACTCCGTGAGCACGAAGACGGCGAGCGTGCCGAGCAGCAGGTCGCGCATGGTCGCGCGGCGCGAGAAATCCTCCCAGCCGAAGCCGGCACAGATCAGCACGAGGATGTGCCAGAGGCCGAACGTCAGGGCGATGTGCCGGAAGTAGGAAAAGCCCGGAATCGCATAGAGGACCATCGACGCGAGCCCCCCGCATGCCAAGAGTAAGAGGGCGATGCTTGCCGCGGCAAACGCGAGGAAGATGCGGGACCGCACGTGCCACAGCCCCCACGCGACCATGGCTGCGGGAAGTACTCCCATGTAGACCGTGATATCGGGGCGTCCCGACCACTCCGTGGTGATCGGATGGCCGCAGAGCAGCATTTTCATGAACGTGGCGACATCGAGGGGACCGCCGTAGGTGAGGAACGTCTTCAGCGAGTTCTTCAGCGTCACGGGGTCGCGTCCACCCACATTGCTCAGCAGTCCGGCCGTCGACGCCCGCAGGAATGAAAAGTAGATCGCGAAGCAGCCGATCAGCAGCAGAAGCATGGGCAGTGCGCCGGTGCGCCAGCGGAGCAACTCAGGCCAGTCGCGCAGCCTGTCCCCGAACAGCAGCGGCGTCATTGTCAGGAGCACGAACAGCCAGGGGATCACGAAGTAGGACATGCTCCCGGGCAGGCCCGCCAGAAAGGTCAGGCCGGACAGCCAGAAGTAGCGTCCGTTCCGCGTGCGGCGAAACAGCACAAGCCAGGCCACTGCCAGGGGAAAGAACGAGAAGAACCGAAAGTTCCAGTAGACCTGGAGCTGCCAGACGCACGTCAGGATCGCGATGGCGCATACGAAGATCGCCGTCGACTGACGGTCGTAGATCAGCCTCCCCAGCAGGTAGAGTCCCGCGATGAACACCGCCTGTTCCAGCAGCATCGTCGTCGCGCAGATGAGGACGACGTCCCGGACGCCGCACAGCCAGCCGAGCAACCCCACGCCGTAGCCGATCGTGCTGACGGCGGCGAGCTGCCAATAGCCGTTGGGCGCGCCGAAGCCGGCGTACCAATTCCAGTGCGGCAGCTCGTGGAACTGGAAGAAATGGTTGTAGAAGATGTGGTAGCCCTCGAACATCTTGAGCGTGTCGTGGACCGGCAGAAACCCGCTGCGAAACGAGGGCAGGTTCACGAGCAGCACGAGGCCCATGAGCGTCACGAACCCGCGGGAGAAATGCAGTGAACGATTCATGGGCGGGTCTAAGGGGTGGGTGACGCTCACGATGTTCGCGGCACGTGTCGTGGAGTCGGCTGGCCGGCGAACGTGCGTTCTCGGGAAACGGGAGCGTCCGCGGAGCTTCGGGCAACCGCCGGCGGCGACGCGATGATACCGCTGGAGCATGCGGCTCGCCATCAGGCGACGCGTCGCGGATCGCCGCTGCGATCGGTTCACGGCACGCGCCTCGCAGCGGACGCCTCGCCCGCTTCCGCATCGAGAGCGCGGGAGTCGCAACGGCCGATTTTCCAACGCCACTTGCCAGTGGACAGGGCGTGATTCATGATCGGGTCAGCCGGGTGCGCTCGCGTAGCACAGCGCTGGGCGCGAGGCCGGCGGCGGGGCGGCCGACCCCGGCGGCAGCGGTCCGGGGCCGTTCGCCGGCGAAACACCCGCGGAGGGCAATGCAGCATGGCCGACGGAAAACGTGTGCTGGTCACCGGAGGCGCCGGCTACCTGGGGTCGGTCCTTTGCGAGCACCTGCTCGCCGCCGGCCACAGCGTGACGGTGCTCGACAACTTTCTCTTCGGCCAGACTCCGCTCTTTCACCTGTGCGCGAGCCCGCGGCTGGAGATCGTGCGAGCTGACGCCCGCGACGAGGCGGCGGTGCGGCGCGGGCTGGCGTCTGCCGACGTGGTGATCCCCCTGGCGGCCCTGGTCGGCGCGCCGATCTGCGATCGTGACCCGATCGCGGCCGAGGGCGTCAATCGCGACGCGATCCGGCTCATCAATCGGGCGCGGTCGAAGGATCAGCTCATCGTCTATCCGACGACCAACAGCGGCTACGGCACCAAATCAGGGGCACAGTTCTGCACGGAGGACACCCCGCTGGAGCCGATCTCGCTCTACGGCCGCACCAAGGTGGAGGCCGAGCAGGAAGTGCTCGACAGCCCCAACAGCATCACGCTGCGGCTCGCGACCGTCTTCGGCATGTCGCCCCGCATGCGGCTCGACCTGCTCGTCAATCACTTCGTGTACACGGCGGTCACCGACGGCTACATCGTGATCTTCGAGAAAGACTTCAAGAGGAACTACATCCACATCCGCGACGTGGCCGACTGCTTCCTGCATTGCATCGCCAACCACGCCGCCATGGTAGGACGGCCGTACAATGCCGGCCTCGACGCCGCCAACCTCTCCAAGGAAGAGCTCGCGCTGAAGGTGAAGACGCACGTGCCGAGCTTCTTCATCCACTTCTCCGAAGTCGGCAGCGATCCGGACAAGCGCAACTACATCGTCTCCAACAAGCGGCTCCGGGAGGCTGGCTTCGAGGCGAGGCGGTCGCTCGACGACGGGATCGTCGAACTGCTCAAGGGGTATCGGATGATGCGGAAGACCGCCTACGGCAACTGCTGAAGGAAGCCCCATGGTGGCGGGAGCGGAGGACCTCTGGGCGGACGTGACGGCCGTCATCCTCGCCGGCGGAGTCGGCTCGCGGCTCCGAGCGGCGGTGAGCGACAGGCCGAAGGGGCTCGCCGAGGTGAACGGCCGGCCGTTCCTGGCGTTCCTGCTCGACCAGCTTGCCGACGCCGGTCTGCCGCGGGTCGTGCTGTGTACCGGCTACCTGGCCGGGCAGATTCGTGCGGCGTTCGGCGGAGAGCACCGCGGCATGCAACTGGCGTACTCCCACGAGGAGACTCCGCTGGGGACCGGTGGGGCGCTGCGGCTGGCGGTCGAGGCCGTCGCCGACCGGACGCTCCTGGTGCTCAATGGCGATTCCTACTGCGAGGTCGACCTGAAGGCAGCCTATCGCGACTTCCTGCGGGCGGACCGCCGGCCCACGCTCGTGCTGTCCCGACAGGCCGACACTTCCCGCTTCGGCAGGGTGGAATGCGACGCCGGATCGCGGGTCGCGGCCTTCCTGGAGAAGGGGCAGCAGGACGGCCCGGGCTGGATCAACGCGGGCATCTACCTGGTCGAGCGACCGCTCGTGGCGGCCATCCCGACGGGCCGCGCCGTCTCCCTGGAACGCGACGTGTTTCCCGGCTGGATTCCGCAGGGTTTGCGCGGCTTTCCAAGCGCGGGGAGATTTCTCGACATCGGCACGCCCGAATCCTACGCGCAGGCCGCGTCGTTCTTCGGGAGCCCGGCGTCGCAGGCCGCGCACGGCACGCCCGCGGCGCCGATCGACCGCGAGTCGCGGGTGCTCGTCGCCGGCGGCGAGACGCTGATCGGCGCGGCGATCGTCCAGACGCTGTCGCGGCGGGGATTCACGCACGTGCTCCATCCGTCCGCGGCGGACTGTCCGCTGACCGAGGCTGCCGCCGTGGAGGATTTTTTTGCCAGGAACCGGCCGGAGTACGTGTTCGTCGCGGCCGGTAAATCGGGTGGGATCGAGGCCAATCGCCGCTACCCGGCCGACCTCATGGTGGACAACCTCCTGACCGCCACGCACCTGTGCACCGCGGCGCTCCGGCACGGCACGACGAAACTGCTCTACCTGGCGAGTTCGTGCTGCTATCCCAAGGAGTGTCCGCAGCCGATGCGGGTGGAGCATCTGGGGACAGGGGCGTTGGAGCCGACCAGCGCCGCCTATGCCACCGCCAAGCTCGCCGGCGTCGCGCTGTGCCAGTCGTTGCGGCAACAGCATGGAGCCAGGCTGATCGCCGGGATCCCTGCGGACGTCTTCGGCACGCAGTGCCGCTTCGACGCGGAGAACTCGCACGTGATCCCGGCCCTGATCGCCAGGATGCACGCCGCCAAGCTCGCCGGAGATCCCGCGATCCTGCTCTGGGGCACCGGGGCTCCGCGGCGGGAATTTCTGTTCGCCGACGACCTCGCGGAAGCGTGCCTGGTGGCGATGGACCGCTACGATGCCCCGGAGCCCATCAATCTGGGGGGCGGGACCGAGCTGACGATCCGCGACGTGGCCGCCCTGATCGCCGCCGTGGTGGGGTATCGCGGGGAGATCCGCTTCGACACGTCGCGGCCCGACGGCGCCCCGCGCAAGCTCCTCGACTCGAGCCGTCTGCTGGGGCTAGGCTGGACGCCGTCCACGGACATCCGCGCCGCGCTCGAGGCGACGTACGCGGCCTTCGTGGCGCAGCAGGCGGGACGTCGGGACGCCGTGGCCGAGGCCCGGAAGGGATCGGGTACAGCATGATCATCACTCGAACGCCGTATCGGCTCTCCTTTTTCGGAGGAGGCACGGACTATCCCGCGTGGTATCGGGTGCACGGCGGAGCGGTGCTTGCGACGACGATCGACAAGTACTGCTACATCACCTGCCGCACCCTGCCCCCGTTCTTCGAGCACCGGATCCGCGTGGTCTACTCGCGGATCGAGGGCTGCAACACCATCGACGAGATCAAGCATCCGGCGGTGCGCGCGGTCCTGAAGTTTCTCGACGTGCACCGCGGCGTGGAGATCCACCACGACGGCGATCTGCCGGCCCGCAGCGGCATGGGGTCCAGTTCGGCGTTCACGGTGGGCCTGTTGACGGCACTCCACGGACTCGAGGGGCGGATGGTGAGCCCCGAGAAACTCACCCAGGACAGCATCCACGTCGAGCAGGAGATCCTCCGGGAGACCGTCGGCTCGCAGGACCAGGTGTGCGCGGCGCACGGCGGGCTGAATCACATCCTCTTTTCCACGTCCGGCGAGATCAACGTGCGGCCCGTCATCCTGCCGCCGGCGCGGCTGCGGGAGCTGTCATCGTCGCTGATGCTCTTCTATACCGGCATCAAGCGGACCGCGGCCGACGTGGCCGACAGCTACGTTCCGTCCCTCGACTCGAAGAAGCGGCAGCTGCGGCTCATCCGTGAGATGGTGGACGAATCGCTCGAGATCCTCTGTGGGTCGGCCGACATCGCCGACTTCGGGGCCTTGATGCACGAATCCTGGATGGCTAAGCGGTCGCTCAGCCCCATGGTGTCGTCCGGCGACATCGACGCCATGTACGAGGCGGCCCGCGACGCGGGGGCGATCGGGGGCAAGATCACGGGCGCCGGTGGCGGCGGCTTCCTGATGCTCTTCGTCCCGCCGGAGCGGCAGAAGTCCGTCCGGGAGCGGCTGGGCAGGCTGCTGCATGTGCCCTTCATGTTCGACGGGAGCGGCAGCAAGGTTATCTTCTATGATTCGGAGCCCGATTACACGCAGGCCGCCGCCGACAACGTCGGCAGCGACGTGGCGGGATTCCGGGAGATGGCGGCCGGGCCGTCGGCCGCGCCGTTCGGCGGAGACGACCGCGGCCCCGGCGCCGACCAGGAGAGACTGCCATGACGCCCCGCCCGTCGCTGCCCGAGCAGCTCCCCGCGTACACGCCGCGGGAGCTCGTCGAGTTCGAGGAAGACATCGCCCGCGAGTTCAACGAAGCGAAGATCCGCGCGCCGATCCACCTCTACAGCGGCAACGAAGCGGCCATCATCGACGTGTTTCGCCAGGTGCGGCCCGAAGATTGGGTGCTCTGCTCGTGGCGCAGCCACTACCAGTGCCTTCTGAAGGGCGTGCCGCGCGATCGTCTCAAGGCCGAGATCATGGCGGGGCGTTCGATCTCGCTGTGCTTCCCCGAGTACCGCATCCTGTCCTCGGCGATCGTGACGGGAGTGCTGCCGATCGCGGTGGGCATCGGCCTGTCGATCCGTCGTTCCGGGGGCGGCAACAGGGTGCACTGCTTCATGGGCGAGATGACCGCCGAGACCGGCACCGCCCACGAGTGCATGAAGTACGCGCGGCAGTGGGATCTGCCGGTGCACTGGATCGTCGAGGACAACGGCAAGTCGGTGTGCACCGACACGCGGCAGGTGTGGAACGTGGCGTCGTTGAGCCATCAGCAGGGGGGCGATCCGCGGATCACCTACTACAGCTACGAGTCGCGGTATCCGCACGCCGGAGCAGGACAGCGAGTGCAATTCTGACATGGGCGCCTACTTCGACGAACTGAAGCGGTCGATGAACATGCTCGCGCGGGACGAGCGGGTGCTGTTTCTCGGCCAGGCGGTCGCCTGCCCGGGCACCGCCATGTCGAACACGCTGCTGGACGTGCCCAAGGAGAAGCTCGTCGAGCTGCCGGTGAACGAGGAAATGCAGATGGGCATGACCAACGGCCTGGCCGTCGCCGGCCACGTGCCCGTGTCGATCTTCCCCCGGTGGAATTTTCTGCTCTTGGCCATGAACCAGCTGATCAACCACCTCGACAAGTTCGCGGTCATGTCCAACGGCGGCTATCGCCCCAAGGCCATCGTCCGCACCGGCATCGGCTCGGAGCGGCCCCTTCACCCCCAGCATCAGCACGTGGGTGACTACACGGACGCCCTGCGGCTGATGTGCACGACCATCGAGGTGATCCGCTTGGAGGAGCCCGGCGACATCTTTCCGGCCTACTCGCGGGCTCTGGAGCGTGACGACGGCCGCAGCACGCTGCTCGTGGAATACGGTGACTATTACAATGAAAAGTGAGGCCGGCGCGGCGGCAGACATCGGCCCCTGGCCGCTGATGCGCAACAACATCACGCGGACCGACCTGCAGGCCGTGATCGATTTTCTGGGGAGCGGAGACCCGATCCTGACCCAGTCCGCCCAGGTGGCGGCGTTCGAGCGGGAATGGGCGTCCTGGCTGGGGGTCAGGCACTGCGTCTTCGTCAACTCCGGGGCGTCGGCCAACCTGGTCACGATGGCGGCCCTCCGCGAGCGGTTCGGCGGCGGTGAGGTGATCGTCCCCACGCTCACCTGGGTGTCCGACATCGCCTCCGTGCTGCAGTGCGGCTTCGAGCCGGTGTTCGTCGACATCGACCCACGAACGTTGGGCATGGATCTCGAGCAGGTGCTCGCCAGCATCACGCCCAGAACCCGGGCGGTGTTCCTGACGCACATCCTCGGCTACGACGCGTTGAGCGATGCGTTCCTGGAAGAGCTGCGGCGCCGTGGGGTGCCGCTCATCGAGGATGTGTGCGAATCGCACGGTGCGACCCATGGCGGCCGCAAGCTCGGCACCTTCGGCCTGATGTCCAATTTTTCCTTCTACTATGCCCACCATCTCAGCACGATCGAGGGTGGGATGGTCTGCACGGACGACCCGGATCTGTTCGAAACGGTGCGCATGCTTCGGTCGCACGGCATGGTGCGGGAGAGCACCTCGGCGTCCCTCAAGGACGCCTACACGAGCCGGCACGCCGACCTGAACCCGGACTTCATCTTCGCCTTTCCCGCCTACAACGTGCGCAGCACGGAGATCAACGCCGTGATCGGCCGCAGCCAGCTGCCGCGACTCGACGAGAACAACCGGGTGCGGACGCGAAACCTGCACGCCTTTCTCGACCACCTCGATGGCGACAAGTATCGCACCGACTTCCGGCGTGAAGGGAGCAGCAACTACGCCTTCACGCTGGTGCTCAAGCATCCCGACGAGGCGCTGCGAAACAGGGTGGAAGCGGCGCTGCGCGGCCGGCGCATCGAGTTTCGTCGGGGCACGTCCGGCGGCGGCAACCAGCTGCGGCAGCCGTACCTGCGCCGCCTGTTCGGCGATGCGTACGCCCGCTATCCCCGCATCGACCACGTGCACTTTTTCGGGTATTACATTGGAAATTACCCGGACCTCGACCCGGCCTGGCCCCGCAGGCTCTGCGATGTGCTCAACGCGCTCTAGCCGTCGATCGGCGGCTGCCGGTCGAAGCCGGCGTGGGTAGATGCCATGAACCGTCAACTCGACGTCCTCTTCGTCAGCGCGGATTCCGGGCTGGCGGCGTACCAGCAGTTGAGCCAGACGTTCAGCGCGATCGAGCCGCCGACGTGGGCGTTGCTTTTGGCGCAGAGCTGTCGGGCCAAGGGCTTTGGGGTCGCGATCCTCGATTGCTCGGCCGAAAGGCTGTCGCTCGAGCAGGCGGTCGCCAGGATCGGAGACGCCCGGCCGCGGCTCGTCTGCTTCGTGGTGTACGGGCAGAATCCCAATTCCGGCACGACCAGCATGGCGGGCGCGACGGAACTGGCGGCCGCGTTCAAGCGGGCGAGCCCGGGCGTGCCGACGTGCTTCGTGGGTTCGCACGCGAGCGCTCTGCCGCTGGAGGTACTGGCGGAGCCTGGCGTCGATTTCGTGCTGCTCAACGAGGGCGTCTATGCCCTCCACAACCTGCTGCGGACGGACCTCCGGTCCGACCTGCAGCACGTGCGCGGCATCGGGTTCAAGAGCGACGGTGCCCCGCGGCTCAACGAGGCGGAACGCGTGGTACCCCAGCAGTTGATGGACCAGGATCTGCCCGGCTACGCCTGGGACCTGCTGCCGTCGCGCGAGCGGCCGCTCGACCTCTACCGGGCGCACTTCTGGCACGCGAACTTCGACCACGCCCTCCGCACGCCGTTCGCGGCGGTCTACACGTCGCTCGGCTGCAGGTTCAAGTGCGACTTCTGCATGATCAACATCCTCAATCGCACCAGCAACGAGGAGGGGGTCTCGGCGGCATCGTCGCCGATGATGCGGTTCTGGTCGCCGGAATTCATGCTGCGGCAGTTCGACGAACTCGCCCGCATGGGCGTGTCCACCGTGCGGCTGTCGGACGAGATGTTCTTCCTCGACCGCCGGTTCTTCGAGCCGCTGCTGCAGGGGCTCGTGGAGCGGGACCTGGGCCTGCGCATGTGGGCGTATTCACGGATCGACACCGTGCGGCCCAAGTATCTCGAGCTCTTCCGGCGGGCCGGCGTCACCTGGTTGGCGCTGGGGGTCGAGGCCGCCAATCAGGAGATCCGGCGCGAGGTTTCCAAGGGCACGTTCGAGGAGATCAACATCCGCGAAGTGGCCAAGGCGATCCGCGAGGCTGACGTCAACGTGATCGCCAACTACATCTTCGGCTTTCCCGACGACACGATGGACACGATGCAGCAGACCCTCGATTTGGCGCTCGAGCTCAACACCGAGATGGCCAACATGTATCCCTGCCAGGCGCTGCCCGGGAGCCCGCTGTTCGTCGAGGCCCGTCGGCAGGGCTGGCCCCTGCCGCGTGACTACGCCGGCTACGGATTCCTCTCGTACGAGAGCCAGCCGTTGCCGACGAAGCACGTTTCGGCGGCGGACGTGCTGCGGTTTCGCGACCGTGCCTGGAACACCTACTTCACGAACCCCCCCTACCTCGATCTGGTCGAGCGGCGGTTCGGCACGCAGCAGCGGCAGAACGTCGAGGAGATGGCCCGCATCCCGCTGCGCCGCAAGCTGCTGGGCGACTGATCCGAGGCCTGTCGGCGGGGAGCCTCGCGCATGCCTGCATCCCACGATACCCCGTTGGCCGACCCGGGCGGCCGGGTCATCGTGGTGGGGGGCGGCCTGGTGGGGCTGGCGACGGCCTATCGCCTGCTCCAGTCCGGTCGCACCGGCGGTGTCTCGGTTTTGGAGAAGGACCCCCGCGTCGCCTGCCAGCAGTCGACGCACAACAGCGGCGTCCTGCACAGCGGTCTCTTCTACAAGCCCGGGTCGGAGAAGGCCGTGCTGAGCGTGCGGGGGCTGCGGCAGATGGTCGAGTTCTGTCGGGAGCGGCGGATTCCCCACGAGATCTGCGGCAAGGTCGTGGTCGCGACCGACGATCGCGAGCGGGCGCAGCTCGACCGGCTCTGGGAACGTGGCACTCAGAACGGATTGATCGGACTGCGCAGGCTGCCGTCGCGCGAGGCGATCCGCGAGATCGAGCCGCACGCCGGGGGAGTCGCCGGCATCCACGTTCCGCAAGAGGGCATCGTCGACTATCGCGCCGTCGCCGACGCCCTGGTCGGGGAGATCGTGCGGCTGGGCGGACGGGTCGTGGTGGACGCCCGGGTGACGCACCTGCGGCGCGAGTCGGGCGCGTGGCAGGTCGCGACCACGGCGGGGGATTTCGTGGCGGAGGTCGCGGTGACGCGAGGCGGGCTGCACTCCGACCGATTGGTGCGGCTGTCGGGGCTGCGGCCGGCGGATCGGATCATCCCGTTCAGGGGTGAATACTTCCACCTCGTGCCAGCGGCGACGCATCTTGTCAGGCACCTCATCTACCCGGTTCCCGACCCGGCGTTTCCGTTCCTTGGCGTGCACTTCACCAGGATGATCCACGGCGGCATCGAGGCCGGACCGAACGCCGTGCTCGCGCTGGCTCGGGAGGGATACACCCGCGGTGCGTTCGATCTGCGCGACCTCGGCGAATCGCTTTCATTCGCGGGACTGTGGCGGTTCCTCGCGCGGCACCCGCGCATGTGCGGGTACGAGCTCTATCGCTCTCACAGCCGTCGGGAGTTCTGCCGGTCGCTGCAGCGACTGGTGCCGGAGATCGAGCCGGCCGACATCGTTCCCGGCGGCGCGGGCGTCAGGGCGCAGGCCATGGCGGCCGACGGCCGGCTCGTCGAGGACTTCAGCTTCGTCCGCGGGGATGGCATCCTGCACGTGGTCAACGCCCCGTCGCCGGCCGCGACCGCGTCGCTGGCGATCGGCGAGCGGATCGTCGGCGTGCTGTACGGCGACGCCGCCCCGAGGTGCGCGTGAACGAGTCGCGATCACAGGACGGACGCAGCGACCATCGGAGCAGCCGCGCCTCCATGCCGTACTGCGCCGATGCACCGTCGCCCGCACGGGCCCGCACGACCACGGTCCGCGCCGTCTTTCTCGACCGGGACGGCACGCTGATCGAGCACAAGCCGTACCTCCGCGATCCGGCTGATGTGGCGCTGCTGCCGGGGGTCCGCGAGGCCCTGGCGGAGGCGCTGGACCGCGCCGTCAAGCTCTTCCTGTTCACGAATCAATCGGGGGTCGGCCGCGGGCTGTTCACCATGGACGACGTGCATGCGGTCAATCGGAGGATGATCGATCTTCTGGGGCTGGGGGCGTCTCCATTCGCCGCGATCTGCATCGCGCCCGAGACACCTTTCGAGCCGTCGGCCTACCGCAAGCCCTCGCCCCGGTTCATCCACGAGATGCTGGCGGCCCACGCGATCGACAAGGAGTCCGCGTGGATGGTCGGCGATTCGCCGGTGGACTGGGAGGCCGGGCTGAACGCCGGGATTCGGACGGCGGCTGTGGTCGCCGACCCGCTGGCGGCGCAGCACGAGGAGCGGCGGGCGGCGCTGGGTGTCCCGGCGCATGCGACACTGCTCGCCTGGCTGCGGTCGTGCGATCAGTGCCGATCCGAGTGACCGCGCTGTCTGATTCGACACGCCCTCGCGAGCCGCCCGCCCCGGGATCGACCGGCGGGCCGCGTCAAGCCTTCTCCGTCATCGGGGCCGGTCGGCCGCCCCGGCACAGCCAGGGCAGCACGCAGGCCACGAACACGGTCGTCAGTGCGACCCAGGCGGCGGTGCTGAACAGGAACAGCGTCGTCAGCCACGCGGGTGCGAACCGGAGCCGCACGGTCCGCGCGCCGCCGGGCAGCTCCAGGCCCATGAAGCCGCCGTCGACCATGAATACACCAGCCGTCGAGCCGTCGATGGACGCCTGCCATCCGGGAAAGAAGCTGGTGTTCACCACGAGCACGCCGCCGGCCGGGCATTCCACCTCGATGTCGATCTTGCCGTCGGTTTCCGCGAAGGAAACGACGCGGTTGCCTGGCGAGAAGCGTTTGAGCGTCGCCGACCTCAAGCCGGGAACGAAGACGACCGCCTGTCTCGCGGTGTCGATCCGGTGCAGTTCCACGGGCTGCGGTGGCACGAGCTGCGCCTCCTCCACGAACCAGGCGGCGTCACGGAACCCGTGATGGCTGTAGACCAGGAGCTCCTCCGTGGCGGACTGCGGTGAAAAATCTGGATGCCGGTCGAGCAGGGCCCGGGATTCCGCGTCCTCCGCGTCGATCACCAGGGCACCCACCCGGAGCAGGCCGAGCAGGCCCTTGCGCCGGGGATCGAGCACGGCGGCGCGGAATCCGTCGAAGTCGACGATCTGTCCCTGCAGACCCATGAATGGCCGCCATGCCTGCCACGCCAGCGGGAAGCAGTACCCGCTCACGGACCGGGTGTCGAACTGCAGGGGCAGGCCGTAGACGAGGTTGCCCCCCTGCACCAGGCTGCGCTGCGTCTGCATCGGCAGGCACGGCCACACACGCTCGTACGGTCCGACCGACACGGAGAGCGGGGCGCCGGCGAGATTCCGCAGGTCGGGGTCGGAGAATCGCTGCTGCTGGGCCTCGGGGATCGCCAGCAGCCCGCCGGCAGCGGCCACGACCACGGCGACGACGCGGAACATCCGCGATCGTCCCGATCGGCCTAGGTCGAGCGCGGTCGCCGCGGCCAGGGAGAGCAGCGACGCACCGCCGACGAACCAGCCGAGGCTGGCGGAGGTGATCCCCTCGTCGCCGGCCTGGGGGACGAGCATCCGCACCGCCCACAGGCAGCCGAACACCGTGATGCACCGCACGCACATCCGCCACGCTTCGGCGCGTTCGGCCTCGGCACGATCCAGCTGGCGGATCATGCCGTCCACCGCCAGCCCGACGACCAGCGCGCCGACGGTGCACGCCTCCAGAGTCCAACGGAGTGGCCAGCGGAAGTTGTTGATCAGCGGCACGTACCGCAGCAGCCAGTTCGGCGGGAAGAAGTGGCCCAGCGAGAGCAGCAGTGCGATCACGAAGAGCACGGTCAGCGCCCGCGGGACGTTGCCCGCCCACCACCGCCGCATGCAGAACATCCCTGCCACGACGGGCAGCAGCGGACCGACCGTGATGGCGGCACCGTGGAAGATGGAGCCGCCGAACGCGTGCCACGGCCGCCGCAGGAACGGATCGGCGAGGCCCAGCAGGCCCGTCGGTGGCAGGCTCATGAAGAAGAAGTCCTGGAAGTCCACGCCCTGCTGGCTGACTCGCGTGGTCTGGCTGACGAAGTGCCTGACGGCCAGGCATTGCGCCAGGCCGCAGCAGGCGGCCATGGCCGCCCCCGCCAGGAGCACGGGCAGCCACGTGTGCCACGCGCGACGGTCCGCGCGGAGCAGCGTGTATCCACCGGCCAGCAGGCCCGTTTTGACGATCAGTTGCGGGTCGGCGATCGTGAGGATCACCGCCAGGACCATGCCGAGGCCGCAGGCGGGCAGCCACCCTTCCCGCAGGCTGCCCCGGTGCGCTAAGGCCACGTCGATCGCCAGGAACGTGGGCGGAATCATCGCGGCCGCCCAGCCGTAGGGATTCCAGTTGGTCCAGAAACCCCAGAAGGGACCGGAACAACAGAACGCCAGGCTGCCGACGATCGCGGCGGCCCTGCCGCAGCCATGATGCCGCAGATAGAACCAGGCGCAGGCTGTGCCGAGCGCGAGATAGAGCAGGTAGGCGATCGCCACCGAGCGATGCTCGACGCCGAGGCACTGGCCGATCAGGTGGCCTGCGATCGAGCCCGGATGCAGCATCTGCCCCCCGGCGTAGAGCGGCATGCCGCAGAGCGTGTGGTGGCTCCAGAACGGGAGCGTCCCCGCGGCGAGCTGCCGGAAGACCGCCGACGTGTTCGGCTGGAGCGTCGATACCGCGTCGTCGACACTCACCGCGAAGTCGGGCGACAGCATCGCCCCGAGGCCGGCGGCCACCAGGGGGAAGGCGGCCAGAGCCGCCGCGATGCCGAGATCCTGTCGCAGCTGCGAGGTCGTTCGCGTCACGTGCGTGCGGTCCATCGTCGTGTGCCGGCGACAAACCGTGTCGCGGCGGACATCCGGCCCGTGGCTCCGAGCCGGGCCTGCCGACGTGACGGCTTCCCGACCGCCCCGTGCGGCGCTGATCGTACCACGCCCCTCGCCCGCTGCGCCGCCGCGCCGGTAGACTTTTCGCCGCTGGCGTCTCGCGCGACTTCAGGAAAACAGCGGCCATGCCCGCCCACAGGCCCTGCATCGGCATCCTCACGAGCGGTGGCGACTGCCCCGGCCTCAACGCCGTCATCCGCGCGGCGGTGAAGACCGCTGACCGGCTCGGCTACGACTGCGTCGGATTCCTGCGGGGCTTCGAGGGGCTCGCCCATCCGGTGGCCTACATGCCGCTCAACCCGCGCAACACCGCGGGCATCCTCCTGCAGGGCGGCACGATCCTCGGCTCCACGAACAAGGGGAGGTTTTCGGCCACCGTGGGAGAGGATCAGCGGCTGGCCATCGACCGCGGTCTGCTCGACGAGGCGGCCACGACGATCCGCCAGCTTTCGATCTGCGGTCTCGTCTGCGTCGGTGGTGACGGGTCGCTCGCCATCGCCCAGCAGCTGCTCGAGCACGGCCTGCCGGTGGTGGGCGTGCCGAAGACGATCGACAACGATCTCGGGGCCACCGCCTTCACCTTCGGCTTCGATTCCGCGGTCGCGTGTGCCACCGACGCGCTCGACCGACTCCACACCACCGCCGCCAGCCACGAGCGGATCATGGTGCTCGAGGTGATGGGACGGCACGCCGGCTGGATCGCGCTGCATGCCGGGATCGCCGGCGGCGGCGACGTGATCCTGCTGCCGGAGATCGAGTGGACGTTCGACCATGTCTGTCGCACGGTCGTGCAGCGCGAGGCCGAGGGGAAGCGGTTCACGCTGATCGTCGTCGCCGAGGGGGCGCGGATGCCGGACGGCGGCCTCGTCCACGCCGCGGCCGCGACCGGGCGGCAGCAGGTGCGGCTCGGCGGCATCGGCGAACTGGTGGCGGCGGAGGTATCGCGGCGGCTGGGCCGGGAGGCCCGGACCGTCGTGCTCGGGCACCTGCAGCGAGGCGGTCCGCCGACGCCGTTCGACCGCATGCTGGCGACGGAGTTCGGCGCCCACGCCGTGCGGCTGGTGCACGAGGGCCGCTTCGGCGAGATGGTCTGCTACAGGCCGCCCGACATCGCGAGCGTGCCGATCGCGGCGGCGATCCGCGAGCTGGCGCGGGTGGATCCGCGGGGGTCCGCCGTGCAGGCGGCCCGTGCGCTCGGCATCGGCTTCGGCGACGCCCCCGAGCAGGTGAGCCCGTTCGGGCCGCGCTGTTCCTCCGGGGGGCCTCCGAGCGCATGAATGCAACGCCGCTCCTGCGCCGGGACCGCCGCGACCCGTCCGCGGGTCGCTCGGGATGGCGTCGCCTTGCACGCCGTTGCCACCCTTCGATAATGCCGGGCGTCTGGGGCGGCCGGGCAACGGATCGATGTCCGTTGACGGATGACGTGCTCCGACTCGGGTCGAGCGAACGCGTCGACGGGACCACCTCGGGAGATCACTCGTGAGCGAGCCACAAAAGGCGGCGGGCAGGGTTGCCAGTGTCATGCAGGAGAGCCGGGTTTTTCCGCCCCCGGCGGAATTCTCGCGCCGGGCACGGATCGGCTCGCTCGACGATTACCGGCGGATCTACGACGAGGCGGCCCGCGACCCCGAGAGCTTCTGGCGGGTCCGCGCCGACGCGCTCCCCTGGATGAAGCCGTACACGCGGGTGCTCGACTGGCGGCCGCCCACCGCGAAGTGGTTCGTGGACGGTCGCACCAACGCCTCGGCCGCCTGTCTCGACCAGCACGTGGCGGCCGGCAGGGGGGAGAAGATCGCGATGGTCTGGGTGGGCGAACCCACCGGCGAACGCCGCACGTTTACCTACCGTGAGCTCCTTGCCGAGGTCTGCCGCTTCGCCGCCGGCCTGCAGTCGTTGGGCGTGAAGGCCGGCGACGTGGTGTCGATCTACATGCCGATGACGCCGGAGCTGGTGATCGCGATGCTCGGCTGCGCCCGGATCGGCGCGGTGCACTCCGTGATCTTCGGCGGATTTTCCAGCGAGGCGATCGCCGATCGCAACGAGGACGCGAAGGCGGTGGCCGTGGTCACGGCCGACGGCGGCTGGCGGCGTGGGACGCAGCTGCCGCTCAAGAAGAACGTCGACGAGGCGCTCAAGAAGTCGCCCAGCGTGAAGCACGTGATCGTGCTGAAGCGAACGGGCCAGGCCGTCGACATGACGCCGGGCCGCGACATCTGGTGGCACGACCTCGTCGCCGGCAAGCCGACCGACACGCCACCGGTGGCCATGGATTCCGAGGCGCCGCTGTTCATCCTCTACACGAGCGGCTCGACGGGGAAGCCGAAGGGGATCAAGCACACCACGGCCGGCTACCTGCTCTGGGCCAAGACGACGGCCGAGTGGGTCTTCGACCTGCGGGACGACGATCTCTTCTGGTGCACCGCCGACTGTGGCTGGATCACCGGGCACAGCTACGTTACGTACGGTCCCCTCGCCGCCGGCGCCAGCATCCTCGTGTACGAGGGGGCGCCGAACGCGCCGCACGAGGGCCGGTTTTGGGAGATCATCGAGCAGGAGAAGCCGACGATCTTCTACACGGCGCCCACCGCCATCCGCTCGTTCATGAAGTGGGGCATGCAGCATATCGAGGGACGGGACCTCTCGAGCCTCCGGCTCCTGGGCACCGTGGGCGAGGGGATCAATCCCGAGGCCTGGATCTGGTACCACGAGGTGATCGGCGGAAAACGCTGCCCCATCGTCGACACCTGGTGGCAGACCGAGACCGGCGGGATCATGATGAGCCCGCTTCCCGGCTGCACGCCGACCAAACCGGGCAGCTGCACGCTGCCGCTGCCGGGAGTGTGTCCCGAGATCGTCGACGCCGCCGGCGAGCCGGTGGAACGCGGCGAGGGGGGCTGGCTCGTGATGACGAAGCCTTGGCCGGGCATGCTTCGCGGCATCTGGGGGGACGACGAGCGGTTTCGCGAGACGTACTGGTCGCGGGTGCCGGGCAAGTATCTCGCCGGTGACAACGCCCGACAGGACGAGGACGGCTACTACTGGATCATGGGTCGAATCGACGACGTGCTCAACGTGGCCGGCCACAGGCTCTCCACGATCGAGATCGAAAGCGCGCTCGTGAGCCACCCGCAGGTCGCCGAGGCCGCCGCCGTCGGCAGGCCTCACGACGTGAAGGGGGAGGCGGTCGCCGTGTTCGTGACGCTCAAAGGCGGTGAGCCCGCCGACCCGGCCGCGCTCAAGGACGCGCTCCGCAAGCACGTGCGGCAGCAGATCGGGGCGCTCGCCGCGCCCGACGACATCCACTTCTCGGCCACGCTGCCGAAGACCCGCAGCGGTAAGATCATGCGGCGGCTGCTGCGGGACATCGCGGCGGGCAAGGAGACGGTCGGCGACACCACGACGCTCGAGGATTACACCGTGCTGGCCAAGCTCCGCGGCAACGACGAATAGGCCGGCCGCCGGAGCAGCCGCGTCAGGATCGGCCGCCGGTCGAGGCGGCCCGGAAAATCCAGCACGATCACCACAGGCCGGGCCGTCGGCCCCGGCCCCGGCTACCGGCCGCAACCGCCTGCCGCGGAACGGTTTGCGGAGGATGGGGCGACTTTTTCGGCGGGAGGAGTGAGGAAGGGACGCGGAAGAGGTCGATGAGCGTTATATTTGGGCGAGTGGCCCCGGGCGGCTATCTCGCCCGGAGAGCCCCCACTGGCACCGTCCATCGGGAGACGACGCACCATGAAATCCCTCGGTCGTGGTCTGGATCGCCGCAGCTTTCTCACCGTCGGCACCATCGGCGGGCTCGGCCTGTCGCTGGGCGACTTCTTCCGCATGCAGGCTGCCCAAGGCGCCGCCGCGCCGAAGGAGGGGGTCGCCAAGTCGATCATCTACATCTACCTGCCGGGTGGATTCGCCCATCAGGAGACGTTTGATCCCAAGCCGTTCGCGCCCGTGGAATATCGCGGCCCGCTGGGCAGCATCGAAACGGTCGTCCCGGGCGTGCGGTTCGGTGAGCTTCTGCCGCACACCGCGAAGATCGCCGACAAGATCGCGGTCTGCCGGTCGATGACGCACGGCGAGGCGGCGCACGAGCGCGGCACGCACAACATGTTCACCGGCTACAGGCCGAGCCCGGCGCTGCAATATCCGAGCATGGGGTCGGTCGTGTCGCACGAGTTTGGCCCCCGGCAGAACCTGCCGCCCTACGTCTGCATCCCGTCGCAGCCCAACGAATTCGCCGGATCCGGCTACTTGAGCTCCGCGTATTCGGGGTTCAGTCTCGGTTCCGACCCTGCCTCCCCCAGTTTCAAGGTGCGCGACCTGTCGCTGCCATCCGGCATCGACGCCTCGCGGTTCGAGAAGCGCCGCCGGATGCTCGACGTGGTCAACGAGCACTTCCGGGAGCAGGAGAAGAGCGACTCGCTCGACGCGCTCGACACCTTCTACCAGCGGGCCTACAGCCTGATCAGCTCAGAGGAGGCGCAGGCGGCGTTCGACCTGGCCAAGGAGCCCGACGCCATCAAGGACGAGTACGGCCGCAACCAGGCGGGCATGCGGATGCTCCTGGCCCGCCGGCTCGTCGAATCGGGCGTGCGGTTCGTGACGCTGACGTACGGCAGCTGGGATCACCACGACAACATCGAATCCCAAATGCGGCGAAACGCGCCCCCGTTCGACCAGGGCTTCGCGACGTTGATTCGCGACCTCGACCGCCGCGGACTGCTCGCCTCGACGCTCGTCTGCGTGGGTACCGAGTTCGGTCGCACGGCGAAGATCAACACCACGGCGGGCCGCGACCATTGGCCGAAGGTGTTCAGCGTCGTCATGGCCGGTGGCGGCATCAAGGGGGGCATCGTGCACGGCTCCAGCAATGCGACGGCCAGCGAGCCGGAGGACGACCCGCTCACCGTCGAGGATTGGGCGACGACGATCTACGACCGTCTCGGGATCGACGCGCAAAAGGAGCTCATGGCTCCGGGGGCACGGCCAATCGAGATCGTCGACGGCGGCAAGGTGCGCCAGCAGTTGATCAGCTGAACCGTCCGCGATGGCCGCCGTTCGGCCTCGCTTCCCACGGGCTGGAGTGTCTGCGATGCAGGTGAATCGAGCCACGCTGGCAGGGGCATGCGGTTTTGGGCGACGCCAGGCGGTCTTCGTGCGCAGCGTCGTGCTGCTCGCCATCGTCGCGGCGCCGGTCGCGGTGCAGGCGTCGTTTCCCCAGCTGACGGTGATCCTGCCGCGCGGCGTGCAGCGGGGCGGCGATCGCGAGCTCACGTTCCAGGGAGACCGCCTCGCCGATGCCGAGGAGATTCTCTTCTACGCCGACAACGGGTTCGTCGTGCGATCGATCCAGCCGGTGGACGCGAAGTCGTTCAAGGCCGTGGTCCACGTGCCCGACGACTGCCCGCTCGGCGAGCAGATGGTGCAGGTGCGGGCGAAGTCCGGGATCACCGAATATCGTTCCTTCTGGGTGGGCGCGCTGCCGATCGTCGACGAGGTGGAGCCGAACAGCCTGCCGGAGCAGGCTCAGGCCGTTCCGCTCAACTCGACGGTTCACGGCATCGTGCAGAGCGAGGACGTCGACGTGTACGCGGTCGAGGTCGGCAAGGGCCAGCGGCTCAGCGTCGAGGTGGAGGGGCTGCGGCTGGGAAGCCACAGGTTCGACCCGCACATCTCGATTTTCGATCCGAAGGGGGCCGAAGTGGCGGCCGTGGACGATTCCCCCGCCGCGCTGCAGGACGGAATCCTCAGCGTGAAGGCGGCCGAGGCCGGTCGCCACTACGTGCACATCCGCGAATCGTCATACGCGGGTGACGCGAATTCGCGGTATCGGCTGCACATCGGCACCTTTCCGAGGCCGTCGGCGGTGTATCCCGCGGGCGGCAAGGCTGGGGAAAGGGTGTCCGTGACGTTTCTCGGCGACGCGGCCGGGCCGCTCGTGCGGGACGTCGACGTGCCAGCCGTCGGCGACACGATGCGGCTGTTCGCGACGGACGGCGACGGCCCCGCCGGGATCTGCCCGTCGGCGCTGCCGTTCCGCATCTCCGCCCTGGGCAACACGCTCGAGCAGGAGCCGAACAACGAGGCTGCCACCGCCACCACGGGAGACGTCGGACTCTCGTTCAACGGCGTCATCCAGCAGCCGGGCGACGTCGATTGCTTCCGCTTCGGTGCCAAGAAGGGGGAGTCGTTGGTCGTGGAGTGCCATGCCCGACAACTGCGGTCGGGGCTCGATCCCGTGGTCAGCATCACGCGTCCCGACGGCAAGAGCGTGGCGGCCAACGACGACGCCAAGGGGCTCGATTCGGTCTTCGCGTTCAATCCACCGGAGGACGGCGAATACATCCTCACCGTCAAGGACCACCTCGGCCGCGGCCGGTCCGACTACATCTATCGCGTCGAAATCCTGCCTCCCAAGGCGGAACTCACGCTGTCGATCCCGCGCATCGATCGTTACTCCCAGACCCGTCAGTGGGTGGCCGTGCCGCGGGGGAATCGCTATGCCGTGCTGATCAACGCCACCCGCAAGAACTTCGACGGGGATCTGGTGCTCGACGCGAGCCAGCTGCCGCCGGGAATCACGATGACGGCTCCGGTCATGAAGGCCGGACGCGGCCAGGTGCCGGTCGTCTTCGAGGCCGCCCCAGAGGCGCCGCTGGCGGGCAAGGTTCTCCCGTTCGAGGCCCGGCAGGTGAGCGAGCAGGATCCCGAGGGTAAGACGGGTGCCCGTGGCCGGTATGAAAATGCCGCCGACTTCGTACTCGGCGATCCGAATCAGGCGGTGCACTACAGCGGCCGGGTTCAAAAGCTCGCCGTGGCGGTCGTCGAGCCGCTGCCGTTTCACGTCGAGATCGTGCAGCCCAAGGCGCCGTTGGTGCGCAACGGCACCATGGACCTCAAGGTGATCGTGAAGCGCGACGAGGGATTCAAGCAGCCCGTGACGGTCGAGTTTCCCTTCCGATCGCCGGGCGTGGGCGCCAAGCCCTCCATCAAGATCGAGGCGGATGCATCGGAAGGGATCTATCAGATCAACGCCGACGGCAAGGCACTGACCGGCACCTGGCCGGTGTACGTGATCGCCCAGTCCGATGTCGGCGGTGCGGCCTGGGCGGCCTCGCCGATGGCGTCGATCGAGGTCGTCGAGCCCTTCACGACAGCCACGCTCGCGCGCAGCGCCTGCGAGCAGGGCAAGCCGGCCCAGATCGTCTGCACCCTCGAGCAACTGCGGCCGTTCGAGGGGCAGGCAACGGCTCGCCTCCTCGGTCTGCCGGCGGGAGCGACGGCGCCGGACGTGACGTTCACCAAGGACACCAAGGACCTGGTCTTCGACGTGGCGACCACCGGCCAAAGCCCGGTCGGCAACCACAAGTCCGTGTTCGTCGAGATTTCGACACCGGTCGGCGGCGAGATGGTGCGGATGGCCGGCGGCAGAACGGAACTGCAGATCGCAGCGGCCTCTCCGGCGGCCGCACCGCAGGCGGTGGCGACCGCTCCGAAGCCCGCGGCCGACAAGCCGCTGTCCCGGCTCGACAAACTGCGGCAGCAGACGCAGGCCGCCACGAAGTAACGAGCGGCCACCAAGGAAGCCACCAAGGAAGCCACGAAGGAATCGGAGCGACCAGACAGAGGAACCCTCATGAGCAGCACTTCCCGCATCGCCGCCCGCCGCCTGCTCGTGCTTGCCGCGCTGGTGTCTGCCGTCGGCCATGGTCGTGCGCTACGGGCCGAGGACGCCGCGGCTCCGGCATCGGCCTCGGCCTCGGCGGCAGCGACCCGGGAGCCGCAAAAGACGGCCCCGGAGATCGTCGGCCTCTTCGTGTTTCCTCCGGCCGTCCACCTCTCGTCGACGCGGGACAGGCAGACGCTCGTGGTGCAGTCTGTGGACGCATCAGGGCTCACCCGTGACGTCACCAAAGAGGCGACGATGACGGTTGAGCATGCGAACATGGCCACGCTGGATGGTCGGACGCTCCTGCCGCTGGCCGACGGCGACACGCGGCTCGCCGTGGCGTTCGCAGGCCGTACCGTGTCGGTGCCGGTGCACGTCGAGCACGCCACCGCCGATCCCGAGTTGAGCTTCCGGCTCGACGTGATGCCGGTCCTGATGCGAAACGGCTGCAACGCCGGCAGCTGTCACGGGGCGGCCCGCGGCAAGGACGGCTTCCGGCTCTCGCTGTTCGGATTCGACCCGGAGGCCGACTACCACAGGCTCACCCGCGAGATCAGCGGCCGCCGGATCAACCGCGCGATTCCCGAGGAGAGCCTGCTGCTGACGAAGGCGACGAATGCGGTTCCACACAGCGGCGGTGCGAAGATCAAGAAGGACGACGAGTACTACGCGACGCTGAAGCGTTGGCTGGAGTCGGGCGCCAAGAACGATCCCGGCGCCGTGCCGGCGGTCGTGGGGGTCGAGGTCTACCCGCCCGAGGCGGTGCTCGACGGCGTCGGCGCCACCCAGCAGCTCACCGTCCTCGCCAAGTACGCCGACGGGACCGATCGCGACGTGACGTCGCTGGCCGTGTTCTTGAGCAGCAACGACAACTCCGCCAAGGTGGGGCCCGATGGCCTGGTCACCGCCGGCCAGCGCGGCGAGGCGTTCGTGATGGCGCGGTTCGAGACCCACACGGTCGGAGTGCCGTTCATCACGCTTCCGGCCGGCCTCGCCTTCCAGTGGTCCGATCCGGCGGCCGCCAACGTGATCGACGAATTGGTCAACGAGAAGCTCCGCAAGCTGCGGATCAACCCGTCGGCCGTCTGCACCGACGCCGAGTTTCTCCGCCGGGCGAGCATCGACATCTGCGGCGTGCTGCCGACATCCGACGAATACCGTTCGTTCATGGCGAGCGCGGATCCGGACAAGCGGGCCCACCTCGTCGACCAGCTGCTGGCCCGTAAGGAATACGTCGACCTGTGGGTGATGAAGTGGGCCGAGCTGATGATGATCCGCACGGTGCAAAACCAGGTCAGCTACAAGGCGATGCTGCTCTATTACAGCTGGCTGCAGGATCGCATCGAGGCCAACACGCCGATCGACCAGCTCGTGCAGGAGCTGCTCGGCGCCAAGGGGGGCACGTTCTCGAGCCCGGCCACGAACTACTTCCAGCACGAACGCAACACGCTGAAGACGGCCGAAAACGTCGCGCAAGTCTTCATGGGCATGAGGATCCAGTGCGCCCAGTGCCACAACCATCCGTTCGACCGCTGGACGATGGACGACTACTACGGCTTCGCCAATTTCTTCGCGCAGATCGGTCGCAAGCAGGGGGAGGATCCCCGCGAGACGATCATCTTCAACTCGGGCGGCGGCGACGTGAAGCATCCCGTGGGGGGGCGCGTCGTTCCTCCCAAGTTCCTGGGCGGCGCCGCGCCGGACACGAAGGGCAAGGATCGTCGTGAAGTGCTGGCCGCCTGGCTGGCCTCCCCCGACAACGAGCACTTCGGGAGGAATCTGGTCAACATCGTCTGGGCCCACTTCTTCGGGGCGGGCATCGTCGACGAGGTGGACGACGTCCGCGTCAGCAATCCGCCCGTGAACGAGGAATTGCTCGACGCGCTCGCGAAGCGGTTCGTCGAGTCCAAGTACGACTTCAAGAAGCTGATCCGCGACATCTGCACGTCGCAGACCTATCAGCGTTCGACCCACGCCAACGACACCAACGCCGACGACACCCGGAATTTCTCCAAGGCGCAGCTGCGGCGCGTGCGGGCGGAGGTGCTGCTCGACATGGTGACGGCGGTCACGAATACGAAGAACAAGTTCGCCGGCTTGCCGCTGGGGGCGCGGGCGGTGCAGATCGCCGACGGCAATACGAGCACGTACTTCCTCACGACGTTCGGTCGGGCCACGCGGGCGACCGCCTGCTCCTGTGAGGTGAAGATGGAGCCGAACCTGTCGCAGGCGCTCCACCTGCTCAACGGCGACACCCTCGCCGAAAAGATCCGCACCGGCGGCATCGTCAAGAAGATGCTCGGCGAGCAGGTGCCACCCGAGAAGATCATCGACGATCTCTACCTGCGATCGTTGACGAGGCTGCCGACCGACAAGGAGAAGCAGGGCCTGCTCGCGATGCTCAAGGACGAGAAGGATCCGCAGGCAGCGATCGAGGATGCCTTCTGGGCGATCCTGAACTCACGCGAATTCGTGTTCAATCACTGAGGCCGCGGCCTCCGGCCGTCTGCGCCGGCTCACCCTCCCCGCCATCCATGAAGACCCGGCCTTTGCACCGTCTGCTCGCGGCGGCATGCCTGACGCTGACAGTGGCAGCCGCCGTCCGCGCCGACGAAAAAGTCACCTACCAGGACCATGCCCTGCCCGTGCTGCGGCAGCGGTGCGGCAGTTGTCACAACGCCGACAAGAAGACCGGCGGCCTCGACGTGACGAGCTTCGCGGCCATCATGCAGGGGGGCGGATCGGGCGACGTGCTGGTGTCGGGAGACGCAGCCAAGAGCTACCTCTTCCGCGTCGCCAACCACGACGACGAGCCGAAGATGCCGCCCGACGCGCCGCCCATCCCCGAGGCCGAGCGCAAGGTGCTGCGGGCGTGGATCGACGGCGGGCTCCTGGAGAACAAGGGGAGTGTGGCGGTCGCCCCGCCGAAGAAGGTGGATGTGGCGATGGCCACGCCGGCGGGCGAGCGGCCCGCCGTGCCGCCGTTGCCCGCGCACCTGCCGCTCGAACCGGCCATTCGGACCACGGCGGTCGACGCCTGCGGGTCCATCGCCACGAGCCCGTGGGCTCCGCTGGCGGCGGTCTGCGGGCAGAAGCAGGTGCTGCTCTACCGCACCGATTCGCTGCAACTGGCGGGCGTGCTGCCCTTTCCGGAAGGACGGCCGAACGTCGTGCGTTTTAGCCGGGGCGGCGGGCTCGTGCTCGCCGGTGGCGGCGTGGGCGCGTCGAGTGGGCGCGTCGTGGTGTGGAACGTGAGGAATGGTCGACGCGTCCGCGCGGTCGGCGAAGAGCTCGACGCCGTGCTGGCTGCCGACATCAGCCCCGACCAGCGGCTGGTGGCCTTGGGTGGCCCGCAGAGGGCCGTCCGCATCTACTCTCTCGAGACCGGCACCAAGCTCCACGACCTCGTCAAGCACACCGATTGGGTGCAGGCCGCGGCCTTCAGCCCCGATGGTGTGCTCTTGGCGACGGCCGACCGTAGCGGCGGCGTGCTCGTCTGGGAGGCGGTGAGCGGTCGCGACTACCTCATGCTGCAGGCGCATCCGGCCAGCGTCACGAGCGTGGCGTGGCGCGGGGATTCAAACCTGCTCGCGACCGGCTGTGAGGACGGCCAGATCCGGCTCTTCGAGCCCGCGAACGGCGGGCAGGTGAAGGCCTGGGCGGCTCACCCCGGCGGCGTCGCGTGCGTAGGATTCACTCGTGACGGCAGGCTCTTCTCGGTGGGCCGCGACAAGGTGCCGAAGCTCTGGAAGGCGGACGGGACGCAGGAGCGGGCGTTCGAAGCCTGTGCCGACATCGGTCTCGCCGCCGCCATGTGCGACGAAACGAACCGGCTCGTCGTCGGCGACTGGACCGGCGAGATCCGCGTGTGGAACGCGGCCGACGGCGGGCGGGTCGGCGGCCTTGACGCCAATCCAGCCCGCTTGACCGAGCGGCTTGCCGCCGCGGAGCAGGCCGTTCAGGCCCGCTCCACGGAGCTGGCCGCCGAAGAGAAACAGCTCACCCCGGAACTGGCCCAGGCCGCGGCCCAGGTCACCGCGTCCGGCGGCCAGCGGGAGATCGCGATCAAGGAACACGGCCAGGCGGAGGCCCGTTTCACCGAAGCCCGCGCGCATGCCGAATCGCTCGCCACGGCAGCCATGGCCGCGCAGAAGCTGCACGCAGATGCCGCCGCCGCAGTGCCCGCGCTCGAGCAGCAGGTGCAGGCCGCCGTGGCGGACGCCACCAAGGCCGGAGAGGCGGTGGCCCAGGCCGGCGACGACGCCGCCAAGAAGGACGCGGCCCAGCAGCAAACCGCAGCCGCGCAGGCCAGGCAGGCCGAAGCCCAGGGCAAGCTCGCCGCCCACAAGGTGCTGGTCGCGAACCATGCCCAAGCGGCAGCTGCGGCGACCCAGGCGGCGAAGTCTGCCGTGGCGCCGCGCGACCAGGCGCAGGAGGCGGCTGCCGCCGCCAAGAAGAAGGTCGAGCAGGCCGACGCCGCGATCGCGGCCGCCACGCAGCGGCAGGCGCAGCTCGAGGCCAAGCTCGCGGATGTCAGGAATCGCGTCGCCGTCGCGGCAGCCGAACGGGCCCGGTGGAAGGCGGAGATCGAGTTCCAGGCGGGCTACGACGCGACCCTCGCCGAACTCCGGCAGCGGGAGAAGGCGGTCGAAGATGCCGAGGCCGACATGGCTGCGGCGGCCGCGAAGCGGCAGGCGGACGAGCAGGCCAGGGCGACCCACGTCGCCAAGCGAGACGGCCTGCAGAAGCAGATCGAATCGATCACCGGCATGATCGCCGCGGACGAGAAAGAGTCGCGTGATCTCGCGGCCCGGATCGGGAACCGCATGGCCGAACTGGCCGCGGCCGAGGCGGCGATCGTACAGGCACAGCAGGCCACCGCCGCGTTGGAGACCTCCGGCAAGGGGTTGCAGGAAGCGCTGGCCGCGCAGCCCGCCGACAAGGAGTTGAAGGGGGCCCAGGCGGCACTTGTCGCGGCGGTGCAGGCAAAGCAGGTGCAGATCAAGCAGAAGCAGGAGATGATCGCGGCGATGACCGCGGAGAAGGCGGGCTGGGAGAAGGCCGCAGCCGGGAAGCGTGCCGCCGTGGAAACCCACAAAGCCGCGATCGCGGCCGCGATGTCAGCGGTGCAGGAGGCGGCAAAGCCGATCGAGGCCGCCGACCAGGCCGTCGCGGCGGCCGCCAAGGTGGTCGAGGAGAAGCGGGCGGTAGTCGTGCAGCGGCAGCACGAGGCGGAGGCCGTCGGTCGCAAGCTCGACGCGGTGCAGGGCATCGCGGGCTGATCCACGGTGGCAGCCGGCCGCGTGCCGTCGCGTGGGCCATCGCCGGCGAGGCTTCTCGGCCGCACCGCCGCCGGCCGGTCGTATACTCGGCGGGATGAGCATCGGTCCGAATCAACCATCTCCAGACACGTCGACTGCCGGCGCCAACGCTCCCGAACTCTTGGCACCCGCGGGCGATTGGGAGTGCGTGGCGGCGGCCATTGAGAATGGCGCCGACGCCGTCTATTTCGGCCTCGACGTGGGTTTCAACGCCCGTGCCCGAGCTGCGAACTTTCCACCGGCGGATCTGCCGCGGCTCATGCAGACGCTCCATCGTCGCGGCCTCAAGGGGTACGCGACCCTGAACACGCTCGTGTTCAGCGACGAATTGCCGGAGTTCGAACGCGTGGTCACCGCTGTGGCCGAAGCGGGTGTCGATGCCGTGCTCGTGCAGGACATCGGCGCCGCTCGGCTCGTCCGCGATGTCTGCCCCGATCTTCCGCTCCACGCCTCCACGCAGATGACGCTCACCAGTGCCGAGTGCATCGCACTGGCCGAGACCCTTGGCATGAGCCGGGTCGTGCTCGCCCGGGAGCTCTCCATCGCCGACATCCGGGCGATCCGTCGGCGGACACCGATGCCGCTGGAAGTCTTCGTCCACGGGGCGCTGTGCGTCGCCTACTCAGGTCAGTGCCTCACCAGCGAGTCGCTCGGCGGGAGGAGCGCCAATCGCGGCCAGTGCGCGCAAGCCTGCCGGCTGCCCTACGATCTCGTCTGTGACGGCAAAGACGTCGATCTTGGCGATCGGAAGTACCTCCTCTCCCCGCAGGATCTGGCCGCCTACCCCCTGCTGCCGGAACTGGTCGCCGCCGGCGTGTCGTCGTTCAAGATCGAGGGCCGGCTGAAGTCGCCCGAATACGTGGCCGTCATCACGCGGCACTATCGGGCAGCTCTCGATGCGGTGCTGGCGTCGCGACCGGTCGTGCTCACGCCGCGCGACGTCGAGGAGATGGAATTGACCTTCTCGCGAGGGTTCTCGCCGGGGTGGTTGGGCGGCTGCGATCACAAGATGCTTGTGCCGGCCACGAGCAGCGCGAAACGGGGCGTGCGCCTGGGCACGGTCGTGGCCGCGGGCAGCGACCGCGTGACGGTCGACCTCGTCGCGGGAGTGAAGCGCGGCGACGGCGTCGCCTTCGATCATCGCGGGTCCACCACCGGGTCCGCCGGAGAGCAGGGGGGTCGGGTCTACGAGGTGTTTCGGCAGGGCACGTCCGTCACCGAAAGCGTTTCGGAGGGGCGTGTCGAACTGACGTTCGGCCGGGGCGTCGTCGATCTCTCGACGGTTCGTCCGGGTCAGGTGGTGTGGAAGACCGACGATCCGCAGCTCACGACGCGGCTGCGGCGGTCCTTCACCGCCCCCGATCCACAGCGGCGACGGCCCGTCGACCTACACGTCGTGATGGAAGTCGGCCGGCCGGCCCGCGTCGCGGCCAGCCTGCCGGGGTGCGTGGGTTGCGAGGTCGTCTCGGCGGAGGCTGCCCGCGAGGCTGCGCGGCATCCCGTCGACGAGGCGGTGCTCCGCAGCCAGCTCGGCCGCCTGGGTGGCACGCCGTTCGAGCTGCGGTCGCTCACCGCCGATATCACCGGGCGGCCGATGCTGCCGTTCAGCGAGCTTGGCAAGCTCCGCCACGCCATGGTGGCGGCACTGGAAAAGGCCGTGATCGTGAGGCCGTCGCGACGGGTGCGCGCCGCCACGGCGTGCCGCCCGCAGGGCGATGCGGGTCCGTCTGCGCACGGCGATGCGCGGCCGGACGGGTGGCGGCCGCCGCAGCTGCACCTGCTCGTGCGCTCGCTCGACCAGCTGCGCAGCGCCGTCGAGCTTGGTGAACGCAGCCTGTACGCCGACTTCGCCGACATCCGCCAGTACGGCGAGGCCGTCGCGGCGTGCAGGGCCGGCGGCGCGGCCATCCACCTCGCGACACCGCGGATCCAGAAGCCTGACGAGGCGGGCATCTTCCGGCTGCTCGCGAAGCAGCAGCCCGACGGGGTGCTCGTCCGCAACTTCTCCGGCCTGCGGTTCTTCCGCGAACTGGGGCTGGCCGTGGTCGGCGACTTTTCCCTCAATGTCACGAACGAGCACGCGGCCGAGTTCCTCGTCGCGGAGGGGCTCGTTCGGGTGACGGCGTCGTACGACCTCAACCGCGAGCAGCTCCTGGCGCTCGTGGCGGCGACGCCGCCAGCCTGGCTCGAGGTGGTGGTCCACCAGCACATGCCGATGTTCCACATGGAGCACTGCGTCTTCTGCGCCGTGCTCTCGCCCGGCACCGACAAGACAAACTGCGGCCGGCCGTGCGACGAGCACGTCGTGCGTCTGCGCGACAGGGTCGGCGTCGAGCACCTGCTCACGGCCGACGTCGGCTGTCGCAACACGCTCTTCAATGCCGTTCCGCAGAGCGCCGCCGAGGCGGTGCCGCAGCTGTCCGCGTCGGGCGTCGGGCACTTCCGCATCGAACTGCTCGACGAGGAGGGTGACGCGATTGGGGACATCGTCCGGTGCTATCGTGAATTGCTTGCGGGCAGGACATCGGGTCGGGAGGTGTGGGGGCGGCTGAAGGCAGCCAACCGGGTGGGGGTGACCCGCGGCACGCTCGAGGAGCGACGCGATCCGCTCGCCATCATCTGACATCCGGCACGGCCACGTGACATCCGGCTCGACGGATGGCCGTCTGCCCGCGGCAGGATCCCGGAAAACAGCGGGTGGCAGCGGTTTCCCCGGGCCATCCGATCCTGTCAGGCGGACTTTTCCGGCTCCTTGCATCCCCTCTTTCCAGGCCGTAAGACAAGGAATTCACGGATGGCGGCCGTGGTCCCCGAGCGTCGGGTGCCACGCGGAACGATGGCTCGCCAGGGAAGGCGTGTCACGTTCGAACGTCCCTTCCGACCCTTTGACTCTTTCTGGAGACGATTGACCATGAATCTTGTTGATCTTGTGACGAGCCAGCTGACCGGCGACGTGCTGGGAAAGCTCGGCGGGCTGGTGGGCACCAATGAGTCGCAGACCCGCGCCGCGACGAGCGCCGCCGTTCCCGCACTGCTGAGCGTGTTCTCGAAGCTGGCCTCCACCAACAGCGGTGCGAACCAGCTCGCCAGCTCGTTGGGCGGCCTCGATCTCAAGATGCTGGGCAACCTCGCAGGGCTCCTCGGCGGCGGCCAGGCGTCCGGCCTCGGCAGCCTCGGCGGCAGCCTGCTGTCGTCGCTCCTGGGCAACAACCTCGGCGGCCTCGTCGGCACGCTGGCGTCGTTCCTTGGCATGCAGCCGGGCATCAGCAAGACGCTGCTGACGTACCTCGCCCCGATCGTGATGGGCGTGATCGCCAACCAGTTCAAGGGAGTGAAGCCCGATGCAAGTGGCCTGCAGCGGCTCTTCTCGGAGCAGCAGGACAACATCAAGGCGGCCCTGCCGCGGGGCCTGTCGCTGGCCGACTTCGACGTGTCGTCGGTTGCCCGCGGCGGCGAGACGTCACCCGCCCGTGGCGTGCACCGGCACGAGGAGCCCGCCGCCGGCGGCTTCCCGGCCTGGCTGCCGCTCCTGCTGCTGCCGTTGCTCGGCCTCGTGGGCTGGATGCTGTGGCCGAAGCCGCAGCCCAAGCGGGAAGTGGTCGTCGCCGAGAGCGTCCGCCGCGAGGGACCGGTGGTCGTCGACCGCACCGCGGTCATCGAGCGCGAGGGCAAGAAGGTCGAGGGCGTCGTCCAGGAGACGATCGAACTCGCTCCGGGCGTTGCCGAGGCGGTCAAGGTCGGTGAGAGTCTCACGGGCCTGTTCGGCAACCTGACCAAGGTGCTCGGCGGCGTGAAGGACGAGGAGACGGCGAAGGCTGCGATTCCGCAGCTCAATGATTTCGCCCCGATCCTCGAGTCGCTGCAGAAGTCGACCGGCGCTCTGCCGCCCGACGGTCGCTCGACGATCGCCAAGATGGTCGGCGAAAAGATGGGCGGACTGCAGAAGATCATCGACGCCGTGATGGCCATTCCGGGCGTCAAGGATCTCCTCGGTCCGGTCGTCACCCCGATGATCGAGACGATCTCGAAGCTCGGCCTCTAAGCCCGCGCTTTCCGCCGGATCGAACCACGCCCTCCCGGATCGGCTTCGGCCGATCCGGGAGGTTTTTTGTTTGCCGTGGCGGACTCGCGGAGCATCACCAGTAGACGTACTGAAGGAACCGTTCCTCGTCTGCCCGCGGCAGGGCAGACACGCGGGGCACGACCCAGCGGTTTTCCTCCGTGTCGATGAGCATCTTGCCGTCCGGGCCGAAATCGACCGCCTGGCTCTGTGTCCAGCGCATGGTGAACATCCCGCGGCCGACGTCGGTCTCCACGTCGAAGTCGAGGTAGCCGTGCGCGAGCTTTACGTCGAGCACGCGTTCGATGCGGCGCACCAGCGCCCGTCGCGCGAGTGCGGTCCGCACGACGCCCTGCTGGTCGGCCGGCCACTCCTCCAGCGTGCGAATCATGCCGAGCTCCGTCTCCTCGCCGGCGTCGTTCCAGCCACGCACCGAGAGATACCCCTCCGGGTGCGTCGCCGGAAAGGTGCGCACGACGAAGAGGCCGGCCGCGATGCGGGCGCCGGCTCGCCAGAGTTCGATCCGTCCGTGCTGTCCCAGGACGAAGTGGTGGTCACCGGGAACGAGCCACTCGATGCGGGCGGCGGGAGGCGGCTGGCGGTCCGGCGCAGGTGCCGTCTCGGCAGCCGGCGGCTCCAACGCCTGGGCCGGCTGGGGCGGCTCGGCGGCGGGACGCTGATCCGCGACCAGCAGGCTGTCGACCGTGGGCTGCTTCGACACCTGTGTCTGGATCCGCACGAGGCGGGCATAGATGCCGTCGGCGGCCAGCAGTTCCGCGTGCGTTCCCTGCTCGACCAGGCGGCCCCGGTCGAAGGCGAGGATCCGGTCGGCGTTGCGCAGGGTCGAGAGCCGATGTGCGATCGCGATCGTGGTGCGGCCCCTGACCAGGACCGCCAGGGCGTCCTGGATGCTCTTTTCCGCCTCGGCGTCGATGTTGCTCGTCGCCTCGTCCAGCACGAGGATCCGCGGATCGTACAGCAGCGTGCGCGCGATCGACAGCCGCTGCTTCTCTCCGCCCGAGAGTCCGGCGCCGTGCTCGCCCAGCAGGGTCTCGTAGGCCAGGGGCTGCCGGCAGAGAAAGTCGTGGGCGCCGGCCGCCTTGGCCGCGGCCAGCCCCTCTTCCACCGTGGCCCGTGGTCGGCCGTAGGAGAGGTTTTTCCAGATCGTGCCACGGAAGAGAAACGAGTCCTGGAAGACGACGCCGAGCTTCTCGCGCAGGTCGTGCATCGACAGATCGCGGATGTCGATGCCATCGACGGTGATGCTCCCCTCCTGGACGTCGTGAAACCGCGATAGCAGGCTGACGAGGGTCGTCTTGCCGGAGCCGCTGCGGCCGACGATTCCTACCATCTCGCCGGGACGCACCTCGAACGACACGTCGCGGAGCACGGGCTGATTGCGGTCGTAGCCGAAGGTGACGTCGACGAAGCGGATCTCGCCGCGGACGTTCTGCCACGGCACGGGTCGCGCCGGCTCCACGATGAGTGCCGGCGTATCGAGCAGCTCCAGCACTCGCTGGCTGCCGGAAAGGAAGCTCGTCAGCCAGGTCGTGAAGTTGGAGAGGGCGCCCAAGGGGGCGTAGAACATGGCCAGATAGGCGAGGAAGGCGATCAGCTGGCCGAGGGTCATGTGGCCGCCGATCACGTCGCGGCCACCGACGTACCAGACGATCAGGCCGCCGAGGCTGAAGAC
>Ga0075471_10000059_pt1 | contig 46079 bp, 28 predicted proteins | sample DEB19_08_DNA_2_FD_74787 | JGI IMG/M metagenome (GOLD analysis project Ga0075471, IMG submission 74787) | Aqueous microbial communities from the Delaware River and Bay under freshwater to marine salinity gradient to study organic matter... | ecosystem: Environmental > Aquatic > Marine > Coastal ...
GCGACCGTCCGTGCGGCATCTGCAGCCACGTCCCGAACCTTCTACGTCCAACATACCCGAATGTTCCTGCCGCTTCGCCAAAACAGGCCGTAAGCAGGGGAAAAACAGGCTGCCCTGCCGGCCGTCGCCGCCGTGCCAGCCGCCCTGACCCGCACATCCGGTACGGCGGGGCCACAGGCCGAATTGTCGCCCTGCGCGGCCGGATTTCGGCCCGGTGCGGGCCTCCGCGGGCGCCCTACCGCCGATCGGCCGGGCTGGAGCCGCCGGTGGCCGGGCTGCTACAAGCCCCTGCTGGAGCATTCGGAGCGGCACGCCGCCGCCATCCGTGCACCGGTCTTTGCTGCGACGAGCCATGCCCAGACCGACCTCCATCCGGCCGCTCTCGCGGCGAGCGGCGTTCGCGCTGCTGGCCCTCGCCTGGTGCATGCCGCTGGCGCCGGCGACCGTTGGCAGGGCAGCCGACATCGACGACGGGTTCGAAGCCGCGGCGACGTCGTGGCGAGTCGTCGACGACGACTGCACCCCGCGGATCGCGATCCACGCCATCGAGCCGCAGGCCGCGCGGCGCGGCCGCGGCGGGGAGCATCTGGCGATCGAGGCCGCCGCCGGCACGGTGTTGCGGATGCAGTATCCGATCGGATCCGCCCGCGTGATCGACGAGCTGCGCGGCTCGACCTGGGTGCGATGCAACCGGGCCGGCCTGCGGCTCTCGGTCCGGGTGCTCCTCCCCGACTTCCCGTCCCGCGTGACCGGCCGACCGGTGGAAGTGCTCGTGCCCGGCACGTCTTCGCGTCAGGTCGACCGCTGGGAGCTGCTCGCCGTCGGCGACCTCGCGGAGGCACTCGAGCGTCAGCTCCCCGCCATCCGCGCCCAGCACGGCGCCGCGGGATCGATCTCGGGCGCCATCGCCACGCACCTCGTGCTCGACATGTATTCAGGTCCGGGGCATTACGATCTGGCGATCGACGACCTGCGGGTCGAGGGCGTCGTCAGCGTGACGGTGGCGAAGGCACGTCACCGTGACGCCGCGGTCCAGCCCGCCGCGCACGCCGACGACGGCGGCCGCATCCCGGACGCGCAGGCGGCCCTCACCCGCGGCGTGCTGGAGGTCGGCGGCCGCCCCTTCTTTCCCCGCTCGATCGACCACAACGGCGAGCCCCTCGAGTTCTTGGCACGGCTGGGGTTCAACTGCGTGCGGCTCCCCGCGCCGGCGTCCGCCGACCTGCTGGCGGAGGCCCGGCGGGCGGGAGTGTGGCTGATCTGCCCGCCGCCCGACCTGCCCGACGTCGACATCCGTGATCCCGAATCGCTCCCCACGTTTTCCGCCCGATGGGATCGCGTGCTCTTCTGGGACCTGGGCGCCGGACTCGGCGAAGCGGACGCTACCGCCCTCGCCGAACGTGCCCGGCGGGTGCGGACATGCGACAGCCGCAGCGGCCGCCCGGTGATCGCCTCCGCCGACTCGGGGCTCCGCAGCGTGTCGCGGCACGTCGACATGCTCGTGGCGCGACGGACGGTCCTGGGCACGAGCCTCGAATTGATCGACTACCTCTCGTGGCTGCGGGAGCGCCCTCGGCTCGCGCGGCCGGGCACGCCGTTCCTCGCCGCGCTGTCGACCGAAATCGACCAGCGGACCGCCCGTCAAGCCGCCGCCCTCTCCGGGATCGGCGCGCAGGGGCTCGCCGTCGACCCCGAAAGCCTCTGCCTCGCGACCTTCGCCGCGGTGTCCGGCGGCGCCCGCGGGATCCTCTTCTCGTCCGGCCACCGTCTCGATCGCGACGACCGCGAGTCGCGGATTCGTGCCGCGGCCTCCCAGGCCATGAACCTCGAGGTGCGGCTGCTGGAGCCGTGGGGAGCGGCGGGCAGGTTCGCGGTGCAGGCGACGTCGAGCGATCCCGAGGTGCAGGGCGTTGTCCTGGAAGCGTCGCGGGCCCGTCTCCTGCTGGCCTGGCGGTGCGTGCAGGGATCGCAGGTCGTGGCCCGCCATTACCATGGCGACATCCCCCGCGATGCGCAGCCGTTGACGCTGCTCGTGCCGGGAGTGCCCGAGGCGCATCAGGCGTGGGAAGTCGCCCCTGGGGGCTTGAGGCCGCTGCGGCACAAGCGGGTGACGGGAGGAATCTCGCTCACGCTCGAATCCTTCCACTCCCACACCATGGTGCTGCTCACCGGCGATCCGGCGGTCACGGCCCACCTGCAGGAGCGGGTCCGCGAACTCGCACCGCTCGAAGCGGCCTCCGCACGGTCCCTCGTCGACATCACGCTGGCGGACACCTCCGCGCTGCTCGGCCGCCTGCCCCCGGCCGCACTGGGAAACCTGCCGGTGCCGGCGATGCTGGCCGAAGCACAGCGGAGCATCCAGGCGTCCACCACTGCAGCGGATCCCGCCGGCGCCGTCGAATTGCTCCAGCGCGCGGCGGCGATCGGCGGTCAGGTGGAGCGGCTGGCCTGGGAACGTGGCGTGCTGGCGACGGGCTCGATGGTGGCCAGCCCGCTTTCGACGTCGGACGCCACGCTGGCGGAACACTGGCGGTTCGTCGAGGCGCTCTCGACGACCCATCCGTCCGCGGAACTGCTCGCCGGGGGCGGCATGGAACGGATCGAGGACCTGGCCGGCAATGGCTGGAGAAACTTCGCCCTGTCGCAGGAGGCGATCGCGACGGCCGTCGAGATCGATCACGCCCAGCCGGCCGAGGGCCGGGGCAGCCTCACGATCCGCGCGGAGCCGCGGGCCGAGGGGGACGCGCCGGTCGTCGTGGAGACCCCGCCGGTGTGGGTGACCACGCCCGCGGTGCGGCCCCCCACCGGCAAGCTGCTGCAGATCCAGGCCCGCGTCTGGGTGCCGGCGCCGATCAAGGGGAGCGTCGACGGCCTGCTCGTCTTCGACTCGCTCGGCGGCCCGGCGCTCGCCGAGCGGGTCGGCACGACGTCCTCCTGGCGGCGGCTGGTGCTCTACCGCATCGTGCCCGCCGACGCCGGCGACGAGCCGTTCACAGTGACGTTCGCACTCACCGGCCTCGGTGAGGCGAGGATCGACGACGTCTCCATCCGCGTCCTCGACCGCGCCGGAACCGGCGTTCCCGCCACCATCGTCTCGACGACGCCGGCCACCGTCCCCAAGCCTGCGTCGGCCGGCGGCTTTCCCGGTCCGGCCGACCTCCTCTCGAATTCCGGAGCTCCCGCGTCGACGCCACCAGCCGGCGCGGCTCCAACGCCGCCCACACCTCAGGAAGAGCGGGCCACCGCGGCTGCCGCGCCGCAGTGGCCGGGCATGAGCCTCGAATGGCCGAAACTGCTGCCTTTCGGCCAATCCCCAAACACGCCACCGCCCGGCCCGGGGGGCGGGACCATCGATCCCTTCAAGCGGGCGCGGGGGGCGCAATCCCAGTAGGTGGCCGGCGAATGAGGCTGGGGCTGGCCGTGTCGTCGGCGACGTGTCCCGCACGACGTCGCCGCGCGGAAGCGTCGAGGTCGCGCAGCATTCCGGCGCAGAGCTCGGTGATCTGCCGTTCGTCAAGCGCGGCGATCTCGGCGGCGGAGATCACGCGGCCGAACTCCAGACGAATCCGCCCCGGCCGCGGCAGAAGCCTCGTCCGCGGCCAGCATTCGAAGGCTCCGACGATCGCGACCGGCACGATCGGCACCTCGGCCTTCTTGGCCACGAGCGCGAACCCCGGCTTGATCTCTCCGAGGCTGCCGGTCGCGGTCCGCGTGCCCTCAGGAAAGATCACCACCGCCGCCCCTTCCCGCAGCCGGCCGATGACCGCCTTCATCGCCTTCAGGGCCGAGCCCTCGCGGTCGATCGGCAATGCGTCGAGTGCCGTGATCACCGCGGCGAATGGCTTGAAACGGTAGAGCGACGATCTGGCCAGGCTGGAGAGGCGGCGGTCGGCCGCCAGTCCCAAGAGCAGCGGGTCGAGATGGCTCTGGTGGCTCGACAGCACGAGCAGCCCGCCCCGCCGCGGCAGCGGCTCGGTGAACCGGACCCGGAAGCCGCACACCGCCACGGCGAGCGTGCGGCAGAGCACCCACAGGACGTCGTAGAGACCGCGGCCCCACGCGGGCTGCGTCGGGACGATCCGCGGCGGGCCGCCGCCTGCTGCCGCCTCGGCGCCGCTCATGTCGCCTCCCGCCCCGGCCGGCGCGCCTCGACGAGCGCCACGAGACGCTCCACGACCTCCTCGGCGGAGAGGCCGTCGGTCTCCAGGAGCACGGCGTCGTCGGCCGCACGCATCGCGCCGACGGGACGGCTGCGATCGGCGTCGTCGCGCCGCGACTGCGAATTGAGCACCTCGTCCAGCGTCGACGCCTGCCCACGCTCGATCTGCTCACGGTGCCGGCGTCGTGCCCGTTCCTCCGCGGAGGCCGTGAGAAAAACCTTGAGCTCCGCGGCGGGAAACACGACCGACCCCTGGTCGCGGCCCTCCGTCACCACATCGATGCCCGCGGCCATGCGCCGCTGGATCCGTTTCATCGCCTCCCGCACCGGAGGCGCGTCCGCGACCGGCCGCGTGGCCGTCGTGATGTGCTCGGTGCGGATCTCCGCGGACACGTCGCGGCCGTCCACGAGCACGCGGCCAGCGCGAAACTCGATGAGCACCTCCTCGGAGAGCGCGGCGATCCTCACGGCGTCGGTGAGCGGGATGCCACGCTCCAGCGCCACCAGCGTCACCGCGCGGTACATCGCGCCGGTGTCCATGTAGCACCAGCCGAGCCGGCGGGCCAGCGATCGGGCCGCGGAACTCTTGCCGGCGCCGGCCGGTCCGTCGAGCGTCACGATCATGACGAAAATTCCAGGTCGAGGTGCAACCACTCGTAGCGTCGCAGGAACACGCTGGTGGAACGGCCGTCGATCGAGACGGTGGCGGCGCCGCTGCCGGCGGGAGCCTCGCGGCCTGCCGCATCGCAGACCCGCGCCCGCACCACGTCGGCCCGCCACTCCACCCGCACGTCGCCCGACGTGCCGGCTGATTCGAGCAGGCCCACCCGGGCCGACGCCAGCCGGCCGCCGTCGAACCTCACCGACCCCGCGGTGATGCGAACGTTCGCGGGACCGGCCGCAGCCACCGCGGCGAGCGGCGTTCCGGCCAGCAGCGCCAAGGCGACGTCCCAGGGCCGTTCGAGCCCGACCCCCACCGCCAGCCGCACCGTCACGTCCTCCGTCGCGTCACCGGGGAGGATGGAGTCGAGCATGTGCCCCCCCGAACGCACGTGCCACGGCAGCCCGCCGGTAAGAATTACCACCCTGCCGGCGTCGGCATGCGCCGCGCCGGCCCGCAGCGACAATCCCGTGCCGCCCACCTCGACGAACCATGGCGCCGTGAACCGGCCACGTTCCGTGGGGATGGATTGCGCGTGCAGGCTGCGGCGGACCTCCACGTCGTCGTTCTCATGCCAGGCGAAGCGGCAGGCTGCGTGATGCTCCCACAGAGGAGCGGCGGGCCGCTCGAAGAGCCGCACGCCGACGTCCACGACCGCCAACGGCAGTCCGTCGACAAGCGCGATCCGTTGCCAGAATCTGCCCGCGTCGCGTCCGCCCGTCACCAGCCGCCCGCGGCTGGTGATCGCCCCGCCGCCACCATCCGCGGCCGGCTCCCGGGAGATCGACTCGGCCACCATGTCGGAATACTCCGCCCGCTCCGCAGGATCCTCCCACGGCTGCCCCGCTGCGGGAGCGGGCCGCGTCGAGCGCACGGCCAGCCGCTGCGACAGCCGATTTCCGCGATCGCACGGCCGTCGCACCGACAAGATGCCGCCTGTGCGGGAATGCGCCTCCACACGCAGCAGGCCGTTCTCCAGCACGTGCCGCTCGTCACGCTTCCTGCGGCCGGCGAGCGCCCGGACGATCCCGGCCGGGCCGCGAGCGGTCCGGGCGGGGACGGCGGCCCGTGCCGCGGGCAGCGTGCTGGCGGGCAACAGGTCGAGCAGCGTGCCGCGACCGGCGGCGAGCCGCACGGCCTCGGCGGTGATGACGGCCCTCTGCGCCGCCACGGGATCGGCCTCCTCGGCCGCGGGCGAAGGCAGCGTCACCGGAAATGCGTCCGGCTCGAACGACACGGTCGTGCCGGCCCCGGCGGTCCGGGAGACCAATTGCGACACCGTGACGAAGGTGCCCAAAGCGGAACTGACGGCCCCGATGCGGCGCAGTTCGTCGTGCCAGGAACTCGCCGTCCCGGCATGGTGGGCGAACGGGATCACCACGGTGTGGTCGTGATCCATCGCATCGCCGATCCGTCCGGGCAGCGTCAGGATGGTCTTCGCTCGACGCGCGTCGAGCGGGGGCCGCGCGATGCCGTCGATGCATCCGCCGCCCGTGCCCTCCCAGCGGATGCGGCCCGCGGCGGGGTCGGGCAGGGGAGTGCCGTCGAAGAGCGGCCAGATCGCGGCCGTGAATCCGAGGCCGGCGAGGATCTGCGGAAGGATCGCCGAGGATCCGCCGCTGGCGTGCGCGTAGGTCACCGGCGCGACGCCCACATGGTCCCGCCAGGCCGCCCCGCCGCGCTGCAGGGAGTCGAGGATTTCCTCCGGCGTCGACAGGTCGAGGGGACGGGAGTCGTAGCGGCCGCCGGCGGGCTCGAGCGTGCCGCCGGCACAGCGATCGCGGATCCTGGAAACAGCGGCCGGGTTGGCCGTGGCCAGGGCTTCGACGACCCGCCCCGTCGCCACGATGGTGGCCGGAACCGGGGAGTTCAATTCACGGTCGAGTCCGCCGCCGAGTGTCGATTCCGCGAGAAGCACGATGTCGACGAGCCACACGTCCACGGGGTAGTAGCGGGCCCGCGACGACTCGAGGAAGCCGAAGCATTCCTGCAGGCGTTCCCTGGCGGTCACCTCATCCCCGGCGACGGCCGCCCGCGCGGCGGCCACCGCGGCGGACTTGAAATCGTCGCTCGCGACGCTGGCGTGCGCCCGCATGCGTCGCGCCAAGAGTTCGGCCAGCAGCGTCGCCAGCCCGAGCGTGTGGAAGTCCGCGGCCAGTGCGGCGCCGGGCAGTGGATCGGGCACCGGCGCGTCCGCCGCCAGTGCGGCGGCGGCGGCGGCCACCACCGGCTCGCGGCCGGACACCGAACGCACCCAGCGCGACGACACCGTGCAGATCGCTTCAGCCTGGGTGGCGAAACGGTCATCCCACGGACGCGGCACGATGCCCAGCACGGCGTCATCCGCAACCAGTGGCAGGTCGACGCTCGACCACCAGGGTGCCGCACCGACCGTCGCGATCAGCCAGGGATGCCAGGCCGCCGTCCACGCCGAAAGGAGTTCATCCGCCTCCGACTCTTCGAGCCACGTGGGGAAATCGTCCAGCGAATGGCAGGGAAGGAAGACGGTGAGACGGTCGGGATGCATGGCAGGGAGTCTACCGTCGAGGGCCGAGGCCGTCCGCGGGGGAATGTGGTTCGCCGCCCACCGCGACGGCCTTGGTTTGACACCCCCCGCGCGACGATCCTAAAGTGTTATAGGGAAGGTTTTTAGGCCGACACGGACCGCCGGCCACACCTGCCGTCTGGACCTCGTGGAAAAGGGTCATGGCCCGCAGCCAGTACGTGTGGGGAATCGACATCGGCAAGTGCGCGCTGAAGGCGCTGCGCTGCCGGCCTTCCACGGAGCCGGGCACGCTGCTGGCGGACACGTTCGAATACATCGAATACCCGATGATCCTGACCCAGCCGGAGGCGGACGCCACCGAGCTGATTCGGTCGGCGCTGGAGGAACTGCTCGGCCGCCACGATCTCCGCGGAGACGTCGTGGCCGTATCGGTGCCGGGCCACCTTGGCTTGTCGAAGTTCATCAAGCTGCCGCCCATCGAGGCGAAGAAGATCCCCGACATCGTCAAGTACGAGGCCCGGCAGCAGATACCGTTTCCCCTGGATCAGGTGGTCTGGCGCTGGCAGCGTCTGGCCGGCGGGGTCGAGGAAAGCGGCTTCGTGATCGACGCCGAAGTCGCGCTGTTCGCGATGAAGCGGGAGCAGGTGTTCAAGGCCCTGACGCCGCTCACGGACGCCGGCATCCGCGTGGATGTCCTGCAGCTGGCGCCCATCGCCCTGTCGAACATGGTGACGTTCGACCAGCTGGCCGACGCGAAACCCGCCGATCCGGACGAGCCCCCCACATCGATCGTGCTCGTGGCCATGGGTGTCGACTCCACGGACTTGGTTGTCACCAACGGCCAGCGGATCTGGCAGCGAAACATGCCGATCGGCGGCAGCAGCTTCACGAAGCAGCTCGTGCAGGCGATGAAGCTGACCTTCTCGCGGGCCGAATCGCTCAAGCGGAATGCCGTCAAGGCGGAGGATCCGAAAGCGGTCTTCAAGGCCATGCGGCCGGTGTTCAACGAGTTCGCCGGCGAGCTCCAGCGGTCGCTCAATTACTTCACCGGCACGGACCGCACCGCCAAGATCGGCAAGGTGCTGCTGATGGGCGACGCCGTCAAGCTGCGCGGCTTGACCGAGTTCGTCGGCCAGCAGCTGCAGCTCGACGTGCAGCGGCTGGAGAAGTTCGCGCACCTCGACGGCAACGCCCTCTCCTCCGCCGCGTTCAAGGAGCATCAGCTCTCCTGCGGCACCGCCTACGGTCTCGCACTGCAGGCAGCCCAGAAGGCCTCGGTCGGCACGAACCTGTTGCCCAATGAGATCGTGCGGGACCGGATCATCGAATCGAAGAAGCCGTGGGCCGTCGGAGCGCTCATGGCGTTGTTGGCTGCGGCTCTCATGAACTTCTGCGGCATGTTCGCGGCGTGGACCGCCTACGCCCCGAAGCTCTACGCCGACGCATTCGGGAAGGCGGACGCGGTCAAGAAGCGGTCGCAGGAGGCCATCGCCGCCGTCGACGAGGTCCGTAAGCGACAGTCCGATGCAATCGCCCAGCAGCAGTGGCTGGCGAAAGTGCAGGACCGCCGGTTCCAGACGCTCGACATGCTCCGAGCGGTGCAGACGCTGTTGCCCCATGACGAGGGCAACCCGCCGGAGAATCCGGCGGACCGGAACGAACTGCACGTCGAGCGGATCGACTGCCAGTATTTTCCAGATCTGGCGCCATGGTTCGCGGGCTTGAAGCAGCAGTGGGAAGACACATCCATCGCCGAAGACGCCGCTGCCGACGCGGAGGCCGCCGATGCGAAGCCGGCCGAAGGCGGTGACGCCGCAGCGCCGGCGGCGGACGCAGCTCCGGCGACGGACGGGACGGCCGCCCCCGCTGCGACCGAACCGACGAGCCCGGCTGGGCCCGGATGGGTGATCGAGATCAAGGGCTACCACTACCACAACGAGCCCCGCCACAAACCCGCCGAAGGCGCCCAGTTCCTCCGCACGACGCTGGTGAAGAATCTGCTCGGCAAGGGGAACAAGGTTGTCGTGTCCGCAGGGCCGCTCGCCGGCAAGGAGGTCTCGGTGTCGGAGCTGGGACTCGGGTTTCCGGTGATCGTCGCCTCGTCGCCGATCCGCACGGTGCGGATCGCCAATGCGAAGGCGGCCGCGGCCGGCGGTGCCGCAGGCGGGCCGCCGCCGGGTGGGATCGCCGACCCGGCGGCAGCGGCCGTCGCTGCGGCAGGAGAGGATCCGGATCTCGTCCTCAAACGCTACGACTTCGTCCTCCAGTTCTGCTGGCAGCCGAAGGTGCCCGGCCTCGCGCCGCCCAGCCCGCCCCCTCCAGCCCAGTGACCCCGGACCACATCCCTTTCACGCGGTTGCCATGGCACAGGTTTCGCTGAACGACAAGCTTCGACCGGCATTGCTGATCCTGGCGAAGTATCACTTCTGGATGTTGGCGGCGATCGTGCCGCTCATCATCGTGCCGGCCTTGTTTTCGGCCCGAGGGCACTTCGACAAGCAGATCAACGCGGTGCGGGAACAGATCAAGGCCTGCATCGGATCGCTGCAATCTGTCCGCAAGATCACGCAGCACCCCAATCCGGCCTGGTCCGCCGACATCGATACGAGCACCATGCGAGTGAAGCGGGAGACCCTCGCCGAATGGGTGCGGTTTTGGGACAGCCAGGCGGCGTTTCGCACCTGGCCGGATTCTCTCGGCGACGACTTCGTGAAGGCGGTGACCACGCTCAAGCCGGATGGAAAGCTGCCCCGCAAGCTCCTCGAACGCTACCAGAACAACGTCAGGTCCTTGGTCCGCGAGCTCCCCGGCCGGATGGCCGTGGAAGACCAGATGGTCGGTCTGGCCGGCATGGCCGGGGCGAACCCGGGAGGCGACGTGCGACCACGCGGTCCCGGGGTTGGCGAGCCGGCGCCGGCGGGGTTCCCCGGAGCATTCCAGCCCGCCGCCCAGCAGCAGGGATCGCCCTACGTGGCAACGTGGAGCGGCGACAACCAACGACAGCTCTACGCATCGTTCGACTGGGAAACCGCCCCCTCGACCACGCAGGTCCTGATGGCACAGGAAGAACTGCGGATGTACGGCCTGCTCTGCGACGTCATCGCCGGCATGAACAAGTCGGCCACCGGACCACACAACGCGGCGATCAGCCAGGTAAACCAGTTGTATGTGGGCTACCTCGCGGCCGAAGACGTGGTTGGCGGCTCGACCGCCGGGCGACTGCGCGGCGCGGGTCCGGCGGCCGGCGGCGGCCCGATGAGCCAGCCCGATCCGGGAGCCGCCGCAGAAGGTGGCGGGGGAGGCAAACCGGCCCACCCGCGGTTTGGCGGCGGTTCGTCCGGACCGGGCGGCCAGATGACCGGCTCGTCTCCGGAGGGCGGACCTCCCGCCGCGCCGGTCTTTTCTGACGACTCGTACCGCAACTGGGTCTACGTCGACTTCAACGACCATCCGCTCGATGCCGGCGGCCTCGCGGCGGCTCCCGACGCGAAAATGGTGCACCTCATGCCCTTCGTCATGAAGCTGGTGATGGACCAGCGACAGCTCGACGCCCTGCTCGTCGAACTGGCCACTGCCCCGCTGCCGATCGACGTGCGCCAGGTCCGCATCAATGTCGGAGGCGCCGCCGGCCCCGGAATGCCCGGCGGACCGATGATGCCCGGCGGGGAAGGGATCGGCGGTGGCCCGGCGGGCGCGACGCCCGCCGGCGCACGGATCTACGACCTGCCCATCGAGATTCACGGCACCATCGGACTTGCGACGCAGCCCAGCGAACAGGCCGTGGGACTCGAGCCCGGGCAGGGATTGGAACAACCGGCCGGCGATGGCGGTGAGAAGCCCGCCGCACAGCCGAAGACATCGCAGGTGACGGCAGAGAAGCGGAGGGTGCCGGCATGAAGAAGCCTCGCGTATCGTTCAGCAAAGACGCCCTGCTGGGTCTTCTCATCAACCACGGTGAAAAATTCGTGGTGGCCCTGTTCACGTTGTTCGCCTGCACGCTCGCGTGGGGAGGCGTCGAGGCGCTGCGCAACCTGCGGCCCAAGGAGGGGGAGCGGCCGGAAGCGATCTTGGACAACTCGAAGAAGACGGACGAGCACATCGACTCCGTCAAGATCGCGCCCGATTCCGAACTGACCAGCGAGAAGGGATTGTCGGCACTCGTCTCGCCATGGCTCTCGGTGAAGGTTCCCCCGGCCAGCCGACCGCTGATGCTCGACAAGCCCCTGTTCGCCGAGCTGGCCAAACGGAGCAGCCCCGACATTTTTCCCGTGGAGGATTTGCAGGCGGTGGCCGGCGTGATCGCCATCGCCGCCAAGCCGGCGCCCGCGGGCGGCAGGCAGGCGGCCGCCGACAAGCCAACGGAGCTGGACGTCGCCGCAGCGCCGAAGGGGGGCAAGCCCGGCCGCCCGGGCCAGCGGGGCGGCACCCAAGCGGCGGCGCAACCGGTGATGCCGATCCAGCCGGTGGGACCGGGGCCGTCGGGCGACATGTCCGGCATGCCACCGGCGGCCGACGTGTCGCTCGGCCAGCCCAAACTTCTGCCCTACGTGGTGGTCACCGGACTCATTCCCGTGAAGAAGCAGTTCGAGGAATACGACCGCAGGTTCGTCGCCGCGAGCCTCCACGATCCCAACATCGACACCCCGCGTTGGAACAGCTACCGCATCGAGAGAGCCGAGATCATCCCGGGTGCCGCCGAGAAATGGGTACCGGTCGACATGAAGTCACTGGCCAGGCAGTACTCGGCCGAGTGGCTTCGACTCCAGTCCGAGCCGATGATCGGGCCGCTGCAGTTGCCGCCCGAACTGGAGCCCAGGGACAGGGCCGTGGCACCGATCCCGTTCTGCAGCCCCCTGCCGCAGCTGGCTGACGGCTCGTGGGGTTTCAAGGCGCTTCATCCCTGGTTCGTCGACCACCTGGTTCGCGAGCACGAGGCGCGCAAGGCGAAAGAGAAGGCCGCCCTGGAGGTGGCGCCCGATGACGTGTTCGGCGGCGCGGGCCCAGTGCCGGGCGGCCCGATGATGGGCGATCCGTCCGCCCCCGGATCGATGCCCACGAACGTCGACACGGGCATGGGCGCGATGGGCCCGGGCGGGGGGACTCCCCGGCATGCGATCGACGCGATGGAATATCGCCTGTTTCGCTTCGTCGACTTCGCCGTGCGTCCGGGCCGCAGCTACCGCTATCGCGTGCGCGTGGTGTGCTGGAATCCCAACCTCAACCTGCCGACGCGGCATCTGGCCGATGCGGCGCTCACGAAGAAGCAGACGCTCGAATCGCCCACGAGCGATCCGACCCCGGCGACGCTCGTGCCCGATGGCAGGCAGCTCCTCGTGCAGCCCGTGAAGAAGGATGCTCTCAAGAAACTCAAGCCGGGGTTGGCGCCCGTCGTGGTGCTGGGCGAGAAGCCCAAGGGGGATGCATTCGCGCTCCGCGGGCTGATCATGGAAGTCGGCGGCCTGGCGAACGTCGACATGAGAGCGAACAAGAAGGGCGACCCGCGGGCGTTCGGCGAAGATCTCGTCACCGACCGGGTGCTGCTCGACTCGCGGGGCGACCGCCAGGATCGGGCCGAAACGGCCACGGCGGGCAAGCCAACTCCTCCTCCCGAGCCTTTTGAAATGATCTTCCTGCGACCGGACGGCAGCTTCGAATTCGCGAGTTCGGCCGAGTCGCAGCCACAGATCGACCGCTACCGGCAGACGGCGCCTCCCGAAATCGGCGGCCCTTTGCCGGCGGCGGCGCAGCCGCCCCCGGGGGCGGCCTCTCCCTTCGGCAACCCGTTCGCTCCACCGGCAGGAGCGCCCCGATGAACCTCTTCACCGGCTGCCCCGCGGTGGCTTGGCGTCTCCGCGTGCGACTGCGCAGGACGGCCGTCTGCCTGCTGATGGCCTTCACCGCCGGACCGGCCGCCGTGCCCCTCCGTGCGCAAGAAGAGGGTCTGACGACCTGGCCGAAGCTGGAAGCCGCCGCCGAGGCCCGCGACTACAAGGAGAAGATCAAGAACGGGGGCGGCATCGACGCGAAGGCCCGCGAGTTTCTGGAACAGACGGCGCTGCCGCAGTTGGCGCTCGAGGGCAACCGCGGCTCGATCGCGAGCGTTCGCAAGCGGATGCGGGAGTTCCTGCTCAACGACGTCGCCGACGACAAGAATGGCGACGAAGCCAACCGCATCTTCGCCACCTTCTTGGAAACGCTGGCAGCCAACGGCGACGAGCCCCCGGTGGTGCGGGTCAACGCGATGCTCCTCGTCGGTGAGCTTCAGACCACCGCCGCGTCGGGCCGCAAGCCCTGGCCGGGCGCCGTCGCCGCGCTGGCCAAGGCCACCGCCAACGCCGAACTCCCCAAGGAGGTGCGGATCGCAGCCGCAGCCGGCTTGGCCCGACATTTCGATGCGGCCAAAGGGAGCCAGGACTCCATCGGCCGCATCGCCAAGGATGCGAAAGCCCCGTTGGTGGCGGTCATCGGGGAGATGGCCGCAGCGGGGGCCGGCCCTGAGAACGACTGGCTGGTGTCTCGCTGTCTGTCGATGCTGGCCGTGCTGGGGCCGGCCGATGCGGATGCCGCCGCGGCCGTGGTCAAGGTGATCGACGCTTCCCAGCGCTCGTTCGACGCACGGGTTCGCGCCGCGACGACCCTGGCGAACATCGCCGGCCCCCAGTCGAAGATCGATGGCGCGGCGACGGTGACCATGCTCGAAACACTCGCCGTGGCGGCGTTGGAGCACGACTCCAGAACCGCGGAGCGGCTGAAGCTCGAAAAGCTCTTGGGCGAGGGCGGCCTCGGTGGACCGGGGATGATGCCCGGATCGATGGGCCCCGGAGGCCCGATGGCTCCCCCTTCCCCCGGGTTCAGCCCCACGGGCGACGTCGGCATGGCGGGAGGATTCGGCGGACCGGGCGGCATGATCGGCGCGGCGCCGCCGGAGCAGCTGATCCCTCGGGAGGTCTGCCGGCGGGCTGCCTGGCGGCTGTTTTCGCTGGCCAACGCGATCCTCTCCGTCGATGGCCAGAAGGGGCTCGCGAAACTGGCGGGAGACGACGTGTCCGCCGCTAAAAAAATCGCCGAGAACCTTCGGGGCGCCTCGCTGCGTCTCGACGCCAATCCCGTGGATGCAAGCCTGCTCCAGGCGCTCGCCGATCTCAAGCCGGCGCCGCCCCCGTCCGCGGAAAAGCCGGCGGCGGATGCGGACGGTGAGGCTCCCGCGGCCGAAAAGCCGCCCGCCTGACGCTCGATTGCATCCGACATGCTCGTATTGGGTCGGAGGCGGCTGAGCCAAGACGTATCAAGGCGATGCGGCGGGCGAAGCCAACGATGAGCCGCTCAAAACGACCAAGCAGACGGCCGAGCAGAGTTCCCAGAAAGAACCGAGAGCGCATTCCGCCTGCGTGGAGCACCGGCTCCGGGACGGCAGAAGTCTCCTCGCTGTGGCCGCAGCGGCCAAACGCTCGTCGAGCTTCCGCCGATCCCTTCGCCTACGTCTCCCGGTGTACCGGCTGGTTCACCTGGAGATCGCTCGAGCGAAGACGGATGCACCTTAGTGCTTGATCAGGTCGCGCACCGTGCCGCCGGCGGGAATCATCGGCAGCACGTGCTCTTGATACGGCACCTGCACGTCGAGGAGGGCCGGCCCGGGCGCGTCGATGAGCCGTTTGAGCGCGGCCTCGAGCCCGCTCTTGGCCACGACCGTCTCGGCCTGCCAGCCAAACCCCTTGGCGATCGCCACGAAGTCGGGATAGCGGCCCTCCGGAGAGATGCCGTTGCCCTGCCCGGATGCCTCGGGGTTGTCGACCGGACCGAGGTAGGTGTGGGCTCGATTCCCCTTGAAGAACCGGTCCTCCCATTGCACCACCATACCGAGGTGCTGGTTGTTGAGCAGCAGCACCTTGACCGCGATGTTTTCGCAGTGGCAGGTGGCGAACTCCTGGATGTTCATCAGGATGCTGCCGTCGCCGTCGATGTCGACGACCAACGCCCCCGGGTGGGCCACTTTGGCGCCCATCGCCGCCGGCAGGCCGAAACCCATCGTGCCGAGTCCACTCGACGAGAGCCACGTGCGCGGCCGCCGAAACTTGTAGAACTGGGCCGACCACATCTGGTGCTGCCCCACGCCCACCGTGACGATGGTGTCGCGGTCCGCCGTGAGCCGGGAAAGCTCCTCGATGGCGTGCTGCGGCAGGATGCCGTCGAACGAACGGTCGTACGAGAACGGGTTGTCCCGCTTCCACTCCGCGATCTGGCCATACCAGCCGTCGAGCGGCGCCGCGGGCGGCTCGACGATCGCGTTGAGCAGGGCGAGCGACTCCTTGACGTCGGCCACGATCGGCACGTGCGCGAGCTTGTTTTTGTTGATCTCGGAGGGATCGATGTCGATGTGCACGATGAAGCCGTGCTGGGCGAATTCCGACACCTTGCCCGTGACGCGGTCGTCGAACCGGACACCCACCGCGATCAACAGGTCGGCCTGATCGACGGCGTAGTTCGAGTAGACGCTGCCGTGCATGCCGAGCATGTCGAGGCAGCGTGGATCGTCGGCAGGGAAGGCGCCCAGGCCCATCAGCGTCATCGTGACAGGAATGCCGGTCTTTTTGACGAGTTCCCGGAGCTCCTGCGAGGCTTCGCCGGCGATGACGCCGCCGCCGGCGTAGATGATGGGACGCTTGGCCCGCTTGATCGCGGCGGCGACCTGGGCGATCTGTTCCTGCCGCGGCCGCCGCACGTCGGGATGGTAGCCGGGCAGGTTCATCGCCGCGTCGTAGTCGGGGACGATCTGCGCGAGCTGGATGTTCTTCGGAAGGTCGACGAGCACGGGGCCCGGTCGGCCGGTGGTGGCGATGTGGAACGCCTCCCGCATCACCCGGGCGATGTCCGCCGCGTCCGTCACGAGGTAGTGGTGCTTCGTGATGCCTCGGCACACCTCGACGATCGGCGTCTCCTGGAAGGCATCGGTGCCGATGACGCTGGTGCCCACCTGGCCCGTGAGCGCCACCAGCGGCACGCTGTCCATCTTGGCATCGGCGATCGCCGTCACCAGATTGAGGGCGCCCGGGCCGCTCGTCGCCATGCACACGCCCGGCTTGCCGGTCGTGCGGGCGTAGCCCTGGGCCGCGAACCCGCCCCCCTGCTCGTGCCGGGGCAGGATGGTCCGCAGCCTGTCCTTCGCCCGTGTCAGCGCCTGGTGCAGCGGCATGCTTGCGCCACCCGGATAGGCGAAGATCACCTCCACTCCATGGCGGATCAACGACTCGACGACCACGTCCGCACCACTCACGAAGGCTTCGGAGGCGCGGGGGCGGGAGACGGTTGCCATGGGGTGATCCTCTCGTGAGGGTGGGAACGACGTGCCGACAGACCCTCAAAAATACACGATAAACGCCGGGTGGCGTCAGGGGGGCGATTTCAGGCCGAAACCGCCCTGAAACTGCCCTGCAAACCGACTCGAAACCGAGCCGTCGTGGCCCCAGCCTGTCGCCGCAGGATGCGCCGATCACCGGCCACGGGACGCGTCGGCGTTTCCCCGCCCCTCCCGGCACACAAGGCGGGGGCGACTTTTCACTGCCAGCCAGGTTCGCTGCCAGCCAGTGCATGCGGGGAACGTGCTCGAGAGCAGATCCGACCGTGTTGGAGCCCCGGTTCGGGGGCAAAAGCCTCCTCACTCTCGGCCGCACCGGCCACGCGCTCGTCGAGCGTTCGCCGACCCTCTGGCCCCTCTCCCATGCTTCCAAATCGTCGCCCCAGCAAAACGAGATTTGCTCTAATGACCGTCGTGTCCGATCCCACGGTTCACGGCCAGGCCGGTCGACTGCTGGGCCTGGCCCCCACGCTCGATGCGCATCAAGGGTTCGCGGACGTCGTCGCCAGTCTCCGAGCGGGACATGGCGGCACGATTGGCGGAACCTGGGGATCGGCGTCCGCGCTGACGGCGTCCGCGCTGGCGGGCAGGCTGGCCGAATCGGCCGTGGGCCCGGCTCTGCTCGTCGTCGTCCTTCCGCACGCCGCCGACGCGGAGGCCTGCGTCGAAGACCTCGCCCTGTTCAGTCCGCTCGCCGTCGCCAGCCTGCCGGCGCTCGAGGACTACGGCACGGTGGTGGCTGCCGACGATCCTGCCGCCGCCGAACGGCTCGCGCTCGTCAAGCGGCTCACCGGATCGGCGGCGGATCCACCCCGGATCATCGTCACCACGATCCAGGCCCTGCTGGCCCCTCTCGACGATCCCCGGGACATCGAAGCCAGCACCCGCCGGCTGGCCGTCGGCGGGCCGCTCGATCCCGCCGAACTCGCCGACTGGCTCGCCGCCCGCGGCTGGGAGGCGGCCGACGCCGTCGACCGGCCCGGCACGTTCGCCCGCCGTGGCGGCATCGTCGACCTGTTCGCGACCGACTGGGACAGGCCGGTCCGGATCGACCTGTTCGGGGACGAGATCGAGTCGCTGCGCACGTTTGACATCGTCAGCCAGAGGAGCGTCGACTCGCTCTCGGCGATCGATCTCACGGCGCTGGCCCGCACCCCGACCACCTCGGGCCTCGGCGCGCGGCGGACCCATCTCGCCGACATCCTGGCGCCGGGCTCGTGGTGGGCGCTCGTCGAGCCCGGCGAATTGGCCGAGGAGGCCCAGCGCACGCACCAACGGCTCGGGGCGGACGCCGGGCTCGCCGACCCGCAGGACGTGTTTGCGCGGATCTACCGCTTTCCGTCGGTCACGCTCTCGGCCGTCGCGCCATCGAGCCTCGAGGCCACGGCGGCGCTGGCCATCGAGAGCGTGGAGCGATTCACCGGCGCGCTCGACCGGGTCCGGGAGGAGCTCGACACGGTCGGCCGTGACCAAGAGGTATGGGTCGTGGCGCCGACGGAGGCCGAGGAGCACCGGCTGCGGGACCTGCTCGCGGAGAGCGGTCCCGGGCGATCCGGCCGGCTGCACTTCGCCCGCGGCCGGCTCTCCGCCGGCTTCCGGCTGGTGCCCGAGAAGGTCGTCGTCGTCTCGAGCGCCGAGCTGTTCCGCCGCGAGGAGGTCGCGGCCGCCAGGCCGGCCAGGCAACGGCTCACGCGGGCGATCGACACGTTCCTCGACCTGCACGAGGGCGACTTCGTCGTGCACGTGGCCCACGGCGTCGGCCGCTACAAGGGGCTCAAGCTGCTCGAGCAGCACGGCCGCACGGAGGAGTTCCTGGAGATCGAGTTCGCCGAGAACACGCGGATTTACGTGCCTGCGTCCTGCATCGAGCTGGTGCAGAAGTACGTGGGCGGCACGAAGCTCGCGCCCAAGCTCGCGAAGGTCGGGGGCACGCTCTGGCAGCGGCAGAAGCAGGCCGTCGAGCAGGCCGTGGCCGACATGGCGGCCGACATGCTGCGGCTGCAGGCCCGCCGCGAAAGCCGTCCGGGCGTGGCCTTCCCCGCCGACACGCCCTGGCAGCGGAGCTTCGAGGAGTCGTTTCCCTACGACGAGACCCCGGACCAGCTCACGGCGATCGCCGCCATCCGGACAGACCTGGAGCGGCCCCGGCCGATGGACCGTCTGCTCTGCGGCGACGTGGGCTTCGGCAAGACGGAACTGGCGATGCGGGCCGCGTTCAAGGTGGCAGAGGCGGGTGCGCAGGTGGCCGTGCTCGTGCCGACGACGGTGCTCGCCGAGCAGCATCGGCGGACGTTCTCCGCCCGGTTCGCCGAGTTTCCCTTCACGATCCGCGCCCTGTCGCGGCTCACCGGCGCCGCGGAGGCCAGGGACACGCTCGAAGGGCTGGCGCGGGGCACCGTCGACATCGTCATCGGCACGCACCGGCTCGCGCAGTCGGACATCCACTTCGCGAACCTCGGGCTGGTGGTCGTCGACGAAGAGCAGCGGTTCGGCGTCGACGTGAAGGAGAAGCTCAAGGCGCTGCGGGCCAGCGTCGACGTGCTCACGATGACGGCCACGCCGATCCCGCGCACCCTCCACATGGCGATGCTGGGCATCCGCGACATCTCCAACCTCACCACGCCGCCGTCCAACCGCATCGCCGTGGAGACCCGCGTGTCCCGCTGGGACGAGCGGCTCATCCGCCACGCGATCGACCGGGAGCTCGCCCGCGGGGGGCAGGTGTTCTTCGTGCACAACCGCATCCACGACATCCACAAGGTGGCACACCGGCTGTCGCAGATCGCTCCCGAGGCGACGATCGTCATCGCCCACGGGCGGCTCTCGGAGACCGACCTCGAGGACGTGATGCTGTCGTTCGTCGCCGGCCGAGCCGACATCCTCCTGGCCACGACGATCATCGAGAGCGGTCTCGACATCCCCCGGGCCAACACGATCTTTATCGACGAGGCAGACACCTACGGTCTGGCCGACCTGCACCAGCTGCGCGGCCGCGTGGGCCGCTCGCACCACCGCGCCTACTGCCACCTGCTCGTCGACGAGACGGCCACGCTCACTGCGACCGCGGCGAAGCGGCTCCGCGCGATCCAGGAATTCTCCAGCATGGGCGCCGGCTTCTCGCTGGCGATGCGCGACCTGGAGATTCGCGGCGCCGGCAATCTTCTCGGCACCCAGCAGAGCGGCCATATCGCCACCGTCGGCTACGAACTCTACTGCCGGCTGCTCGAACAGGCCGTCCGCGGGCTCAAGGCGCTCCCACCGGCGGAGCCGCCCCCCGTCACGATCGACCTGCCCGGCGAGGCCTGGCTGCCGCGCGACTTCATCCCCGACCTCCGCGCCAAGATCGACGTCTATCGGCGGCTCTCGAGGATCACCGCCGAGTCGCAGGCCGAGGACCTGGCCGCGGAATTGGCCGACCGCTTCGGCCCCCTGCCCCCGGAAGTTGCGCGGATGCTGGAGTTTGCCCGAATTCGCGCCGCGGCCGCTGGCCACGGAATCGACTCGATCTCGCGGCAGCCGGGCCTGCTCGTCATCGGCCACCACGACATCAGGGCCATCCAGCGGCTACGGGCGGCCTGGGAGAAGGACGGCAGGACGCTGCGGATCGTGGGGGAGAAGACCGCCGTCATCCCGCTCGATCGGCGGATCGCGGACGATCCGGACCGGCTGCTGGCGGCGGTCGGGACGCTCTTGCGACCCGCGCGCAGCCGCGCCTATAGTCCCCGCCCCCCGTCGTCGGCTGCCCGCAGCTGACGACGGGCAGGCGACACCGCTTCGACTCGCAGACACGCTCCGCGCTCGCGCGGATGCTGGCAAGGACACGCACCGCGATGAGCGACCCAGGCCACCATGCGCCGCCCCGCCGACACGCGGCAGCGTGCGCGGCGTTCCTGCTCGTCGGCGGGCTGGCAGGCGGCTTTCTCGCGCCGGCCTGGAGCGGTGGCGAGACCGCGCTGGCCCAGGCTGCGGACGTCGCCGAGGCGGCATCGCCCAACGCCGCGACCGACTCCGCGACCGCTCCCCGCGGCAGGGTGCCGCTGGGACAGGCGCCCAGCGTGCCCAGCTCGCTGGGCCGCCCCCAGGGCTGGCCGGGAGGCGGCACGCCCGGCGCCACCGATCAGCACGTGCTCTCGAGCATCCGCTCGAATCCGGGCGGCCCGCTCGAACCGATCGACTCCGGCGCATCCGCAGGCCGCACCGGCGACGCGATGCCGCACAAGGCGGGAGTGATCCGGGCCGGGTTCGAGGAGGCTCTGCCGTCGGGCGCGAGCGGCCGCGCCGGCCAGCCGGCCGGCGACGTGCGCGTGCTCGAGAACGCCAAGGTCATCGCCCGCGTGGGTCCCGAGGTCGTGCTCCAGGGGGACGTGCTCACGCCCACGGCGATGGACTGGCTCGACAAGGTCTCTCCGGGACTCACCCCCGAGCAGGTGACGGAGCTCAAGCTGCAGATCTGCCGCCAGGTGATCAAGCCGCACGTCGAGTCGCTCATCGTCTACGTCGACGCCTGCCGCACGATCCCTCCGGATCGTCTGCCCGAGATCGAGAAGAAGGTCAACGAGGCCTTCGACCAGCAACAGCTGCCGCGGCTGCTGAAGGACGCCGGCGTGGCGACCGTCGCCGAATACGATCAACTCCTGCGGTCCCGCGGCCTGTCTCTCGACAGGATCCGCAAGACGTTCTTCGAGCGCGCCGTCGCCCAGCAGTGGATCCAGCAGAAGGTGATCGACGACGAAGAAATCCCACACGCCGAGATGATCGCCTGGTATCAAAACCACCTCGCCGAATACGAATTCCCCGCCCGCGTGCGCTTCGAGCAGCTCACGGTGAAGATCACGCCGCAACGGCCGCGTCAGCTGGCGTGGAACCAGCTGGCCGCGATGGGCAACGAGGTGTTTCAGGGCAAGCCTTTCGCCGACGTGGCCAAGTCGGGCTCCGAGGGCCCGACGGCCGCCACCGGCGGCAGCTACGACTGGACGACGAAGGGAAGCCTGGTGTCGAAGGTCGTCGACGAGGCGATCTTCACGCTGCCCGTGGGCCAGCTCAGCACGATCCTCGAGGATGGTGCGTCGCTGCACATCGTCCGCGTCACCGAACGGACGGACGCCGGCAGGACGCCCTTCATCGAGGCGCAGGTCGGCATCCGCGACACGCTCCGCGAGGAGCGTCGCAAGCGGGAGATGGACGACTACCTCGCCACGCTTCGTGACCGCACGCCTGTGTGGACGATCTTCGACGACCAGCCCGGGGGCAGCCCACTGCAAGCCGCTCCACAGACGGCCGGGCAGCCCCGCACGCGACGATGAAACGCACGAGCCTCCGGCAGCAGGCCGTCGTGGCCGCGGCGATTGCCGACCCCGGTCGCGCGGGCTAGACTGCCGACTCGCAGGAGTGTGGCTGCCGCGCCGCCCGCTGCGCCATGCCCTCCGTCACGACGTCCCGGAGACCTTGCCATGAGTGCCTCGTCGAGCGCCGCCGCCCCCCCCTCGCCGCCGGCGGGCAGCCCGCCGTGGCCGGGAACGAAGTCCGCGGGAACGGCACGGCTCGACATCGGCGGCCGCACCACGGACATGCCCCTCATCGTCGGGACGGAGGGGGAAACGGCCATCGACATCGCGAAGCTGCGTAGCGCGACCGGGGCGATCACCCTGGACGAGGGCTTCGTCAACACGGGCTCGACGACCAGCGCGATCACCTTCCTCGATGGCGAGAAGGGCATCCTCCGGTACCGTGGCTACCCCATTGAGGTGCTGGCCGAGCGGTGCGACTTCGTCGAGGTGGCCTACCTGCTCATCTACGGCCAACTGCCGTCGACGGCCGAACTCGACTCGTTCCGGGTGTCGCTCTCGCACCACACGATGATCCACGAGGACATGCGGAGCTTCTACAACGGCTTCCCGCGAGACGCCCACCCCATGGCGATCCTCGGCAGCGTGGTCGGCGCCCTGTCGACGTTCTACCAGGACTCCCTCGACGTCCGTGATCCGCGGCAAGTCGAGGTGAGCGTGCACCGCCTTCTGGCGAAGCTTCCCACGATCGCCGCCTACAGCCACAAGAAGTCGATCGGTCAGCCGTTGATCTACCCACGGAACGACCTCTCGTACTGCGAGAACTTCCTGCAGATGATGTTCGCGGTGCCGTGCGAGGAATACCACTGCGATCCCGACTTCGCCGATGCGCTCGACACCCTGCTGATCGTGCACGCCGACCACGAGCAGAACTGCTCCACGTCGACCGTGCGGATGGTCGGCTCGAGCGACGCCAACCTGTTCGCGAGCATCTCCGCCGGCATCTCCGCCCTCTGGGGCCCGCTCCACGGCGGCGCGAATCAAGCGTGCGTCGAGATGCTGGAAAAAATCGGTGCCGACGGCGGCAACGTGAAGAAGTACGTCGATCTCGCCAAGAAGAAGGATTCAGGCTTCCGCCTGATGGGATTCGGCCATCGCGTCTACAAGAACTACGACCCGAGGGCGAAGCTGATCAAGGCGATCTGCGACAAGCTGCTCTCGAAGCTGTCGCTCAAGGACCCCATCTTCGACATCGCCCAGCAGCTGGAGGAGGTCGCGCTCGCCGACGAGTACTTCATCGAGCGCAAGCTGTACCCCAACGTCGACTTCTACTCGGGCGTGATCTACCGGGCGATGGGGATCCCCGTGCAGATGTTCACCGTGCTGTTCGCGATGGGCCGTCTGCCCGGCTGGATCGCGCACTGGATCGAGATGCACCACTCCCCGACGAAGAAGATCTGCCGGCCGCGGCAGATCTACACGGGCGAGAAGCTCCGCGAATTCGTGCCGATCACCAAGCGGGGTTGAGCGGTCTGCGACGGCGTCCTGGCTCACAACTTCCGCTTGCCGCGGAAGAAGTCGCTGAGCAGCCGGCCGCACTCTTCGGCCATGACGCGGCCGGTGTGCTGCACCCGGTGATTGAGCCGCGGATCCTCGAACAGCCTGTAGAGCGATTCGACGGCACCGGCCTTCGGATCCGGCGCGCCCCACACCACAGTCGGCACGCGCGCCTGGAGGATCGCTCCCGCGCACATGGGGCACGGCTCGAGCGTGACGTAGAGCGCACAGCCCTCCAGCCGCCACGACCCCAGCGCGGCCGCCGCCTGCGTCAGCGCGATCATCTCGGCGTGCGCCGTCGGATCGGCGAGCTGCTCGCGCTGGTTGTGCGCGCTGGCCACCACCCGGCCTGATGCGACGACGATCGCGCCGACCGGCACTTCGTCCTCCTCCGCCGCCAGCCTGGCTTCCTCGAGCGCCAGTCGCATCCAGCGCTCGGCGTGGGCCGCGCCGGTCAGCCCGTGGCGACAAGTGTCGATGAGGTCGTCGAGCGAAGCATCGTCTTCCGGCAGCCACGGATCGGAGGCTGGCATGGCGCACGTCCTGGAAACGGGATACCCGACGCCCCGACACCGCGGTGCGGCACGCGGGACGCCGCACTCTACGCACCCACGACCGCCTTCCGCAAACCTGATCGTGAATCGGCCGGCTTGGGAGCCACACAGCCATCGGGTACGATCTGAGAGGAAGCCTTTCGCTGCCATGGCCCCGTAGGAACGCCCTCCAGGAACGCTCTCATGGACCCCACCCTGCTGCTTCTCCGCTGGGCGCATATCCTCGCCGCGATCATCGCCATGGGAGGCCTCGTGTTCGCGAGGTTCGCGCTGCTGCCGGCCCTGTCCGAATTCGACGCCGACACCCGGAACCGGATCCACGACGCCATCCGACGCCGCTGGCTGCCCTGGGTGATCGGGGCGATCACGCTCCTCCTTGCCAGCGGCTTGGCGAACTTCCTGCTTTTCAACACGCGGGTGCGGACGGAGGAGTGGGCGGAAGGCGTCTGGATGCGGCAGCACAGCTACCACGCGCTCTTCGGCGCGAAGTTCCTCCTGGCCATGGTCGCATTCTACTTCGCCAGTGCGCTGGTCGGCCGCGGCGCCGGCACGCAATGGGTGCGGGATGACAGGGCGAAGTGGCTTTCCGTGACGCTCGGACTCACGCTGGCCGTCGTGATGCTGTCGGGCTGGATGCGGCAGCTGCACACCGGCCCGAACGTCCAGCCCCACGGCGTCCGCCTCGAAGGCTTCGGGGACGACGGCGGGTCGGCCGGCGAGGCGACAGACGATCGCTACCGCGATGGAACCGCCGGTGCGCGATTCCGCCAGCGGCCGTCCGCAGAGGCTCTCGGCGGGGAGGCTGACGGCACAGGAGCCACCGCCCCAACCCCGGCTGCGGCGCCGGCAGCAGTGGGGCAGTGACCGCGTCGAGGAGGAGCGATGGACAAGAAGGACAAGAAGCGGCTGGAGGTGCTGCAACAGAAGATCGCGAAGCTGCAGCAGCTCCTCGCCGCCGCGCGAAAGCAGCCCGACGACCCGGCCGAGCCGGCCCGGCTGGAGAAGGATCTCGCCGCCGCCCACGCGGAACTCGCGAAGCTCAAGAAGTCCTGACCACCCCGCAGGCCGTCATCGTTGGCGAGCGGATTCCCGCCGTCCTGTCTTCTCGCCCGCGGTGACCGACTGACTCGACGGAGAAGGCCCCTGCACACCGGGCCCGGCGACCGCATCATGGCTGCTCCCGGATTTTTTGCCCGACTGTTCGGCGGCAAGCCCCGCGTCGACCTCTGGCGGCGGTATGAACGGCTGCGCGAAGGCGTGGCCGGAACGATGTCGCAGTTCTACAAGGTCCGCGACCTGCGCACGGGCGCGGTCCTCGGGCTGAAGATCATCGACGCCAAGAAGCGCGACGCCGTGGAGCATCGCTACCGCGGCTTGTCCAAGCCTTCCGAGGGTGAGATCGGCAGCCTCGTCGTCGGCCCGAACATCGTCAAGACTCTCGAGTGGGGCACGTCGACGAATGGCGAGTCGTACATCCTCATGGAATTCATCGAGGGCTCGCTGCTCCACACGCTGCTGTCGTCCGGAACCATCCTGCCCGCCGCCCAGCGGATCGACATCGTGCGGCAGGCCGCCACCGCGATCGCAGCGGTCCACAAGGCGGGCTTCATCCACCGCGACATCTGCCCGCGCAACTTCATGCTGCAGCCGGACGGGCGGCTGATGCTCTTCGACTTCGGGCTGGCCGTGCCCGACAAGCCCGGGTTCCTCCAGCCGGGAAACCGCATCGGCACGCCGGCCTACATGGCCCCCGAGGTTGTCCGCAGATACCGCATCGACAAGCGGATCGACATCTTTTCCTTCGGCGTCACGGCGTTCGAATGCTGCACCCTCGACATGCCCTGGCCGCGGGCGCCAGGGGGCAGGGCGGCGCTACGGCACGACTCCACTCCCCGGGACATCCGCGACTTTTGGCCGGAGATCCCCCCGCCGCTGGCCAGTGCCATCATGTCGTGCATCGCCGCCAGCCCGGACTCCCGACCCCCGACGCTCGACAAGTTCCTCGGGCAGATCGCGACGGTCAAGGCATGACCTGACACCGGTGGCGGATGCCCCGGCGATCAAACGGCTGTGGATGGCGCGGCCCGCGCCGCCGCAGGGCTTGAAGCGGCATCGGGGTGCTTCTACGCTATCGGTCTGGGCGATCGGCCGTCGGCCCGCTGCCGCAGGCCTTCCCGCAATCCACGACTCCCCCACGCTTTCCGCAGGACCCGACTTCCATGACCATGGACAAGAGCCTCCGCGTTCGAAAAGGATCCTCCAGCGCACGCGGCGTGCTGTCCCGCGGAGAGCGGATCCTCAAGCTCAAGGAGCAGGAGCGGTGGGCCGAGGGCCGCAGCCCGCTCGGTCTTCCCAAGGTGCGCGTCACCAAAACGGCCGTGAAGAAAAAGAAGAAGGCCAAGGAAGAGGGGGACGCGGCGGCTGACGCCGGCAAGGCCCCGGCTGCCGGCAAGAAGAAGTAGAGCGCATTCGAGTTCGGTGGAGCACCGGCTCGGGGGCGGCAACAGTCTCCTCGCTCGAGGCCGAAGCTGCCACGCGCTCGTCGAGCGTTTGCCGACCCCCTCGCCTGCCTTCGCCAGGCCTCCAAGCCAAGCTCCAGCACAACGAGATCTGCTCTCGCCGCCGGCCGGCACACGCCGGTATGTCCTCCGACGCGACTCACATCGCACCGCTCACCGCCGCTGCCGCTGCTTGACCGGACGCGATCACCTGCGGAATTCCCACTCCCTCGTACGCGGCGCCGGCCAGCGCTAGTCCGCGATGCGCGGCGACCGCGGTCCGAATCCGCGCGACGCGTTCCACGTGTCCCAGGGTGTATTGCGGCATCGCGCCATGCCAGCGGTCGACCTGCACGATTCGCGGAGTGCCGCCGACCCCCAACATCTCGCGCAGGTCGGCCTGCACAAGCGCCACGAGTCGGACGTCGTCGAGGTGCGCAGCTTCGGGGTCAAGCGCGCCCCCCACGAACGCGCGCAGCAGCACCGCATCCGCGGGCGCCCGGCCTGGAAACTTGGAGCTGGAGAAGCTGACGGCCAGCACGCGTCGGCCTTCGCACCGAGGCACGACGAGCCCGGCGGCATCGAGCGGATGGGCCACGTCGTGCCGTGAAAAACCGAGCGACACCACGGCGGATCCGGCATGCTCGATGGCGGCGACGTCGGCCGAGAGCCGGGCGTCGACACCGTGCAGGAGCGACGCGGCGACCGGTGCGGGAACGGCGAGGATCACGGCATCCGCTCGGATCGCCGAGGCCGTGGCGTCCCGTTCCGCGCCGGCATGGAGGTCGACCTGCCAGCCGCCACCGGGCTGCCGCGACACTCCCGCCGCCGTGCCGGTGATCCGCCGGACACCGGCGGACGCCAGGCGATCGGCGAGCCGGCGCGGCAGCATGTCCATGCCGGACGCCACTGTGAGGAACTGCCCGTAGCGTGCTCCAGCCGCCGGTGCTGCCGCCACCGAGGAGAGGCGCCTCCGCTCGCCCGCCCACAGGCTGCCGTCGCGCGCCTCCATCGCGAAAAAATCGGGACAGGCAGCGGCCATGCTCAGCCGCGCCGGATCAGCCGTCCAAATGCCCGCGGCGAGGGGCTGAACGAGCCTCTCGAAGGCCTCGCGGCCGAGCCTCCTCACCACGAACTGTTCCAGCGACTCATCGACCACGGCACCCGACCGTCTCGGGACGAACCGTTCCGCGACCACCCGCAGTCGCCCCGACGGCGAGAGCAGCGGTGAGGCGAGGATGCCCCGGAGGCTGCCCGGTGCCAGCAGCCGAAACCCGGCCGGCACCGGCTCGGGCCGCCCCTTCCGCAGCACCAGCGCCCGCCGCGCGACGGGGGCGACGCCGATCAGTTCGTCGGTGAGCCCTAGCCGCTCGGCCAAGGCGACGGCCTCAGGACGGGCAGCGAGAAAACTGTCCGCGGACCGTTCGATCAGCCAGCCGTCGCGCCGCTCCGTCGCCACGATCCCGCCGCATCGACCCGTCGGCTCGATCAGCGTGACGCCGGCCCGCCCCGTCTGCAGCAGGCACTCGGCGGCAGCGAGCCCTGCGAAGCCTCCGCCGACGACGACCACATGCGGCGAACCGGGCTGCATCATGAACGCCAGCATGATCCGGCCCGCGCGGCAAAGAAAGGGGGCTGCGACAGGCTGCGAAAACCAGGGAGGATAGGGGCTGCCGGGCCGTGTCCGGGCCGGGTGCGCGGACGCGGCGTTCTGGTCTGGACCGGCCGCCCGGCGAAGCCTACGTTCCCGCGGCTTCGGTCCCCGGGCTGTTTGCAACCAAGGAGGGTTCTTTCGTGGCCACGCTGCGGTGCCTGCCTCTCTCGTCCTCACGATTCCTGCTCCTCTGGGGAGCAAGTGCCCTCGTCGCCGTCGCCGTGCAGGCGCAGGAATCCGCGGCACCCGCCGGCGGAGATGCAGCCCAGCCGCAGACTCCCAGGGCGATGATGCGACTGCCCCGCTGGATCGAATCGATCGGGGAGCAGTCCCCTCCGGCGAAGGCGAACGCGACGACCCAGCCGCGGCCGGCTGCTACGAAGCCCGAAACGCGGCCCGCGACTCCGAAGCCGCAGATCTCCGCCACGGCGCCGCTGTCCCTGGAGCCCCCCTTCCGAGCCGAGATCAAGCCAGCCCCTGCACTGCGCCAGGCCACTCCGACGACGAAGCAGGCTGCGAACAACCGAACCGCGGAATGGACGGAGATCGTCCCGCGGAACGCCGCCGCCGCTCCGACCATCACGACGGTCGCCGACACATCAGCCGCGAAGCCGACCGCCATCCCCGAAGCGGGCACGCTCAAGCGCTGGTTCAGCGATCGCGTCGCCGGCCTGCCGAAGCCGGCGGCCCAGCAGTCCGTCCCGCCCGCCACAGCCGAGCCGACGCTCAAGCCCGCGACCGATGCGACCGATGCGACCGACGCGACCGTACCGCAATCCGTGCAGTCCCCTTCACCACCCGCCCCCATGACGGAGAACGTGAGCAAGCCCACCGTCACCGCTCCGGTCGCGGCGCCGCCCGACGAGACCCCGACGCTGTCCATCGACGCCGCCAGCTTTCGTGGTGCGCATCCCGGCAAGACGACCCGCGAGGAGCTGCTGGCTGGCTGGGGGGATGGCGAACCCTTCACTCGCGAGGACGGTAGCCGCGGTTTCTTCTGGAAGATCGAGCCCTTCGAGCGGGTCGAGGTCACGCTCGAGGACGACGTCGTGACAGCGATCCGCATCAAGCTGGCCGAGCCCGTGGCCGTGGGCGAACTCGCCCGTCAGCTCGAGATCGCCGATTTGAGAACGGTGTCGATCCTCGACGCACAAGGCGTCTCCATCGGCGAGGTCTTTCCCGAGCGAGGCGTGATCTTCAGCGTGAAGCCGGGCACGCAATCGGCGACCGCCGTGATGATCGAGGCTCTGGATCCCGAGTCGTTCGTCCTTCGCGCGGAGGGCGAGATGGACACGAGCACAGCCTACGCGGTCGCCGACCTGCAGTACGCCGTGGAAATCGACCCGCAGCACCTCCGGGCCCACCGGCTGCTGATGGTGCTGATGTGCGAGCAGGGCAAGTGGCAGCAGGCGCTGCAGCTCGCTGAAGCGGCCGAACGGATCGACCCCACCGACGCGTGGACGAAGTTGAAACACGCCGGCATCCTGCTGACGCTCGAACGCACCGACGAGGCTCGGGCCCAGCTGGAATCGGTCAAGGCGATCCCCAACACGCCGCCGCTGGTGACGGCTCAGGCCGAGCGGCTGCTGGGCCGTGCCGAACTCGCCGGGACGACCCCGGACTACCAGCGGGCCGTGGAGCGGTTCTCCGAGGCGATCCGCCGCTCCTCGGCGCTCTTGTCGAAGCAATCTCCGTCGCTGCAGCAGGCGGCCCGCGAGGTCATGCTGGACGCCCACCTCGGCACGGCGCTGGCCATCGCCCGCGGCACGTGGCAGCAAAAGAGCCGCGTGATTCCCAAGTGGATGGCCCGCAGCGAGGCGGTGGTCGCGGAGTGCAAAGCCGACGACACCGTCCGCCAGACGCTCGAAATGCAGCTGTGCCGCGGCGCGTTGGCCGTGGCGGCCGGTTCCGTCGATTCGATCGAGCCGCTCCCGTGGGTGAAGCGGCTGCTCGAACTGCGCGACCGCATGGGTGAAACAGTGAAGGATCCGTGGCGCCGCCGCGAGATCGACTGGGAGGTCGGCTTGGGACTGCTGGATGCGCTGGCTGCCGCGCAGCTGCGCGGCGACGCAGCCGACATGCTCGACAACGCCACGCTCACGGCGGCCTACCTCGACAAGGGGGGCGAGCGCCGCGAGCTCACGGACAAGGAGCGCAAGGACGTGGGCGACTTGCTCTTCCGCATCGGCATCATGCACAGCCTGCAACGCGGCGACCACGCCACCGCGGTGTCGTGGTTCGACAGGGTGGTCCCGATGTGGGACGACAATCCCCGCATGAACGACGCCCGCGAGGCCGGACGGCTCGGCGAGTCGTACATCAGCATGGCGATCTCCTACTGGCAGGTGGACCGCCGCGACGACGCCATGGCGTTGAGCCGCCGAGGCGTCGACCTCATGGTGGCCGCAGTCGATGCGAAGCAGCTCGAGGAGCGGGCACTCGCCGTCGCCTACGGAAACCTGTCGACGATGTACGCCGAGGAGGGAGACGACGTGAAGTCGCAGACCTACGCCGAGATGGCCAGCCGCGCGGAATCGTCCGGAGCGAAACTGCGATAGCCGACGCTCCCGGGCCGGCGGACGCTCCGCGGTGCTACAGCAGGCTCTCGAGCAACAGCCTCATCTTCCGGAGCTCGGCGACCTGGTCCACGCCCTCGATCGGCGGCATGTGGGCACACAACGCCCGCTTGTAGCCCACCCGCTCCAGCTGGGCCACGAGCTTGCCGTATTCCACGTTTCCCTGGCCGATCCTGACCTGAAACGCGTCCGGCTTAGTGTCCCGCAGGTGGACGTGGCAGACGTACTTCAGGATCGGCTCCCACGACGCCGCCTTCTTGTGGCCGTGGATGAAATGGCTCGGGTCGAGGGTCACGCCGAGGCCCGGAACATTCCTGCACAGGGAGGCGGTCGTCTCGGCGTCCTGGGTCATGCGTCCGGCGGTCGTCTTGACGCCCACCACGATGCCGAGACTGGTGGCGATCGCCACCATCCGCCTCAACCGCTCGATCTCGCCGTTGAACGGTGTCCCGAGCTCCGAGGCATCGACCACCATGGTCACCACGGCCAGCGACTTCGCCAGCCGGCAGCAGGCCGTGAACCGGTCATAAAGCTCGGCGGTCTCGGGGGATGAAAACGACACCGCGACGGGACGAAGACGCTGCAGGTCGCTGCAGGCGCCGATGGCCGCTTCCGGATTGGCCGCCACCGCACCCGGCTGGAGGTGAGGGCCGTTCTCGTGAACGTCGAGCTCCACGGCGGTGAACTCGAGCTCCGCCAGCCGCTCCATCGCCTTCGCCAGCGACAGATCGGGAAAACACTCGGTACTGACACAGACGAACACGTCGCCACGCTCCTCTCGCTCGATCCGGAGCCGCCACCTCGGACGCCTCGACGGGAGCAAGGGTAGCGGCCTGCGGGGGAAACTGGCAACCGAGCCGCTCGTCGACGAATCGCATAAACTCGATGGTCTGCCGCTCGACCGCGGCCCTCCCCCCCCGGGAAACTGCGCCATGACGATCGAATCGCCGACGACACCGACCCGCGTGATCCTCGAACAAAGTGGCTCGTGGACCCGGTGGGGCACCAGGCTCGCCTGGACGGTGGCCGCCATCTCCGTGATGGCGGCGTTGGGCAGCGCGGCCGCGAATGCCCGGTATTTCCAGCGCGACGCGAAGGTGCTCGAACACTATCACTCCCTCTCCCGCACCGCGCCGACGAAGGTCGCGATCGTCGACGTCGCCGGCGCCATCATGAGCGGCAGCGGCTTCGCCAGGGCCCAGCTCGACCGGATCAAGGACGACACGGCGGTGAAGGCGATCGTGCTGCGGGTCGACTCGCCCGGCGGGACGGTCAGCGGCAGCGACGAGTTGCACTTCCGCCTCGCCGAACTCGCCCGCGAACGGGACCTGCCGGTGGTGGTGAGCATGGGAGGTATCGCCGCCAGCGGCGGGTACTACGTCGCCATGGCCAACGGTGGCCGGGACGACGTCATCTTCGCCGAGCCGGCGACGCTCACCGGATCGATCGGCGTGATCATTCCCCACTTCGACGTCTCCAAGCTCATGAAGCGTTTCGACATCGAGGACGACTCCGTGGCCAGCGGACCGCTGAAGGAGATGCTCAGCCCGACCAAGGAGCGACCCCCGGAACTCGCCGCCCGGGAACGACAGATCCTGCAGGCGCTCGTCGACGAGATGTTCGCCAGATTCAAGCAGATCGTCCGCCAGGGCCGTCCCAAGCTCGACGACGAGGCGCTGTCGCGGGTCGCGACCGGCCAGATCTTCACGGCGCAGCAGGCGCTCGACGCCGGACTGATCGACCGGATCGGGTTCCTCGAGGACGCCGTGAACCGGGCCGTGGAAATCGCCGGCCTCACCGCCACGACGGCGCGGGTCGTGCGCTACTCCCGGCCGCGCAATCTCCTGCAGGAGGTCCTCGACGGCGGCGTCTCGGCTGCAAGTCGCGGCCCCGCGCTCGGCGTGTCGCTGGAGACGCTGGCGGAGTGGACCACCCCGCGGGCCTGGTATCTCTGCAGCTGGTGGCCGGCCCTCGTCACCAGCCGCTAGGCTTTTTCGAGTTCGATCGCATCCCGCCTGCGCGTAGCACCGGCTACGGGACGCCAGAAGTCTCCTCGCCGGCGCGGCAGAGGGCCGCTGCAGCCGTTCACTCCGCGTTGCGTTCCGCGATCGAGCGTCCCAGCCACGCGAGCGCCGCGTGGTCGTCGGCCGTCAGCCGCACACCGCGGCCGCGGGCCAGCGCCAGGCGACACCAGCAGTCGGCGGCAGCCACTTGCCGATCGTCGCCGACCGCGTCGGCATGGTGCGCCACCGCGAGCACGCTCGTCGCCTCACGGATCTCCGCGGAGATCGCCGCCGCCAGCAGCTGCCGCTCCGCGAAGCTGCGGCCCAGTCGTCGCAGCGCGCGGTCGAGCCGAACAGCCGCGGCATCCAGCATCCGCCGCGCGGCGGCGGCATGCCCGCGGAGCCGTCGGTCGAGAATCTCCCCGCCGGCCCGAGCCGACGGCCTCGCGAGAACGCCGGCCCGCCACGCCAGCCATGCGACGGCCTTCCGCAGCGGTCCCGTCTCCCCGGCCGCCGGATGATGCTTGCAGAGCCCTTTGAGCAGCGCCAAGCCCAGCAGATCGCTCTCGCCTTCGTACACGGTCACCGCGAAGTGATCATGGAACGAGTCGCCCAGCGGATGCCCGACGAGGAACGCGCGGCCGCCGTGGATGCCGAGGCTGTCGATCGCGGCTGCGCGCACGGTCTCGCTGGCGATGACTTTGGCGACGATGGCCTCGAACTCGCCCGTGTGCCCCGCGTCGATCGCCGCCGCAGCCCATGCCGCCAGCGCGTCGCAGGCGGCGATCCCGGCGGCGATCCGTGCCAGCCGCCCCTGAACGAGCTCCCGCGCCGCGATCGGCTCGCCCCACGTGTGGCGGGCGATCGCATGATCGCGTGCCTGGGCCAGCAGCAGCCGGAGCGTTCCGGCGGCCTGTGCCGCCAGCGTGACCCGGCCGCGGTTGAGACCGTGCCAGACGATCGGCATCCCATCCTTTCCGCCGGCAGGCGGCGCGATGACGTCGGCCTCGTCCACCTCGTACCTGGTGAACTCGAGCGCCGCGTTGTGGGCGTGCTTCAAGGGATGTAGCCCGTAGTGACGCAGGCGGAAGGCGGCCGTGTCGGTGTCGGGCAGCCGCACGATCGCGACCGTGGCACGCCCATCCAGCAGGGCGAGCACCTTCACGATCCGGCCGTGGGTCGCGCCGGTGATGAACATCTTCGTGCCGGAAAGGAGCAGCCGGCCGTCGACCCGTTCCAGCCGCGAGCGGATCGCGTGCAGATCGCAGCCGGCCTGCGGCTCGGTCGCCCCGAACACGGAGAGCGGCCGGCCCCGGGCCAGGCCGGGAAGGTGCCGCTGCCGCTGCTCCTCCGAGCCGAAGGCCGCCAGCGTCGACACGGCTCCGATGCTTGAATGCACGGCGAGCATCCCGGCGGCCGTCGGCGTCAGCGACGCGATCCGAGTGATGCCGCGGGCCAGTTCCTGCAGCGAGCAGCCGGTGCCGCCGTAGCGACGCGGCACGAGCAGCCCCCACAGCCCCGTGGCGGCGAGTGCCTCTTCCGCGTGCCGCGAGAAGATGCCCGCCGGCCTGGCGGGAGCATCGTCCAGCGGTGCGGCCTCCGCGCAGGCTGGTGTCGCCGGATCGTAGAGGCGCCCCTCGTCGCGCAGGCTGCGGAGCACGCTGGAGGCCTCTGCGACGACGGCCGCAACGTCGTCCGAGAGCGGCTCGGCGGCCGAGGCAGCCGCCATCGCGAATCCATCGCCCCGTCCGCCGGCTGTCGCGGCGAAGCTCCACAGATTCGCGGCCAGCCAGCCGGTCGGCGGGCCGATCCGAGCCGCGGAGCCGTCGTCGTGATCGTGCCCCTGCGGCCGTCCGCTCGGCACCACCGCCACCCATGACGGCGGAGCGGCCGCGTCCGCGGCGGCGATCTGGCGGGCGAAGTGGGCGGCGATCGGCCCGCGCTTGAGCTTCAGCGACGTGGTCGCCTCGTCGCGGGACTCGTCGAACGGCCTGCCGACGAGAAACGCCCGTCGCACCCGCCAGTCGCGCGGCAGGTGCCGCTGCCGGCGGGCCAGCCGGCGGGCCAGCCAGCGGACGACGAGCGGATGACCGACCGCTCCCCTCCGGCTCCAGACCCGTGCGCCCAGCCTCCGGATCGCCCGCCGCACTTCCGCCGGTTCCGGCACGACGAGGGCCACCGGCGCGGCGAGGCCGTTTCCCACGACGCAGACCTGTGCCACCAGGGGATCTTCGGCCAGAGCGGCTTCCACCGCGGCCGGTGGCACCTTCACGCCGGTGGCCAGCACGAGCGTGTCGCCGAGCCGACCGGTGATCCGCACGTGCCCATCGTCGTCGATCGTGGCGAGGTCGCCGGTCTCGAGCCACTCGTCGCGCCGGGCGCCGACAGCCTCCCCATCGTCGTCCGGGCTGATCACGCCCAGCGCGCGGCTCGGCGTGCGCACGAGCAGTTGGCCGACGGAGCCGGATCGATCGTCGAGCCTCACCTCCACTCCCGGCAGTGCCGGCCCGACGCTCCCCGGCCGGGCGTTCCGGGGGTTCGAGACCGCGACGACGGGCCCGGCCTCACAGAGCCCGTAGCCCTCGACCAACGGAACACCCCGTGCGACGAAGGCGGCCGCCGTCCGTTCCCGCAACGCCGCGCCACCGGACACGCACACGCGGACGCGGCCGCCGAGCGCCGCGGCCAGGTCGGGGATGCGACCCGACAGCACGGCCCGCTCCAGCCGCTCGAAGAATGCCGGCACTCCCAGGATGACCGTGGGCGGCAGCGCGCGACAGGCCTCGAGCGCCCGGCGGCGATCGGTCACGACGTTCAAGCAACCGCCCCGCACGAGGGCGGTCGCCAGGTCGCCGGTGCCGGCGAGGGCATGGCTCATCGGCAGCCACGAGAGCCGCACATCCCGGGGGTCGTCGAGAAAGACGGCCGCGGCCGCGGCGGCGTTGGCGACGATCGCCCGCTGGCAGTGGATCACACCCTTGGGCCGGCCGCTCGTGCCTGACGACAGGAGGATCGTGCCGCACGCATCCGGATCGCACGCGTCGACGAACCGCACCACCTCCTCGCGCAGCCCCGACACATCCTCCAGCCGGCGCCGCCAGCGTTCGCCCCGCAGGATCCCCCGCCGCAGAGGATCAGTGCCGACCGCCGGGCCGGCCATCGTCCGCAGGTCGACCTGCAGTGGCACAGCCGCGGCCACGGGCCGCTGCGGGCCGCCGGGACCGGAGAGCACCACGCCACGCGGCGCCAGCCAGGAGAGCTGCGCGGCATGCTCCGCTCCGGAAGCGTCGGCGTGGAGCGGCACGTGCACGATGCCCGAGAGCATGCAGGCCAGGTCGACGACGATCCAATCGGGGCAGTGGGGCCCGAGGTGCGCGAGCCGCTCGCCGCGATGCAGGCCCGCCGCCGCCAGTTCAGCCGCGACGTCGACCGCCGCTGCGACGATTTCTCCCCACGTCCACGTCGTTCCTCCGTCGAGGGCGTCGCAGATGGCGGGCTGATCCCTCGAGACGTCGAATCGGGCGAGCAGCAGCTCCGCCACGGAGGCGGCGGGCCGCTGCACCGCGGCGGAAACGACGGAGGCGTCTGCGATGGCCATGGAAGTGTCAGTCGACCCGCTCGAAGAGGATCGCGATGCCCTGACCGAGGCCGATGCACATGGTCGCCAGTCCGAGCCGCACGCCACCGTCGCGCATCGCGTGGAGCAGCGTCGTGGCGATGCGGGCGCCGCTGGCTCCGAGAGGATGGCCGATCGCGAGCGCCCCGCCGCGGACGTTGACCCTGGCCGGATCGAGCCCCAGCGCGTCGATGCAGTGAATCGCCTGCGCCGCGAACGCCTCGTTGAGCTCCACGAGATCGATGTCGTCGAGCGCCACGCCGGTGCGGTCGAGCAGCTTGCGCGTCGCGGCCACCGGCCCGATGCCCATCGCGGCGGGGGGCACGCCGACCACGGCCGTGCCCACCACGCGCGCCAGCGGCTCGAGCCCCTGCCGGCGGGCCTCCGCCAGCGACATCACGACGAGCGCCGCCGCGCCGTCGCTCAAGGGGGCGCTCGTGGCCGCGGTGATCGTGCCGATCCTCGGCAGGAACGCCGGCTCGAGCGCCGCGAGCTGCTCCGCCGTCGTGTCGCGGCGGACACCCTGATCATGGACCACCTCGGTGACGGCGCCGGCCTCGTCGTGCCCGAGCACCGCCACGATCTCGTCGGCGAAGAAGCCGCCGTCCGCAGCCTGTGCGGCCCGCGCGTGGCTTTCGAGGGCATAGGCCTCCTGCCGGCGGCGCGAGATGCCGTGCGCGGCCGCGAGCTGCTCCGCCGTCAGCCCCATCGACAGCATGCCGCGGCTCGAGCGGGCGAAGACCCGCGGGTGGATGTCGATCGCCGCCTCCATCGGCAGGTGGTGCATGTGTTCCACGCCCCCCACCACCTGCACGTTCTCCGCCCCCGCGGCGATCGCGTGGCACGCCTGCGCGAGCGCCTGCAGCGACGATCCGCACAGCCGGTTGACCGTCACGCCGGCCGCAGCGAAGGGGAGATCGGCCAGCAGCGCCGCGCAGCGGGCGAGATTGCCGCCGAGCTCGCCCCGCTGCTGCGTGGCGCCGAGCACGACGTCCTCGATCGAGGCCGGATCGACGCCGCTGCGCTCGACCGCCGCGCGCACGACCGCCGCCGCCAGCTCGTCGCCGCGGACCCGCCGAAACACCCCCCGCTCCGCATGGGCGCGGCCGATCGCCGTGCGGCAGCAGGCGACCACCACCGGCATGGCTTCGGGCGCTGGAGCGTGCGTCGGGTTCATCGATGCGTGCCTCGTGCGGCGGTCACGTGGTGAACGGCTCGCCGGCGCGGGCCATGGCGAGGAGCCGCGGCGTGGGATGCATGCGGACGCCGAGATCGGCCAACGGCTCCAGCCTCCGGACGACTTCCGCGGCACCGAGCGAGTCGCCCCAGGCCAGCAGCCCGCCCCGGAACGCCGGGAAGCCGAGGGCGTGGATCACGGCCAGGTCGATGTCGCGGCCGTCGCGCACGATCCCCTCGTCGAGCGTCCGCAGCGCCTCCAGCAGCATCGGCAGCAGCAGGCGGTCGGCGATCGTCGCATCGGTGGTGTCCCGAGCCGGCAGGCGATAGGGCTCGATCAGCGGCACGATGCCCTCGTCGGCGCGGTCGATCCGCGCCCGCTGGCCGCCATCGGGACGGTAGCGGTAGAAGCCCGCGCCGCTCTTGCGGCCGAGCCGGCCCGACTTGACCAGCGCGGGAATCACCGGGGAGGACTCGATGCGATCCCCGTAGGCGTCGCTGAGCACGAGCCCGGCGTAGAACGCCGTGTCGAGGCCGATCATGTCGTAGAGCTCCAGCGGCCCCATCGGCATGCCGAAGCCGCGGGCCACCCGGTCGATCCGCTGCTGGTCGATACCCGCGCGGAGCATCTCCACGGCCTCGTGCAGGTAGGGCATGAGCACGCGGTTGACGAGAAAGCCGGGGCTGTCGCGGACCACGATCGGGCACTTTCCCAGCCGCTTGACGTGCGCGACCGCGGCGGCCACGGTGGCGTCGGACGTGGCCGGGCCGCGGACCACCTCGACGAGCGTCATCCGCCGCACTGGGTTGAAGAAGTGGATGCCGCAGAACCGCGTCGGGTCGCGGATCGATTCAGCCAGCTTCGCGATCGGGTTGGTCGAGGTGTTGGTGGCGATCACGGCGTCCGGGCCGACCGTCCGGTCGATCTCCGAGAGCACCTGCCGCTTGACGTCGGTCCGCTCGAGCACGCTCTCGATGACGAGATCGGCGGCGGCGACCGCCGCCATCCGAGTGCTCGTGTGCAGGCGACCCGCGAGTGCGACGGCGCGGGCGGGATCGGCCCGCCTGGTGGCCCGATCCCAGGCGGCTTCGTCGAGGATGCCCGCCACGCAGCCGGCCAACGCGTCGGGCTGGACGTCGACGAGCGTCACGTCGAAGCCGGCCCGGAGCTGACTGGCTGCGATGCCGGCCCCCATGATGCCCGCCCCGATGACGGCAGGCCGCGACCTCGGCGTCGGCACCGCGGTCGAACCGTCCTCCAGGCCGGTGTCGCGCCGGTTGCGCTCCCCCAGCCGAAACACCCTGATGAGCTGCCGCGACACCGGTGCGGCAGCGAGCGTTGCGAAGGCCGCCGATTCGATGCGGCCGGCCTCGTCCGCGTGGACGCCGATGCCGTCGAGCACCGTCTGCAGGATCGCCAGCGGCGCGGGATAGTGGCCGCCGCTGCGGCCGAGGATGACGGCGGCCGACGTCGCCTCGAGAAAGTCGCGTTCCTCGGCCGCCATGTGGACCGGAGCATCCCCCCGGCGACGGGCGGCGACATGGCTGCGGCTGGCGGCCGCCCGCGTCGCCAGCCGCATGGCCGATTCGACCGCGGCGGCGGAGGGCACGCAGGCGTCCACGATGCCGAGGCGGCAGGCCGCCTCGCCGTCGATGCTCTCGCCCGACGCCATCAGCTCCAGGGCGGGCCCCGCGCCGATCAAACGCGGCAGCCGGACGGTGCCGCCCCAGCCGGGAAGCAGGCCCAGCTTGACCTCGGGGCAGCCGATCGCCGTGTGCGGAGCATCCGTGGCGACCCGCATGTCGCAGGCCAGCGCGAGTTCGAGGCCGCCCCCCAGGCACGCGCCGTCGATCACCGCGACGCTCGGCCACGGACTGCTCGAGAGCCGGCCCAAGGCTGTGCGTCCCGCGTCGCACAGCCGGATGATCTCCGTCCGGCCGAGGCCGTGCAGCCGCTCCAGCCGCGACACATCCGCGCCGGCGAAAAACGATCCAGGTCGGCTGGACCGGACGAACACCGCAGTCGGCGGCGGTCCCGACTCGAGCTCGTCGAGCGCCCGCGCCAGCTCCGCGAACACCTCGGCGGTGAGCACGTTCTGGGAGTGTCCGGGAACGAAAAACGACAGCGACGCGACCCCGTTCGAGTGCCGCTCGACCGCGAGGGACCGGTATTTCTCGGGTGTCTGCCGTTCCGGAACCGGCATGCAGGGCGTCCGATCTGGGCCGAGGGGGTGGGATTCGCTTGCTGGAAACCCAAAAACGGCTAGTGTATCGGGGTTCCCGGTCCCGCGTTCAACCCACCGTCCCGAGGAGTCACGGCTGACCATGAACACAGGGGAAAACGTCGCTCGTCGGCTGCAGGCCGTCGTCAAGCCGGTGTTCGCGAAGCGTGTCGCGGTCTGGTTCGTGCTCGTGGCCGTGTCGGTGGTGGGCCGGCTGTGGCAGCCGGCCTGGAACGTCACGCCCCTGCTGGGCGCGGCGATCGCATCGGGTGCGGCCTTCTCCCATCCGGCCGTGGCGGCCTCCGTGCCGCTGACCGCGCTGGCGGTGAGCAACCTCGCCCTTCCCGGCTACGGAGACGGCTGGAAGGGACTCGTGATGGCGGCGGTGATCGCACTGGCCCTGTCCTGGCCGGTGCTTCTCGGCGGCTTTGTCCGCCGGCGGCGGGTGGCGACCATGATCGGTGGGGCGCTTGCGGGGTCGCTGGTCTTCTATCTCTCCACGAACTTCGCCACCTGGCTGCTGACGGACATGTATCCGCACACCGCCGAAGGGCTGCTCGCCTGCTACGTGGCGGCGTTGCCCTTTTTCCGCTGGATGCCGGTGGGCGACGTCTTGTGGACGCTGGCATTCGTGGGCGGGCTCTCCGCCTGCCGTGGCACGGCCGACTCGACGGAGCAAATTCCGCACGAGACCACGGCTGCTGCTTGACGGCGGCCGGAACCGGTCGAGAATACCGTTCGAGCCATCGCATCTGTTTCGAGCGAGGCTCCACCGCCGCGGGAATGGCGGAATTGGCAGACGCGCCAGGTTGAGGGCCTGGTGGTAGTAATACCGTGCAGGTTCAAGTCCTGTTTCCCGCATTCGTGCATCCGTGACCGCCAGGCTGGAGCCACACGTGGAGCCACAAGGCCGATGAGTTCGACGCCGGAGTCCTCCTCTCCCCTGCCGGAAGATTCGCAGCCTGCGTCTCCGCGGCGGATTGCAATCGGCACACAGCGGCCCGGCGTGAAGCCGCCGCGACCGGCGCCGCGGTACGAATACTTCTCGTCGTCGACTCCCGTTCCGACGGCCGGCCTCCAGTCTGCCCCCGCGGCGCAGCCGGCTTCCCCGCCGCCGACGCTCCCTCCGGCAGCGACCGCTGCCGCCCCTGCGGAGGCGGTCGCGGTGCCCACGACGCCTTCCGCGACCGCACCGGCGGCCGCACCGAGTGACGTCGCGCCGCCGCGCCGCCGCGACGGCCGGCGCGACAAGCGGGCCGCCGCGTCGCCGTTCGCCGACGTGCTGCCTCCCGCGAAGCGGGTGGCGGTGCCGAATCTGCGGGCAGCACTCGACGACGACCTCGAGCAGGACTTCGAGGCGGCGTTGGCCGGCGTCGCGATCGACGACCTGGTGGCGTCGTCGACGTCGGCGCGTGCCGATGCCCCGATCGAGCCCGGCACGCGGCTTTCCGGCACCGTCCTCTCGCTCGGCGCCGACACGGCGTTCGTCGACCTGGGCGAGCGTCGCCAGGGCGCCCTCAAGTTGGCCGGCCTCGATCCGGAGAGCATCCCGGCGGTGGGCGACGTGCTGCCGCTGACCGTCGGTCTGCGGAACGACGAAGACGGCCTGTACGACGTCGCGTTCGCCAATCGGGCCGTGAGCGTCGAAGACTGGTCGCAGCTCGAGGCCGGCATGATCGTCGAGGCCCGCGTCACCGCCGCCAACAAGGGCGGCCTCGAGTGCCAAGTGGCTGGACTGCGCGGCTTTATGCCGGCGAGCCTCGTGAGCACCTGGCGTGTGGAGAACCTCGAGGAAATGGTCGGGCAGACGCTCGAGAGCCTGGTCACGGAGATCGTGCCGGCCGCCCGGCGGCTCGTGCTCTCCCGTCGCGCCGTGATCGAGAAGCAGGCCGCCGAGGCGCGGACGAAGCTCCTCGAGACGCTGGAGGTGGGGACGACGCTCGACGGCACGGTCCGCTCCGTCCGGGACTTCGGCGCGTTCGTCGACATTGGCGAGGGCGTGGAGGGGCTCGTGCACGTCAGCCAGCTCTCCTGGGACCGCGTCGCCAATCCCGCCGATGTTCTGCAGCCCGGCCAGCGGGTGCGGGTGGTCGTGAAGAAAATCGACCAGCAGACCGGCAAGATCGCCCTGTCGGCCCGCGACCTCGTGGAGAGCCCCTGGAAGCGGGCCGCCGAGAAATATCACACGGGCGCCACCGTCCGCGGCGTGGTCAGCCGCATCGCTCAGTTCGGCGCGTTCGTGAAGCTCGAGCCGGGTGTCGAGGGGCTCGTGCACGTGTCGGAGCTCGCCACGCGGCACGTCCGCAGCGTCGCCGACGTCGTCAAGGAGGGGGAGCAGGTCGAGTGCCGCGTGCTCGCCGTTGATCCCGACGAGCAGCGAATGTCGCTCTCGATCAAGGCGCTCGCCGCGAAGCCGGCCGCCGTCATGGACGAGGCGGAGGCCGACGACGCACCGGTGGCCGACGAGCTGCCGCAGGCCTCCAAGAAGCGACCCGGTCCGCTCAAGGGCGGACTGGGAGGCCAATCGATGGGCGAGCGGTTCGGGCTCAAGTGGTAGCGGCGGCTCGCGGGCCGTGCTCCGGCCCGATCGTCCGCTTTCCCATCCACGGCACCAGGGCTTCCGGGATGGCGATCGACCCGTCGGACCGCTGGTGGTTTTCCAGGATCGCGATGATCGCCCGACTGATGGCGACCGCGGTGCCGTTGAGCGTGTGGACGAACGACGTCCCCTTCTCTCCCGGCTTGCGGACGCGGATGGCGAGCCGGCGGGACTGGTAGTCGGTGCAGTTGGAAGTGCTCGTCACCTCGCCCCACTCGCCGGCCGTGCCGCGGCCCGGCATCCAGGCCTCGAGGTCATACTTCCTGTAGGCGGGCCCGCCGAGGTCTCCGCTGGCGGTGTCGATCACGCGGTAGGGGATGCCGAGGCCGTCGAACAGCTCGCACTCGATTTCCAAGAGTTCGGCGTGCATCGCCTCGCTCTGCTCCGGCAGCGTGTAGGCGAACATCTCCACCTTCGTGAACTGGTGCACCCGGTAGAGGCCACGCGTGGCCCGGCCGTGCGCTCCGGCCTCGGTGCGGAAGCAGTGGCTGATGCCGCAGAGCTTCAGCGGCAGTTCCTCGGCCTCGAAGATCCGCTCGTGCATCGCACCGCCGAGCGTGATCTCGGCGGTGGCGATCAAGGAGAGATCGCTGTCGTTGACGGAGTAGATCTGCGTCTCGGGGCCGCGGGGCATGAAGCCGGTGCCCTCGAGGATGGAGTCCCGCGCGAGGTCGGGCGTGGTCATGACCGTGAACCCGTGCCGCATGAGCAGCTCGACCGCATACCGCTGCAGAGCCAGTTCCAGGAGCACCGCGTCGTTGGCGAGGAAGTAGAAGCCGTGGCCGGCCACCTTCGCGCCCGCCTCGAAATCGAAGAGCCGCAGCCGCTCACCGAGCTCGACGTGGTCGCGGGGCTTGAAGTCGAACGCAGGCACGGGCGTCCGCCCCCGCCGGATCTCGACGGCGGCCTCCTCGCCGCCGACGGGCGCCGCGGGATGGGTGAGGTTGGGGATCGTCCGCAGGATGGCGTCGGAGTCGGCCACGATCTCGGCGAGCTTCGCCTCGAACGCGGAGACCTCCTCGCGGAGCCGGCGTCCCTCGGCTTTGCGGGCCTCCCGCTCGGCGGCGTCCGCGGCCCCGGCGATCGACCGGCTCACCTGCCCGGCCTGTTGGTTGAGGCGGTCGATGTCGGCCTGCAGCTGCCGCCGCAGCCGGTCGAGTTCGGCGAACCGGGCGACGTCGGCCGACGAGCCCCGCCGGCGGCAGTTGTCTGCGACATGATCCACGTTTTCGGCGACGAAGCGGCGGTCGAGCACGGCGGATGACTCCTGGAGGCTCCGCGGGGGACTGGGCCACCGGCGGCGGGCAACACCTTATACTCTGGGGCGTCTCCTGTCAGTCCGATCGTCCTCCCCCAGCAGCGAGTCGCCCATGACCGCCACAGCAGTCGAGGAAGAGGCCGTCGCCGCGCCGGCCGCAGCGACCGAGTCCGCCAGCCGCCCCGAGCGGCAGCCCCGCTACCACGTCGTACTCTGGAACGACGACGATCACACTTACCAGTATGTCGTCGCCATGCTGCAGAAGCTCTTCGGCCACACCGTTGAGAGGGGCTTCCTGCTCGCGAAGGAGGTCGACCTCCGAGGCCGGGCGGTTGTGCTCACGACGACGAAGGAGCACGCCGAACTGAAGCGGGACCAGATCCACTCCTTCGGCGCCGACCGGCTGCTCGCCCGCTCGAAAGGCGCGATGTCGGCCTCGATCGAGCCCGAGCCGGCGTAGCCCGAACGAGCTTCAGCCGTGATGGTCTCTCGTCATCGAAGGTGGCAGGCCTGAACTGCCCCTGGCCGATTGCATCGGTGAGGGGCTGCCCATGACGCGGGAGCCGGCCTTGGCGGCGAGCGGAGACAGGATGTCGAAGCCCAGCCGGCATGGAGTGAGCGAAGGGCAGGATGCCCGGAGCGAACGTCCGACGACGGGGCATGGGCGGCCCCGAACCGTCGCCCACGGCATCCGATGGACAAGCGGTCCATGGCACCGCCTGCGGCTGCTCGGCGCAACTCCGTGCTCGCATCACACGACCGACAACGCGGTCTGCAGGCCGTGCGGAAAAAGGAGCGGCCCGGACCTTTCGGCCCGGGCCGCCCTCGTTCCCATCGGTTTCGTCCGCGATCCGCCGGCCTCGTTCAGGCGGGGCGGCGGGGCGGAGCCTTCCGTGCTCCGCTCACTCGCAGCAGGGCACCTCGCGATAGACCGTCGTGGGCACGCAGCGGGTCACCGTGTAGGCGACCTTCTTCGGCACCATGCGGACGACGTCGATCGTCTTGGTGTAGTGCACGGGACGCGTGGTGTAGACCGGCACCTGCTTGGTGCGGTTTTCCTTCACCATGGTGCAGACCTTGTAGCACTCCTCGCGGGAGCGTTCCTCGCGCACCATCTTGCACACCTTCGAGGTGCAGGTCTTCACGCGCTGCTCGGCGACCATCGTGCAGACCTTGTACTCGCAGGTGCGCACCTGCTCCTCGGACACCATCTTGCACACCTTGTAGCAGCAGGTCTTGACCCGCTGCTCGGGCACCATCTTGCAGACCTGGTAGGTCCGCACCCGCTGCTCGGGCACCATTTTGCAGACCTGGTAGGTACAGGTGCGGATCCGCTGCTCCGGCACCATGCGGCACACCTGGTACGAGCAGGTGCGAACGCGCTGCTCGGGAACCATGCGGCACACCTGGTACGTCCGGACCCGCTGCTCCGGCACCATGCGGCACACCTGGTACGAGCAGGTGCGGACACGCTGCTCGGGAACCATGCGGCACACCTGGTACGTCCGGACTCGCTGCTCCGGCACCATGCGGCACACCTGGTACGAGCAGGTGCGGACACGCTGCTCGGAGACCATGCGGCACACCTGGTAGGTGCGGACGCGCTGCTCGGGAACCATGCGGCACACCCGGTACTCGCAGGTGCGGACACGCTGCTCAGGCACCATCTTGCAGACCTGATACGTGCGGACGCGCTGCTCGGGCACCATCGTGCAGACGGTGTAGTTGCAGGTCTTCACCCGCTGCTCGGACACCATCTTGCAGACCTTGTAGCACTGCTTCTCGACGATGGTCTCCCGCTCGTAGCGGACGCACTTGACTTCCTTCTCGCAGACCTCGGGGACCCACACCTTCTTGCAGACGGTGCGGGGCGGGCACTGTTCCTCGACTCGGGTCACCCTGCCGGGCTGGTAGCACCGCTTGCCGGTGCAGGGATCGCAGACCCAGCAGCCGGGCTCGCGGACGCACTTGGTGATCACCGGGCCAGGAATCTCGCGGGTCTCGGTCTCCCAACGGCCGCCGCACACCTTCACGGTCTTCGTGTAGTGCACCGGCTTGCAGACCGTCTTGCAGACCTCGCGCTCGCGGTTCTCCCACACCGGCTTGCAGACGGTGTAGGGGATCTCCTTGGTGCGGGTCTCGTGGACCGGCTTGCAGACGGTGTAGGTCTGCTCGCGGGTCTCGTAGACAGGCTTGCACACCGTGTAGGGGATCTCCTTCGTCATCGTCTCATACACCGGCTTGCAGACCGTGTAGGTCTGCTCGCGGGTCTCGTAGACCGGCTTGCACACCGTGTAGGGGATCTCCTTCGTCATCGTCTCGTACACCGGCTTGCAGACCGTGTAGGTCTGCTCGCGGGTCTCGTAGACCGGACGGCACACCGTGTAGGGGATCTCCCGCGTC
>Ga0075471_10000061_pt1 | contig 45983 bp, 38 predicted proteins | sample DEB19_08_DNA_2_FD_74787 | JGI IMG/M metagenome (GOLD analysis project Ga0075471, IMG submission 74787) | Aqueous microbial communities from the Delaware River and Bay under freshwater to marine salinity gradient to study organic matter... | ecosystem: Environmental > Aquatic > Marine > Coastal ...
CAAGCAGGGGCCGCTCCTCTCGGCCGTCGACATGGAGATGGCGGTGCTCAACATCCTGCTCTTCCTGATCATCGCCGTGGCCGGCTTCGGCATCCTGGCCATCTTCTTCATGATCGTCGTGGAGAAGACCCGCGACATCGGCATCCTCAAGTCGCTCGGCGCCGGCTCATCGGGGATCGCCGGCATCTTCCTCGGCTACGGGCTCTTCCTGGGGCTCGTGGGGGCGGGCGTCGGGCTCGCGCTCGGCCTGGCGATCACCTGGAACATCAACACGATCCGTGCCGGCGTGGAATGGTGCACCGGCCAGCGGGTGTTCGACCCGTCGATCTACTACTTCTTCAAGATCCCCACGATCGTGAACCCCGTGACGATCGCCTGGATCATCGCCGGCGCCGTGGCGATCGCCGTCGCGTCGAGCGTGCTGCCGGCCCTGCGGGCGGCCCGCCTCCACCCGGTGGAGGCGCTGCGGCATGACTGAGCCGACCGAACCGGCCGCCTCCGCTGCGATCCTGCGCGTGGTCGACGTCCGCAAGAGCTACCGCTCCGGCGGCGGCACGCTGGAGGTGCTCCGCGGCGTCGACTTCGCGCTCGAGCCGGGGGGCTTCGTCGCCGTCGTCGGCCAGAGCGGCTCGGGCAAGAGCACGCTCCTGCACCTCATGGGCCTGCTCGACGCGCCCGATTCCGGCGAGGTGCACCTGGGCGGCGAGCGGATCGACAACGTCTCCGTCTCCCGCCGCGACCGGCTGCGCAACACCGCCATCGGCATGGTCTTCCAGTCCTACCACCTGCTGCCGGAGCTCGATGCCCTGGAGAACGTGCTGGCGCCGCTCTTGGTGCGGCACGGCGTGTGGGAGTGGCTGCGGGTGCGGGCCGACGCCCGGGAGCGGGCCCGCGACCTGCTCGACCGGTTCGGTCTCGGCGGCCGGCTGCACCACACGCCACGGCAGCTCTCCGGCGGCGAGATGCAGCGGGTGGCGATCGCGCGGGCCCTGGTGGCCGAGCCACGGGTGCTCCTGGCGGACGAGCCGACGGGAAATCTCGACGAGGCCAGCGGCGCCGGCATTCTCGACGCGCTGTGCGAGTTGAATGCCCGCGACGGCCTTTCTATAGTGCTCGTGACGCACGATGCGGCGATCGCCCGCCGCGCAGCGCGGGTCGTGCGGCTGGCGGCGGGGCGCGTCGTCGGCGTGTGAGCGGGGAGTGCGGGCGGATGCCCCGACACCCGGCGACTCCGCAAGCGTCCGATCACGGGGAACCTGCCCGGAGCCCGAGAGAACCACCCATGCCGCGCATCATCTTCATGAACGACCGGCTCGTGCCCGAGGACGAGGCCCGCGTCAGCGTCTTCGACCACGGACTGCTCTACGGCGACGGCGTCTTCGAGGGGCTGCGGAGCTACTCGGGCCGCGTGTTCCGGCTCGACGCCCACCTCGACCGGCTCTGGGCCAGCGCCCGCGCCATCTGCCTGGAGATCCCGCTCCCGAAGGAGCAGGTGGCGAAGGCGGTCGTCGACACGCTGGCCGCCAACAAGCTGGCCGACGGCTACGTCCGGCTCGTGGTCACCCGCGGCGCCGGCAGCCTCGGCCTCGACCCCAACCGCACGAAGAACCCGCAGGTCATCGTGATCGCCGACACGATCAGCCTCTACCCGCGGGAGTTCTACGACAAGGGCCTGCGGATCGTGACGGCGGCCACGCAGCGGGTGCAGTCGGCCGCCCTCTCCCCGCGGATCAAGTCGCTCAACTACCTGAACAACATCATGGCGAAGCTCGAGGGGCTGCAGGCCGGCTGCGTCGAGGCGCTCATGCTCAACCACAAGGGCGAGGTGGCCGAGTGCACGGCCGACAACGTCTTCGTGGTCCGCGGCGGCAGGCTGCTCACGCCCCCGCCCGACGCCGGGATCCTCGAGGGGATCACCCGCGGCGCGGTGATGGACCTGGCCCACGCGGCCGGCATCGACTGCCGCGAGGCCACGCTCGTGCGGCACGACCTCTACACCGCCGACGAGTGCTTCCTCACGGGCACGGCCGCCGAGGTGCTGCCCGTCGTGGAGATCGACGGCCGGAAGGTCGGCACCGGCCAGCCCGGTCCGATCACGACCCGGCTGATCGCCGACTTCCACCGGCTCGTGCGGTCCTGACTCGCCTACGGGCGACCGTCGTGCCGGGCCGCAGTCCTGATGCAGCTCCCATCGCCATGGGCGAGGTTCCGGCCTCCCCGTGTTCCGAGAGCCGGCGTAGCTGACGAGCGCAGCCAGGGATGGCGGAGCGAACGTCCGGCGACGGGCACGAGGAGGCCGGAACCGGGCCACGCTGAACGACGACGCGGAAACCACCGCCCCATGACTTCCCGGTGACGCACGCGCATCGGAACACGTGCGGCACGATCCCTCTACCCCCGCGGCCGCGGCTCCTCATCGCCGATCGCGTCGTATCGCGAGACGTAGCCCGGCTGCCGTGCACGCACCAGCTCGCTCTCATACTCGCTCACGATCCGCCTCTGAATGAGGTCGCGACAGACGGCGTTGATCGGGTGGGCGATGTCGGCATAGAGCCTGACGCGGCCGTCCCCGTCGCGCGGCGGCTGCCCATCCGCCAGCTTCGCGCCGCAGTGGTTGCAGAACCCGGCCTTGAGCGGATTCTTGCCGCCGCAAGCCCGGCAATGGCTCGAGAGCTTGCGGCTGGGCATGGCCACGAACGGGCCGCTCGGGCCGCCGATGATCTTGATGTCCCGCACCACGAACGCGGCGTCGATGGTGATCGAGCAGAAGGCGAGTAGCCGCTCTGCCGCATTCTCCACGAGCTTGATGCGTACTTCCGTGATCTCCATGCTCCGCCCCCGCCCTGCCGCCCCACCGTCCGCCCGCGCCGCCCCACCGCCAGCCGACCGTCAGCCGCGTGCCGTCGTCGCCAGCCGCACCGCGTACACGCCCGGCCAGCCCGCCATCCGCAGCCGCGCCGCCACCAGCCGTGATTCCGTCGCCGACCGCACGAGCGCGAAGCAGGCGCTGCCGCTGCCCGTGAGCATGGGGTGCGCGGCGCCGGCGCGGCGGAACGAATCGAGCAGCCGGTCGACGTCCGGGCAGAGGGTCCGGGCCGGGGATTCCAGCGAGTTGTGCAGTAACGGCACGGCCGCGCGGATGCGGCCCGCCGCGAGCGTCGCCGCCAGCCGGCCGGCATCGCCGCGCCGCGCGGGATCGGGAGTGCAGCGGGCGTAGACGGCCGCCGTGGAGAGGCCGGCCGCCGGCCTGGCGATCACGACGTGCAGCGCGGGGATGCCGCGGACCCGTTCGACCCGTTCGCCGCGTCCGCCCATGATCGCGGCGCCGCCCGCGAAGAACACCGGCACGTCGCTGCCGATGCGGCCGCCGATCGCCGCGAGCCGGTCGCGCGGCCAATCGATGCCCCAGACGCGGGCCGCGGCCAGGAGCGCCGCGGCCGCGTCACTCGATCCGCCGCCGAGGCCCGAGCCCGAGGGAATCCGCTTCACGAGGTCGATCTCGAGCCCCGGGACGCCCGCCTCCGTCGCGACGCCGGCCTCGGTGGCCAGGGCCGCGACAGCCCGCACCACGAGGTTGGTTTCGTCGGTGGGCACGTCGGTCGCGAGCACGCTGCCGGCGGCGGTGGCCAGGCCTCCCGCGAACCGCACCTGCAGCCGGATGCCGGGCCGATCGGCCGCCCGCACCGCGACCGTGTCGTGCAGCGTGACGGGCGCGACCAGCGACTCGATCTCGTGGAATCCGTCGTCACGTCGCGCAAGCACCGCCAGCGAGAGGTTCAGCTTGGCGGCGGCGCGGCAGACGATCGCGTCGGGAATCTCCCGTGCCCCCGAACGTCGCGCCGTGGAAGGCGACATGCGCAGCACCCCTGCAAGCCCGACCGAATCCCGCACCCCGACCGCGGGCCACAGTGTAGCCCCCCTGCCGCGGAGGGACAACGCACGCCGCGCGTCGCGCGGCGCCGCCTAGCGCCAATTCATCACAAAGAGCAGCGTGAACAGCGACAGGACCAGGCCGATCGCGACCAGCACCGCCAGCATGATCGAGATGCTGCGGCCCGCCCAAAGATCCTCGCGGATCATGTCGGTGCGGTCGGCCTTGGCGAACGAGGCGTTCCAGACGGGAAACGCCCGCTCGTCGTACACCCACTGCGTCCGCTCTTCGAATTTCTTCTCGCTCATGCTCGTCACGCGTGTCGTCCGATCGGATAACGCCGATCAGACGACTATGATGGGGAAATGACGTCAGAATCGTACCCCGCGGATGCCGGCGACGCCAGCCTCGAAGCGGCCCCCCCGCCGGCGGCTCCCGCCGCGCTGCCGCACATCCTCGAGCAGGATCAGGCCCTCGCCACCTGGCTGGCCGGGGAAGGGCAGCCGGCGTGGCGCTCGCAGGCGATCCGCCGCTGGCTCTTCGAGCGGCGGGCGGCGACGTTCGCCGACATGACCGACCTGCCCAAGGACCTGCGGGCCGGGCTCGCGCAGGCCTTCCGCATCTGGACGACGTCGATCGTGCGGCACTCGAAGGCCGAGGACGGCACCGAGAAGCTGCTGCTGGCGCTCCATGACGGCCAGCGGATCGAGTGCGTGCTGCTCCGCGACGGCGACCGCCGCACGGTCTGCATCAGCTCGCAGGTGGGCTGCGCGATGGGCTGCGTCTTCTGCGCGAGCGGCCTCGACGGCGTGATCCGCAACCTCTCGACGGGCGAGATCCTCGAGCAGCTGCTGCGGCTGCAGCAGCTGCTGCCGGCCACGGAGCGGCTCAGCCACATCGTGGTGATGGGCATGGGGGAGCCGCTGGCAAACCTCGATCGGCTCCTGCCCGCGCTGGCCGTCGCGCAGGATCCGCAGGGGCTCGGCATCTCGCAACGGCGGATCACCGTCTCGACGGTCGGACTGCCGGCGGCGATCGACCGGCTGGCGGAGGAGAATCCCGGCTACCATCTGGCCGTGTCCCTCCACGCGGCCGAAGACCAGCTGCGAACGCGGCTCGTGCCGGTGAACAAGGCGATCGGGCTGGCCGAGGTGATGGCCGCTGCCGATCGCTACTGGGAGGCCTCGGGCCGAAGGCTGACGTTCGAGTACGTGCTGCTCGGCGGCGTCAACGACTCGCCCGAGGACGCCGGGCGGCTTGTCCGCCTGCTCGGCCGCCGCGCGGCGCTGGTCAACGTGATCCCCTACAACGCGGTCGCCGGCCTCGAGTGGCGGGAACCCAGCAAGGGCTCGCAGGAGCGATTCCTCGACGTCCTTCGCACCGCCGGCGTCAACGTGCAGGTCCGACGGCGGAAGGGCGCCCGGATCGACGCGGCCTGCGGCCAGCTGCGCAGGCTCGAGCGGCAGGCGTAGGCAACGGCGCCGCCATCATCGAGCCTCGCCCCCCTGACCGGCGCCGAGGCCGCACGCCTTCAAGAGCGTCTCCTGCACGGCCAGATCGTGGGCGGCGGAGTAGTCGGGAGCCTTCTCGCCCCGGATGATCCGCGCCATGTCGGCTGCATCGGCGACGTATCGCGTGTAGGTCGGGAAGGAGATCTCCTGCGTGCCCTTCTTGTAGGTGCCGCGATCGCGCGACAGCGAGACGCGGGCGGCCGGAGCGTCGAGCGGCTGGATGTGGAACGTGCCCTCGGTGCCGCACACCACCAGGTGCCGCCGGCTCCCCCCCTCCACCTCGAGCGCGGTCGCCCGCACCGACGCCGTCGCCCGCGGGTAGTCGAGCACCGCCAGCATGTTGTCGAGGAAGCCGTCGTCGACCGGCCCGCTGTGCCGGTTGAACGAGGCCACGCCCTGCGGCGGGCCCAGCACGCCGATCACGAGATCGAGCACGTGGCAGCCGAGCTCGAACATCACGCCGCCCCGGTACTCGGCCATCTGCCGGCGGCTCGACGGCTCGACGACCTTGCTCATCACCGCATGCACCTCGAACACGTCGCCCAGCCAGCCCTCTGCGAGAAACTCCCGCAGGAGCGCGACCGCCGGGTTGTAGCGGTACATGTAGCCCATCTGCACGAGCAGGTTCTTCGTCGCGGCGGCCTCGAGGATCCGACGCAGCTGCGGGAGCGATTCGCCGGCCGGCTTGTCGATGTGAACATGCTTGCCCGCCGCGACGCAGGCCTCCGCCTGGTCGAGCAGCTCGCGGACCCGCGTCTCCACGAGCACCGCCTCGAGGCCCGGCGTCTCGAGCAGCCGGTCCCGCGTCAGAAATTCGAGCCCGGCGTAAGGGGGCGTCCGCTCCGCCGCCGCCCGCAGCGCCGGGTCGGGCTCGAAGACGCCGACGACCTCGTAGTCCGGCGATGCCCGGTAGACGGAGAGCTTGGACGCATGGGCATGGCCGACGCCGATCTGTCCGATCCTGATCCGGGGCCGGTGGGCGGCTGTGCCGACGCCCGCGAGTGCGGGCGCCGCGACCAGAGCCGCGGTCTGCAGGGCATCGCGACGGCTGATCCGCGCCACGAGCGGCCAGATGGCCCGCGCCCGACTCGCCGCGCGCATGGGACGACTCCCGCAGACGACTATTGCAACCAGCCCAGCAGCAGCACGGCGGCGAGCACCATGCCGAGCATGCCGCCCAGCCAAACCATCCAGTGCACGGCGGCCAGGCGGATCGCCGCCGGATCCTCGTGGTGCGTCGCGGCGAAGATCAGGCTCGCCAGGGCCACCAGCGGCAGGCCGAAGAGAATGCCCGGCACGCGGCCGGCCAGCGTGGCGACCAGCGGGTCGATGAACCATGCCGTCGCGGCCATCGTCGTCACGAGCGTCGTCGCAATCATGTGAGCGTTTCCCTGCTCTCGTTGGCGGAATCGTCTGTCTGGTGGGTGAAGCTGAACTCTGCAAGGCCTGCCATCAGGTGACGATGGGGCCTACGACGGGCGGCCTCCGGACGAACGCGGCGGGGGCGGGTTGGATCGCCGTCTCTGCTCCTCCTCCGACGCCCCGAACGGTCCCGCCCAGGCGTCGTAGATGACCAGCAGATTGAGCATGCCGGCCAGCATCGTGTAGAGCGTTCCGATCTCGAAGAACCTACCGAGCCGACGATGCCAGTTGGCGAGCTGATCGCGGCGAAACTGCTTGGAGGGCCCGCTGTCGAAAAAGTCGTCGGCCGCGACATCTGGATCGTGCCGCACGAGCCGATCCGCATACACGCGCGAGATCTCCTGCCCGGGTACCAGCGGCGGCGCCATGAAACCAACCGGCAGGATTCCTCCTCCCAGGACGAACGGCTGCTTCATCGGCCCCGACAACTGGACGGATTGCACGAGGGCCGGCAGGGACACGATGCCCGCGGCTGCCTGGCAGACGAAGGGCTGGATGAGCAGTTTGAGGATCGGGCGACGCCCGCCCCCCGGCGCGTCGTCAGCCCACGATGCGTACACGACCTTGCCGCCCCCCAGCCACAGGCCGAACACGAACGTGGCGAGGATCGCCGCCATGAAGAGGCTGCCCTTGGTGGTGCGGCCCTGATAGATCTGCCCGAGGCCGGGCACGGCCCAGGAGAGCAGCGCGGCCAGCGCGGGATTCCGTAGGTCGATGGCGGAACCGTCGTCGGGCGAGATCGCCACGATCCTCGGCGGCTGCTGTTCGACGACCATGCGCACGCGGCGGCTCCTCTACCCGACTCGCGGCCATCGCTCCGCAGGCGGCCGCAGGAGCGTCAGTGTACGCGATCGTGGAGGGAATGGAACTCGCCGCGCGCTGGCCGCGGCGCCGGTCGCGGGCAGCCGCAGCCGCACGGCTGCTACGATCCGCAGAGTTCGCCTCAGCCCCAGAGGCGACGGACGACGCGAACGCGCCGCGCAGCGGCGGCATCGTCGCCGTCCGGCACGGCGTCGCCTTCGACCGCCGCGCCATTGTCGCCGTTGGCCACGGGCGACAGCTCTCTCCAGGCTCGCTCGACCGTGGCGGCATCAACTTTGTCGAGCCGGTCGCCCGCCGCGGCAGCCAGCGACAGCTGGGCGAGCTGACACACGGTGCGGGGCACGCCGCCGGCGAACCTGGTGAGCGTGGCGACGGACTCCTCGGAAAAGATGCCGGGGTCGCCGCCGACCCGCTTCAGCGACCGGGCCAGGAAGCCCGCGACATCCGCCTCGGTCCACGCGCCCAGTTCGATCCGCACGGCCGCCCGCTGCCTGATCGCCGCCGGGACGCGCGCCAGGCCGCCTGCCGTCGCCGTGGCCACGACCACGGTGCGGGCGAACCGCGGCTCTGCGGCCCCGAGGAGCCGGCCGATCCCATCGACCGCGTCCGGTGGTGCCGCGTCGAGGTCGTCGAAGACGAGCACCGTGGACCGCTCCATGAGCATGTTCTCGCGCAGCCGATTCTCCAGCTTCTGCCAAGGCCGCAGCGGCTCCGCACGGCTGAGCGGATCGAGCGGCAGCCGCTCGAGCAGGAGTTCGAGCCAGTCGCCGACGGCGAGCCCCCGGAGCGACAACAGCGCCGTCTCGGCACCCAGGCCGCCGAGGCGGCGAACCGCCAGCGCCGCCAGATGGCTCTTGCCGCAGCCCTCGGCGGCGGTGACCAGCCCGAACCGCTGACGTTCTTCGAGCAGCCACTCCAGCCGCGCGAGTGCCTCCTCCTGCGGCGCCGCCGCGTAGAACGTCGCCGGCTCCAGCGCGCCGTCGAAGGGTGCTCCGTGGAGATTCCAGTGGTCGCGTACCATAGGTGACGCGGAGTGTAGCGGGACGCGGGTCCCGCGTCAGGACGAAGATTCGCGGCAAACCGCCGGTCAGCAGCGATGGGCGAACGCTTTTTCACGTCGATTCCTCCCGGCGATGGCCGCGCCATCCTCACGGGCGACGAAGCCCGGCATCTCGCCAAGGTGCTGCGCGCGCGGGAGGGCGACGCCGTCGTGCTCTTCGACGGCCGCGGCCGCTCCTGGCCCGCCCGCGTGGCGAGGATCGGCCGTGACAGCGTCGACCTCGACACGGGCCCGGTCGAGATCGAGCCGGACTTCGCGGGCGTCGGGCTCACGCTGGCCGTCGCCCTGCCGAAGGGAGACCGCCAAAAGTGGATGGTCGAGAAGCTCACCGAACTCGGCGTCGTCCGGCTCGTGCCGCTTACGACAGACCGCGGCGTGGCGGAGGCGACGGATGGCGCACGCGCGCGGCTGGAGCGGACCGTGATCGAGGCGTGCAAGCAGTGCGGCCGCAACTCGCTCATGGAGATCGCAGCTGGCCAGACGCTGGCAGAGCTGCTGTCGATTCGCAACGCGGCCGTTCACTTCGTGATCGCTCATCCGGGCGGCGGGCCGCTCGACGCGGCGGTGCCGGCCACCGCCACGCGCGTGATCGGCCTGGTCGGCCCGGAGGGGGGATTCACGGACGACGAGGTCGCCACCGCCGAACGCGCCGGCGCGGTTCGCGTGTCGCTCGGCCCGCACATCCTCCGCGTGGAGACCGCCGCCATCGCGCTGGCGGCCCGGTTCGCGGCCGCGGCACCGGGGCACTTCTGACGCGGGCCGGGCAGGACGGCGACCCGTCCTCGCCCGCGGCCCAGCGGATCATTCCGCGCAGCAGCTGCACCGCTGCGGCACGTCGAGAACGAGCGTGGCGGCGTAGGCCGTCTTGTCGTATCCCTCCCCTTTCTCCTCGGGACGCTCCACGTGGGAGACGACGAGCACGAGGGTGCCCTCCTTCGGCGTGAAGCTGCACCGGCCCGCAGCGTCGGTGCGGCGCTCGTACGCGGGGTCGAAGCCCTCGGCGAGCGTCGCACCGCGGGGAACGAACGACACGACCTGGTCGGCCAGCGGCTCGCCCTTGAAGAGCAGCCGCACAACGATCGGCTTGCCGGGGCCGCTGCCGAGCACGGGATGGCTCTCGAGCACGAGCTCGAGCGGATGCCCCACCGGACCGGGCAGCGTGCCGACCGGCGCGGTCGCGGCGTCGAGCGACTCGGCGACGAGGAAGTAGGCCTTGCCCCCTTTGAATCCCCGCGCACCGTGCCGCACGCCCGCGCGATAGTGGGTGGCGCAGTGGAGGCCCGCCGCGGCAGGGACGAACCGGGCCGACCAGAAACCCTCCTTGGGCGCGTAGCCCACGTCCACCATGTCGGGGACGATGTCGGTCGTGCGGCCGTCCGGGCCGATCACGCCCACCGTCACGCCTTCGAGCGAGCCGAGCTTCCCGGCGATCTTGAAATCGCGATGCTCGTTGCCGTGGTTGCCGAGGAAGAGATCGACGTGCACCACGTCGTCGGGACGCACCGCCCGGGGGGACACCTGCAGCCAGGTGTCGTGGCCGCGAGCGGCCGCAGCCGCTCCCGCGACGGCGGCGATCAGGACGCCGTAGATGGCTCGGCGTCGGAGTCGTCCGGCGGCGGTCGTGAATGCGAGCGGGCCGGGAAGACCAGTGGTGCTGCGCATGGGAGAGTCTGCTCCTGGGATGCCTGGTGCCGGAATGGTTGAACGTGACGCTCGTGCGGTGCGGTCGGGCAGGGATGACGTTGTGCAAGGACGATCAGAACCTGCCCGACACGACTTCACCACCGTCGATGCTGTGCAGCGCGCGGCAGACCGGTGCCGCGATCGAGTCGTCGAGCAGCTGCACGCGGCCGTCGGCGAACAGCACGTTGGCTCCAGCGGCGTGCCAGCTCCTGGGACCGAAGAAGCCCGACCAATGGACGACGTAGTCGGGGATCGTGCTGTTGGGCGTGAGGAAGCCGTTGGTGAGGCTGTTGCCGGCGGTCGTGGCCGCCCACGCCAGCCCGCGGCCCCGCATGGCGGTGCTCGACGCGCCGCGCCAGGTCACCGACTTTGTCCGCCACGAGGCCACGAGCGCGTCGATCTGGTCGGCGGTGGGAGTCGATGGGTTGGCGTTGAGCGTCAGCGGCGGTCCCGCCGTGAAGTCGGCCGATCCGTTGAAGGTGTACTGATAGGGGAATCGCGGCGGTGCACCTGCAGCGAACGCCGTGTCGCCGCCGACGCTTCGCACCGACTCGCTGGCGATCACCGTCTGCGAGAGGCCGTCTGTGATCTGGCGGCAACCGACGCCCGAATTCTCGTAGACGATGCCGTCGGTCCGCCGACTGAAGTCCCAGTAGAACTTCCCCGCGCCGTCCGCCGTGCCGCTGCCGAAGCTCACCATGTAGTTGTTTCCGGCGTACTCGAACCCGTTCGACCGGTTCACCGCCGGCGCCGGATCGCTCGGGCAGAGGAAGGTCGGGACCGGCGTCGCGAACAGTGCCGCGAAGGCCGGATTCGGGGACTGGTTGTTGAAGGCACCTGTGAAGGCCGCCTGCTTGAAATCGAACCGCGAGGCAAGGCTCGTCTCCTCCAGGTACGGCAGCAGCCGGGCGTGCAGTGACCACCCTCCCCCAGCCGCCCAGTTGCCCGCGGTCGCATTCGGCCGAGCGTCCGTCCGCGGGAAGCAGCCGCGGCCGCTTTCGTGGTTGAGCATCGCCAGGCCGAACTGCTTGAGGTTGTTCATGCAGCTCATCCGTCGGGCCGCCTCCCGCGCCGACTGCACGGCGGGCAGCAGCAGCCCGACGAGCGTGCCGATGATCGCGACGACGACGAGCAGCTCGACGAGCGTGAAGGCGGGCCACGCGGGGCCGGCGTTGGCCCGCGGCCAGGGGCGGGAAAAACAGGTCGTCGTCATGCCGCAAAACTCGTGTGTGACGTGCCGCCGACGCAGCCTGCACGGCCGCGTCGGCTCGGATGGACTGGCTCCGCCGGGCCGCGACGTGCGGGACCTGGCGCGGAAAAACGACGCGGGCTGGCGTCGCACCCGACACGCGTGCCCGACCCTCCGCTCGACCGGCTCGGGCCGGACTCACGGGCGGCTCGCGCACGGCGCCGTCGAGAGCAGGCCCCGCCATACGTCGGGGCCGGGACGCCGGGTCAGGCCGCGCGGGGCGGCGGCGCGTCGGGGGCGGCGCGGAGGCCCGCGCCGACGGCGTCGGCGACGATCTTCTCGTCGACGGGAAGCATCACGAACGACACCTCGACCCGCGGCGGCGGCAGCGCGCCGCCTGCCGCGAACCATTCCGCCACGATGCCCCCGCAGGCGAGCATCGCGCGGAGCGTCACCGCTCGCGGCCGCGGCTGCCGAGACGGCTCGTCGGCGGCAGGTGACGGCGGCTTGCCAGTGGCGGCGGACACGACCGCGGCCGACCGCGAGAGGCCGTCGCCACGTGGCTGCAGCGCCGGCGGAGGGGCCGATGCAGCGCCGGCCGGCTGGGGACCGCAGCACGACTGCTCGGCCAGCGGCGCGGTAGCCGAGCAGCAGGATGGTTTCGTCGTCGCGGTCGTCACGACTGACGGCGCCGCCACGCCCGAGGCGGACGGGCCGGCCTGTGAGCCGCCCACTCGTCGTTCGAGCGCCACGAGCACGTCCGGCTCGACGTCGTGCGCCCGCGCCCAGGCGAGCGTCTCTGTGGGCGTGAGGCAGCAGCAGGCTGTGAAGCAGCGGTCGGCGGAGTCGCAGCCGCAGGGTTTGTCGAGGCAGGGAAAAGGCCGCGAGCGATCCTTGGACGAGAGCCGCCTGACGGCGGCCGCATCGCGCACGTCCGTGGCGGCGGCGCCGAACGGCAGCGGCAGGCCCGATGCCACGAGCGTGTAGCCGAGGATCGCCAGCCAGGTCGTGATCCGGCGAAACGGTGCGTCCGGGTGCATGACTTCTAGGATACCCCGATGCCGGGGCGAGAAAAACCCGTGCCCCGGGTCACAAAGACCGCAGGTATTCGACCGCTCCGGCCGCTTCGCGGCCGCCGTCGCGGGCGTCCACCGGCTCGAGTCCGATCCAGCCACGGTAGCCCCGTTCCTCGAGCGTGCCAAGCACCCCGGCCACGTCGACATGGCCCGTGCCCAGGATCACTGCCCTGCCGCGGCCCGCGAAGGCACCGGCCACCGCGTCGGTGGCATGCACGAAGCCGATGTGTCCCGAGAGTGTTTCAACGGCCGCCACCGGATCATGTCCGTGCACCAAAAGCGCTCCGGTGACGATGTCGCAGGTGAGCGATCCGGCGGGAAGGGCCGCCATCACGCGCACGAGATCGTCCGGGCCGGCACGGCCGGCCTCCGCGCAGAGCGTCGCCCCCACCCGCTCTCCCCAGCCACCCAGATCGGAAAGCACGTCGACCAGGAGCCGCCACCGCGGATCGGCAGCCGGTGGCGGCGCTCCACCAGCAGCATCGACGACGGGCGGCGGCGGGATGTCGCCGACGTGGTTGAGCACCACTGTCGCGCCCAGCGTATGCGCCAGCTGCATCGCGGCCTTCGTGGCCGCGATCCGCGGCTCGAGCCGCTCCGCATCGGCGTAGCCGCCCCGTGTGCGAAACGCGACGGCCGACACCACGAGCCCCTCGTCATCGAGCCACTTGCGGAGCTGGCGCACCCCTGTCTGCGACATGTGAGCCGGATCGAGACCGGCACGGGCATCGATCTCCACGCCACGCACGCCCAGCTCCCTGGCCCGGCGCAGGGCCGTCCGCACGTCGGGAGACAGCGCGGTGGTGGCGACGGAGAAGAGACTCGGGTCCATCGTCCGGAATCGCTCGAGGGTTCGGCCGGCCGCACGCGGCTCGCCGAGCGGGTGGCGGGATTGTAGTGTGGTGTCGCCCTCCCGCGCAGCGACCGGGCCGCCAGCACCGTTTCACCCTCCACGAGCCGCATCATGCCCACGCTCGCCGACGTGACCGCCGCCCTGGAAACGATCGCACCGCTGCCGCTGGCGGCCGACTGGGACGCCGTCGGCCTGCTCGTCGCCCCGCGGCGCGACGAGATCTCCCGCGCCATGGCCTGCCTGTCGCTCACGCCCGAGGTGGCCGCCGAAGCCGTGCGTGAGCGCGCGGATCTCGTGATCACGCACCATCCGCTCCCGTTCCGTCCGGTGCCGCGGATCACCGCCGATACGGCCACCGGCCGCGTGCTGCTGCAGCTGATCGGCGTCGGCATCGGCGTCTGGAGCTCGCACACGGCGTGGGACTCCGCGGCCGGGGGCATCAACGACCAGCTCGCGTCGTTGTTGGAGCTGGATCGAGTGACGCCGCTCGAACACGCGCCGCTCCATCCGCTCGCGGGCTTCGGCCGGGTCGGCTCTGCACCCGCCGGCTGGACGGTCGACAGGCTCGCGCGGCACGCCGCCGCGCGGCTGGCCAGCGGCGGCGTCCAGGTGGCAGGCGATCCGGCGCGGCCGGCCGGCCGCGTGGGCATCGTGTGCGGCAGCGGCGGCGATGCGGTCGCCGCGGCCGCCGCGGCGGGATGCACGACGTTTTTCACCGGGGAGATCAGGCTGCATCAGGCGCTGGAGGCGCTGGCCCTCGGCATGGCGGTGATCGCCGTGGGCCATCACGCGAGCGAGCGGTTTTCGCTGGACGTCCTCGCCCGTCGGCTGGCGGAAGGGGTCGCGGGGCTCTCGTGCTGGGCCAGCCGCGAGGAGACCGACCCGCTTCCCTGGCTCGGGTGAGCCGGCGGGCTGCTCGGCGCCGGGAGCATCGTGGCGGAGACGGCTCGGCACAGGCGACCCGCACATCCGGCACGGTCGGCCGATTCCGGTGAAAAACATTGCTCGGCGATTTTCCGGCGCTACACTTGGGGAAGTGTCGTCCCGCGTCACTTCCTTTCCGAAGGCCGGTTCCCATGGCCCGTTTCCTCACCGCCCTTCCCGTCTACAACGAGGCCGCTCACGTCGAGGCGGTGCTCGACGAGGTGCTGCGGCACACAGCCGACGTCCTCGTGGTGGACGACGGTTCGACCGACGGCACGTCGCCGCTCCTCGCCGCACGGATCGAGCGGCAGGGTGACATCCGCGTGATCCGTCATCCGCGCAATCAGGGCTACGGCGCGGCGCTGGCCACCGCGTTCCGCGAGGCGCTCGCCGGACCGTGGGACGGCCTGGTGACGATCGACTGCGACGGCCAGCATCAGCCGCAACTGATCCCCGACTTCGTCGCGGCCGCAGCTCCCGACGCTCGGCCGAGAGCCGACATCGTCAGTGGCAGTCGCTATCTGCGCCGGTTTCCCGGCGACAGCCAGCCCCCGGCGGCCCGGCGGCGGATCAACGCCGAGATCACGTCGGAGATCAACCAGCGGCTCGGACTACGGCTCACCGACGCCTTCTGCGGCTTCAAGGCCTACAGTCGCCGCGCCCTCGAGCGACTGCATGTCACCGAGACCGGCTACGCCATGCCGCTGGAGGTGTGGGTGCAGGCGGCGGCGGCCGGCCTGGGAGTCGTGGAGCTTCCCGTGCCCCTGGTCTATCTCGATCTGGCGCGGAGTTTCGGGGGTTCTCTGGACGATGCTGCGACCCGTCTGGCCTACTATCGCTGCGTGCTCGATCGTGCGGAAGCTGCCGTCGCGGCGGCCGCACCGGGCAACGCGACGTAGTCCATGCATCCATCCGCCGGTCCACCACCCTCGCGCCGTCGCGTCCACGAGCCGCCGCCGGAATCGGGTGGCCGCATCCTGGATCCGCCCCTCGAGGCCGCCAGCGGAGCCCCGGGTGTCTCGATCGACGCGCTCGTCGACAACAACCGCCTGCTGCGGGCCGCCTTCGATACCCGGATCGGCGACCTCAAGCTCTGGGAGCTGGTGGCGGCGACCCGCCGCGAGGTGCTCACCGTCGCCGCCGAATACACGTCGAGCTACCGCGACGTCGACCGGCCGGCCGACGTCGCCGACTGGATCGCCCGCCCGATCATCATGGGAGGCCACCAGCCGGAGCTCTTCCATCCGGGCGTGTGGCTGAAGAACTCGGCGCTCGACGCCTACGCGCGGCGGGTGGGCGGCACGGCGATCAACCTCGTGGTCGACACCGACCGCTGCGTCCGTACCAGCGCGGGCGTGCCGGTGGGCACGCCGCGCGAGGCGCACATCGAGGAGATTCCCTTCGACGCCCCGGCGCAGGAGATGGCCTGGGAGGAGCGAGGGGTCGTCGATGCCGACTGCTTCGCCTCGTTCGGCGACCGCGCCTGTCGGGTGCTCGCGCCGCTGGAGCCCGACGCGATCCTGCGGCGGTCGTGGCCGCTGGTGGTGGAGCGGGCAGGCGAATCGCACCGCCTCGGTCTCGCGATCGCGCAGGCGCGGCACGCGCTCGAGGAGCGGTTCGGGTTGGAGACGCTGGAGCTGCCGGTGAGCGAGCTCGTCCGACTGCCCACGGTGATGGTCTTCATGGGATGGCTGCTCGCACACGCCGCGCCGCTGCACGAAGCCTACAACGCGGCGCTCATGGAGCACCGCCGCCGTCATGCGGTGCGGGGTCGCGCCCGCCCGATGCCGGACCTCGCCGTGCGCACCGACGGGGAATCGCCCGGGCCGTGGCTGGAGCTGCCGTGGTGGCTGTGGTCGCGGAACGATCCGCGGCGGCGGCGGGTCTTCGCCAACACGGCGACTCCCGGCACGCTCGTGCTCTCCGACATGGAAACACTCCGGGTGGAGCTGCCGATCTCCGCAGAAACATCCCCCTCCCGCTGGGTCGAGGCCTTGTCACGGATGGAGGAGCACGACCTGCGGCTGCGGCCGCGCGCCATTCTCACCACGCTCGTCGCCCGCATGATCGTGGCCGACGTGTTCGTGCACGGCATCGGCGGCGCCGCCTATGACCTGATCACCGACGACATCGTCCGCCGCCTGACCGGATGCGACCCGCCGCGGCATGCGGTGGTGACCGGAACGTTGCGGCTGCAGGTGGACCGGCTCTTCCCCGGATTCGCGACGGAGGATCCGGCCGCCGAACTCGCCGCGGCCCGGCGCGCGATACGCGATGTCGAGTTCCATCCCGAGCGGCACCTCGGCGGCCGCGACGGCCAGTCCGCGGAGGTGCGCGATCTCATCGAGCACAAACTCCGCTGGATCGGCACGCATCCGACGCCCACGCTGGCGAAGCGGCGGTGCCGCGAGATCCGCGCGGCGAACGAATCGTTGGCTGGCCACGCCCGGCACGTGCAGGCCGCGCTCGTCGAGCGCATCGACCTGCTCACCACGGCCGAACGGGCCCGCACTGTGCTGCGATCGAGGGACTATCCGTGGTGTTTTTTCCCGGAAAAGGCCTTGAAACCGTTCCTGCACCTGGAAATCGGTTGAAATTCGTCAAATCCACCGTATCCTCACGGGCAATGGATTGGGTTGTGAAGCCCCAGGGAGAGGAGGCACGATGTCGTTTCGTTCCGTGTCCGGTCGGCGAGCGGCCCGTCGAAACGCTGGTTTTGCCCGTAGTGTGCGGCCGCGGCGGGCGTCTTCGCGGGGTTCTTCGCGGGCTCCCGTGCGGCAGACCGCCGTGGCGACCCGCCGTCCCAAGTCGAAGCCACGATTGAGGCTTCGCGTCGAGCCCGCGGCTGCCTCACGGCCGGAGCGGTTCAAGTCGGCATCCGCAGGGACGGCAGCCGGCACCATCCGCCTGGCCAGCGGCACCGACAAGACCCTGGCGCAGCCGAAAAAACGGGCTTCAGGGGGCCACAAACGATCCGTCGGCGGCCCGACCGGGGCCGATCACTCGCGGTCCGGCGCCGACGTGCGGCCCACCGCTGCGGTCGCGGCCGTCGAGGTCAGGCCCGCCGGCACCGTGGTGAGCCGCCGCCCCCCCGCCAAGCGGCCGGCCATCCTGCATCTGCCGCAGGAGCCCGCCGGGAGGCTGCCGCCTCCTGCTTGGATGATGGAGGAGTGCCAGGTCGCACCCGCCCGCGCCGGAGACCAGGCAGAGATTCTGCAACTCCTCGCCGGAATTCCCTCACCCCCGACCAAGTCGGAGTTTCATGCGGCAGTCGACCATCCAGATCACGATTCGGCGAATCGGCTGGTGGCCCGCCTGTCGGGTCGCATCGTCGGCCATGTGGAGATCGTGCCTCGAACCGTGCGGCTCGGAACGGCCACGATCCCCGCCGCTGTCATCGACCGCGTCGCCGTGCTCCCGGAATGCCGCGGTGCGGGCCACGGGCAACGGCTCGTCAAGGCGGCCGAGGATCGCATGCGTCAGATCGGCGCGGTGGTTGCCTTTTCGCGGACGCGAATCGCGCAGTCGTTCCGCGACCTCGGCTGGAGCGTGCTGGGCCGCGATTGCGCCACGCCCGGCCGGCCCACCGGCATTCTCGCGCGGCTGCTCGAGGGTGAACGTCGCGTGGGCGAACCGGTGACGATGCGGCAGTGGCGGCATGTCGAGCTGCCAGCCATTCTGCGGATCTACCAGCAGAACGCCGCCCGCTTCATCGGGCCGCTCGATCGCAGCGAGGCCTACTCCCGCTGGCTCGTCAGCCGTGGTGCGTTCGACTCGATCATCGTCGCCTTGATGGGGCAGGACCGCTACGACCTCCACGAGACCACGGCACGCATCGTGGGCTACTGCGTGCAGTCGGGAAACCGTGTCCTGGAGCTGATGGCGGATCCCGAATTCCCGGGCCTCGATCGCGAGATCCTGGCCCGCGTCTGCGCGGAGGCGATCGAGAACGACCGGCAGGAGATCGTCTACGAGTCGAGCTCCGCGGACCCCTTGCACCAGGCCGTCGCCGGAAGCGAGAGCCTCGTGTCGGCGGGCGACCGGATGATCGTCGGAAAATTCTTCAAGCCGCTCCCCGTGCTGGCGGCCGTGGCGCCGACGGTCGCGGAAAACGTGGTGGCCGCCGGCATCCGTGAGACCGTGGAGCTCGGCCTCGACGCGCCGGGGTTCCGCGGATCCGTGATCGTCGCCGGTGGTAAGGCGACCGTGCATGCGGGCCGCGTGGGCCGCAGCTACCTCACCCTCTCCGACGACGAGCTGGCCCGGCTGCTCCTGGGCCAGTCCGACCCGATGGAGGCCGCCGCTGCCGGACGGTTGCAGGCCTCGACGCAGGTCGCGCAGAAGCTCGCCACGCAGATGTTTCCCCGGATGCCCCTGTGGTGTCCGATGTGGGACGATCTGCCGGCGTGAAATAGAGCTGGTTTCACTGGAGCGGCGCCCCGGCAGTCTGGGCAGGGAGGCGAGGGGTCGGCGAACGCTCGACGAGCGTGTGGCCGCTGCGGCCACACGCGAGGAGACTTTTGCCGCCCCGAGCCGGTGCTACCCAAATTCGGATGCGATCCAGACCGCATCCGAATTTGGGTGTCGGCGCTCGGCAGGGAGCGATCGTCGCCGGGACGGCAGAAGTCTCCTCCCGGGATGATTTCGCGTTACGAGCTTTCACGACGCGAGCGTCGTGGACATGCGAAATCCTCCAAGCTCGTCGAGCTTCCGCCGATCCCGGCTCATCGTGCCCGCAGACTGCCCGTGAGGCAGTCCGCCGCCGGTGCACGTCCTGTGCTCACGACCGGTGGCCGCGGCTGCCGGCGAGCCATTCATCCGCCCAGGTCCGCACGTCGTCGACGCCCTTGCGGTTGCAGAAGTCGCCGAGCGTCTCGCCGGCGTGCCGTTCCGCCTTGTAGCAGGCGAGCACCGCCGTAATCTCGTGGCAGAGATTCTCAAAGGGCACGAGGTCCTTGTACTCGGTGTTGAGCCGGTCGCCGAGCAGCCGGCCGCCGATGAACAGCGTGTACTTGCCGAGCGTCCGTCCCACGATACCGATGTCTGAGTTGTAGGGCCGGGCGCAGGCGTTCGGGCAGCCCGTCATACGGATCGTGAAGGCGTCGTGTGCGAGGCCGAGTTTCGCCACCTCCGGCTCGAGGCTGTCGATCAAGTCGGGCAGCACCCGCTCGCTCTCCGCCACGGCCAGGCCGCAGGTCGGCAGCGCCACGCAGGCCATGCTCCAGCGCCGCACGGTCGAGATCTCCTCCGACGTCTTCACGCCGTGGGCATGCAGGATCTCCGCTATCTTCGCCCGGTCGGTGACGTGGAGGTCGGTGAAGAGGATGCTCTGGTGCGCCGTGATCCGCACGCCCGGCTGGATCTCCCGCAGGATCTGCCGCAGGGCCGTCTTCAGTCGGAAGCCATCCCTGTCGAGGATCCGGCCGTTTTCGACGTTGAGCCCGTACGAATACTTCCCGTCACCCTGCTCGAACCAGCCGATGTGGTCGTCGAAGCCGTGGACGTCGGCGGGATGGCAGGGGGCGAGTTTCTTCCCGAAATACTCCTCCACCTTGGCCCGGAAGTTCTCCAGGCCCATGGTGTGGATCGTGTACTTGAGGCGGGCCACCTTGCGGTCGGAGCGGTTGCCGAAGTCGCGCTGCACCTTCACGATCGCCGTGGCGATGTCGAGCACGTCCTCCGGCGGCACGAACCCCAGCCGCTTCGCGAGCGCTGGAAACGTCTTCGCAGCGCTGGGCGTCACGCCCATGCCGCCACCGGCCAGCACGTTGTAGCCGACGATCTTTCCATGCTCGTGGACGACGAGAAAACCGAGATCGTTGGCGTAGACGTCGGTGCAGTTGTCCTCGGGGAGCGCGAAGGCGGTCTTGAACTTCCGCGGCAGATAGGTCGGTCCGTAGATCGGCTCGACCTCCTTCCCCTCCGATCCGCCGCCGGCCAGCGTCTGCTCGCCCGTGTCGGGGTCGGTGAGCCAGATCTCGTGGTAGGCCCGCGTCCGCGGCGCGAGGTGGGCGGCGAGCTTCTCGGCCGTGGCCATCATCTCCTCGCGGACGGGGTTGTTCCGCACGCAAGCCGGGCAGCACATCACGTTTCGCTCCACGTCGCCGCAGGCGGCGAGCGTGGTCAGCTGGATCTCGTTGATCCGCCGGATCGCGGCCTTGAGATCGCCCTTGATGATGCCGTGGTGCTGAATGCCCTGCCGCGTGGTGAGCCGCACGGTGCCGTTGGCGCACTCGTCGCCGAGGTCGATCTCGGCGAGCATCTGGGCGGCCGTGAGCTTGCCGCCCGGGATCCGCGTACGGACCATGAAGCTGATCTCTCGCGGGGCCTTTCCCGACTTTCCGGCCTTGCGGGCCTCGCGGTCTTCCTGCTGGTACGTGCCGTGGTTCTTGAGCAGCTGCACGCTCCCCTTGCCGAAGCCGCCGCTGCCATCGGCGAGCTCCTGCGGGATATCGCCCTTGAGGTAGTGGCTGGCGAGCTTGAACTCCTCGACGGCACTGGGCTTGGGGGCTGGGCTGGCGGCTGGCGTGTCGTCTGCCATGGTGTCCTGCCGGGGTGGGGCTGAAGGTGGCGGGGCCGCAAAACAGCCGCGCCGCGCCGAAAACGTGTCCAACTAGAATAGGCGATTCCCGTGACGGGGGCGATACGGACGGCCGCGCACAAAATCGCCCGGCTCGCGGCTCCTTGGGGGTGGTGAAGGCCTGCGGAGAACCAGGAGTGACCCAGAGTCGCGACACGACGAGCCCGACCGAACGGCTCGCCGCCGGCGACCGGCAGGCCTTCGCCGACCTGTACGACAGGCTGGCCGCACGCATGTTTCGCGCCGCCCTCACGATGGCCGGATCGATGCCCGAGGCCGAGGACGTGGTGCAGGACGTCTTTGTCGAGCTGGCCCGCTCGCGGCACCGGCTGCCCGGCATCGCCGACCTCGAGGCCTACATCTTCACGATGCTTCATCACGCGATCGGCCGGCGGCAGCGGAGGCGGGGCGTGGAGCGACGGGCCGTCGACCGGATCGCCGCCGATCTCGCCGCGGCCGGCCGGCTCGTGCAGGAGCCGGCGTCGCCCACCGATGACGAGCTGGCCGCCGCGGTCGCGCGGCTGCCGGCCCCGCAGCGCGACGTGGTGGCTTTGAAGATCGACGGCGGCCTCACGTTCGCGGAGATTGCGACAGTGCTCGGGACGAACATCAACACGGCCGCCGGCCGCTACCGTGCAGCGGTCGACAAGCTCCGCGCCGCCCTCACGCCCCCGGAGGCCGCCCGATGACCACGCCTCGCGTTGCCTACGACACCGCGGCCACGAGCCCCCCCGACCTCTCGCTGCGGCGCAGCACACTGTCCATGCCCTCGGCCGCCCTGCGCTCGCGGGTGCTGGCAGCCGTGGACGACGTGCTCGCGGCCGACGCGGGGAAGCCGGCCGTCTTGGGCGAACCGGCCGCGGCGTGGATCGCGGTGGCGGCGGTGCTGCTCGTCGGCCTCCTGCTGCCGGCGTGGCTGGCGGCGGCTGATGCGTTCCGAGCGCTGGGCCCGCTGGATTCCCCGTCACTCGCGCGACGAGCCCGGGTGGCGGGCATCGCCGACCTGCTCACTGCGGCCGATCGTCCCTCCGGAGGCCCGCGACTGGCGTCGCCGCCTTCCGGCGTCGATGATGGCCGCCTCGTTCCGCCCGCTCCCACCCCGTTCGATCTGCGCAGCCTGCTCCAAGGAGATCTCTGATGGGCCACCTGTTTTTTTATCTGGCGGTGCTCGCCGCCTGCCTGCTCTGGTCGGCCACGCTGACGGCCGCAGCGGCACGGGTCCACCGCTTTCGCTGGCTGCTCGAGGCGATCGCACTGCTCGTGCCTCTCCTCGCCCTCGCGCCGGCCGTCGGCCTGACCGGATTCCTGGCGTTCGGCCCCCGTCCGCTGTCCACCAATGGGTTCGCACCCACGCTCACCACGTTCATCGCCGCCGCCATCGGCTGCTGGTGGATCGTGTGGGCGGGACTGACGAAGAAGAATTATGCGCCGCTGCGATTCTCCTCGGAGCCGGTGCCGCTGGCCGCCCGCTGGCCCCTCGTGGGCCTGGCCGCGTTGTTCCTGCTGGCGAAGGCGTGCGCCGCCGGCGCGATCCTCTTCGTCGACAATGCGGTCGGCGCGCAGGCCCCCTACCTGCGGCTCGAGGCGGCGCAGCTCATGCAGGCGAACCTGCCGCCGGTCGTCGCCGACGCCGACAACGCCGCCCCGCTCTACCTGCAGGCTTTTCGTGAGGTCGACGCCGAGTCGGCCCGCAACGACGAGTCGTCGCCGCTCCAGAACCCCGCTGACGCCGACATCGGCAGCCAGGCGGTGACCGACCTCCTGTCCCGCCACCGCGGCACGCTCGACCTGCTGCGTCGGGCCGCCGATCGCGACACCTGCCGTTTCACCCGCGACTGGACGCGGCCGTCGATCGACATGGTTCTGCCCGAGCTGCAGTCGCTGCGAAACGCCGCCCGGCTGCTCTCGCTGGCCGCCCGCCGCGAGGCCGCCGACGGCGACGCAGCGGCGGCGCTTCGCGACGTCGTCCGCATCGGGCGGATGGGCCGCCACGCCTCGGCCGAGCCGATCCTGATTTCGGCGCTCGTCGGCATCGCGACCGACCGGATGGCGTTGGCGACGCTCGCCGACGTGCTGCCGCAGCTGCGGAAGGCCGATCTGCCTGCGCTCGACTCACCCGAGGTGGCCGACCTCGTGGGAACGGTGCCTTCGATCGCCAAGCACTTCTACGGCGAGGAGGCCTTCGGACTGTCGATCTTCGCCGACCTGGCCGACGGCCGCATGGACCTCCGCAGCCTCGGCCCCATGCTGGCCACCACCCCCTCGCCACCTTCGACCAGCCCGCTCTCCAGGCTGGTTTTTTCACCGCTGTCGAGCCTGTTCCGCTCGTTCTTCGTCAACGATGACATCGCCGCCTACCGCTCGATCATGAACAAGTATCAGGTGCTGACGGCGAATCCACCCGTCTGGCCCGACCTGAGGAAGCGTGCGGAGGAGATCGAGAACGACCTGAGCACAACGAACCGGGGCCTGATCACGTCGCTCATGACGCCGGCGCTCACGGGCATCCTTCGGTCCCGCGTGCAGTCGCAGGCGATGCACGAGTCGGCGGCGGCGCTCGTCGCGGCCACCCGGCAGCGGCTCACCACGGGCGGCATGCCCGCCACGCTCGACGAGCTCGTCCCGGGCCAGCTGCGCTCCGTGCCGCGCGACCCGTTCGCGACCGACAAGCCGCTCCTTTTGCAGCGGAGCGACGCCGACTGGACGGTCTACTCCGTCGGTCCCGACGGCGAAGACGACGGCGGCCCGGTGCGTGCCAACGTCGACAACCCGGGCGGCAACGACGACATCGGCCTGCCGATGAAGCTATAAACAGCGGCGAGAAGAAGGCGGCAGGGGTTCGGGTATTTTTCCGCGCGAGCGGTTGCAGCTCGGTTGCGGCTTTTTCTCCTGTCAGTTGACCAACGGTTCCGGGAGGGGGTGCCCATGCCCCGGGAGCCGGCCTTGGCGGCCAGCGCAGACAGGATGTCGGAGCGCAGCCGGCATGGAGTGAGCGAAGGCCAGGATGGCCGAAGCGAACGTCCGGCGATGGGGCATGGGCAGCCCCGCCGCGTGTGAGTCGGGTCCCGCACGACGAGCGTAAGCCGGAGCCAGCGCGGGCCGGCGGCGACGGCACGACAGTCTCCGGCCGAAGCGAGCGTCCGGCGACGGGGTACGGGCGACCCCGGATGCTTGCCGCCTCAATCACAGCGGCCTACCCCGCGGGCGGATCGAAGTCGCCCGTCTTGTCCCGCCACACGCAGTGGATGTGGTTGGCCGGATTGCCCTCGGCGTCGGGCTGCACGTTGACGAACTCGATCACGAACGACGGTCCCTCGACGCGGTAGGCATGGCCCACGCCCGGCTCGAGGCTCCCCTCCCAGGCGAACCGCACTGCGTCCCAGCCCTTGCCGGCCGCGCCGCCGTCGGCCGCCTCGAGGAGCGTCAGCCGTTCGGCGGCGACGTCGGCCGTCATCGAGCCGCAGTAGGCGTCGACGAGCCGGCGGAGGATCTGCCGCTGTGCCATGGTCAGGTCAGCGAAACCGATCCCCACCGCGGGATCGCGGGACGGCTGCGGCTCGCCGGCGCCGCGGATGTCCTTCGGCGCGGCCGTCGCGACCACCGCCTTCGACCGCTGTGGGCCGTCGAGCGAGCGAACGAGGTCGAACGCCAGCTCCTCCTCGTCGCGGAGCACCCGGGTGCCAGTGGCGGGCAGGCCGGCGAAAGTCTTCTTCACCGTCGCCGGATTGGCGCCGAGGAACTGCGGCGTGGAGTCGACGATGCGGCCGTCGCGGACGACGAAGTTGAGCGACAGGTGGTGGCCCTCCACCGACAAGGCCCAGCCGCCCTTCTCCGCCGGCGCGCCGAAGACCGTGAAGAAATATCGCTGCGGATCGCGGACGTTCTTCGCCTTGTCGGCCTCGAGGATCCGCAGGATCTCGTCGAGCTGCATGATCGCGGCCGATTTGTCATACCCAGACTGCGAGACCGCCGAACGCAAGAGCGCCATCGCCAGCTTCTGCTGCGCCGGATTCATGTCCCGCAGCGACAGCCCCTTTCGCTCGAACTTCGGGATGAAGTGCCAGTCGGTCCGCCGCTGGTCGTCGACCGGCCGCAGCGCCCGGGCCCGCTGCTCCGGCACGAGCGACTCGATCCAAGCGGTGGCGGCGGGCACCATGCCCGACGGCGCGGCGGCGGCCCGCACGATCGCGGTACCCGCGACGAGCACGGCGGCCAGCAGGATTCCGGCGGCGATGCGGTGGAAGGCGGGAGTGGTCATGGCTGCGGCTCCTGGTGCCGATCGGGGCGGCGTCACTCGTGGCGGCGCGGGTCGCGATCGTGGTGGGCCTGGTCGACGTGCACGTGCACGCCCGGGCAGGCACGAAAATACACCGCCCATGCCTCGTCCGACACCCCGGCACCGTCGAGGTAGAGATTCCACAGTCCCGGCAGCCGCTGGAGCGCCGCCAGGCCGTCGTCGCCGATCGGCACGTCGATCAGGTGCAGCGACCGCAGGTGCGCACATTCCACGATCGCCTCCGCCACCTCCGGCCCCTCGAGCCGCGGCCCCCCGAGCCTGAGACTCCTGAGATTCTCCAGCCGCGCAAGCTGCCGCAGGCCGGCCGCCGTGCAGGCCGCCTGCGGCACGTTCACGTCGCGGAGCGAGCGACACTCGGCCAAGCGGGCGAAGCCGGCGTCGGTGAGCGGCGACTCGCGGAGCACGAGCCGCTCGATGTCCGGCAGCGTCGCCAGGACTCCCGCCGCGGCATCGTCCGCCCGCCCACGCTCGAGCACGAGTTCTACCAGGCCGTCGAGAGCCCGCAGCGACTCCCAGTCGGCGTCGGCAAGGGGAGCGGCCGCAACGATCCGCGACGCCTGGCCCGCCCGTACCGCGGCGACCTGCGCTGCGACGCTCTCGGGCACGTCAACCGGCGGCGACACCGGCCCGAACCGCCCGCAGCCGCCGAGGAGCAGCCCCGCGGCAACGAGCCACCGGCAGCCGACCGGCGCCGGAATCTGCATCGCGAATGCCCGGGCGGCGGTGCTCACAAGCCGATTATGCGGTGCCCCGAAACCGCCCCGCAAGACAAACGCCGACCGATGTCGTAGGTTCTTGCGCGGGAGCTTCAAAGCTCTGCAACCGTGCGCCGACCATGTCCTCCCGGTACGCATGCAAAGGCCACTCCCGTGAGCGAGATCGACGATCCATTCCGCGAACCACGCCGCACGAGCGGCGTGCTTGGGCTGCCGTCGGGTGACGAAGTCATCCCGATGATCCTGCGGCACGAGGACGTGCGGAAGGCGGCCAAGGACTGGCGCACCTTCAGCTCCGACGCCCCGCGGCGGGTGCCGATCCCCTCCGAGGAGCACCTCCGCAGCGTGCGGCAGCTGCCCCTGGAGATCGACCCGCCGGCACAGACCGACTACCGCAAGCTCGTGGAGCCGTTCTTCCTGCGGGCCCGGCAGCCGGACTTCGTCGCCCGGATCGAGGAGCTGACCGGCCGCCTGCTCGACGAAGCCCTGCGCCGCGACACGCTCGAGATCGTCGAGGGCTTCGCGCTGCCACTGCAGTCGAAGGCGCTCACCGTGCTGCTCGGCGTGCCGGAGTCCGAGGCCGACCTCTTCGTCGGCTGGGGCGTGCACGTCTTCCACGGCGCCCGAGGCGTGGAGCAGGGCGCCGCCCTCGAGCGCTACTTGAACGAGCAGTTCGACCGGGCCGCGGCCGATCCCGGCGACGACTTCTACGGCCTGCTGACGAAGGCGACGTTCCAGGGACGGTCGCTCACGCGCGAGGAGATGCTCGGCTACGCCAACATCATGTTCGCCGGGGGCCGCGACACGATCATCCACAGCGTGGCCTGCGCGGTCGGCCACTTCGCAGAGCATCCGGAGTCGCTCGCCTTCCTGCGGGAGGATCCGGACCGCGTCGTCCACGCGAGCGAGGAATTCTTCCGGGTCTTCATGCCGCTGACGCACATCGGCCGCGTCTGCCCGGTCGACACCGAGGTGCACGGCATGCCGGTGAAGGCGGGCGACCGGGCCACGCTCTGCTGGGCCTCGGCCAACCTCGACGAGCGGGTCTTCGCGGCGGCCGCCGAGGTGCGGCTCGACCGCACGCCCAACCCGCACGTCTCCTTCGGGTTCGGCGCCCACCTCTGCCTGGGCGCCGCCCACGCCCGCACGGTGATGCGGGTGCTGCTGGAACTTCTGTGCCAGAGGGTGGGCCGTGTGGAACTGGTGTCGAAGCGCGATCGCGTCGAAAAGACGCCGGCGTACGAGCGGCGGCTCGGCTACGACTCGCTCGTGGTGCGGATGCACCCGCGGGGATGAGCCGCACCACCGACCGTCGCGGTGATCAACGCGGAATCCGTGAGGGGCTGCCCGTGCCCCCGGAGCCGGCCTTGGCGGCCAGCGCAGACAGGATGTCGGAGCGCAGCCGGCATGGAGTGAGCGGAGGCCAGGATGGCCGCAGCGAACGTCCGGCGACGGGGTACGGGCAGCCCCGAACCGTCGCCCAGCGGCGTTCGCTGGATCGCTACCCGATGATCTCGTGGATCGGCTCGACGTGCTCGACGCCGACGAGCTTCTGGTCGAGGCCGCCGAAGAAGTAGGAGAGCCGGTTGGGATCGACGCCGAGCTGGTGCAGCACGGTGGCGTGCAGGCTCTTCACGTGGAAGCCCGTCCGGCCGTCGTGCACGGGGGAGATCGCAGCCGAGCCGAGCTCGTCGGTCTCGCCCACGCTCACGCCCCCCTTGATGCCGCCGCCCGCCATCCACATCGTGAAACCGTAGGCGTTGTGGTCGCGGCCGGTGCCCTCGGCGTATTCCGCCGTCGGCTGCCGGCCGAACTCGCCTCCCCAGATCACGAGCGTGCTGTCGAGCAAACCGCTTCGCTTCAGGTCGGTCAGCAGCGCGGCGATCGGCTGGTCGGTGTTGCCCGCGTGGAAGGTGTGGTTCTTCTCGAGGTCGCCGTGGGCGTCCCAGTTGTCGTCGTTGTGGGCGCCGCCCGAGTAGAGCTGGATGAACCGCACGCCCCGCTCCACGAGCCGCCGCGCCAGCAGGCAGCGGCGGCCGAAGTCGGCCGTTCGCGGCTTGTCGAGTCCGTAGAGCGCCTGCGTCTCCGCGGTCTCGCTCGACAGATCGACCGCCTCCGGCGCGTGCTCCTGCATCTTCCACGCCAGCTCGTAGGCGGCGATCCGCGCGGCGAGGTCGGAGTTGTCGCCACGCGAGAGCAGATGGGCCGTGTTGGCCTCGCGCAGGCCGTCGAGCAGCGTTCGCTGCGCCTCCAGCGGCATGTCGTCGGGCGGCGCGAGATCGAGGATCGGGGCCCCCTTGCTCCGTAGGAGCGTGCCCTGATAGGTGGCCGGCATGTAGCCGCTCGACCAGTTCTTCGCGCCGGAGATCGGGCCGCCGGTCGGGTCGAGCATCACGACGAAGCCGGGCAGGTTCGCGTTGACGCTGCCGAGGCCGTAGTTGACCCACGAGCCCAGACAGGGCGCCCCCGACTGGATCTTGCCGGAGTTCATCTGCAGCATCGCCGAGCCGTGGATCGGGGAATCGGCCGTCATGGAGTGCAGGAAGGCGATGTCGTCGACGTGGCCGGCGAGGTGGGGGAAGAGGTCGCTCACCCACTTGCCGCACTGTCCGTACTGCTGGAACTTCCACTTCGGCCCCACCACTCTGCCCCGGCTCTTCTCGCCGCCGCGGCCCTTCGTCTTCACGTCGATCGTCTGACCATCGAGGTCGTAGAGCGTGGGCTTGTAGTCGAACGTGTCCACGTGGCTCGGGCCGCCGTACATGAAGAGGAAGATCACGCTCTTGGCCTTGGCCGCGAAGTGCGGCGGCTTCGCGGCCAGCGGATTGACGAACGCGCCGCCGCCGGCCGCCCGCGACTGCCGGGCGAAGAACCCTTGGTCGAGCAGGCCCGCCAGCGCCAGGCCGGTGAACGACGCGCCAGCCTCCCAGAAAAACTCGCGGCGGGTGCGGCGGCAGAACTGGCCGCGGGGCTCGTCGTGATGCATGGTCATGGGTTCGCTTCCGTGGGGCGGCGGGCCGACCAGCTCGGGGTTCAGTCGAGGTAGATGAATTCGTTCGTGTTCAGGACCATCAGGCAGAAGAGCTCCATGGCCCGGCCGGGGCTGACGCCGTCGGCGTCGTCGAGCCGGTCGATCAGGGCCACGCCCCGGGCGACCTCGTCGTCCCGCACGGGCCGCACCAGCGCGATCTCGAGCGTTCGGCGAACCTGCGCCGGCACGTCGGCCGCGTCGGGCCCGCCCGCCTCCCGCCGCACCCGCTCCGCGAAGACGCGGGCCTGCCGCTGCAGGAATTCCCCGTTCATCATGCCCAGCGCCTGCGTGGGCTGCGTCGTGGTGAACCGCACGGGGCAGCTCGAATCGGTGTCGGCGAGGTCGAAGTCGGCCAGGATCGGCGTGATGAGCGACCGCTTCACGAATGCATAGACGCTCCGCCGGGCCTGCTCCTCCGCCGACGAGTCGCCCCAGCCGCTGCCCGGCCGCGACTGGCCGGCCATCACCTCCTTGGGGATCGCCGGGTAGACGCCGGGGCCGAACATCTTGGGGTTGAACGCGCCGCTCGCCACGTGGATCGAGTCGCGGATCTCCTCGGCGGAGAGACGCCGCATGTCGAACCGCCAGAAGGCGTCGTTGAGCGGGTCGATCGCAAAAGCTTCCGCGTTGCTGGTTGCCGCCGCACGATAGGCCTGCGACATAAGGATCAACTTATGCAGGGGCTTCAGCCGCCAGCCGTTGGCGACGAGCTCCACCGCCAACCAGTCGAGGAGCTCGGGGTGCGTGGGCGGGTCGCCCATCATGCCGAAGTTCGAAGCGCTGCGGACGATGCCCCGGCCGAAGTGGTGCTGCCAGACGCGGTTGGCCATCACGCGGGCCGGCAGCGGATTGGACGGCGAGACGAGCCAGGCGGCCAGGGCCGTGCGGCGGCCGGATGTCTTCGCCCCCTCGGCCGGCGTGGGGATGACCGGCTCCTGTGCCTTGAGGATCGAGGGAAACGCCGGCTCCACCCGGTTCTCCGGCTTCCGCTCGGCGTGCGGGTTGCCGCGGTAGAAGACGAACGTCTCAGGGGGCGCGGCACCGTGCTCCGTCACGACAAGCGCCCTGTCGACCGGCAGTTGCTCCTTCTTGAGCGCCTTGAGCCTGGCCACCTTGGCGTCGTAGTCACGCTTCCCCTCGACGCCGAGGATCCGCTCGCCATCGGCCTTCAGCGCCAGCGCGAGATCGAACCGCTCGCCGGCGGCGGTGGCCGAGGCCGAGAGCATCCGCGCTGCGAATCCCGGCCCGGCCCAGGAGACCGTCAGCCCCTTGCCGTGCTTCCCCTGGAAGTAGTCGAGCCGCACGGGCAGCCGGCCGGCCGAGAGCGGCACCGTGGCCGTGCGGGGATGCCCTTCCCCGTGGATGCCGTCGTATTCGATCACCGTGCGGTCGGCGATCGTGAGCCGCGAGCCGTCATCGGAGTCGAGCGTGAACGTGTAGTCGCCGTCCTGCGGCACTTTAAGAACGCCTGTGAAGACGTAGCCGAACGATTCGGGCCGCAGGGCCCGGGCCACCGTGATGTCGAATCGTTGACCGGGGACAGAGCCCACATTTTCGGGCCTGATCTCATCGAACGCCGGCAGGCTCGTCCAGGTGTCGCGGTAGAACCGGAACTCGAGGTCGTCGAGGTCTTCCCCGGCCGCTTGCTTCGCATGCAGCTGCTCCCACGCCTTCCGGAACGACGCCTCGATCTCGCCGACGGCCTGCTGCGCCTCGTTCCGCCGCCGCTTGAGATCGTCGACCTTCGCCTCGTAGTCCAGCCGCTCCGTCTCGTCCCGGAAGATGGGCCGCTCGATGCTGGCGAGATTGATCTGCCGGTCGCCCATCGGCGTGATGTTGTGGAAGAAGGCGAGTAGCGCGTAGTAGTCGCGCTGCGGGATCGGATCGATCTTGTGGTCGTGGCAGCGGGCACAGTTGACCGTCAGGCCGAGAAACACCTGCCCGGTCGTGGCGACGATGTCGTCGAACCAGTCGTACTTCGCCTGCTCGCGGTCGGCGGGCTCGTCGTCCCAGAGGCCGAGCCGGTAGTAGCCGGTGGCGATCAGGGAGTCGTTCGTCGGCTGTGGCAGCTCATCGCCGGCCAGCTGCTCGGTCACGAACCGGTCGTAGGGCTTGTCGTCGTTGAGCGCGCGGATGACGTAGTCGCGGTAGCGCCAGGAATGCGGCTTGTCGCCGTCGCGCTCGAAGGAGTTGGTGTCGGCGTAGCGGACGAGGTCGAGCCAGTGGCGGCCCCACTGCTCGCCGTAGTGGGGCGAGGCGAGGAGCCGGTCCACCACCTTCTCCCAGGCGGCGGGCGACGTGTCGGCGAGGAAGTCGCGGACCTCCTGCTCGGTCGGCGGCAGGCCGGTGACGTCGTACGTCGCGCGGCGCAGGAGCGCCACCCTGTCGGCCGGCCGCGGCGCGGGCAGCCCGCGGCGGGCGAGCCCGTCGCGAACGAAGGCGTCGATCGGGTTGGCTGCCGGCGGCGTCGCCATCGGCACGGGCGGACGCACGAGCGGCCGAAACGCCCAGTGCTCCTTCCATTCGGCCCCCTCCTCGATCCACTGCCGGACGGCGGCCACCTGACTCGCCGTGAGCCGCGATCCCTCGGGCGGCATCTGGGTGGCGGGGTCGGTGGAGGTGATGCGGGCGAGGATCTCGCTCTCGGCCGGCCGGCCAGCCACGATCGCCCGGCCGCCGCTTTCGAGCCGGGCGGTGGCGCCGTCCGCCTGATCGAACCGCAGGCCCGCCTCCTGCGTGTCGGGGCCGTGGCAGGAAAAGCACCGCTTCGCCAGGAGCGGCTGGATGTCTCGCGAGAAATCGACCGGCGCGGCCCCCGCGTGCGTCACCAGGGCGAAGGCGGAGCAGAGCACCGGCGCGGCCACCGACACACCCCAGCGATGACGGAGCCGTCGGAGCACCATGCCATGCCTGCTGGGGAAAGAGCCGGAAACCCTGCGTCTTCCTTAAGCCTACACCAGGCTTCTGAAGCCTCCAATTCCGCGATGGCCCGGCGCCTGGCGGGATTTGTCGGGCTGCGATGGCCGGTATCATGCACGGCCCCGACACCGTCCACGCCCACGAAGGAACCGCCATGCCCGCCCCATCCCGCCCCTTCTCGCTCGCCGGTCGCGTCGCCCTCGTGACCGGCTCCTCCACCGGGCTCGGCCGCGCCACTGCCAAGTGCCTCGGGCTGGCCGGCGCGAAGGTGGCCCTCAACTACGCCAACGTGAAACACCGGGCCGACGAGTCGCTCGCCGAACTCCGCGGCGCGGGAATCACCGCCGAGCTGTTCCAGGCCGACGTGACGAGCGAGGCGGAGATCGACCGGATGGCCACCGCCATCGAGACGTCGCTCGGCCCGATCGACATCCTCGTGATCAACGCCACGCCCGCGCAGCCGCATAAGCCGATCGAGGAGTACGACTGGGCGTTCTACCAGCAGATGCTCGACTTCTTCGTGAAGAGCCCGTATCTCCTGGCCCGGCGGGTCCTGCCCGGCATGAAGCAGCGGCGGCACGGCCGGCTCATCAACATCACGAGCGAGGTGTTTCTGCTGGGCGTCTCGCCCTTCTCGGCCTATGTGGCAGCCAAGGGCGGACAGGTGGGCTGGTCACGGAGCATGGCGCGGGAGCTGGCGGCCTCCCAGATCACGGTGAACATGATCGCGCCGGGCTGGATCCCGGTCGAACGGCACAAGGACGATCCGCAGGCCGAGAAGGATGCCTACCTGATGACGGTGCCGGCGGGCCGCTGGGGCGTGCCCGACGACGTGGGCTGGGCGGCGGTGTACCTCGCCAGCGACGAGGCGGCCTTCGTCACCGGGCAGTCGATCGCCGTCAACGGCGGCAAGACGGTCTGGTAGACGCCCGCGCCGACGTCCGCCCGAGGAACGATCCGACCCGATCTCAGCCGGCGCCGGGACGCACGTCCCCCTCCGCCATCTGCCGGTTCCCGTCGGCGAGCATCACCAGCCGCACGCCCGCCTGATGGATCGCGCCGGTGATGATGTCGATCTCGTCGCGCGAAAGATCACGTGGGGGGCTCGCGCCGATGACGACCACCCCCAGGCCCCGCCCCACTTCACGGATCGGCAGGCACGCGATGCGTGCCCCCGGCAGCGTCGCCATGCCCCGGCCGGCCGGCGCGCCGAACTCGTGACACCAGATCATCACGCCCGCGTCGGTGCTGGCCTGCTCCACCACGCCCCGTCTGGCCGCCGATCGCAGCTCGCCGGACGGCGCCGCGAGCATGACCTCGACGCCGGCGGCCGTCACGTCCGCGATCGTGGCCGCGAGCGCCGCCGCCACGCGTTCCGGTGCATCCGCCACGGCGAGCCGGCGCGAGAGATCGAGGAGCCGCGACAGCCGGCGCTCGGCGGCGATCGCGAACTCGCGTTGCGACCGCACGCGCATGATCAGTTCGGCGATCACGATGCCCGTCGACAGCAGGACGAGGAGCGACACGAGTTCCTTCGAATCGGCGACGGCGAGCTGGAACTCGGGATGGATGAAGAACAGATCGATCCCAAGGGCGGCCAGCACCGCGGCGAGAATCCCCGCCGCACGGCCGAATCGGAGCGTGGCGCCGACGACGATCAAGAGCGACACCAGGGACATGTCGTGATCGTCCACGAATGGCCGCAGCATCCTGCCGAGGCCGAGCGCCACACCGGTGACACACGCGACCATCAGCCACGGCCGAACCCGTGTCGCGGCCGGATCGGCCGCGGACGGCGGCTCGACCGCCGGCTTCTCCTCGCCGGCCGCACTGCCGGCGATCACGACGTCGATCGGCCCGCTGTCGCGGACGAGTCCGTCGAGGATCGGTTCGCGGAAGAAGCGGCGCCACGCCGCCGGCCGCGGCCTGCCGACGACGATCCGCGTCGCCCCCAGCCGCCGCGCCTCGGCCAGCAGCCCCTCGGCGACCGACGTGCCCGTGACGCGATCGACCCGGCCGCCGAGTGACTCCGCCAGCCGCAGGTTGTCTTCCAGGGAGGCCGCCGTCGACGCCCGCGGCGGCCGCCCGGTCGGCCTGCGGACGTGCACGGCGGTCCAGTCCGCCCGCAGTCCGGCCGCGATGCGTGACGCGTCCCTGATCGCGCGGGCCGCACCATGCCCCGGCCCGGCACCCACCACGATCTTCTCGGCGACTCCGCCGCGGGGCCGGCCCGCCGCGCCGCGGTTCTCCTCGGCGTCGCTGCCGGCGAGCTGCGCCATCCGAACGAGCGCCAACTCCCGCAGCTGCAGCAGATTCGATCGCTTGAAGAACCTTTCGACGGCCTGCCTTGCCACGTCCGGCAGGTAGATCTTGCCGTCGCGCAGCCGCGCGAGCAGCTCGTCGGGCGGAAGGTCGATCAGCTCGATCTCGTCGGCCTCCTTGAGCACCGTGTCGGGCACCGTTTCGCGGACCCGAATGCCCGTGGCCTCCTCGACGAGGTCGACCACGCTCTCCACGTGCTGCACGTTGAGCGTGGTGTGCACGTCGATGCCCGACGCGAGCACGTCCGCGATGTCCTGCCACCGCTTCTCGTGCCGCAGGCCGGGCGCGTTGGTGTGGGCGAGTTCGTCCACGAGCAGCAGGCCCGGACGCCGGCCGATCGCGCCGTCGAGATCGAACTCCAGGAGCGTGTGGCCGCGGTACGGCACCGCCACCCGCGGCAGCACCTCGATCCCGTCGCACAGTCGCGCCGTATCCTCGCGGCCGTGCGTCTCGACGATCCCGGCCACGACGTCCGTCCCTGAGGCCTGGAGCCGGCGGGCGGCCTCGAGCATCGCGAACGTCTTGCCAACCCCTGGCGAGAAGCCGAAAAAGATCTTGAGTCGGCCGCGGCCGGACGCCCTCTCCGCGCGCTGGACGGAGGCCAGCAGCCTGTCCGGATCGGGACGATCGCCGTCTCGGCTCATGGCTGCGTCGCGGCCGGGGACGGCCGCTGCGGGGCTGCGAGCGACCGGAGCGCGGCATTGAGACGGACGACGTTCACCCGCGGATGGCCGAACAGGCCGAACGTGCGCGGCTCGACCGCCCGATCGACGAGTGCCTGCACCGTCGCCTCGGCGAGACCGTTGGCGGCGGCGACGCGGGCGACCTGTAGGCGGGCGGCGGCCGGCGAGACGTGCGGATCGAAGCCGCTGCCGCTTTCGGTCACGAGATCGATCGGCACCAGCCCGCCGTGGGCCGGGTTGTCCGCCCGCACCGCGGCCTCGCGGCCGGCGACGGCGGCCGCCAGCGCCGGGTTCGTGGGGCCCAGGTTCGACCCTCCGGAAACGCCGCCGGGTGGCGCGGTCGGCCGGCCATGAAACCAGGCCGGACCCGCCCGTTCCGCCGCCGCTTCGGCCGTGAGCACCAGGTCCGACGGCGGCGTTGGTCGCACCACGGCCGCGAACGCCGCGATGGCGAGCGTGTAGGCGACGCTCATCGCCGTCACGAGCGCGAGCAGCACGATGGCGGGCAGAACGCTGCCGAGCATCGGTCTGCGGGAGGCGGCCAGGTCGTTCATCAGTTCACCCCACACGCCGCGAGCAGCAGATCGATCGCCTTGATGCACGGGAACGGCAGGAGCAGGCCGCCCACGCCCCAGAGCATCAGGTTCGTCCGCAGGAGCTCGGCCGCTGGCCGGGGACGGTACGGCACCCCCCGCATCGCCATCGGCACGAGCCCCACGATCACGAGGGCGTTGAACGCCACCGCCGACAGCACCGCCGTGGCCGGCGAGTGCAGCCGCATCACGTCGAGCCTGTCGAGCTGCGGATAGATGCCGCCGAAGGCCGCCGGCAGGATGACGAAATACTTCGCGATGTCGTTGGCGAGGCTGAACGTCGTGAGGCTGCCGCGCGTCATGAGCAGCTGCTTGCCGACGTGGACGATCTCGAGCAGCTTCGTGGGGTCGCTGTCGAGATCGACCATGTTTCCGGCTTCCTTGGCCGCCTGCGTGCCGGAATTCATCGCCACCGCCACGTCGGCCTGGGCCAGCGCGGGCGCGTCGTTGGTGCCATCGCCGGTCATCGCGACCAGATGCCCCTCCCGCTGGTATCGCCGGATCATGGCCAGCTTCGCCTCGGGCGTGGCCTCCGCGAGAAAATCGTCGACGCCCGCCTCGGCGGCGATCGCCGCAGCCGTCAGCGGATTGTCGCCCGTGATCATCACGGTGCGGATGCCCATCGCCCGCAGGTCCTTGAACCGCTCGGCGATCCCGCCCTTGACGATGTCCTTGAGTTCGACGACGCCGAGCACACGGTTCCCGTCGGCCACGACCAGCGGCGTCGATCCCGCCTTGGCGACCGAGTCGCAGATGGCCTGCACGTCGCCGTCGATGCTCCCGCCCGCTCGTTCGACGTGACGCACGACCGCGTCGCGGGCGCCCTTGCGGATCCGCCGGCCGTCGAGATCGACGCCGCTCATCCGCGTCTGGGCCGTGAACGGCACGAACGTCGCCCCGAGCGCGGCGACGTCGCGGCCGCGGAGCCCGTGCCGCTCCTTCGCGAGCACGACGATCGAACGCCCCTCCGGCGTCTCGTCGGCGAGGCTCGCCAGCTGCGCCGCGTCGGCGAGCTCCCGTTCCGTGACGCCCGCCGCCGGCAGGAACGCCGCCGCCTGCCGGTTGCCCAGCGTGATCGTGCCGGTCTTGTCGAGCAGCAGCACGTCGACGTCGCCGGCCGCCTCGACGGCCCGACCGCTCGTGGCCAGCACGTTGGCCCGCACCATGCGGTCGATGCCGGCGATCCCGATCGCCGGCAGGAGGCCGCCGATCGTGGTGGGCGCGAGGCAGACGAAGAGCGCGGCGAGCACCGCCAGGCCGATCGGCTCGCCGCGCCCCGCCGCCGTGGTGGCGTGCATCGAGAACGGCAGGAGCGTGGCTGTGACGACGAGGAATACGAGCGTCAGCCCCGCGAGGAGGATGTCGAGCGCGATCTCGTTCGGCGTCTTCTGCCGCTTCGCGCCCTCTATCAGTCCGATCATCCGGTCGAGGAAACTGTCGCCGGGGTTCGCGGTGATCCGCACGACGAGCCAGTCCGACAGGACGCGGGTGCCGCCGGTCACGCTGTTGCGATCGCCGCCGCTCTCCCGGATCACGGGCGCGCTCTCGCCCGTGATCGCGCTCTCGTCGACACTCGCGACGCCCTCGACCACCTCGCCGTCGCCGGGCACGAAATCGCCCGCCTCGACGAGCACGTGATCGCCGGCCCGCAGGCTCGAGGCCGGCACCATCGTCACCGCGGCATCGCGTCTGGCCGACGCCAGCCGCCGGGCCGAGGTGTCGCGCCGCATCGACCGCATGGCGTCGGCCTGGGCCCGGCCACGCCCTTCGGCGAGCGACTCGGCGAACGTCGCGAAGAACACCGTCGCCCAGAGGCCCACGGCCACGGCGGCGATGAAGGCCGGCGACTCCGTGCCCGGCTGTCCGAGACTGCGGAGGATCGCGAGGGCCGTGATCAGCACGGCTCCGACCTCCACCGTGAACATCACCGGCGAACGGATCATCCTCCGGGGATCCAGCTTGGAAACGGCGCCGGGGATCGCGGCGGCGACGGTCTTCCAGTCCGCGAGAAACGCCGCGGCCGTGTCCTGGCGGTCGCGCGTGCTGGGGGAGGGGCTCACGGCACGGCTCCGGCGAGTGGCTGGAGGGTCTCGGCGATGGGGCCGAGCGCGAGAGCGGGCACGAACGACAGCGCACCCACCAGGTTGACGACCGCGAAGATCATCAGGATGAAGAGCAGCCCGTGCGTGGGCAGCGTGCCGATCGACGCCGCCACCGGACGCTTGGCGGCGAGCGAGCCGCCGAGCAGCACGAAGCACACCACCGACAGCACGCGGCCCACGGCCATGGCCGCGGCCAGGCCGAGGGTCCAAAACGCGCTCGTGGCGTCGAGTCCGCCGAAGGCCGAGCCGTTGTTGTTGGCGGCGCTCGTGAAGGCGTAGAGCAACTCCGAGAAGCCGTGCGGCCCCGGGTTGGCCGCGGCCGCGGCAGCAGACGGCACGACGCACGCCGCAGCGGCTCCCAGGAGCGTGGTCAGCGGAGGGACGAGCAGTATGAGCATCGCGAGCTTCATCTCCCGCGCCTCGATCTTCTTCCCGAGATATTCGGGACTCCGGCCCACCATCAGCCCGGCGACGAACACGGCGACGATGGCGTAGACGATCATGCCGGCCACGCCGGTGCCGACGCCTCCGAACACCACTTCGCCCAGCTGCATCAGCCAGAGTGTCACGAGACCGCCGAGCGGGCTCAGGCTGTCGTGCATCGCGTTCACCGCGCCGGTGCTCGTCGCGGTCGTCGCCGCCGCGAACAGGGCCGACGCTCCGCTGCCGATGCGCACCTCCTTGCCCTCGAGCGATCCGCCGTCGTGCTCCGGCGATACCGCCTGGTCCACGCCGGCCGACAGCGTGCGGTTGGGGCCGGTCTCGGAGACCATGATGAGGGCGAGCCCCGGCTGGAACAGGAGCACGTTGGCGAGCAGGATGGCCCTCCCCTGCCTGCGGTCGCCGATCCAGCGACCGAACGCGAGGCAGCCGGCCACCGACAGCCCGAGCATCGCCACGATCGTGATCGCGTTGGAGAGCGGCGTGGGGTTGGCGAGGGGGTGCGCGACGTTGGCGTTGAAGTATCCCCCGCCATTGGTGCCCACGAGCGAGATGGCCGTCTGCGACGCGACCGGCCCGGTGCGGACCGTCCCGTCGGACGTGGCGAGCGACTGCGCAACGCCCTGCCAGACGAGCAGCACGGCGACGATCGTCGCCAGGGGCAACAGCAGGGCGACGGTGCCGCGGACGAGATCCTGCCAGAAGTTGCCGATCGTCCGGCAGTCCTGCCGCACGAATCCCCGCACGAGCGCCGCCAGCGCGCACAGGCCGATGGCCGCCGACACGAAGTTCTGCACGGTGAGCCCGCACACCTGCGAGAGCGGCGACAGCGTCGTCTCGCCCGCGTAGGACTGCCAATTGGTGTTGGTGACGAAGCTCACCGCCGTGTTGACGGCGATCCCCCACGGCACCGCCGGCAGCCCGTCGGGATTCCAGGGAAGCGCCCCCTGCAGGCGGAGAATCGCCACGAGCAGAACCACCCCGACGGCGTGCATCACGACCATCGCGGCCGCATACTCCGCCGCCCCCATCTCCCGCGGCGGCCAGCACCCGGCCGCCCGCAGCCACGGACGCTCGAGCCGGGACACCGGCCCGTCACCGGCTCCGTCCCGTCCGGCATCCATCGGAAAGATCGCCGTGAACCACGGCACGATCGCCAGGCCGGCCAGCATCGTCATGACGAGGATGCACGCCGCCTCCATCCACGCATGGCTCATGAAAACCGCTCCGGCGCGAGCATGGCCACGACGAGATAGACGGCCAGTCCGGTGGCGACCACGGCGGCGATGGCGAGGATCGGGTTCATCGGTGCGGGGATTGTAGCCGACGGCCGCTGCGTGGCCGCGCGGCACAGGAACGGCCGACGGCATCGTCGCAGCGCGCGGCGGGAACCTCGCCGGTGCGGCCGGGCCATGTCAGGCGTCGTAGTAGAGACAGAACTCGTACGGATGCGGCCGCAGCCGCATCGGGCCGATTTCCTTCTCGCGCTTGAACTTGAGCCAGTTGGCGATCACGTCCTCGGTGAAGACGTCGCCGCGGAGCAGGAAGTCGCAGTCGCGCTCCAGGGCGTCGAGCGCCTCGTCGAGCGAGCCGGGCGCCTTCGGCACATTCGCCAGTTCTTCCGGCGGCATGTCGTAGATGTCGCGATCGAGCGGCTCGCCCGGATGGAGCTTGTTCTGGATGCCGTCGATCGCCGCGAGCAGCACGGCGGAGAAGGCAAGGTAGGGATTGCAGGTCGGGTCGGGACAGCGGAACTCGATCCGCTTCGTCTTGGGGCTCGCGGAATACATAGGGATCCGGCAGCTCGCGGAGCGGTTGCGCTGCGAGTAGGCCAGGTTCACCGGCGCCTCGTAGCCGGGTACGAGCCGCTTGTAGCTGTTGGTGGTGGGGTTGGTCAGCGCGAGCAGCGCGGGAGCGTGCCGCAGGATGCCCCCCATCGCGTGCAGGGCCATCTCCGAGAGGCCGGCGTAGCCCGAGCCGGCGAAGAGCGGGTGGCCGTCCTTCCAGAGCGAGATGTGGGTGTGCATGCCGGAGCCGTTGTCGCCGTAGAGCGGCTTGGGCATGAAGGTCACGGTCTTGCCGGCCCGCCGGGCGACGTTCCGCACGATGTACTTGTAGAGGCACATCTGGTCGGCCATCCGCACCAGCTCCTGGAACCGCATGTCGATCTCGCACTGGCCGGCCGTCGCCACCTCGTGATGCTGCGCCTCGACGTCGATGCCGCACTGGATCATGGTCTGCATCATCTCGTTGCGGAGATCCATGAGCTGGTCCGACGGGGGGCAGGGAAAGTAGCCCTCCTTGTGCCGCAGCTTGTAGCCGAGGTTCGGCCCCTCCGCGCGGCCGCGGGTCCACTCGGCCTCGGCCGAGTCGACGTGGAAGTAGCCCTCGTGGGCGTTCTGGTCGAACCGCACGTCGTCGAACACGAAGAACTCGGCCTCGGGGCCGATGAAGCAGGTGTCGGCGATGCCGGTGCCCTTGAGGTAGTTCACCGCCTTGCGGGCGACGTTCCGCGGATCACGGGAATAGTCCTCGCGGGTGAGGGGGTCCTGCACGTTGCAGACCATCACCAGCGTGGGGATCTGCGCGAAGGGATCGACGAACGCCGAATCGGGCACCGGCACGAGCAGCATGTCGCTCTCGTTGATCGCCTGCCAGCCGCGGATGCTCGAGCCGTCGAACCCGAGGCCGTCGTCGAACGTGTCTTCCTCGAGCTTGCCGACGGGGATCGTGAAGTGCTGCCACGCGCCCAGGAAATCGGCGAACCGCAGGTCGACGGCCTTCACTTCCTTCTCGCGGCACATCGCGAGCACTTCACGGGGCTTCATCGGGGCGACTCCTGTCGGCGCTGGGCGGCACGGCGGGCGGATGCCCGGCCGGAAGCATCCATCATACGCTCGCGCCAGAAGGGGCAGGCCGGCAACCGCATCCGAGCCCGTTCGCCCGGAGGTGTGCGCGGGCCGGGGTTGCCCACGCCCCAGGAGCCGGCGTAGATGACCAGCGCAGCCAGGATGGCGGAGCGCAGTCATCTCCGAGTGAGCGCAGGCCACGGAGGGCCGAAGCGAACGTCCGGCGATGGGGCGTGGGCAACCCCGGTGCACGACGCTTGACGATCGAGGATGACTCGCGCTGGCCGCATCAGCGGCCGGCAAAACCCTGCTCGCCGAGCCAGCGGCGGCACTCGACGGTCCAGGGGTGCAGCCGCTCCGGGGTGAAGCCGTCGTAGGGCTTGAAGCCCAGCCCGATCCCGTGCGCGCCCTTCTCGTAGACGTGCAGCTCGAACGGCCGGCCGTGCCGCCGCAGTGAGGCCGCCAGGTCGAGCACGCCCTCGAGCTTCACCGACTTGTCCTCGATCGTGTGCCAGACGAAGACGGGCGGCGTGGTCTCGTTCACGGCCAACTCGCCGGAGAGTTCCCGCACGAGCTCCTCGGGGGGATTCTCGCCGAGCAGGTTGCGACGCGAGCCGGCGTGGCCGTTGGCCGCGAGCATGCTGACGACGGGATAGCAGAGGATGCCGAGGGCGGGCCGCGAAGGCTGGCGGTCGACGGGATCGGCGGCCGCCGCGTCACCGGCGTCGCCGTGCGTCAGGAGCGTGAGGGCGAGGTGGCCGCCGGCCGAACTGCCCATCACGCCCACCCTCGCGGGGTCGACGCCCAGCCGCGCGTGCTCCGCCCGCACCACGCGCATGGCCCGAGACACGTCGCCGAGCATGACGGGATGGCGGTAGCCCTTGCTGCCCAGCCGATACCGCAGCACGCAGGCGGCGATGCCCTGGGAGTTGAGCCACTTGGCGTAATCGCTCCCCTCGTGGTCGGCGAGGCCGCCGTAACCGCCGCCTGGACAGACGACGATCGCCGCGGTCGGAGCCTTCGCCCCCGCCGCCGGCCACCAGAACACGACCGGCACGTCGTGGTCCGCCGTGCCCAGCGCCCCAGGCGCGTCGGCCTTCCAGAGCCGGATCGTCTCGGCCGGCTCGGCGGCGACGCGATCCATCACTGCCGCGGCCGCGATGACCGCCATGCACGCGGCCATCCAGCGACGCGGAACAAATCTCGGTCCGATCAGCGGCGAACGGAGTGGCATGGCAGGCTCCTGAATGACGGACGTGGCGAACTCTCGGTGGCACAGCTTCGCCGGAAACACCAGCGTCTGCAACAGCCTTTGCCGATCAGACGACCGTGCTATAACGAGCCAAATCAGGCCGCAGCAGCCCGCGTGCGGCTCGCGGATCCAGCGGCACGAATTGCGGCAGCCGCGCCTACTCTTCGGGGGATCGATCCGTGCGGATGATTTCGGCCAGGGTTCTCGCTCCGCTCGTGGCGCTGGTGGGAGCCGCGCTGCCGGCTGCAGCCGCTCCGCCGCGGCCTGCTCCGCGCGCCGGCGGCGGGCTGGCGGTTGCTGCGGCGGCCAAACCGGGCCAGCCGTTCGCGCCGCGGCCCACGCGCACGCTCGCGGAATTCCCCGGTCTCGCGACCGATCCACCGGCCGACCGGTTCAGCGGCCTGCCGGGACTGCGGCAGGAGGGCACTGGATTCTTCCGCACGGTCGCGGTCGACGGCCGCTGGTGGATCGTCGATCCGGATGGCGGCTTGTTCATCTGCCGCGGCGTGAATTCCATCGCCCCCACGCCCACCGCCGCCGGCCGTGCAGCGCTCGCTCGCGCGTTCGGCAACGAGGCGGCGTGGGCCAACGCCACGGTCGAGATGCTCCGTACGGCCGGCTTCAATTGCGTCGGAGCCTGGTCCGACCATGCCACCCTCGCCGCAGTCGATCGACCCCTGCCGCAGACCCGGTTGTGGAGCTTCATGGCCGCCTACGGGAAGAAGCGTGGCGGCACGTTCATGCAGGCCGGCCACGTCGGCTATCCGAACGACTGCCCTTTCATCTTCGACGCCGAATTCCCGGCGTTCTGCGCCGAGCACGCGCGGCAGCTCGCCGCCGACCGTGATTCCCCGTGGGTGCTTGGTCACTACACCGACAACGAGATGCCCTGGAAGCGAACGCTGCTGGAGAGCTATCTCGGGCTGCCCGAGGGCGACCCCGGCCGGGCAGCTGCACGCGGCTGGCTCGAGCAGCGCCGCGGCACGACAGCCTCCACGGCGATCACCGACGCCGACAAGAGCGCCTTCCTCGAGTTCGCGATCGACCGCTACCTGTCGATCGTCACCGCGGCGATCCGCCGGCACGACCCCAACCACCTCGTCCTCGGCCCGCGGCTCCACGAGATCTGTTTCGACCTGCCCGAGGTGTTTCGGGCCTGCGGCCGGCACTGCGACGTCGTCTCCGTCAACTACTACCGGGCGTGGACGCCGGATGCAGGGCAGGTCGCCATGTGGGCGCGCGAGTCACGGCGGCCCTTCCTCGTCACCGAGCACTACGCCAAGGGGGTCGACAGCGGACTGGGCAACACAAGCGGCGCCGGCTGGCTCGTGAAGACCCAGCAGGACCGGGGCCGCTTCTACCAGAACTTCGCCATCGGCCTGCTCGAGTCCCGCGACTGCGTGGGCTGGTTCTGGCACCGCTACGCCGACAATGATCCGCTCGACAAGAAGGTCGATCCCTCCAACCGCGACTCCAACAAGGGGCTCGTGTCGCCGACCTACGAACCGTGGACGCCGCTCATCGACGCGATGACGGCGTTCAACAAACGCGTCCACGGCATCGTCGCGAGTCTCGACGGCACCGCGCCACCCACAGCCCCGCCGACCGGTCCCCTCGCAGCCGCCGCCCCAAAGGACCAACCGACCGAGCGGGAAGAACAGCCGGCGCGTCAGCCGGAGCAGAAGAAGGAAAGGACTGTGGTGTTTCCCGACGACGTGCGGGTCGACCGCGATGTCGCCTACCTCGGCCCCGACCGCAGGCAGAAGGCCGACCTCTACTTCCCACTTGCCATGCCCGCGGGCCGCCGGCTGCCCGCCGTGGTGGTGATCCATGGCGGCGGCTTCAACGACGGCGACAAGGACCGTCGCCGCGAGATCAACATCGCCTCCCACCTCGCCCGCCGCGGCTACGTCGCCATGAGCATCGACTACCGGCTCTGGAACAAGGGGGTGAAGAGCCCCACCTGGCCGCAGAGCCTCCACGACGCGAAGACCGCCGTCCGCTGGCTGCGGCAAAACGCCGCCCGGCTCGGAATTGACCCCGACAGGATCGGCGCCATCGGCTGCTCGGCCGGCGGCAACCTGGCGTCGATGCTCGCACTCACGGGGCCGAAGGACGGCCTCGAGCCGCCGGACGGTGACGCGTCGATCCCCACCGGCGTCCGCTGCGCCGTGAACCTCTACGGCGCCGTCGACCTGCTCAACTACCACGACATGAAGATGTTTCTCAAGACCCGCGCCGAGGATCCCGACTCCTACCGCCGCGCCTCGCCGACCACCTACTGCGACAAGGACGACCCGCCGCTCTTGATCCTGCACGGCACGGGCGACGAGACGGTGGACGTGAGCCAGAGCCGGACGCTGGCCAAGGCGCTCGAGACGGCGGGGGCGCCGCACAGGCTGATCGTCATCCCCGACGCGCCACACACGTTTGACCTCGACTACGACGCCTTCGACGTGAAGACGCCGGTGCTCGACTTCTTCGCCGAGCACCTCGAGCGCTGACGGCGATCACTCCGACGCCAGCCGCACGGCCCAGCCGCGATCGATCGCCTCCAGCCGCAGCCGACCGCGCAGCGTCTCCCCTGCGACGGCGATCACGCAGGACGTCACGGACGCCAGCTCCGCGGCGTCGCCCGACACCAGTTCATACGTGCCGGCATCGACGCGTCTGGCGAACCCCCGGCCGCCCGACACCGCGCCAGCGACGTGGTCGAGCCACGCCAAGCGATGCGGCGGCAGCTCCAACGCCACCACCGGCTCGCCGCCCGACTGCGGCGCGTCCAGCAGCCGCCAGGTGCGGCAGGCCGACCCCGCCTCCAGGAGCAGGTCGAAGTGCCGGCCTGCGGGATCGTCGGGCGCACCGGTGTGCTCGAGCAGGGCGAACCGCGGCATGTCGATCCGTTCCCGCGGCCGGACGGTCCCGGCCGTGATCAGTAGTCCTCGGCGCCCGCGGCACCGGCCGCACCGGCCACGGCCAGCGGCTTCGGCTTGTGACGGACCGCACGGCGGGCGTTCTCGTCCCGCAGCCGCTCCACCGCCGCCTCCAGGCTCATCGCGCCGAGATCGCCGTCGATCCGGTCGCGGAGGCTTACCGTGCCGGCCGCCTCGTCCCGCGGTCCACAGACGATCATCGCGGGAATCATGTCGAGCTGCGCCGTCCGCACCTTCGCGCCGAGCTTCTCGGCAGCCAGGTCGATGCCCACGCGCAGGCCCGCCGCCTCCAGCCGCGCCTGTACCTGCTTGGCATACGCCTCGCTCTTCTCGCTCACCGGCAGCACGCGGACCTGCTCGGGCGCCAGCCACAGCGGAAACGCACCCGCGAAGTGCTCGATGAGCACGCCCACGAACCGTTCCATGCTGCCCAGAGGCGCCCGGTGGATCATCACCGGCTGGTGCCGGGCGTTGTCGGCGCCGATGTACTCGAGGTTGAACCGTTCCGCGCTCGGCAGGTTGTAGTCGAGCTGCACGGTGCCGAGCTGCCACTCGCGGCCGAGCGAGTCGTGCACGACGAAATCGATCTTCGGGCCGTAGAAGGCCGCCTCGCCTGGCTCTGGCTCGCAGCCCGGCAGATTCATGCGGCGGGCCACCCGCTCGATCGCGGCCTCCGCCTCGTCCCACCGGGCCGGCGGGCCGACGTACTTGTCGCTCGTGGGGTCGCGGAAGCCGAGCCGCACCCGGAAGTTGTCGAAGGCGAGGCTCTCGAGCACCTTGAGCGTGAAGTCGATGCAGCCCTCCACCTCCTGCTCCACCTGCTCGTGCGTGCAGAAGATGTGGGCGTCGTCCTG
>Ga0075471_10000063_pt1 | contig 44768 bp, 44 predicted proteins | sample DEB19_08_DNA_2_FD_74787 | JGI IMG/M metagenome (GOLD analysis project Ga0075471, IMG submission 74787) | Aqueous microbial communities from the Delaware River and Bay under freshwater to marine salinity gradient to study organic matter... | ecosystem: Environmental > Aquatic > Marine > Coastal ...
GGTTGTGACCTCCTTCACGAAGTCGCTGCCCTGCATTGGAGCGCTGCCGGCAGCGAGCTTCACAGCCTCGTCCGCGCTCAGCACCTCGCTGGTGATGACGGCTCGCATGGCGCCGCGGGTTCGGAGATGCTTCGTCAGTGCGCGTGTATCAATACCCTGAATGCCGGGGATGTTCCATTCCTTGAGCCACGAGCTGAGATCCTGAGTGCTACGCCAGTTACTGGGCACCGAGCAAAGCTCCTCGATAACAAAGCCGCGCACATGCGGACGCTCACTTTCGAAGTCGAGCGGATTCACGCCGTAGTTCCCGATCTGCGTGTAGGTCATCGTGACAATCTGACCGCGATAAGAAGGATCGGTGAGCACCTCCTGATAGCCGGTCATGGAAGTGTTAAAACAAATTTCGCCGGTGTGCGTGGCTTCGGCGCCAAACGCCGTGCCTTCAAACACCCGGCCATCTTCGAGGGCGAGGAGGGCTTTTTTCATCAAAGTGCTGCTTGTGCGATAGACAGGACAGCGGAGGTTCCAAGTGCAATTTTGAAGAAGATCAGCCCCAAGTTTCAATCCGTCCGTGCGTCTGTATGGAAGATGCCTTGTCTCATCCAGCTTTTCGCCCTTTTTCTGTGTTTCGCCATGCCGCTGGCTGCGGCCACGAGAGTCACCCGATACCACGACGAGGCTGGCGGGCGCCACCTGACTCTCACAGAAACCGATTCGAAACGGGTAGAGCTGCTGGTGCGGTGGAACTGGGATCCGGGCTCAACGATGGTCTGGGCCGGGCAAGGTGAAAAACGCGAGAGCGGTCTACTTTTTGCAGCCGCTGTGGAGGACGAGACACAAGATCGTGGACCTTTTTTCACCGCCAAGGTGACGGACACCAAGATGGTTGTATTCTTCCGCACGGAAAAGCCAGACCAGCCTGATCCGGGTATCCGCGGCGAGTTCCGCCGAATCAGCGAGGAAAAGTGGCTTCAATTGGCGAAAAAAGAATTCCAGACAGCAAATACTAGGTTGGAGAGCGCTTGGAAGAACACCCTGCGCGACGGCCGAACCGATGACAAAGCGCTGGTCCAAGACTGGAAGCTGCGCTGGCCGAAACTGCGCGAGCTGTGGATGAAAAACGCTTACATTCCACCCACCCCTCCTACCACTGAGACCAAGCCCGGCCTGCTTGAAAAGCCTACGACCACCATTCCACCGGAGAAGGATGGCGAGCACTGGATCAAGTTGGCCCAAGCGACGATGTTAGCCTACTCGTTTAATGAACAGCGAGTCGATGTGAAAAACGATGGCGGTTGGGATGGCGAATATGATGACGGGTTTGGCGGCCACGTGAGCATCCGAACGGCAAAGGACGGCCGCCTCCGCGTAAGCCTCAGCTGTACGCGCGGCAACGAGGCTCAGGGGTCAGATCTGAATATCGAAATTCCGAACTCGGCGCTGAGGCAGAAAGGTGGTAAACGCTATGCGGAGATCACCACTCGACCGCCAGAGGCTGAGTCTCCAGAGTCTCCGAAAAATGTCCGCGTCATGTTGCGACGTGAAGGAGGTGGGCTGTGGGTGGATGTGTCACGCCCCGCCACCGCTGTCACGCAGGCAGCGTGGATGGATGGCATTTACCGCTGGTCGCCCGTGCCACCACCGCCAGTGGAATGAAACGATGGCGCATTTTGAGCTTGGCACGCCGCCGCGAGTCTTTAAGACATGCTGTTCATGACTCCCACCACCGCCCTATTCGCCAGCGCCGCTTGCGGCTACCTGTGCGGCTCACTGCCGTTCGGTTACTGGGCGGGCAGACTGCGAGGGATCGATATCCGCCAGCACGGCAGCGGCAACATTGGAGCCACAAACGTTGTCCGAGTTCTGGGTAAACCCATCGGCATTCCTGTTTTCCTTCTCGACATGATGAAAGGTTGGTTGCCCGTGTTTCTCGCGGCGAGTTGGATGAAAGCGGCCGGCGCAAACATCGAACTGATTTCCACCGCGAAGGTCGTCGGTGGCTTTTCTGCGGTTCTCGGGCATATGTACACCTTCTGGCTTTCATTTAAAGGTGGCAAAGGCATTGCAACGACGGCCGGTGTGCTTATGGGCATGTCACTGGCAGGTTTCTTCGGTGGCTGGGCAGCTTGGCTGGTGGTGTTTTTTGCCTCCAAATATGTGTCTCTGGCCTCCATCGCCGCTGCGGTCAGTGTCCCCAGCTCGATGGCTTTCGTCATGTGGCGTGAAGATCGATGGGACGCGGTGATGCTCACCTTTGGCATCGTTGTCATGTTGCTGGCCATCTGGAAACACCGTGCCAACATCCAGCGCCTGTTGGCAGGCACGGAAAACCGTGCGGGAGCCAAAAAAATACCCACCCCATGAGTGCCTTCCCCTGCATGCATGGAGCTGCCGTGATTGGCGCGGGCAGTTGGGGCACCGCTCTGGCCTCTGCGCTCGCTTGGCGTGGGATGAGTGTACAGTTCTGGGGCCGGGATGCGGCCTTGATGAGCGAGATCGCCGCCACGCGGAAAAACCCACGCTATCTGCGGAATCTGGAACTGCCCGCGAATGTCGAGGTGGTGTGCGACGTAGCCGATTTGAAGCCCACGGACATGATCGTCTTTGTCGTGCCATCCAAAGGCATCCAAGAGTCTGCTCGACTCATAGCGGGCAGTCCTGCAGCCAAGAGCAGCGTTGTCGTTTCGTGCGCAAAAGGCATCGAAATGCACACCGGCCGTCGTATGAGTGAAATCCTTGCTGAATCCCTGCCACACAGCACCATCGCCGTGCTCACAGGGCCGAATCATGCGGAGGAAGTGGCTGCGCAGCTCGCCACAGCTGCTGTCGTGGCTTGTGAAGATGAGGAAACAGCCAAGGCAGTTCAGAACTGCTTCACGCTGCCCTTTTTCCGCTGCTACACAACCGATGACATCACCGGAGCCGAGTGGGCTGGAGCAATGAAGAATCCTTATGCCATCGCCGCTGGTATTGCCCTAGGTCTCAAGCTGGGAGACAATGCTATCGCAGCCCTCGTCACGCGATCTCTTGCGGAGATGGTGCGCCTCGGCGTGGCTATGGGCGGACGTGCCGAAACCTTCTACGGCCTCAGCGGTGTCGGCGATCTCGTCGCAACGTGCTATTCGGCTCATAGTCGGAATCACCGTGTGGGTTTGCTACTAGGTCAAGGGCAGCCATTAGAGCAAATTCTCTCGAGCACTCGGATGATTGCGGAAGGTGTCATGAACACCGTCAGTCTTTATCAGGCTGCGAGAGCCCGCGGTGTACGAACCCCGTTGCTTGATGAGATCCACTCTGTCCTCCATGGTGGCAAATCTGCCCATGAAGGCATGAAAGCGCTGCTTTCGCGGGATCCACGCCCGGAAATGGATTGAATCACTGCAACTCAGCGAGCGCCTGGCGATGCTGCGCGGCGATCATGCCCACCATGCGACCCAGCATGATGAAAAACACAAGCCCGGCGGCTGCGGCCAGCAAATCCCCCACAAAAGGAAGAAGCCTCAGCCCATTGATGATCACAAAAACCATCATGGATAGACCCAGCAAAACTTTAGCTACAGGCATGCAGCGCAGCATAGCAGGAATCAAAACTGAAGGAGCACAGGCTGCGAAGCGCTCTTGGAATACAATCATCATCATCGCGAAGGGGAAATAGGCTGCCGCCACGAGATAGCTCGTCCACTGTGCCACGGGATTCATGCCCACATGCGAGGCCGTGTTCAACCAAACAAAGAGCCACGCTCCATGTCCTACGAGAAAAGCGGAGACAATGCGCACCCCCGGCTTGATGAGCTCCTCCACCGGCTCGTTCAACTTTGGCCAATCCGGTGGGACATCCGAACCTGCCAGCGTCGAATGCACCACCCGGTAAAGGAAATCGCCCAAGTAAATCGCGGCAATGATTGTCAGAACGATTCCCGCCAGCGGCAGTTTCGCTCCAATGGCAAACGCCAAGACGAGCAGTGATCCGACACGCAGCAAGTGATCAAGGCCACGCCGCCATGGATAGCACTTAGCGTCTTCCAGCAGAGCGGCGGCAGTAAGCAAAGGACGCTCGGCGATCGCCTCTTCGATCTCCTTGGCAACCTTTGTAGCCGTATGGGTCTCTAGCGGAGCACGCTCCAATTGCGAGATGACGCGCTGATTGTCCTGGTCCGCGGGCGGCGGAAGATTCGGTGGCGGCAACCCGCTTGAAGGCGGTAGGTTTTCCGGAGGCGGCAGATCAGGCGGAGGGATGTTCATGCAAGTCGCGAGGTATAGGCTGCTCGGTGGAATTTGCCAAGCAAGACGGTGAATGCCTTGCCGTTGCGCCTCGTTTCAGGGCAAAGCGTGCGCTCATTGTCACGAGATGATCGACGAAAACCTGCCTAAAATGGCCGGAATACAGGCTCGACACGCCCACGCTCGAATCTCAACTGTAGATCGGCAAGCTGAGTGGCCTCGGCTTGAGAGTGGGTCACATGAAGGACGGTGAGTTGATGCTGCTGCTGGATGCGTTGGAGCATGGCTGCTGCCTCGCCGCGCATCGCTTCGTCGAGAGCGGAGAGCGGTTCGTCAAGCAGAAGGAACTTTGGACTGGCGGCGAGGGCACGAGCAATGGCGACACGCTGCTTTTCACCACCCGAGAGCGTCTCGGTCTGGCGATCGAGCAGGTGGGAGATGACGAGTTCGTCGGCGAGTTCGCGGACGCGGGCGGCAGCGGTCAGACCGCGGAGCTTCAAGGCGAAGGCGATTTGATCATAGACCTTCAGCGTGGGAAACAACGCGAGATCCTGCGGCACATAACCGATGCCACGCTCACGAGGTTCCAGAGAGGTGACATCACAGCCATCAATGAGAACGCGTCCTTTTTGAGGTCGGCGAAGACCACAGAGAACTTCGAGCAGCGTGGTCTTCCCGCATCCGGTGCTGCCCATAAGAACAGCATAAGTGCCTGAGGCTATGGTGAGCATCAGGTCGTCAAGGATGACGCGTCCATCGGCACTCCAAGTAATGTGTTCAAGCTGGATCATACTTTTTCCCCAGTGCGGCGGACGATGACGAGCACCACGATGGCCATCAGGACCATGAGAAGGCTCACGGAGACGGCAGCTTCGAGATTGCCGACGCTGAGTTCAAGCCACACGGTAGTCGGCAGGACTTCAGTCTTCATCCGCGTGGCACCGGCAAAGACGAGGATGGGGCCGAACTCTCCAAGGCTGCGTGCCCAGGCGATGCAAAACGCGGCGACCATGCCACGACGTGCCGCAGGCAGGGCGACATGCCACAGGGCCTGAAATCGCGTGCAACCGAGCGTCAGCGCCACATCTTCGGGTCTAGCCGAAAGATGATCGAAGGTGCCGCGCATGGTGCGGATAGCAAAGGAGGCGGCGACGACGAACTGCGCCAGCACCACACCTGCGACAGTGTAGGTGAAAGGAATGGCTTTTTCGATGACCTTACCCGCCCAGGTTTGGAAAAAGATCAGCAGACACAGGCCGACGACAAGCGGCGGGAGGATGATGGGAATGTCGAGCGCAGCATCAAGCCAAGCTTTGCCGCAGAAGCTCTTACGGGACATGAAGTAGCCCACCGGCACGGCGAGCAGCAGCGCAAAGCCTGCAGCAGTCGTGCAAGAGACAAGGCTAAGCCAAGTGGCATGCCGAATCTCCGGGGAGGCGAGCACGCGAAGCCATGAATCCGGCGTGGCGTAGGTCGCGGTGGCTCCCAACAGCAGGATCCAGAAGATAACGTAGGCCACGGTGATCACCGCGAGCGCCAGCCAACATTGTTGAGAACGATTCACCGAGATGCTTATTGCGCAGCTAGGGCGGCGGCTGCCTTGGCTTTGGCGGCCTCGGCTTTTTTGAGAATCTCATCGGTGCTGGGAAGGCTGGCCAAAACATCGGCTGGAATGAAGCCATCGCCGACGAGCTTCGTGAGGCACTTTTTACGTTCATCCAAAGCCTTGTCAGCGCTCCGTTCCTTGCTGAAGCGAGATTTGAAAGCGGTGCTGCGATCCTTGAGCGTGGAATAGATATCTCCACCAAGCAGCGAGGAGATGTCCACCTTGATTTTTTCGCGCTTGGCCTCGTTTTCGTTCACCTCATCGCCATTGATGGGGCCACCCTGATACTTCGGGAACATGATAGCCACTTCGGGACAAACGCGGGAGCATGCAGGGCAGTTGGTCTTGCAGTTGTCGTTGTTCTGGACCTGAATCTTGTTGTCCTCACTGACGCCATAGACATCGAAGAGGCAGAAGCTCAGGCACTGCATGCAGTTCGTGCATCGCGTGTAGTCGATGACAGGAAACCAAGGCTTCCACTTGCCGGGCTCGTTCATCGGTTTGTCACCGCGACTCTTTTCGACCAAGGAGATAATGGCATCCGGTTCGAGGCCAGTGATGTCACGTGTGTCGATGGTGATCTGGCCAGTGGCATCCTCCAACGCAGGTGCCTTGCCTTCGAAGGCACCGAGCACGAGTAGACTGCAATCGTCATGCGGCATGGCACTGGCTCCGCGACCGCTGCGGGTGACCGCATAACCTTTGTCGAGCAGAGTCATCATGACCTTGGCACGCGCTTCAGTCGGAAGCGCGATGCAGCCAGTGCCTTCATAAAGAACGACGCGTAGCGGGCGATGGGTGTGCGTGATCATTTAGGATGGAGATTTTAGATTTGGGATTGGAGAAGGGCCTCGGTGACCTCACCGGCGGTCTGGGTGCGCATGTTGAGGATTTCAGCGTTTTCGGGCAGTGGAGATCCAGCTTGCTGGAAGAGACCGCGGACAGCACGGGGATAGCAGGCTGCAATGCGGAGCTTGGCGCAACTAGCGATGGCCTGAAGGCGCGGATCACGATGGGCGGCCATTTCGCAAAGATCAGCTACCGTTTCAAAACTGGTGCTAGATTCGCAGAGCTTCCCGAGGACCTCGTTTTTCACACCTGTTGGAACGACCTGGGCGTAAGCACAACGGCAATAAAGAATCGTGGGGGTGTCAGGCACTCGTATGGAAGGGGTTGGGACAAATGACATGAGTTTGAACGGGCGATGCGAGATGCAAGTTTCAGGTTTCAAATCGAAGGCTGTTTTGTGATGCTGAAGTTCGGGCGATGTTTAGCTGGCCTCTGCCTGGATCTTCAACATCGCTCCGTGCCGCCGAATGAGCGACCATATGGGGGTATTTCAATGCGGTCGCGGCCAAAAAGGGCGTGCAAAGCCTTTCGCCTGCGCGATGTCAGCCCGCCCATGAGTCTTCAGCGCCTCGTATCAAAACCCGCACCATTGCTGCCATTCCTCTTCACCGCCTACCCTGAGGTGAAGAAGACCAAGGTCCGCCTTTGGTTGAAGCATGGAGCCGTACACGTCAATGGAACTTCGACCAAGCGCCACGACCACGCCCTAGCCCGTGGGGACAAAATCACCATTCGGCCACAAAAAGCTCCGCCCGACACCTCACCACTACCTCCAGGGCTGCGCATCTTGCATGAGGATGGCGCGGTCCTCGTTGTCGAAAAGCCCGCCGGATGGCTGACGATTGCCAAAGACAGCGGCAAAGGAAGAAACATCTACTCCGTGCTGATGGATCATGTCCGCTCCGCCAATCCCAAGCTCAAAGTATGGATCGTTCACCGGTTGGACCGCGAGACCTCCGGATTGATCGTTTTTGCCAAGACGGAGGGCGCAAAACGCACGCTGCAACAGCACTGGCAGGAATTCGACAAGCGCTACCTAGCCGTGGTCGAAGGCGTTCCCAAGGAGGCCAAGGGCACGATCCGCTCCTATCTGGACGAATCGAACCCCATGCGGGTTTATAGTTCGGCACAATCAGAGGACACCCGTGAGGCAGTAACGCACTATCAAGTGCTCAAACAGGGCCAAGGACGCAGCCTCATCCAATTAACGCTAGAGACGGGTCGCCGTCACCAAATCCGTGTGCAACTCAGTGATGCCCGCTGTCCCGTGGTGGGTGACCCACGCTATGGCGCGAAGACCGATCCAGTGGGCCGTCTGGCACTACACGCCAGCCATTTGTCATTCAGACACCCTGTGGATGGCTCACGAATGACCTTCGATTCTGCACTTCCCAAAGATCTCGCGGCACTGCTACCCAAATGAAGCCGGACGCTCTTTTGTCTGAATCCGCTTTGGAGACGCGACCGGGAATCCCAAAAATCAAATCTCCAGCATTTCTGCACTTCCCTTGTGGCCCAACTGTTTCATCACACGGTTCAGCTGATCATACTCGGTGGGCTGGGGCATCAGGGTGACAGGACCATGGCAAAGAAGGCGGCCTAGGGCTTCGCTGCCCAGATCACCGGTGATCACCACAATCGGTAACTCTGGCTGAATGGCCTTCAGTTGGGAATAAACCTCGTCACCAGAGACGTCTGGCAGCTTCAGGTCCAGAAAGGCTAGGTCAAACCTCTGCTTGCGCACCATAGCAATTGCCTCAGCGCCGCTTCCGACGACCAAACGTCCAAATCCAGCCTTGGGGAGGAACAGCTTGAATAAGGCTTGAACAGCCAGTTCCGCATTCACGACTAGAACGTTGGGCTGGCTTCCCTGCTCTTCTTTACGAAGCACATCGCGATCCAGCAGGCTGCGTTTGATGCGCCAGCGTCCCCCAATCTGCACTGCGGGCAACTGCCCCCGCTGAACCAAATAGTAAACCGTGGGAAGAGGAATCCGAAGATACTCTGAAGTCTCCTTGACCGTCATAAGTTCGGGCGGTGCAATATCGGCCATAAGATTCGTGGTGCTAAACGCAGTTTCAGAAAGATGAAAGCGGACTCCAAACAAAAATTGGAGTAAAAAGTGAAAGTTTAGGCGCACTATCTCAAAGTCTGGTTGGCTGGTCCAGCGGCTTCACTTCCATGATTACGGGCAGGCTCGCGAGCGTCTGTCAAAATCGCGACCGCAAACCTTCTGCGAGTGGCGATCTTAAAAAAGATGAGACTTTTTATGCCCCGCCTTCTTCACGAGCAAAAAAGCGACTCGTCTGATGCGTGTTCCACCTCAATCCATCTTGGTTTGCAATCACTCTCAAACCGTTCTGCCGGGATGTTGTCACGGGAGCATCACCCTCTACCGTATGGTCATACACCATCGAATTGCCCTTTCACCTGCTTTGACAACCATCGCCCCACCGACGAAACTAAAACGCTTTGAAACACGTTCTTTTTGTCTGCACCGGAAACACCTGCCGCAGCCCAATGGCTGAGGGTCTGTTTCGTGACCTAGTCAAAGAAAGGCCTGACTATAAGGTGGGCAGCGCAGGAGTGGCGGCCTCCCCAGGCATGGCCATGAGCAAACACACGGCCGCCATCCTTGGTGAGAAGGGGCTGATGACGCCAGACTTCGCCTCGCGAATGCTCGACGAAACCATGCTTCGGGCAGCCACGCATGTTTTTGCCATGTCCTCACACCATCGGGCAGCTATCGAGGACGAATTCCCCGAGCATACGAACAAGGTCTATCTGGTTTCCGAATTTGTCGCAGACGACTCGATTCGCGGCAAGGACGTGAGAGACCCGTTTGGCGCAGGACGAGCGGCTTACGAAGCCACCTTGGCGGATTTGGAGGCCATGCTACCGAGTCTCGTCGCCTACATCGATCAGACACACAAGGACTGACGGCGGATGAGATAAATTGTCTGGTTGCAGACACCCCCAAGTCTCTGCATGGAAACTAACCGCTCAAGCCGGCGGAACGTCTTCCTCATTTTGAATTCATCATTCGCCATGTCCGACCTTCCTCGCAGCCTTGCCATTGGTTCCGACCATGGGGGCCTCGCACTCAAAAATGCCCTTGTAGCACATCTGAAGGCCGCAGGGTACGCTGTCGAGGACGTCGGCACTCACACCACGGACAGCGTGGACTATCCAGACTTTGCGGAAAAGGTTAGTAAGCGCGTTTTGGACGGACGCTCGGATGCAGGCATCCTGGTTTGCACCACTGGCATTGGCGTCAGCATCGCCGCAAACCGTCATGCAGGCATTCAAGCCTCCCTTGTGCACGACGTGGAGACCGCCAAAATCACGCGTGAGCACAACGCCTCCAACGTTCTCTGCCTTGCTGGCAAAACCACGCCGGAGTCTTTGGCGCAAAACATAGCCATCGCATGGCTCTCAACCCCCTTTGCTGGAGGCCGTCATGGCCGCCGCGTCGATAAAATGAATACCCAAGCCCACCCCCTCAGCATCCTCACCTCCGCCGATCCCACCGTCGCCAATATCATCCAAGGCGAACAGCAACGCCAGCAGGACCACATTGAGCTCATCGCGAGCGAAAATTTCACCTCGCGAGCCGTCATGGCCGCACAAGGCAGCTGCCTCACCAACAAGTATGCCGAAGGCTACCCTGCGAAGCGCTGGTATGGTGGCTGTGAGGAAGTGGACAAGGTCGAGCAGCTCGCCATCGACCGTGCCTGCGAGCTATTCGGCGCGAAGTTTGTCAACGTGCAGCCCCATTCCGGCTCACAGGCCAATGCGGCTGTTTATTTCAGCGTGCTCCAGCCAGGCGACAAAGTTCTCGGTATGAACCTCGCCCACGGCGGCCACCTCACCCACGGCAATCCCGCCAACTTTAGCGGGCGTTTTTACCAATTTTGTCAATACGGCGTCAGCGCCACCGATGAGCGTATCAATTACGATGAACTCGCCGAGGTTGCTATGCGTGAAAAGCCAAAAATGATCACGGCGGGTGCCTCCGCCTACCCGCGCATCATTGACTTCAAAAAGATGAGTGAGATCGCCAAGAGCGTCGGTGCTTACCTTTTCGTGGATATGGCGCACATCGCCGGTCTCGTGGCCGGTGGTGCGCATCCCTCACCGATGGAATACGCCGACTTCGTCACCACAACGACTCACAAATCCCTGCGTGGTCCGCGTGGCGGCATGATCCTCACCAACAACGAGGAACTCTTCAAAAAGATCCAAAGCCAGGTTTTCCCCGGCGTGCAGGGCGGCCCACTCATGCACGTGATCGCCGCGAAGGCCGTGTGCTTCGGCGAGTGCCTCAAGTCTGACTTCAAAGCCTACACGCAGCAGATCGTCAAAAATGCTCAGGCGCTTGCTTCAGCACTGATGCAACTCGGATACCGCATCACCAGCGGTGGCACGGACAACCACCTCATGCTCGTCGATCTGCGTCCGCAGGGACTGAACGGCAAAATCGCCAGCGAAACCCTCGACAAGGCAGCCATCACCGTGAACAAAAACGGCATTCCCTTCGACACTGAGAAAATCACCCTTGGCGGCGGCATTCGCATTGGTACACCTGCGGTGACGACCCGCGGTATGAAGGAATCTGAGATGGCTCAAATCGCCACATGGATCGATCGTGCGCTCAAGAACCGCGAAAATGACACAGTTCTCGCCGAGATCCGCAAGCAAGTCAGCGAAACAAACCAACGTTTCCCACTGCCTTGATTGTCAGGCGAGGACTCTTTAGACACCGCTTAACACAACAAAGCCCTGGAGAGCGATCTCCCGGGCTTTTTGGATTCAACACGAGTGTTGTGAAATCAGGCGAGAGCTTCGAGCCGCTTGGTGAGAGCATCCTTGGATTGCACACCCACGACCGTTTCCTTGGCGACACCATTTTTGAAGAAAACGAGCATCGGAATGGAGCGCACACCGAACTTCGCTGCAAGGTTTGGAGCCTCGTCGACATTCACTTTGCCGATGACTACCTTGCCGGCCTGCTCCTTCGCCAAGTCGTCCAAGATCGGGCCAAGCATGCGGCAGGGGCCGCACCAAGGAGCCCAGAAGTCCACGATAACGGGGACAGATGCGAGGGAGATTTCGGAGTCAAAATTTGCTTCGGTGAGGGTGAGCACTGCTTCGCTGGCCATGAGGATGTGAGGTGTATGTTAAGGCTGCACGCTGGCACCTGCCGGTTGTGAATCAACGAAAGTTTTCACCAACCTTCCTTGAAGAGCATCGAAATGGTTGCACCCGCTCCCTGCCCCGGCCATTTGAAGGTTCTTCATGGCCAAAATCCGCATCCAAAACGCAGGCAGGATCATCGCATGGCTCATGCGTTGCATCGGCGCCACGCTGTGCTGGGAGATCCGTGATGAGGCTGGTGTTTTCAATACCTCCCGCCGTGGCTGGATCTGGGCTTTCTGGCACAATCGTATGTTTCTGATCCCATGGCTGCATCACGAATGGTTTGGCCATGTGCGTGGAACCATCCTCACCAGCCCCAGCGGAGACGGCCAAATCATCGCCGACGTGTGTGAATCCTTCGGTATCGAGGCGGAACGAGGCTCCAGTTCTAAGCCCGAGAAAGGCATGAGCGCTCTCATCGCCCTCGCTGCAAGGGCTCGGGAAGGATACGAAATCGGGATCACACCGGATGGCCCCCGCGGCCCCCTGCATCGCGTGCAGCCCGGCATCGTGAAACTAGCCCAGCTCACCGGAGTGCCCATCATCCCGGTGCACCTCAATTACAGCCGCTGCGTCCGTTTCGACACCTGGGACCAGTTTCTCCTGCCGCTGCCCTTTGCAAAGGTCACCATCACCTTCGGCAAACCGCATCAGGTGCCGCGTCGCATGTCCGATGAGGAGTTCGAGCAGCGTCGTTTAGCCCTCGAAAACGAGATGCGGGAAGCCGTGAGTTCCTCGTAACGCTCAACGCCCCGCCATCGAGCTATCTGGAAGTTGGAAGGCATTCTCGATGATGTTCACCTGCGGCAACTCGCCGGGGATGAGCGTGATCTCCGCAATGTCGAAGCGGAACGGCACCGGACGAACATCGACCTCGCGCAGCCAGTCCTGTGCGCCACGAATGATAAGACGCTGCTTATCCGGGCCCACATTGTCCGCCGGACGACCGAAGGCCCGACTTGTGCGTGTTTTCACCTCCACAAAGGTCAGCGAGCCACGATGCCGCGCGACGATGTCCACCTCGCCACGGCTCACGCCACGAAAATTGCGACGGAAAATGATGCGACCGCTTTGCCGCAACCAACGCGCGGCGATCCACTCGCCCATCACACCGACCTCCGCCGTCGAAAGATTGCGCCCGATCATCACGCGATGAAACCGCCGTTGCGGCCACGCCCGCAGCCAGATGCCCGCCAGCCTCACCCAAGGATGCCCGGTAAACCACCGCCGCAGCCAGCGTAGTCGTGCTGGAAGTCTCGCTCTCATCTCAGATCGAGCTCCAACTGCGCCACCGGAGCAAAACTGCGGCGATGCTGTGGGCAGGGTCCATGTTGTTTCAAGGCCGCGAGGTGTTTCGGTGTCGGGTAGCCTTTGTGAATCTCAAAACCATACTGCGGATACTCGTCCGCCAGTCGCAGCATGATGCGGTCACGCGTCACCTTGGCGATGATGCTCGCCGCCGCGATGCTGAAGCTCAGGCTGTCTCCCTTCACGAGAGCCACCTGATGCAGCGGATAATTCTTCACCGGCTTTCCATCGATCAAAACGGCATCGGGACGAGGATTGAGTGCCAGCGCCGAGCGTCGCATGCCTTCCCAAGTAGCTTGCAGGATGTTGATGCGATCGATCTCGGCTGGTTCGATCACGCAGCAATGCCAGCGGATACTCGCATCACCGGTGATCTCGTCATAAAGCCTCTCGCGCTTCTTTTCCGTGAGCTGCTTTGAATCATTCAACACCTCATGCGTGAAGTCCTCCGGCAGCACCACCGCCGCCACCGTCACCGGGCCCGCCAGCGGCCCACGGCCCGCCTCATCCACACCCGCGATCACCCGAAAGCCCTCGCGGCGCAGTTGGTTCTCGTGGTCGAGCGTGGGCATAGGGTTCTTTTCTTGCGTGAGTGTGAGGCCTTGTTTAAAACACTTTCATGGGAAAACTCCAAGATAAAGTCGCCGTCGTTACCGGTGCCGGACGCGGCATCGGCAAAGCCATCGCTGAAGCCTTCGCTTCTGAAGGGGCCAAAGTGGCCGTCGTCAGCCGCACACAGGCCAATTCAGAGGCTACCGCCGATGCCATCAACGCCACTCATCCCGGTGCCGCGAAGGGCTACTCCCTTGACGTGGCCGATGCTGCGGCCTGTGCCGAGGTCGGAAAGCAGATCCTCGCTGATTTGGACCATGTGGACATTCTTGTGAACAATGCCGGCGTCACGAAGGACGGCCTGCTCCTGCGCATGAGCGAGGAAGACTGGGATGTGGTGCTCGACACAAACCTGAAAGGTGCCTTCAACATGGTGAAGGCTTTCCAACGCAGCATTTTGAAGCAAAAGGGTGCCCGCATCATCAACATCAGCAGCGTCATCGGCCTCATCGGCAATGCTGGGCAAGCCAACTACGCCGCCAGCAAGGCCGGCCTCATCGGCTTCACGAAGTCGCTCGCTCGCGAATTCGCCGGTCGCGGCGTCACCGCCAATGCCATCTGCCCCGGCTTTATCGCCACGGATATGACGCATGTGCTGAATGACCAAATCAAGGAGGAGATCCTCAAGAAGATCCCCCTCGCCGAACTCGGCCAAGCTTCCGACATTGCCGCTGCGGCGCTCTTTCTCGCCAGCCCAGACGCCCGCTACATCACCGGTCAGGCCATTGCCGTCGATGGCGGCATGGTGATGTGAGGCTGGCTCCATCGGGGAACCAGTGACTGAAGTGAAGGCAGACGGACTTGCGGCGTATTCTCATGCGCCATGATCCGCTGCCTTTTTTTCATCACCACCGCCGTCCTAGTCATTCCTTTGCTTGCCAGCGCTACGTCTCCGCAGGCGAAGGTCATCGACACGAAGGTCATCTCGCAGCAGGCCAATCTTTACCACGGCTGGCCCACGGTCGTTCGTAGGCAGAATGGTGAGCTTTGGCTCTCTTGGTCAGGTGGCCGTGAATCTCATGTATGTCCCTTTGGCCAGCTTTGCGCCATGACCTCACGCGATGAGGGTGAATCGTGGACCTTTCCTCGTGTGCTGCTCGACAGCGCCACGGACGACCGTGATTCCGGCGTGCTTGAGACGGCGAAAGGAACGCTGCTGGCAACAACATTCACTTCGCTCGCCTATGAGGACAGCTTCACAAAAGCCACCATGATGGCCGAACATACCGACAAAGGTTGGGTTTCCAAAACGATGCCGCCGGAGCGTTTTGCCCGCTGGAAGGCCGCTCACGAGCGTTTGAATGATGAAGAACGCCGGGCCGAGCTCGGCGAATGGATCATCCGCAGCACCGACGGCGGCAAAACATGGTCTCCACGCATCCCCACCGTCTTGAACAGCCCGCACGGGCCTATCCAGCTCAAGGACGGCCGACTGCTTTACGCTGGCAAGCAACTTTGGACAAAGGAGAAAAAGATCGGTGTGGCTGAATCGAAGGATGATGGTCTCACCTGGCATTGGCTCGCGGACATCCCGACGCGTCCAGGTGATGATGCCACCAAGTCCTACCACGAATTGCATGCTGTCGAGGCAGCAAATGGCTTTCTTATTGCACAGATCCGTAATCACAACACCGCCAACAAAGGTGAGACACTGCAAACCGAGTCCAAGGATGGCGGCAAAACTTGGACCATTCCGCATCCCATAGGCGTCTGGGGCTTGCCCAGCCATCTGCTGCGACTTCGCGATGGACGCCTTCTTATGACCTACGGCCACCGCCGCAAACCTTTTGGCAACCAAGCCCGTCTCAGCAGCGACAACGGCCAAACATGGAGTGAACCCATGATCATCAGTGGAGATGGCATTGGTGGTGACCTCGGCTATCCTAGCACCGTGGAACTCGGCAATGGCACGCTGCTAACGGTGTGGTATGAAAAAATGAAGGACCAGCCTCATGCCGTGCTCCGTCAGGCCATCTGGAAGATGGAGTGACCCAGCTGAACCTTTTGAGTCGCTTAACTCATCAAGTCACGCCGCTAGTGGCATGCCATACGGCAACTCATCGGGAATCGGGACAAACTCGCGGATCTTGGCCCACAGGCTAGAGTAGTCTTTGTTCACATCGCCGCTCAGGCAGTCGGTGATCTCATCTCCTGCCTCAGGATACTTCATGACCACATCCTTGAATGAAAAACTCGGGTCGTAAAAGGCATAGACAAGCTTGCGCATGTTCTCGATTCCTTCGCGCATGAGGCGGCCATACTCGGCGAAGCGTTCCGGGGAAAGATCGTTGGCCTTGAGAGCCGCATGAACGGAATCACCGGCCAAAACACCGCTTTTCAGTGCCAACATGACGCCGCTGCTGAACACTGGATCTAGGAAGGCATAGGCATCACCAACCAGCAGCAGACCAGGTGACGCTCCGAATTTCGAGTGAAAGCTGTATTCGCTCGTGATCCAATACTCCCCGGTGGACTGCCCTTGGGAGAGGTGTTGCTGGATCCACTGGTTTTCGCCAATCTCGCGTTCAAACATCTGTCGCGGGTTTTTGACACCCTCACGGCTCAAATACTTGCCCTCGGCTACTATGCCAACGCTAACCATGTCGTCGTGCATCGGGATGTGCCAGAACCAACCTTTGTCAGGCACGAAGGCGATTGTGGTGCCACCTTCATCGATGCCAGACTCTCTTTTCGAGCCTTTGTAATAGGTCCACACCGCTACCTTGTTCAAATACGGATCCTTCATACGCCAGCCTTCACGAAGCGTGGAAAAAGCTTCCTTTCCTGACGCGTCAATGACGAGCTTGGCTAGCAGATGCTGCTTCTCGCCGCTCTTTGTCTGCGCTTCGACACCAATCACGCGACCGCTGTCGTCTTTGATCAGCTTGGTCACGGTCGTTTCCTCACGCACCTCTGCACCTTTGGAGCGCGCGTGGCTCATGAGCATCTGGTCGAATTCCGACCGGCGCACCTGCCAAGTCTGCGCGATAGTCTCTCGGTCGTAACGGTTGAAGAAGTAGAACGGCTGCGAGCGCTTGCCATCCGGTTGCACAAAGCTGACACTGTATTTTTTCGTGAAGTGACTCTTCTTCATCATCGGGATGAGCCCTAGGCGCTCCAAGGGACCGAAAGTGAAAGGGATCAACGACTCGCCAATGTGGTAGCGGGGGAACTTTTCCCGCTCAAGGACGAGCACTTTGTGACCGTATTCTGCGAGAATGGAAGCGGTGCTAGTACCAGCAGGCCCTCCGCCGATGATGAGAACGTCGTGATGGCTATTCATGGTAGAAAAATGGCAGATTCAAATTAACGTATGCTTACCAGAGTCTTCGAGAACGAAAATACCCTTTCAGCATCGCTTCGATGCCGAACTGCGATGAAGAGTCACTGACTCTTCTTGACCTCGCCAAACGGTTGCAGTGCAGTTTTGATCCATTTTTCCACCACCATTCTGACAGCGGGTGCTGACGATTTCGCAATTACCCTGCCGGAAGGCTTCGCGGATTGGGATATAGCCAATGCTGCCATCGAATAGCTAGGTAATGAAGGTGTGCTTGAAGGGTGAGACTTTTTAAAGCGCGAGGCCAATAGCTCGAAATAAAAGCCCATATACCCTCTTTCTACGTGATATTGACCCGGATCACACCGACACGAAAATCACCCGCTTAGGCAGCTGAGATGGCAAAAAGAAGTCCGGCGAAGATGCGGAGGGTCATGCCACAGCTACACAATTTACCAGCGCGATTTCATCCAAGCGTAAAAACTATGACCTATCTGGGCGTAGCCCAAAGGGTTGGGATGCACACCATTGTTGGCGGGGTAGCCATCGATTGGATCGAGGTTCAACTCGGTGGGCACGAGGTGAATGTTGTCGGTTTCACGACCGCTGAACTGTTCGAGCATGCGCTGCACCAGTCGATGCTGGATGCGTTTCCAGCCCCAGCGTGAATACGCGTCTTTGTAGTTGGCCTTGAAAGCAGCCTGCCGCGCATTCGGCGGCGTGGTGAGGCCTATTGCAAGCAGAGCTTTCGGCGTGCTCTTGCGAAACTCGGCGATGAGTTTTTCAGCATTGCTGAGAACCTCGGTGATTTTAGCATCCGGCGAATCGGGATTGGCGGCGAAGCAGTCGTTGATGCCCAGCAGAAAGGTGACGACATCGGGCGACTGTTTGCTGCTGTTTTCGAGGAAGTAACGTGGGAGATCGAAAACGGGTTTTTGCGCCCCATCGGGAAAAATGAAGGGGCTGGTGCTTTTTCGGGCGAGAGGCCCTGCGGTAATGCCAGCCGACTTGGGATCAAATTTGGTGAGAAAATCGGCCCATCTCCATCCTCCGTAGCCTTCGTGACGAACGTCCCCGAGTGCAGCTGCGGGTTGATGTGTGCCGATCATGGCAAACGTGGGATTGCCGCTTCCGGCCAGCATCTTCGCGATCTCGTTCGGATAGAGGCTGGCGTGCGTGAGGCTGTCCCCCACGATGAGAAGACGTAACATTTTGCCATCGCCCGCTCGTCGTGGAGAGATACGAAGGGTGAGTCGGCCGCTATCGAGGGTCTGACCGGCCTGATCTTTGACAGTGACCTCAACGGCATGATCGCCGACATCTTGGTCGGTCGGTTTCACGGACCAGCGGCGTGCTTCAGCGGTGCCAAGCGGGCATCGGAACTCGAAGCGATAGCGCTCAGGCTTCTCCGTAAGCACAATGTTGTCATAGTAGATGCTCATCTCCACGTCCGGTATGGCATACAAGAAGGGTGGTAGCGTGAGCTGAAGCTCTCCGGCATGGATGGCGGTGGCAGCGAGGCAGGTGATGAGCAGAAGACGCATGAAAGACATACGCCGAGCCATGGGGAAATTTGCCAGCAGAGGAACATCGCGCTTGCCAAATGGGCCGCGCATGGGCTTTGCTGCCAAACACGATTGTCTTCTCTACACAACCGCAGCAAGCATGGCGGACCGCTATAAAATCTATGAAAAGCTCGGCGCCGGCGGTGTCGGTGCGGTGTTCCGTGCCTATGACAGCCAATTGAAACGCTGGGTGGCAGTCAAACGCCTCTTAACGGCGAATGAGGCCGAGCAAGACAAGAGCGTCGAGGCCGAATTGCGGCGCGAGGCGGACACACTGGCCTCCTTACGCAATCCGAACGTTGTCACGATTTTTGATGTGGCGAGCGATGCGGAGGGTCTTTTCATCGTGATGGAGCTGCTGCAGGGCGAGGACCTCGCCCATGTGGTGGCCCGGGGTCCCCTTCCCTACGACGATTTCAAAGAGCTAGCTTCTCAAACGCTCGAAGGCCTATTGGCCGCGCATCAGCACCACATCCTACATCGGGACATCAAGCCGGAAAACATCAAGGTGGAGAGACTGCCCGGCGGCCGGATGCAAGCGAAGATCATCGACTTCGGTCTGGCCCGTGCTGGCATCCGTGCCCGGACGCAAACCGAGGACCAAGAGGGCACTGTTTTGGGCTCAATCTTCTACATGGCACCCGAGCAACTGACGCGCGAGCCTGTGGATGAGCGCACGGATCTGTATTCACTGGGTTGTGTGTTTTACGAGGCGTTAAGCGGCAAAAAAGCTTTTGATGGTGAGTCCATGGCACAGGTCATCGACAAGCACGTCAATCACGAAATCGTTCCGCTGCAGATCATTGCACCGCACGTGCCACCGTGGCTTGATGCCTGGTGCATGCGCCTGATGGCGCAGAAACCCGCAGACCGGCCGATGAGCGCCCAACAGGCCATGGAGGAATTTCGCGCTTGGGAGAGAATGCCCCACATGATGCCCTATATGGGCCTCTATCCTACTTACAGCCAGCCTTTGCAGCAGCCGATGATGTATTCAGGCACGGGCACAGTGCCTTTGCCAAGCATGGCGCCCATCACTGAAAGCACGATTTACTCCCCGGTCGTGGAATCTCAGCCTGTGGCTTATGCGGAGCCGGTGCTCTATGCGAAACCCTTCACGGAGGTAGCTGCCATCACCACGCCGCTAGCTGTCGCTCCCTCGCGTCCGCCACAGGCGCATCCCAAGGCACCTACAGTGCCCACACTCCGGCAAGGCATTCCAGCACAAGCTTCCCGGACTGCCCAACCTGCCAAACGTATGAGCCCAGTGGTGATGACTGCAGGTGCAGTGATTTTGGCTGCGGTAGCTGCATACTGGTTTTTCAGCGGTTCCACGACCCCGAGTGGAGATTCTGGACCCCTGATTTCGGCCGTGGTGGATACCACGCCGCCGAAGGTGAGCTTTCAACTGCCAGAGGACCGTGCCTACCCACCTGCGGATCGAAACCTCGCACTCTATTTTGTCTCCAATACTGGGGCGCTGGCGGATCGAACTGAGCCGGATGGACGGCAGGCACAGGCAAAACCCGGGGAAAGTGTGGTGGTGTGGCATGATCTTGCCGAGCGAGGAGGAGACAACCTCTTTCGTGTCCCGGATGATCCTGTTCGCTCCCCCACTTACCTGCCGTGGCCGGTGGCCAAAAACGGTTCCGGCCCCAAAGCTGGACGCCATGTGCTGGATTTCCACGCTCGCGAAGGTCAGCCCGCTGCCCTTGAACTGGCAGCCCCAAAGCAAGCCGTCTCCAGCTTTCCTTTCGGCAGTGAGCCAGTGCTCGGCGACATGGGCCTCACGCTTTTGGGTGTGACGGAAGCGGATGGTAGCAAGCTCCCGATGCGCATCCTGAGCCTAGGCAATGACCAAGGTGCCAGCGTGGTGGTCCGCGTGGATGATGGAAAGAACCTGACGGTGGACATACAAAGCGGCCCAGCTGCTGCCAAGATCGTCTCGCGTGATGTGAATGCAGCATCCCCCTGCGTGTGGACGCTGGTCTGGAATGCGAACGGAACAGTGGAGTTCCGAGCTAAAGATGCTGATGGGCGTGTTTTCACAGGCACAGCCAAAGTAGATGCGCCACGCCAGCCGCTGATCCGAGGCAGTATCGGGCGTGCGCTGACGGCTGACGCCAAAGCCAGCGCCTCCGGAAGTGAAACGTTCCAAGGTTTCCTCGCTGAATTGCTTGTCTATGCCAGCGCTCTCAAACCCGACCAATTGCAACTGCTAGAAGGACGCCTGCGCGAGCACTATGTTCAGGTTGCTATCCGCCGATGAGGGCGCACTTGGAGAACCCCTTCTCCCACTGAGTCCCGAGGTGCGTCGATGGCGATTGAGCCGTGGCATTCATGGGCCAGTTTGGAGCATGATCTACTGCCACATGGGGAGAATGGTGTTTGACGGGCCGTTTTGAGCCAAGTAGGACATGCTCACCATTCAACCTCTCAGGGAATCATGGCTAGGATAGCAATCATCGATGACGAGGCCGCGATCCTTCAGCGGATGACCCAGCTCTGCCAAGCCGCCGGTCATGAGGTCTTTGGCTGCCACACCCACATGGATGGCATGGCGGCTATCCGTGCCCACCAACCTGAATTGGCTATCGTGGATCTTCATGGCGGGGATGTGAATGGATTCGGACTCGTCCGCGTGTGTCGTGACCAGTTCCCGAGCACTGCGATCATGATGCTCATGAACTCGGGCAGCGCCGAAACCGCGATCGAGGCCATGCGCCTTGGAGTTGTTGACCACCTCACCAAGCCTTTTGGTGACAACGAGTTCATCCAAACAGTTCTTCACGCCCTCCGGCACCAAGATTCACCAGCTGAAGCCGCAAGGCAGCCCCAGCCAAGCGATGTCCCGCGGAGGCTAGCTCAACCTCTTTCTCCTTCCTCCAAACTGATCGGTCAGAGCGAGACCATCCAGCGTATTCTCGATATTGTACGTCGAGTCGCCAACCATGACAGCCCAGTGTTGATCGAAGGTGAGTTTGGCACTGGCAAGCGCATGGCGGCCCGTGCCCTCCACGAGGCCAGCCATCGCAGAGAGCGGCCTTTTGAAGAGCTGACATGCGCCACCATGTCGGAGGACGCCCTAGAAGCTGATTTTTTCGGCCCAAACTCCATCTTTCAGCGTGTGGCCGGTGGCACGGTGCACCTAACTGAAGTGAATCAACTGCCCACTCGCATCCAGACCCAGTTATACCGCTTCATGCATGAGACTCAGACGCGCAGAAGTGGGTTCGACGGCAGCGATTCCACCGACGATTGCCGCCTTATCGCCTCCACCACGGCCTCACTGGAGCAAGCTGTGAAGCAAGGCCAATTCCGAGAGAATCTGTTTTATAAGCTCTGCGTTGTTCCGCTGAAAATCGCACCGCTGCGCGAGCGCCGTGAGGATATTAGGCCGCTCGTCGATGACTTTCTCCAAGCGATTGGCGAACGCACCAAGACCCACACCAAAACGATCGACAGCCAATCGATCGATTTTCTGGAAAACTATCGCTGGCCCGGCAACGTCTCCGAACTGCGCAACGCCATCGAACATGCCTGCGCCTTCGCCGAAAGCCACTGCATTAGGGCTGCCGACCTACCCAGCAAGATCACCGAGCCTATTGAGGTAGCCACAAAGCCCACCACGGAAGGTGTGGCCCCACTGCCGATTGGCACCAAACTCGATGATTTCATCAAGTCCCAAGAACGCCTTTTCATCCAAGAAACCCTCAAGCTCAACAACGGTTCGCGCGAAAAGACCGCCTACATGCTGGGAGTCTCGATTGCCACCTTGTATCGCAAAATGGGCCTCAATACCGAACGGAAGACCCAGATGTGAGAGGCAGTGCGAACTGTGATGCCTTCGGCGGCAGGCCTGCATGTTCAGCGAAGAAAATCTGCAGCAGAGAAGACGCTGAAAACAAACGCCCTCTCCCGTGAGGAAGAGGGCGCCGAAGAAAAACATACCTTGATCAAGCGAGGCCGACGATGGGATGCAGGTTGGATTTGCACCATTCGCCGTTCTGCTGAGTCACGCCATCAGGGTCATCGACAGCGCAGTGCGCCTCATCTTCACAAATAATCCAGCCGGAGTAGTTACGGGCCACAAGAAACTCGGTGATCTTGTGGAAGTCGAGCTTTCCGGTGCCCATCTGGGCCCAGGGCTCGGCTCCGTTGCCAGAGAAATCCTTGTAATGGATGTGGTTGATGAGGTGCTGCCACTTGCTGAGTGTGGCGATGACATCCATGCCACCACGGATGATGTGGCCTACATCAGGCGTCCAGCCAGTCACTTTCGGGTCGAGGCTGCTGAGAACGACATCATAGTCTTCTTGGGTGCGGACGAGGGATGAGGGTGGCGAATTCGGGTGGTAGGAGCAGACAAGACCAGCATCATGAGCGCGCTGAGAGACAGCGTTCACATTTTTCGCCACGTTCAGGCGGCGCTTTTGCAGGTCCTTGGTGCGACCGGAGGGGAGCGTGACCGTACCGAGCATGGCACCGGGGAAATGCTTGAGGTAGTTGATGGTGAAATCGGCAGCTTCTTTTTCGTTCGGAGCTTCGGTGTCACCATCCCATGCGCAAACGAGGGCGAGACCGCAGAGCTTCATGTTGTATTTTTGCAGTGTGTCCTTCATCAAAATCGGATCGATTTGCGGACCAAGCCAGTATTTGGAGCAACCAAGAGCGCTGGCGGAGATTTCGAGTACCATCGGCTCGATGCCGGTGAAACCTGCCTCAGAGGCGACCTTGATCATGTGGTCGAGTTTGTTGTCGTAGCCTTTGCCGGTGCCCTGCATGAACCAGGTGTAAACTTCGGAGCCGAATTGGATTTTGCCCATGGGATATGAATGTGGTGGTGGATTTCGGGGAGAAAATAGCCCGGGTCGAAACACGGGCCGCGTATTTGAGACGAGCGGCGGTGAACTGTCCAGTTTTCAGTTTAAAGGAGATGGAATCAGGGTGCTTATCGTATGTGACGCAAAGAAGCTGCTTGGATTGCAAAGCGTCCGCGATGCCGCTACGGCAGGCGGTGCATGATCCGCAATCTTCTCTTCGACTGGTCCGGCACACTCGCGGATGACCTCCCCAACGTCCTGCATGCCGTGAATGGCATGCTCCGTGCCCACGGCGTGCCACCACTCGATCGTGAGACATTCTGCGCTCGCTTTCGCCTGCCCTACACGGAGTTTTTCGAAGAGCTGCTCCCCAGCCTGCCACTTCACGAGCTGCAGCAGCTCTATCTGGAGCACTTTCCGCATGCCCACGAAGGAGTCACCCTCCTGCCACATGTCACCGAATTGCTGCAAGACGCCTCAGCGGCGGGGCTGCGTCTTGTGGTTCTGAGCAGTGCGCCGGAAGCCCATGTGATGCCACAGGCCATCGCCCTCAAGGTTCGCGATCATTTCGAAATGCTGCGCTGCGGTGTGATCGACAAGCGCTCGGAAATTCACGCTCTGCTCAAAAGCCTCGATATGCGGCCCGAGGAAACCGCTTTCATCGGCGACATGCGCCATGACATCGATGCAGGCAAGGCAGCCGGGGTGATCGCCATCGCCACCTGCACGGGCTACGAGACGGCCACCCAGCTGATGACCGCTGCACCAGATCTGCTCATGCCCGATTTGAGTCGCCTGCCATCGCTCCTCGGCCTGCGCAGCCTCCCGCGCACGGAACTACCTGTCGCCACTGTTGGTGCCCTCATTTTGAATGCTCGTGATGAGCTGCTCCTCATCCGCACGCACAAATGGAGCCATCGCTGGGGTATCCCCGGTGGCAAAATCCAGCGCGGGGAGACCTGCGAACAGGCGCTCATCCGCGAAATCGCAGAAGAAACCCATCTCGGTCTCCAAGACATTCGCTTCATCATGGTGCAGGACTGCATTGAACCGCCCGAGTTTCAGCGCTCCGCTCACTTTTTGCTTCTGAATTACTTCGCCCGCTGCGCGGATGCGGATCCGCAAGTCTCACTCAATGAGGAAGCGCAGGCCTTCACTTGGCTACCGCTGGCTGAGGCCTTGAAACTCGACCTCAATATCCCGACGCGCGTTCTGATTGACGAATGCATTCGCCGTGGCCTGCTGCGCTGACTCAACTGCCATGCCCGACCAGATTCATCTCGCCAACCTTCAACTCCCCTGCCACATCGGCGTGCCGGACGAAGAGCGGGCCGCGCCTCAGATGCTGCATGCCCATGTCGTGATCCACAGCCGCCGATCTTTCGAGTCCATGCAGGACGACATCACGCAAACCATTGACTACGCAGCCGTCGCCACTCGTCTGCAGCAAATCGCTGCAGAAAAACCCCGCCGACTGATTGAGACCCTTGCCGCCGACCTTGCCGCCTGCGTCTTGGAAGAATTCGCTGCTGCAGCGGTCGAGATCACGATCCAGAAACGCATCCTCCCCCAGACCGACCATGTGGCTGTGCGACTTTTCCGCGAGGCGCAAACAAACGGTTGAAACCACTGCCCTTCCACCCACGTACGAACGTAAGCTTTTTGAATCGAATTCCAGCCATGAAACTGAACCTCGCACGCACCCTTGCTCTCCTCGTCGGCTTTAGCGCCACCTCCGCGCTTGCCCAAGTGGATCTAACGGAGTCTTTTCTTCCTATGTTCAAGGCACTCCCCACTGAAGTGCCAGCGCCTGACAACGAGCTCAACGAGGCCAAAATCAATCTCGGTCGCCAGCTCTACTTTGAAACCCGCATTTCGAAGGGGGCCAAAATGTCCTGTAACTCCTGTCACAAGCTCGATACCTTCGGCCAGGATAATCTGCCGTTCTCTCCCGGTCATGAGGGCAAAGTCGGCGGCCGCAGTTCGCCTTCTACCTACAACGCCGCGCTGCATATTGCTCAATTCTGGGATGGCCGTGCACCCAGCGTCGAAGAACAAGCCAAAGGCCCGGTGCTCAACCCGGGTGAAATGGGTGCCCCAAGCGAGGCGTTCGTCGTCCAAGTTCTCAAGTCCATGCCAGAGTATGTCTCGGCCTTCAAGGCAGCCTTCCCCGGTGAGGCTGACCCCGTCACCTACAACAACTTCGGCAAAGCCGTGGGAGCCTTTGAGCGCAAACTACTCACCCCAAGCAAGTGGGATGACTTCCTCAAGGGTAACAAAGAAGCCCTGAGTGCCGAGGAAAAGAAGGGTTTCGCTACCTTTGCCAAAACCGGTTGCGTCACCTGCCATAATGGGGCGGGCGTTGGCGGCCACATGTATCAAAAGCTTGGATTGGTGAAACCATGGCCCGGCCTCAAGGACAATGGCCGCAGCGATGTCACAAAAAACGAAGGAGAGAAGCACTTCTTCAAGGTGCCAAGCCTCCGCAACATCACCGAAACCGCCCCCTACCTGCACGACGGCAGTGTGAAAACTCTCGAGGAGATGGTGAAGATGATGGCCGAATATCAACTCGCCAAACAACTCACCGAGGAAGAAGTGACCTCCATCGTGACCTTCCTCAAGGCGCTGAAAGGCACGCCGGATGCCGAATACACCAAGGCTCCAAAACTGCCCGAAAGTAGCTCGGATACACCAAAGGCTTGATTGAGCGATCTAGAATCACAAAAGGCGGGACGCATGTCCCGCCTTTTTTGTTGAGTTTGCAGATCGTTTCTCCAGCAAAGTTCTGAGAAGGCCTCAGTGACTCGACGAGACGGCGCGAACGGCTTGTGCCAGCATTTCCAACTTGGGTTTCCAGCGTTCACCGAGCTCTTCATGAGCAGGAGCCACCTTCGCTTCCACGCAGGAGAACATCAGGTGGTCTCCCGCTTTGAGCACCACCTGATCGATGCGGCTGCCGTTCACAAAACTTCCTTGGGTGGAATTCAGATCCTTCAAAGACAGGCTGCCGTCATTGAGGAGGGTCAGCTCCGCATGGAAGGAAGAAACCGATGAATCATGCAGGATCACATCATTTTGTTCATTGCGACCGATGCGCGTCACTCCCTGGGTTAGTTCGACCACTGTGGGTGTCTCTGTCGCCGGATTGAAGATGAGGGTAGCCATGGGCATGAGCGTCTGACGCAATGAAGCCATTTGATGCAGCCAAAAGCAGAAAATCCAGCGCTTTTTGGAGTGCTGACATGCCACCCTGAGCAGAAAGAATCGCCGCAGGGCCTAGGACAAACGGTAGATGCCTCCTTTCCTTTTGACCCACGTTCCATTCGCCGCGAGAGAAACTGTATCATTCCGCCGCATGCTCCGTCTTGCCCTCAAAATGCTGTTTGGCGACTCCGCGAAGTACCTCATGCTCGTGGCAGGCTTGGCGGTGGCCACCTTTCTCATGGCACAGCAAACCGCTGTGTTTTGTGGCCTCATGAGTTGGACCAAATCGACACTCAAAAACGTACCCGCACCGATCTGGGTCGTCGAGGATCGCGTGGAGCAGGTGAACGAAACCAATCCACTGCTCGACACGGATGTGGCCCGCGTGCGCAGCGTCAGCAGCGTGGCCTGGGCCTCCCCTCTATACAGCGGCATCCAGCGCGTGCGCCTCGAAAGCGGCAGCTTCAAAGTCATTCAACTCATCGGTATCGACGCCAACACGCTCGCCGGAGCACCTGCCAAAATGCTTGGAGGCGACCTCATGAAGCTTCGCCTACCCCACTCCGTCATCATCGACGATCTCGGGGTGCAGCGCCTCGCTTCCAAACGTGGCGAGAAGGTGGGACTCAATGACGTTTTTGAGATCAACGACCAAGAAGCCCGTGTCGTCGGCATCGCCGATGCCGTCACCTCCTTCACCGGCGGCCCTTACGTGTGGACGACCTACGAACGGGCGCTGCAATATGTGCCTGCGCAGCGGAAAATGCTTCAAGCAGTGATTTGCGCTCCACGCGAGGGAGTGAGCCTCGATCAGGCGATTGCTGACATTCGCCGCGAAACCGGGCTCAAGGCCTTCGTCAATCGGGAAGCCTCGTTCGAGGAGTTTCTCGGCCAAATGCGTGGCCAGCCCACGACAAACTTCAATGTCTCCACCGTGTGGTGGTATATCAAAAACACCGGGATCCCCATCTCTTTCGGTATCACTGTCATCGTGGGTCTCATGGTTGGCATCGCCGTGAGTTGCCAGACCTTCTACTCGTTCGTGCTCGAAAACATGCGACACCTCGGTGCCTTGAAAGCCATGGGCACCTCAAACAGCACCCTCTGCTTGATGTTGATCACCCAAGCCTTCACCGTGGGCATCATCGGCTATGGCATCGGCCTGCTCGGCACCGCGGGCTTCGCCTTCGCTGCATTAAAGAATGAGCAGCCACCTTTTTACATGCCAGAGTTTGTGCCTTTCGCCGTGCTCGCTGTCATTCTCGGCATCTGCACTCTCGCCGCGCTAATGGGCATCTGGCGCGTGAGCCGTCTTGAACCCGCCATGGTCTTCCGCAGCTAATCCATGAGCACCCCAGACGATCTCAAAATCGCCGCCAAGCTCCGGGGCATCCAAAAAAGCTTTGGCGATGGCGAGTCGCGCATCCAAGTGCTCAAAGGCATCGATCTCGACGTGCGATCCGGAGACATCACCATGCTCGTCGGTCCGTCCGGCTGTGGCAAAACCACCCTGATCAGCATCATTGCCGGCACACTCGCCGCGGATGAGGGGCAACTCACGGTCTTCGGACAAGACTTGCGCCGCCTCAGCCCAGCGGGAACCACACGGTTTCGCGCCAAAAACATCGGTTTCATCTTTCAAGCCTTTCACTTGATCCCGACGCTCACTTGTGTGGAAAACGTCAGTGTGCCGCTGCTTATTCAAGGCATCTCTCACTCGAAGGCGGAGAAGAAGGCGAAAGAAGTGCTCGAAAAGGTCGGGCTTGCAGAACGCTTTCATCATCGCCCCTCACAGCTTTCGGGCGGCCAGCAGCAACGTGTCGCAATCGCCCGTGCGCTCGTGCATGAGCCACGCCTGATCATCTGCGATGAACCGACCGCTGCTCTGGACGCCCATAACGGTCATATTGTCATGGAGCTCTTCGAGCATGTCGCCCGCGGTCAGGACCGCGCCGTGCTCATTGTCACCCATGACAACCGCATTTTCCACCACGCCAACCGTATCGCTAGCATGGACGACGGTCGGGTGATCGAAGTCCACGATGTGGATGCAGCACACCCACCACCCGATCATCTGAGCGTGCATGAGCGACTGTGAGGCTCTTTTCGCGCTTTGACAGTGCAACGGCCCACCGCTAAAACTGGCGCTCCCTTTTCCCCACCCCACGCCATCTCATGAGCAACCCCAATCCAGCCAAAAAGATCATCAACGACCCTCTCAAGTGCGCCGACGAACTCTTTGAAGGCCTCGTGCTCGCCTATGATGGCAAAGCTCGCCGTGTGGGCACCCGTTCGCTTGTAATGAACGACCTGCGCCCTGATGCTCCTGCTCTCTTGGTCGGCGGTGGTGCGGGTCATGAGCCCATCTACCACGGCCTCATCGGCAAAGGCATGGCCGATGGAGCAGCCGTGGGTGAAATCTTCGCCGCACCTCCTCCGGACATCGTGTTGGAGGCAACGCAGGCCGTGAACCGTGGCAAGGGTGTATTGTATCTTTACGGCAATTACGCGGGCGATGTGATGAACTTTGACATTGGGGCAGAACTTGCCGCCGAGGAGGGCATCACCGTGAAAACGGTCATCATCAATGACGACGTGTGTTCCGCACCTCCAACGGAAAAAGGCAAGCGCCGTGGCGTGGCAGGCCTCGTACCGATCACCAAGATCGCCGGTGCTGCTGCTGCCACCGTCAATTCTCTCGATGAACTTGTTCGCATCACGCAGAAAGCGGTCGACAATACTCGCACCGTTGGCGTTTCCACGAAACCCGGCAGCATTCCCGCCACAGGTAAGCCAACCTTTGAACTCGCCGACGACGTGATCGGACTCGGCATGGGCATTCACGGTGAAAAAGGCGTGGGACTCATCCCCATGTGCACCGCCGATGAACTGGCAGCGAAGATTCTCGATCTGCTCTTCGCGGATGACTTGGCCCTGAATGCCGGTGATGAAATTGTGTTCTTTGTGAACAGCCTCGGCTCCACTCACATGATGGAGCTGCTCATCCTGCTGCGTGGCGCCAAACCGATCCTCGAAAAGCGCGGCCTCAAGGTCCACCAGACCATCGTGGACAACATCGTCACCTGTCAGGAAATGGCTGGCGTGAGCTTTAGCATCACGAAGCTCGACGCTGAACTCAAGAAGCTCTGGGACATGCCCTGCGAGAGCATCGGCTACACTAAGCTATAAGCCTCACAAAAGCAGGTAATCTCTTCCTCTTTTCAGAGGCATAAGATAGTTCTATCATTTTGAATGATGTATTCAAAATTGGAATAGACCCTGATGGTCGGCGATGAATAAAGCGGCATTCGGCTGTTCCAACGGACACTCAACCGAAAGCAAGAGGAACAAAAGAACCCATATGGCGGTCTGAAGCGACCGCACAAGGCACATCACTTCACCTTGAAGAGCTCCACATCAAAAATGAGCGCTTCATTTGGACCGATATCGCGACCCGCTCCACGGGGACCGTACGCAAGGCGGCTAGGGATGTAGAAGCGAAACTTGGCACCTTCCTTCATGAGCTGCACGCCTTCCGTCCAGCCCGCAATGACATGGTTTAGTGGGAACTCGATGGTTTCACCGCGCTTGTAGCTGCTGTCAAAAACCTTGCCGTCAATCAGCGTGCCTTCGTAATGCACTTCCACAGTGTCCGTGGCCTTGGGGCTCTTACCGGTGCCTTCGGTGATCACTTTGTATTGAAGACCGGAAGCCGTGACTTTCACGCCTTCCTTCTTGGCGTTGTCTTCGAGGAATTTTTCACCTTTGGCGAGTGCGATGTCGGACATGATGGGATATGTTTAGAGTTGTTAAGGGGTGCGAGACTAGCCGCCTCACGCCATCTGGCAAGCCCGGCCGCCATCCACCTGATGCACGATCCCACTCAGCGCCTCCTTGGCTGCCCAGTCGAGGTTCGTCGTGGTGATGATCTTTTGCGTGCCGTTCGGGAGCAAACTCAGCAGCGCACGGCGGCGATGAGCATCTAGCTCGCCGAAAACATCGTCGATGAGCATCAGCGGTGCCTCGCCACGGGCTTTTTCGAGCACGTGGGCCTGGGCGAGCTTCATGGAGAGTGCGAACGACCGCTGCTGCCCCTCACTCGCGAAACGGGTCGCGTCACGCTCATTCAAAAACATCGCGATGTCGTCACGATGTGGACCAAAGGTCGTGGAGCGGGTTTTGGACTCCTCCTCGCGCATGGCTGCCAGCGCTTCAAATAGGCTCCCGGCTTCCCAAGTGCTCGTGAAAGCGATACGCGTTTTTTCGGCGTCCTCGCTCAAATGCGCGTGCGCGGCGGACGCCTGTGGATTCAGCGTCTCACATAGTTCCGCACGTCGTTGCCATAAAATCGCCGCGAAGCCGTCCATCACTCGAGCAAATGCATCCGCTTGCTTCCACGCGATCACCGCATCACGCTTCAAAACATAGTTCCGACCTCGCAACGCCCGCTCGTACCCGCGCAGGGCGTGCAGGTAATCCGGAAACATCTGGCTGGCCGCAAAGTCCAAAAAACGACGCCGATGCTCCGCGCCACCGCGTAGCAGATTCATGTCCCGGTGATCCATCCACACCACCAAACCGGTCGCGGCAAGATAATCGGCTGATTTGCCGCAAGTCACGCCATCCAGCGCGAGGCGTCGCGAGGTGGCGTTTTGGGTATAGCGCAATTCTTTGCCATTCCACACTGCCTCCACAAGGCACGTCGAAGCCTTAAAGCGAACCAGCTCGCTCCGGTTCGTCGTCCGCGGCGATTGCAGTCGCATCAGCACGCAGGCCGCCTCGATCAGCGAGGTCTTTCCCTGCGCATTGCGCCCCACCAGCAGCGTCACATCCGGATGCAGTTCCACCTTCGCCTCGGCGAAGCAGCGGAAATCACGCACAAACAGGTCGGACAGCATCAAGCAAAGAGCTAAGGGCAGAGAGCGGAGAGCCGCAACCCTGCACAGGCATTTTCTGAGTTCTTTGCTCTCCACCCTTCGCTCTTTGCTTGATTTGAAGGCCTGCGCACGGATGAATCGCGCCTCATGTCCACCTTCCGCACCGTCAAAGGCTTCCGCGACTTCTTCCCCGAAGAATGCGCGACGCGCAATTACATCGCCGACACCTGGCGCGCCGTCGCGCGTCGTTATGGCTTCGTCGAGTATGAGGCGCCCATCGTGGAGAGCACCGACTTGTTTCGCAAAAAAAGCGGCAACGAAATCACCGCGCAGCTCTTCTGCTTCCGCGACAAGGCCGACCGCGAAATCACGCTGCGCCCGGAGGTGACGCCGTCGCTCGCCCGCATGGCCACTGCACGCCAGCGTGACTTCAAGAAGCCCATCAAGTGGTTCCAAATCGGCCCCTGCTTCCGCTATGAGGAGCCACAGGAGGGCCGTGGCCGCGAGTTCATCCAGTTCAATGCTGACATCCTCGGCGACAGCGGCCCCGCCACCGCCGCGGAGCTCATCTCGCTGGCCATCGACACCATGCGCGAGTTCGGCGTGAGCGCCGACGACTTCATCATCCGTCTCAGCAATCGCGAGATCTGGAACGGCTTTCTCGCCGAGAAAAACATTGCTGCAGAGCACGCCACCGCCTTCCTCAGCATCATCGACAAGATCGAGCGTGCGAAGCCGGACGAGACCGAGAAAAAACTCGGCGAGATCGGCCTCACCACCGCTGAGGTGAGAGCCTTCATGGCCTCCACGGATGAAAACCACCCCGCCTTCGCCGAATTGAAGGCCAACCTCACCGCCCGCGGCCTTTGGCAATACGTGCGAATCGACGCCACCATCGTGCGTGGCCTTGCCTACTACACCGGCGTCGTCTTCGAGGTCTTCGATTTGAAACACGGCCTCCGCGCCCTCGCCGGTGGCGGCACCTACGATAAGCTCTGCGCCCTCATCAGCGATGGAAACGTGGATATGCCCGCCGCAGGCTTTGCCATGGGCGATGTTGTGCTCGGCATCCTGCTCAAGCGTACGCCCGGCGCACAGATGAAGCTCACCAGCGCCCTCCTCGCCGCCAGCAGCATCGACGCCTTCGTTGTCATTGCCGATGAAGCCCAGCGTGCGCACGCCCTCGCAGCGATTCAGCAGCTTCGTGCCGTCGGCGTGCTCATCGACTACCCTTTCGCCGCTCAAAAAGTGGGCAAGCAATTTCAGGCGGCCGAAGACCGCAAAGCCCGTTTTGCTGTTGTCTTCGGCGCCGAATATCCCGAGGTCATCGTGAAAAACCTCGTTGCCCGCTCGCAAGCTTCTGTGCCTGCCGCGCGTCTCGTCGAAGAGGTGCAAAAACTGCTCGCCGAGCCTGCAATAGGGCCGCTGACCGTCTGATCCGTCTTGAACTTGTTTGGAACATCAAACCGACTGCGAAGCGATTCGGGCTGCTTCTTTTGCTTCGAATGCCTCCTTGGCAACCTTCCGAGCAGCAGAAACAATATGCGGGCATGCTTCGAGGCAGAGCAAAGGAATGGCACCGGTCTGCGCTTTTGATTCATCGGTTGGGAGTGGCTGCTCAGGTGTGAGTGGCCATAGGATGCGACGAAGACAATTTTTGGAAGCACAAGTCTTGGCCACCATACTGAAGGCATGATCATCACTGATCGTATTGGTGAAGCGATACATACCAGTCTGCCTGCCCAGCAATTCACGCAGTGGCGTGGCACTCAAGCTGCTTTTTTCGAGCCTTGAGGCGCTGCCGACAGCCGCAGGGTAGAAAAAATCGAGTGCAAGGCGCAGCTCATCGAGGCTGCCTAGATGCAGTTCCCATCCATGTTTGAGCGTGGGCGCGGAGTGCAACGGACGAAATTTGCCTGAATCGTCATAGCGTGCGAGCTCTCGGGCTTCCACGGATCCATGATAAGGGATCAAATCCGTGCGAGCTTGGTCAGCGACATGACGTAGCACAAATGAACCTTTCTCACTCCTCGCAATGGCGATTTCGCCAATGACATTACGACCAAGCTCAAGCCATGCGATAAGCTGGTCATTCAGTCTTGGACTGACCTTGGAGCCGATATTTTGAATACCATGCTTTGCATCAAAGTCATGGACTTGGTCGAGAATGACATCCGCCATGAGCGGCTCAGTGCCGATGGCACCACTGTAATACAGCAAACGGCCTTGGAGCTGGTGCGGATTTTGATGGAAGACGCCCAGTTCACTCAGGGCCGCACCGGTCTCTTCACGCATACCCAGCAACACGGGAATGTCCTGAAAGCTATGAAGCCCATCAGCGATGAAGAATGGCACAACGACGACATTTGGCGCGCTGGTCATCTTAGCCCAGTCAGCCACGAAAGGTGCTTCCTCCATGTAGGCATCCACGACCTCCGCAAAGCCATAGCCACCATTGCTGATGAGCGACACTTGATCCTCAATCACCTTGCGGGAATTCTCATTCAGATTCGTGCCGTGCCCAACGATGATGAGACTGGTCTGATCACGCGGGACGCCGGGCGCGACTTCATCCGCACGTTGCAGGAGCAAGCGGGTCATGTTGGGATGAATGCCGACAGGATCGCAATAGTGAATCGTTTTGCCATCGCGATGCGTAATGGGACCCTCAACCCGCAACTCACGCGGTAGAACCTGCTGGCAGAAATAGCCCTCACTGATGAAATTGGGCACGATGTAGATAACATCGCTCTCCACCATTTCATAAACCTCCCGCATATTCGGCTCTTCTTTCCAAAAACAGCAAGCCACTTCGCAAAAGAGTCCCCTGCGTCGGATTTCATCGGCATGAAGATGCGTTGGGGCACTGGAATCAGGGTTCATGGTGGAACCGTGACCAATAAGGATGAGGGCAGCGTGTGCGTGTGACAAGGATGAAGGAGGATGAAGGATGACGAACGTGACATACGTCATCCATGACGGAAGCGGATGTCGCGAATTTTGGCGCCTGGCAGCTTGGCTTGGAGTCGCTTGAGTATCTTCGACTTTTCGAGCATCAGAGCATGATGCGCAGAGGGCTGGGTCAGACGCACGGTGAGAACACCACGCTCGATGCTGTCAGGGCGCGTGAGTTTGAAAAGCAAGTCGCCGACGATTTCCTGCCAAGCGGAGAGCACGTCCTCCAATTTCACACGATCGGCAAGCCCGGCCGCTGCGACGATCTTTGGAGCCAGATCGGCCACGCTAAGCGTGGGCAGCGTGATGACGGGGCCGTCTGATACACCACGCCACGCTGCGACGAGACGGTGGCGCATGAGTTGCTGGGGCGTGGGTTTGCGATCGGACATAAGGCCCATGCTAAACGGCAACCCCTGCTTGCTAAATCGCAAATTTCAAATCTCGCATTCTTCGAGGCTGCCGCTATGGGTGGCGTCTCGATTTGCCCCCAACCATGCCAGACGCCCTCATTCCCACTGAACACAACGATCCTGTGAACGCACAAATCCTCGCTGTGAGCGAGGACCGTGTGAAAGGATTTCATCAGCACCCTTTCCAGTTCATCGCGGAGCAGAGCGGCCTACCTTTCGATAGCGTCGTGGAACACATTCGGGCCATGCTGGCGGCAGGCGTGATCCGCCGCGTGCGCCAGACACTCCTTGCCAACAAGTTGGCCGAAGGAGCCCTCGTGGCGTGGAAGCTGCCGACGGAGAAGCTGGATGCAGCCTTTGATTTCCTCTTCAAGCAGGACCCATTCAGTGGCCACGTTGTGCTTCGCAGCACAGACCGCGAGGTCAGCGGCAGTGATTTCCGCCTGTGGACGACACTCAAGGTGCCGCAGGACCGCAACATCAACGATCACTGCGATGTGCTAAAACGCCTCATCGGTGCCGAGGATTATTACACCATGCAGGCGCATGGCATTTTTGCGCTGGGTGTGGGGCACGTGCGCCGCAAGACCATGGAGCCCGGTGAGAAAGCGGACGAACCGGCAAAGATGATGACCACCAACATCGCCGACCTCGACGCGGAGGAATGGAACGTGCTGCTCCACCTCAAGGGCGACCTCAAATCCGATGAAATCGGCCCTGAACCTTGGGCTGGAAGGGCTAAAGATGCCGGTGTGAGCCTGGAACGTTTTTGCGAAGTGGCCAAGCAACTCGATCAAAAAGGTGTCATTGGCCGCTTCTCGACTTTCTTGGAGCATGTGAAGCCGAGTGCGACTGGACAACGTGTGACACGCTTCAACGCGCTCTTCCATTGGCGCGTGCCTCAAGGCATGGAGGAACGCGCAGGCAGCGAAGTGGGCCGCCACCCGATTATGACACACTGCTACTGGCGTGAGGGCGGCGAGCGTTTCGCCAATGTGAACATCATGGGTGTGATCCACGGCACAGACAAAGAAACCGTGCTCGCACACAAGGCCGCCATCGACAAACACTTGGCCGACGTCAATGTTCCACTACTTTATACCAATGTGTTTTGGGGCGGGCGCAGTGAAATCAAACCCAGCGAGATCAGCCCGATTGTGTATCATGAATTTCACACCAAGTGGCAGGACACCGCCGGACCGGTGATCTGACGCGCATCCGAGCGTCTGATATTGAAAAATTCTTGTTCTGAAATAGCGCATGCGATTTCATCTCCTCCCGCATATAGAATATCCCGGCCATTCCACCACCCATGACCGATTCAGACCGACACATCTCAGCCGCTCAAGGCTACCTCGAGCTGGGTCTCCTCAAGGAGGCCCGGGAGGAACTGGCAGCGCTGCCTGTTGAGGCGCAGGCTCGGGTGGATGTCATTGAAATCACGCTGCTTTGCCTCATGGGTGAGCATCAGTGGGAAGAGGCCTTTGCGTTGGCATCCGCTTTGTGCCTAGCGGAGCCTGCGGAGCCGGGCGGGTTCATTCACGCGGCCTTTTGCCTCCATGAGATGGGCCGCACGGCGGAGGCACTGGATTTCCTTAGCCGAGGACCAGCCGAGCTGCGCACGAAGCCTGTGTATTTCTACAACATGGGCTGCTATCACGCTAAACTCGGCCAGTTGGATAAGGCCTTGCGCTATTTGAAGCAGGCCTTCGACATGGACCAGAGCCTGCGGTGCCATGCACGGAAGGACCCGGACCTCGCCGCTCTGCGTGAGAAGCTCCAGAGCAAGACCACGGCATGATCACGCTCACGCCCCAACGGCTGGAGTCTGTAACCGCCTGGTTTGAGGAGAACTTCCACATCCGTGGAGACATCGGCGCATCGGTTTCCATTTGGCAGCAGGGTCGTGAATGGCTCTCACTTGCTCATGGACACTGCGACCGGGCCCGCAGCCAAGCATGGACCTCAAATACCCTGGTTCCCGTATGGTCGGCCACCAAGGGACCTGCTGCAGTTGCTGCACTGTTGGCACTTCATCAGGCAGGTCTGCCGCTCGAGTGTCCAGTGGCGGAAGTGTGGCCTGAGTTCGCCGGAGGCGGCAAGACAGAAGTGCTTTTTCAGCATCTCTTCACGCATACAGCAGGCCTGTGTGCCCTTGATGAGCGCGTGTCGATCCTTGAATACGAATCGGTCATCAAGGCGCTAGAAAACCAACAGCCACTATGGGTGCCAGGCACAAAGCAGGGCTATCATGCAAGGACCTTTGGATTCCTTCTCGATGAGATCGTTCGACGATTGACAAGTGCAGGATCCCTCGGGGAGTTTTTTCATCAAATCATCGGCAAGCCGATGGAACTCGATTTTTGGATCGGGCTGCCCGAGGCGCAGTTTCATCGCGTCTCACCCATCTATCCGGGAAAGATCACCGCCGCCGATGCTGAGCAACCGTTTCTCAAAGCGTTCCATACGCCCAACTCACTGACGATCCGAAGCTTCCAATCTCCTTCCGGATTGAATGCAGTGAGCGATTTCAATCGGAGCGAGACTTGGACGCGTGGTTATGCCAGCATGGGTGGTGTGGGCAGCGCCTCGGGGTTGGCAAGGTTTTACGCGATGCTGGCTGATGGCGGACAGTGGCTCAGCAAGCAAATCGTGCCAACAACAGTGATCCAGCAGCTCGACACTCCAATCTGCCAAAAGGAAGACTCCGTACTGCTGACACCCATCGCATTCGCCGCAGGAGTGATGCATGATCCAGTCGATCTCGATCCAGATTCGATGACCCATGGTCGGAAACTCCGCCAACTCTATGGCCCATCGAAAAGAGCTTTTGGACATCCTGGTGCGGGTGGCAGCATGGCTTTCGCCGATCCGGAAAATGGAATCGCTTTTGCCTATGTGATGAATCAGATGGAAGGCGGTGCCCTGCCGGGACCCAAGGTGCGTGGCCTTGTGGATCACCTTTATGCCTGAGAGGCCAGCCCAAGCCATTCCGCATTCGACATTCGTCATTCGTCATTCACTTTCCCGGCCCTCATGCCAGCCCTGAAACTCCACGATACCCTGACCCGCACCGACCGCGAGGTGAAGCCGCTCGATGGCAAGACATTACGCTTCTATTGTTGTGGACCCACGGTCTATGGTCCAGCGCACATTGGTAATTTTCGCACTTTTGTGGCTCAGGATGTCATGCGCCGCGTGGTTGAGGCCTCTGGCACCCCAACCTTGCATGTGCGCAACATCACCGATGTGGATGATAAAACGATCCGCGATTCGCAAAAGTCCGGTCAGAGCCTCACTGACTTCACCCGCAGCTGGACAGAGAAATTCCACGCTGACTGTGCTTCATTGAATCTCCTGCCACCGCAAGTCGAGCCCAGTGCCGTCGCCCATATTCCGCATCAGGTCGCGATGATCGAAAAACTCATTGCCAAAGGTCATGCTTATGCGGCACCGGATGGCAGCGTGTATTTCCGCGTGGCATCATTCAAGGACTACGGACGCCTCAGCCATCTCGAAGACCGCGAGCTGCGCCTCGGTGCCTCCGAGGGCGCCAGCGCTACGGACAGTGATGAGTACTCAAAAGACTCGCTCACCGATTTCGCCCTCTGGAAAGCACGCAAGCCCGAAGACGGCATCAATTACTGGCCCAGTCCTTGGGGCGAAGGCCGTCCTGGCTGGCATCTCGAATGCAGCGCCATGATTCTCGAATACCTCGGCGAGGACTTTGACCTGCACAGCGGCGGCGTGGACCTTATCTTTCCCCATCACGAGAACGAAATCGCGCAGAGCTGCTGCAGCACGCACGGCCAATTCGCACATCACTGGATGCATGTCGCCCATCTCATGGTCGATGGCGGCAAGATGAGCAAAAGCCTCGGCAACCTGTACACGCTCTCGGATCTGAGGCAACGTGGCTACACCGCTGCCGAAGTTCGCTATGTGCTCATTTCCGGCCATTACCGTGCGCCGCTCAACTTTACCTTTCACAGCCTCGACTCCGCCCGCCAGGCCCTGCAAAAGCTCGCCAAGGCCGACAAGGCCATGTCGTCACTCGCTTCCAACATCACACCGTCTTCACCCGGTCCCTTCCAAGACGCATGGGAAACCCTGCTGAATGATCTCAACGTGCCCGGCGCGCTCGGTGGCATCTTCGGGTTGTTAAACAAGATCAAGCCCACTGCGATTTCCGCTGAAGAAGCCACCGCCGCACGCAACGGGCTCCATTTCATGCTCAAGGCTCTCGGTATCCTGCTACCTCCCGTGCAGGAAGAAGCAGCCACCGATGTGCCTGAAGACATCCAATCTCTGGCGCAGCAGCGCTGGAATGCGAAGCAGGCCAAGGACTGGGCCACCGCAGACAGCCTGCGCAAGCAACTCGAAGACGCTGGCTGGCTCATCAAAGACAGCAAAGAAGGCTTCACCGTTATTCCCAAAGCTTGATTCATCTCTCCTGCCACCTCACCATCATGCGCCATCTCTTCCTCTCCCTTCTCGCTGTCTCCATCACCTGTGCCGCAGATTTGCCGCGGGTGCCCTCAAAGTCCATCGCGATCAAAAAAGAGCTGCTTTTCTCCGATGACTTCCAGAGCGGTGAGCCTGCCAAGGTCTGGCACAAAGTTGTGCCTACCTTCACGGTCGAAAATGGCGTGCTGAAGGGCACGCAGACGCGTGACAAGGACACCACCGATGCAAGTGGAAAAATCGTGAAGGCGCACGCTGCCGTTCACGGCCTCGAAATTCCCACCAAGGACAGCGTGGTCGAGTGCAAGATCCGCTTCGATGGGGCCACGATGATCGATGTGGAATTTGACGACCGCAAATACACCGGCGCTCACTATGGCCATCTCTGCCGTGCGCAAGTGCGTCTGAATGGTGTGACCATCATCGACGAGCGTGATGGCAACATGCGCAACGACATCCGCGAGATGCGCAACGATCCCTCGAAAAAAGCCGAGGTGGCCAAGCTCCTCGTCGGCCGCCAAGTGACCTTTCCGGCAAAATTCGAACCCGGCAAATGGTATGCCCTCGTCGTCGAAACCGTAGGCAATGAGATGCGTGTCACCATCGACGGCAAGGCCGCCGCCTACTTGAAGTCATCCGGTATCTCCCATGAGACCAAAACGAAGATCGAACTCGGCGTGGCAGGCAAAGACGGTTGCTTCGACGACATCAAGGTCTGGAACGCCGAACCGGCGAAGAAGAAGTAACCGTTCGGGTCATAGCTCCACTGCCTTTTCCACAGCCAGCGCCACCTCGGTGGGCGTTACTTTTGTCAGGCAGTCATAATGCCCAAGAGGGCATTCACGCTCAAAGCAGGGTGCACAGGGCTGCTTGTGACGGATCACGATATGGCGATCGCCAAGTGGTCCGGTTGCGATAGGGCAAGTCGAGCCAAAAATGCTCACTGTAGGCACGCCAAGCGCAGCAGCGAGATGCATCGTGCCGGTATCGTTGGTGAGCAGCAGCTTGCAGCGACGCAGTTGGGCGATGAGTTCGGTGAGCCGTGTCTTGCCGACGAGGTTTTTATGTGGTGCTTGCAGCATCGCGGAGAGCTTTTCGCCCATCTCCTTCTCAGCTGGAGCGCCAAGAAGCTGCCATTCGATGCAGGCGTGCTTCGATGAAATGGAGTTTACCACCTCAGCAAAGCGTTCCATCGGCCAGCGCTTCGCCGGACCATACTCAGCGCCAGCGCACACGCCGATGCGGATGACGCCATCGTTTGGAAGTTCCGCTGCAGGAGCATCCCACAAGCCAGGCTGCTCCACATCCGCACCAATACCCGCTGCCAAACGCATGTAGCGGTGTGCGTGATGCTCGATCTCATTGGCCTTTTTCTTCGGTTCCTTGATGATCTGACTCAGCATCTTTGATCGCAGTGAGCCACGAAAGCCCACGAGGCGCGGAATGCCCGACAACCATAACTCGAGCGTGCTACGCGTCGAATTCGTGCACAGCACCGCCGCATCGAAAACGATGCCTGTAGCTTTGATTTTCTTTGCGACCGCAAAGGGGCCTTCCTTCGATGTTTTGGCGATGTAACGTGTCACTTCGGGCATCGCGAGCCAAAGCTCCTCGAGCTTTTTTTCGCCCAAAATGGTAATCTTGAGGTCTGGACGACCTTTTTGGATCGCACGCACCATCGGGAATGCCATGCAGGCATCGCCCAGCCAGTTTGGGCTGCGGATCAAAAGCTCGAATGGCTTCAATTTCGCAGGCTCCATGCCCACCGGCAAATGAATGCCACGGCGATACTGTGGAAGCAGGAAGTTTGGTTTGGGTGTCTTCCAACGATTATGCACCCAAAACCAGCTTTCCGGCTGACGGCGGATCAGTTGCTCAACGGCAACATTAATCGCGTTCGTGAGGCCTTCGGCAGTCACCTCAGCCTCGTCAGATTTGACCGCCGGCGCAGCGACGAGTCGCCACTGCGCTGGTCCATTGTCATAGATCATCATCGGCACCACCGCTGCATTCGTGCGCATGGCCATCAGAGCCGCAATAGTCGTCGTGGAAGACAGTCGCCCGAAGAACGGGCACCACAAGCCATGATCGCCGGCATGCTGATCCACCAGCACACCGACTTGGCCGCCGGCGCGAATGAACTTCATGGGCTCCGTGAAGCCTCTTGCGCGATCGAAAAGCACATAACCGAGCTTTTGGCGGCGGCGCAGCACGAGGTCGTTTAGGAAGGGATTTCGGATGGCCTGATAGATGGCGCCGGGCTTGTGACCGCGCACATATGCGGAGGGAATCTGGGTCAGCACCTCCCAGCAGCTCGCGTGCATCACCAAGTTTACCAACGGGCGGTTGTCTCGCTTGATGGCGGCCTCGAGCTCTTCGATGCCCTCGCAAGTGAGGTGCTTCAAGAGGCTTTTCTCATCCATTAGCGGCATCTTCAGACCGCAGAAGAAATTCGCGAAGAGGCTCTTGAAGTGCCGACGCGCGATGACTCCGCGTTCGGCATCGCTTTTTTCGCCTTCAAAAGCGATGCGCAGGTTTTGATGAACGAGACGGCGGTAGCGGCCGGCTAGCGGGTAAACCAGCGTGCCAAGGAGACGACCTAGATGCCAAACAACGCGCATGGGCATGGCCGCCAACACACCTTCCACACACCGGAACAAGGCGTAAACCAGCCACTGCCCGATGCGTGTCAGCAAGCGGGAGGGTCTCTGCGCACGATCCATGGGACTCTTTATGGCGCGATGCTCCCAGCGACGCAACCGTTCATGCGAGATCACTGGGCTTCAACACGTTGTCCTCCGTGGATTATGCTCAAAACCATCGCACTCCTAGCCACCCTCCCGTCCATCGTTTGCGCTGCGCCTCGCGCTGAGCATGTCTTTGTCGTCAGCATCGACGGTGGCAAGCCTGCGGTCATCGCGGAAAGTGAGATGCCTACGCTTCAAAAACTGGCCGCCACTGGCGCGGTGACTTGGCATGCCAGCACGATCATTCCGCCGAAAACACTTCCCTCACATACCTCCATGCTTACCGGCGTGGACCCGAAAAAACATGAAGTGCTCTGGAATGCCTACACCCCCATCCGCGGGCCAGTGAAGGTTCCGACAGCCTTCTCACTGCTGCGCGCCAAGGAACCTCAAGCCATCACCGGCATGTTTGTTTGCAAGCAAAAGTTCCGCCACCTATGGCAGAAGGATTCGCTCACTGTCTTCGACTTCGGTGGCCCACAGACGAACGCGCCAGTCGCAGGCTCGGCCGAGATCGAGGCAGACAAAAAACCCGCGCAGATGGAGGCGACAAACGCCGCCGCCTGGATCAAGGAGACCAAGCCACGCCTCACCTTCATTCACTTCGCCGATCCGGATACCGCAGGCCACAAAGACGGCTGGGGATCGCCGCAGCAGAAAGAAGCTTTCAAGGTGTCGGACCAAGCGCTGGAGCAATTGGTTCAGAGCATCGAACAGGCTGGCATCCATGACACCAGCGTAATCTTGATCAGTGCTGATCATGGCGGCCATGACAAGACGCATGGCGACAATATTCCTGATGACATGCTCATCCCCTGGGTGGCCTGGGGGAAGAGCGTGAAGAAAGGATTCAAGATCACCGCACCCGTCACCACCTACGACACTGCCGCCACCGCCCTGTGGCTGCTCGATGTTCCTCTGCCAGCTGAGTTTGATGGCAAACCTGTGGTCAGCGCCTTTGAATAAGGCCTCTCGAGGACGTTCTTGTGATCGAATCTGCTTCGGCTACTACAGCCATGCATCCGATGTAGCGCGTGTCACCAGACTTTGATTCCAGTTCTTTGCGCATGGGCGATTGGAGGTTCGTCATCTAACCGAATGAGGAAAACAACCTCGCATCTCATGAGCCCGAAAAGATTGCCTAACTGCAAAAACCTTCAAAGCCCATGCCGGGGCCGATAGGGACACGGCGGCGAATGATTGAGCTGTTTTGTTCGCAAAACAGGCGAACACGAATATGGAAAAGTTTCATGCGACTCATCTCCGGCAGCGCGGGAGGCATTCCGCTCGAAGTTCCCAAATCCGTCACGCGTCCCACGCAGGACCGCGTGCGGCAGGCAGTGTTTTCGATGCTCGCTGAAGTCATGCCGGAGGCCCGCGTGCTCGATTTGTTCGCCGGTTCGGGAGCCTTCGGCCTCGAATGCATCAGCCGCGGCGCCTCATCCGCTTTGCTCATCGAGCAGGACCGTCGTGCCTGCGATGTCATCCGCCGAAACATCGCCAAAACACGGCTCGGCGCCGCGATGGTGCGTTGTGGCGAGGTCTTCCGCACCATGGAACAGCTCCGAGGTGGCAATGAGATCTTTGATCTCGTCTTCGCCGATCCGCCGTATGCCCACAAACCGGACGACAAAGACCTCACCGCCGCTCTTTTAAACAGCGAGGCATTGCCAGACCTCGTGAAGCCTGGCGGTCATCTGTTGCTCGAATCGCTTGCCACGCCGCGACCGCCCGTTTTTGATCCCGCCATCTGGGAACTGCTCACCGACCGCGCCTACGGCTCCACCCGCATCATCCTGTTGCAGCGGCGTGAGCAGCCCGTGCCCTCATCATTCTCTCACTCCTAATCATTTGCGCACGCTCGTTCTTCTTCTCTACAACCTGCTTCTGCCCTTCGGCCTCGTTTGCATGCTGCCGGGTGCGTTCGTGAAAATGCGCCGTCGTGGCGGCCGCTGGCGTGATCTGGCCCAGCGCCTCGGTTTTCATTCACCGGAGACATGTGCCGCCATCGCCGCATTGCCGCGCGATCGCTTTTGGATGCATGCTGTCAGCGTTGGAGAGGTGAATGTGGCTCGGAAGCTCATCAATAGCCTGCTTCTATCCTTGCCGGAGACTGCCGTGGTCCTCACGACTACCACGCCCACCGGACTCGCCTTGGCCAAAGAATGTGAAAAGCAGCACGCAGGCCGCGTCGTGGCGATTTACAGCCCGGTCGATCTTCCTGGCGTGCCCGGCCGAATGCTCAATCTCATTCAGCCGTTGCAGCTTGTGCTCGTCGAGGCCGAGGTATGGCCGAACCTCGTCGCTGCGTGTGCACGCCGAAACATTCCCGCCTCGCTGGTGAATGCCCGCCTCTCTCCGCGCAGTGCCCGCCGCCTGCGGAAGCTGCGGGTGCTGGTGAAGCCCATGTATGGCATGCTGCGCCAGATCCTCGTGCAGGAGATGGACGATGTGGCTCGCTGGCAATCTTTTGGCCTAGAAGCAGCTCGCATTCATCTCACTGGCAGCGTCAAATACGATCCCGAGGGCACCGAGGTGCCAGCGGAGCGTGTCGAGAACCTGCGTGCTGTTTTGAACGAACGCGGCATCGGCAAGGATCAGCCCGTGTTGCTCGCCGCCAGCACGCATGATGGTGAGGAGGT